>Ga0123355_10000099_pt1 | contig 93904 bp, 86 predicted proteins | sample TergutEmb28metaG_3_FD_89872 | JGI IMG/M metagenome (GOLD analysis project Ga0123355, IMG submission 89872) | Embiratermes neotenicus P1 segment gut microbial communities from Petit-Saut dam, French Guiana - Emb289 P1 | ecosystem: Host-associated > Arthropoda: Insects > Digestive system > Gut ... | reverse complement strand
TTCACCACTTTTCGTTGGCCCCTCCTTGCTTGCCTTAATGGCAAGCCGCGTCAGAGCCGCCTCAATTGGCAAAAATCTGTCACGAAAAGTCACCATTGTCGGAGTTGAATACAGCTTCTAAAATATTTATATAGGAGTTAATATAATGAACTGTATAATTATCTGCACATTTGATAATGAATCACAAAGATGGACAGCGGCTTCTGACGATAGCTATGGGTTAGTCTTAGAATCAAACTCATTAGAAGCATTAATGGAGCGTGTAAAAATTGCTATGCCTGACATGCTCGAATTTACTTGCAATTATACTGGCCCTATTAATTTACACTTTAAAGCTGAACGTATAACGCAGTTAGAAGCGGCAGTATAATGGCTGACTACACAAAAAAAGTGCGGAAAATTTTATCGGACAACGGATTCCATATTGCTCGGAAAGGCAAGGGGGACCATGTTATATGGCATAACGAAGTTACAAAAAGAACTGCCGCTGTGGACGGTGAAATTAAAAGTCGTCATTCAGCAAATGAAGTGCTAAAGAAAGCAGGACTGGGAAAACATTTTTAAGTGACTTGTTTCTCAAGTATCTTCGCATCATAACAACTGGTATATCATGGGGGCTCATATGAAATATAATTTTGACGAAGTAATAAACAGGCACAATACCAACTCATATAAATACGACTTTCCTGAAATGTTTAACAAGCCCAAAGACGCACTTCCGCTGTGGGTAGCAGACATGGATTTTCGTATCCCGCCAGAGGTTATGGCTGCAATCCAAAAGGTTGCTGACCATGGGATTTATGGCTATGCAGAGTCAAAAGATGACTATTTTAATGCAGTAGCAAGCTGGTTTGCAAGCATACATGATTACCACGTAAAAAGCGACTGGATGGTTAAAGTACCAGGTGTTGTATTTGCCTTGGGCATGGCAATTAAGGGACTGACAGCACCAGGGGACGCAATTGTTATACAAAAACCCTTGTATTACCCCATAGAAAATACCATAGTAGCCAACGGCCGCATAACAGTAGACAACCCACTGGTATACAGCCAAGGCCGTTATACCCTAGACTTAGAAGATTTTGAGCGTAAAATCGTAGATAACAACGCCAAGATGTTTATACTTTGCAACCCCCACAACCCAGTAGGGCGGGTGTGGACGCGTGATGAGTTATTGTGCATGGGGCGCATATGCCAAAAGCACAACTGCATCGTAGTCTCGGACGAGATACACTGTGACCTTGTTTTTGATGGGCACAAACATTTGGTGTTTTCTACGATATGTGACACATTTGCAGATTTTTCTGTTATTTGTACTGCCCCTTCTAAGACGTTTAACTTGGCTGGCTTGCAAAATGCAAACATATTCATTTCCAACAAGGGCTTACGGGCACGTTTTAAGCATGAAATATGGGCATCGGGCTATGCCCAGCTCAATGTCATGGGTATGGAGGCATGCAAAGCCGCATATATACATGGGCGGCAGTGGCTGACAGAGTTGATGCAATACTTGGCCAATAATGCCGCATATGTGTGCGATACAGTGGCTGTAAATTTGCCAAAAATCAAACCTATAGCACTAGAGGGGACATACCTGCAGTGGCTGGATTTTAACGCCCTTGGCCTGTCTCATGATGAGCTCGAAGATAGATTAAACCGTGCCAATGTATGGCTTTCTAGTGGGACAGCTTTTGGCGCGGCGGGCGCAGGGTTTTTCCGCGTAAACCTTGCATGCCCCAGGAGCACACTAGAAGTGGCTATGCAGCGGGTTGTTAGTGCGTGTAGTGAAAGTAGGCAAGTATGAAAATAGTATTTATGGGTACCCCAGAGTTTGCGGTGCCGCCGCTACAGCAGTTGCTGGCTCGTCACAATGTATTAGCCGTCCTAACCCAGCCAGACAGGCCCGCAGGGCGCGGGCATAAAATGCAAATATCCCCGGTAAAAGCACTGGCTGTGCAAGCCGGGGTAGAAGTGCTGCAGCCAGAAACACTAAGCATAAAGCGTAGCACATATGCAAAAGAAATCCGCGAATACCTGATAAAAATGGACGTAGATGTTTTTGTGGTTGCGGCATATGGGCTGATATTGCCCAAGGCCGTGCTTGATATACCGCGGCATGGATGTATAAACATTCATGCATCTCTTTTACCAAAATACCGCGGTGCGGCACCTATACACATGGCTATAAAGGAAGGCGAAGCCACAACCGGTATCACAATTATGCAAATGGATACAGGTATAGACACAGGAGATATGATACTACAGCGGCAACTTGACATATCCCCACACGAGCGCACCCCCAGCCTACACGACCGTATGGCTGCGTTAGGAGGGGAATGTATCATAGACGCGCTTGCCATGATAGAAGCCGGGACGGCTATATACACACCGCAAGATGATACCTTGTCTTCATATGCGCCTATGATTAAAAAAACCGATGGTATGATAGATTGGGCATGGCCTACAAACAAAATCATAAATATAACCAGGGCCTTTGACCCATGGCCCGGGCCATATACGTTGTACAATGGCACCACAATAAAGATATGGCAGGTAGACGCGGCAAGCGACACCAAAGATGCCCCTGCTGGTACAATTTTGGTTGCAGATGCTGCCAAGGGTCTACTGGTAAGCACAGGAGATGGTAGTGTATGGGTACGAGAGCTGCAAGCCACCGGTGGCAAAAGAATGCAAGCGACGGATTATCTTCGCGGGCGGAGTATTGGAGTAGGGGAGTGCTTCGGCAGCGCTTAAACAGGGCTGACTATTGCCATGTTTGATATGTTAGACTGCTTCAAAAAATGAGGCATTGTGTAAAAGTTGGCCAAGCTAATTTCCGCTGCTAACGTTGTGCACAAGCCCTAGAATGGAGATAGTAATGAACGAGAACATTTTCGAACGCTCCAACCAGCTTATTAAAACATGCAAAAGCGCGTATCTGGGCGTAATAGACGAGAACTGGTTCCCGTCTGTTTCTACGGTTATGCCGGTAAGTACCAATGACATTTTTGAAATATTTTTTGCCACCGGCCTTGGATCCAATAAAGTAAAGCGCTTGCGACTTAATGACCGGGTAAGTATCTGCTTCCACACAGGCGGCAACAACATAACCCTTGTAGGTACAGCCGAAATCCTCACAGACCAAGATACAAAAAGCAAGTATTGGCAAAATGTAGGACTGGCAGAGCATTTTTCCTTAGGCGAAGCAGACCCTAATTATTGCATTATCAAAATAACAACAAAACGCGTCTCGCTTTGGGTAGATAACGAAGATGCCCAATTTACAATTGACGAGTTTATGACCATCTGCAAAACACAAGAATGGAGCTAACAATGACAAAAGGTAAATTTGGAAAATTTGGCGGGCAACATATCCCAGAAGCACTAAAGGCACCTGTTGCCAAACTGGAAGCGGCCTATGAGAAATATATCAATGACGCTGATTTTATTAAAGAACTGGGAGAGCTATATTCCCAGTACGCCGGTAGGCCATCTGTGCTATATCACGCACGCAATATGACCGCAGATTTAGGCGGGGCCAAAATTTATCTAAAGCGTGAAGATTTGAATCATACCGGCAGCCACAAAATTAATAACGTACTGGGCCAGGCCCTGCTTGCCAAAAAAATGGGCATAAAACGCCTGATAGCGGAAACAGGTGCGGGCCAGCACGGTGTTGCCACCGCAACCGCAGCCACGCTGCTTGGCATGGAATGCGAGGTATATATGGGGCAAGAAGATATAGAGCGTCAAGCGCTTAATGTCTACCGTATGAAACTTCACGGTGCCAAGGTACACAGTGTAACCGCCGGCACAGCAACCCTAAGCGATGCTGTGGACGCAGCAATAGCAGCCTGGTGTGCAAGCGACGCGGATACTTATTATTTGTTGGGCTCTGCCGTTGGGCCACATCCGTTCCCGTCTATGGTGCGTGACTTCCAGGCCATTATTGGGCGCGAAATAAGGGCGCAAATGTTGGCAGCAGAAGGCCGCCTACCCGACAGTGTTATAGCTTGTGTAGGGGGTGGTAGCAACGCAATAGGCACGTTTTATGATTTTATTGGCGAACAAAGCGTAGAGCTTGTTGGCTGCGAAGCCGCTGGTAAAGGCCTAAACACTACCGAACATGCCGCAGCTATCTCCAACGGCCGCGTAGGTATTTTCCATGGTATGGAGACATACTTCGTGCAAGACGACGCTGGCGGGCTTGCCCCGGTGTATTCTATTTCTGCAGGGCTGGATTACCCAGGTGTAGGCCCAGAGCATGCCCACCTTCACGATACCGGCCGCGCACGCTTTGTAGCCATAACAGACGACGAAGCCGTAGCGGCATTCGAATACCTAGCCCGTACAGAGGGCATTATCCCAGCAATAGAAAGCGCGCACGCCATTGCCTATGTAATAAAATATGCACCAAGCCTACCCAAGGACAAGATAATAGTAGTAACCGTCTCCGGTCGTGGGGACAAAGATGTAGAGTCAATGGCGCGTTATCGCGGGCAGTTGTAGCGAATTCAATGAGAAACAGTCTAGCCCGAGCCGAAATAGCGGACGCTTCAACGCTTTTTCGGCGACAGGCTGGGCTGATTTCGAATTAATTCGCTATATAAAGGAGATGACTCAATGAACAAGCTGGCATCATCACTACTAACGCAGGAACAATTTTGGACTATAATCCAAAACTCAGACATGTGCCAAAACCTTGAAGAAGAACTTGGCAAGCTTTCTATAGACGAGATATTGGGATACATCCACTGGTGGGATTATTATCACAAGCTGTCATACAAGCAGGACTTATGGGCAGTAGCCTACACAGTCATGGGCGGTTGCAGCGATGACGGTTTTGATTATTTCCGGTTCTGGCTTATAACCAGGGGCAAGGAAATATTTACAAACGCACTGCAAGACGCAGACAGCCTATGTGATGTGTTTACAGACAGCGAGTACCCAGAGTGGGAAGAAGTATCGTATATACCAATAGAAGTACTGCAAAATAAATTTGACATAGATTTTTATGAATATGAAGCCGAAGGCAAAGTCATTTACGATGAAATGCCATTGCCCAAGATAGATTTTGAATGGGATGAAGATGACGAAGATACGATAAAAAAAATATGTCCCAAAACATTCGACAAATGGTGGAATAACGACAAATTCTAGTTATCACAAACAAAAGGACGCTTGATATCATATGGTTGTACAACCATGATACCAAGCGTCCTTTATACATATTAGTTGTTTATACAGGCTCTATAGAAAAACACAGGCTATAGTCTTTATGAGACTCAAGCTCGTACATTGCCTCTGGCCTGGCACCCCAACTATTGTCGCCGCCAATGCCCATTACTGCCGAGTTTATAGAAAGTACTGTCTTGTGAACCGGGGGCAGCTCGTACATATGGGAAGCTTGCTCCAACTCGTGGCAAGTGTATGGCAGCGCCGCAAAGTTAAGGGGGCTATCTTTCATAGAAATACGCAGCCCGTCGCCGTTTGCGTCTGTTAATGTTGCGTAGCGCACACCTACATGGTTGCCGCAATCTTGTGGCTTAAGATATGCCGGCAGGTTGTCTGCAACTTTATTGTTGTATGTGCCGTAGGATAGGCCAAAATCACGGTCTGGGTAGCTTTCGTCTGGGCCAAGGCCGCGCCAGGTCAGGTTATCAAAGTCTGCCGGGATAGAAACATCCATGCCAAACCTAAACATATTGGGCAAATCGTTAACGCCGTTGTAGCTCATGGTTATGTCTATCTTGCCGTTACTGTGCACAAAATATTTTACATCAACCATAGCCTCTGGGGTTGTGGGCAGCTTGTACGTGTATGTCAGCTCAAGGCCGTTGTCATGCTTTACGAAGTCGGTCTTTTCGCAGGTATGGTATAGGCTGGCGATTTTCCACTGGGCCATTAGGGTAGGGGATCTAGAGCCCCTGTCGTTGTCTACCGGTGCACGCCAGAAGCTTGGAAGCAAAGACTGCCAGTGGCTTTGGATATATTCTTTGCTACCATATTTTAGTGAGATGATGCGTCCCATGTACCTGCTAAACAGGACCTCGAAACCCTTGCCGTTAATGCCTATGTTGGCTGGGCTACATACAATCTCGAACGGCATTGCCGCAGGTACACTAGCTGCTTGCGCGTCTTGTACATATTGCCCAAAGGCTACCTGATGCCCGGCCTTCGCATACTTGGTATTACTGGCAGTGCAAACAGACACGGTAACTACATACTCTTTGCCATTGTTGTGGAGTTGTATGGGCAGTTTAAACTCGCAGCTTGCTAATGGCGCGAGGTCAACAGTTAGCTTGCCGCTTTGTTCCAACTTTTCATCGCTTTCTAGTGTCCACCTGATGACATATTCGTTTAAGTTGGTAAACAAATGTTTTGAGCGTATTTTTACATTTGCATCACCATCAACTTCTATTATATAGGGCTGGTAAGCGCCCTTTACGGCAAGTGACTTAGTTGTAGGTTGCCTATCCGCGGTAACGATACCGTTTGTACAGAAGTTATAGTCTGCGGGCCTGTCATAGAAGTCGCCGCCATATGCCAGATATGGGTTGCCGTAGCGGTCTTTTGTCCAAAGCGCTTGGTCAATAAAATCCCATATAAAGCCGCCTTGGTACATTTCAAATTCGTCTTCAAGCTCTATATACCTGTTGAGCCCACCGCAGGAGTTGGCCATTGCATGTGAGTACTCGCACAATATAAATGGCTTGGGCGGGGCATCGCTTAGATATTTGCGTATACGCTCTACACGTGAGTACATATGGCTTTCCATATCTGTTGTGTCGCTAAAAGCACGGTCATGCACAACTTGTTCGTAGTGTACGAGGCGAGTGTCGTCCAACTGGCGGAACAGTTCCGACATCTTAAAAATACACTCTCCTCCTCCGGCTTCGTTGCCACAGGACCAGATGATTATACTTGGATGGTTTTTATCTCTTTCAAGCATGGACTGTGCCCGGTCAAGCAGGGGGGGTACCCACTCTGGTTTGCTGTCTGGTACTTGGTGAGTTTTGTCGCCATACAGTTGTAGTGTACCGTGGGTTTCTAGGTTGGCTTCGTCTATCACATATAAGCCATATTTGTCGCATAGTTCGTACAAATAGGTATCGTTTGGATAGTGTGAGGTACGCACGGCGTTGATATTATGGGATTTCATAAACTTGATGTCCCACTCCATGTCTGCCCTTGTAACAGAGCGCCCCCTAGCTGCGGAAAACTCGTGCCTATTAACGCCCCTAAACACAATGCGCTTACCGTTTATTAGCATAAGTTTATTGTGCATCTTAAACTCGCGTATACCTACTGGCTGGTGGATGACTTCTACTGTCTCGCCATCAACAATAAGCGATACTTCAAGGGTGTACAGGTTTGGTTTTTCTGCACTCCATAGTTGCGGAGCTTGTACGTCTATTGTAGTGGATGTGGAGCTTGATAAAAGTGTATCAACCACTGTGCCGCATGGGGATATAAGTGTTGCTTGGATTTTTGTGTCATTGGCTTTTTTGCCAGTGAGTTTAAAATCTACAACAACTTTTGCGCTATCGTAGTTGTTGCTAAGCAATGTTTTTACTCGCATGTCCTGTACATGAGCGACAGGTATCGTTGCAATATATACATCCCTAAAAATGCCAGAAAACCGCCAAAAGTCCTGGTCTTCTAGCCAACTGGCACTAGAAAATTTATACACTTGCACAGCCAGTTTATTTACTCCTTCGCGGTTGATATGAGGGGTTAGGTCAAAATGGCTGGGGGTAAAAGTATCTTCGCTATACCCGATATATTCACCGTTGAGCCATACATTAAAGGCTGTTTCTACCCCGTTAAAGCATAGGGTTATTGGCTCGTTGCCCCAGGATACAGGCAGCTCAAACTCCCGTACATAAGATGCCACAGGGTTAAACTTTACAGGTATTTGCGGCGGCAGGATTTCTTCATGTCCATCCCAGGGGTACATAGAGTTTACATATTGCGGCTTGTCGTAGCCTTGGAGTTGGATGTGCGCTGGCACAGTAATTGTGCCAAAACCGCTTGTGTCGTAGTTTAGTGCTTCAAAACCAATTGGCCGGCTGTCGAGATTCTTTGCGTAGTGGAATGCCCATGTGCCGTTTAAACATTTGCGCCAACCCATCTCGCCTTGTGCTTGGGCTTCGGCGGCATTTTGGTAGTAACGGTGAGAAGAATGTGCATCTAGGCGGTTTATTCTAAACACACCGGGGTCCGCCAAGGCCTTTTGTAAATCTTGGTTACAGTTGGGATTCATGATATTTCCTCCTTTTTCATATTGTACCTCCAAGTCTAATAAGAATAAGTAGAATGTAAATGCAGCATTGATAATATGTTCTAAAACAGCTCGTGAGGCAAGCAAATTCAGTATTACTGGCAAAAATGACAAAGCAAAACATCAAATAGCCTATTTTTATTGGCATAAACGAAAAATGGATAGTCTATAAAGTATGTACTACCTCACATCATAAAAAACATAGAACAATTTGCACATACAAATCACCAAAAAAATATTGATTCTGCAAGAGTGTTTGGTTATATTGACTACACCTATATGGCTAATTTTCCGGACGGAGGGCAAACAAACCCATGAAAACAGGATTCCTCTCCAAGCATTTCCATCGCCTGTTAAAAACGGTTGTACTGTGTGTACTTGTGGCTAGTATGCTTCCTGTAAACGCTGGTGTTACTGTGTTTGCACAGTCGTATCAGGGACAACCGGCGTATAGGGGTGAGTTGGATCTAGATGTAGATTTTGACTTCCTGCGCGCCGGCTCGTATGTAGCATATCGTGGGTTGCACGAAGGTGCTACTAAAGCGGTAGGGCACACAGTCGAACTGGATGTTTCCAACATGACCAGCGCCTACCCCAACCCAGAAATAGCAGATTATTTCCAAGGTATGCCCGGCCCCACAATCTTGACTGAAAGTATCGGATATGTAGAATTTACTTTTAATATACAGTATGAAGGTTTGTACAATATTCACATAGAGTATTTTCCAACCCTTGGGCGCGGCAATGACATAGAGCGGCGTCTTTTCATAAATGGGGAAATACCTTTTAATCACGCAGCATTCTTAAACTTCTATCGTTTTTGGGCAAAGTCAGAGCCCATAAGGCAAGACTCTAGGGGCAACCATTTGCGCCCGTCGCTTTCGGAAGTACCCCAGTGGAGCCAGGCATATTTTAGTGACTACCTTGGCTATGTAACAGACCCGTATTTCTTCTTCTTCCCACAAGGACAAAACACCATAAGAATCGAAAGCGCAAGGGAGCCTATGGCTATACGCCGCTTGACGCTTCGTGTTAAAGAGCAAGCACCAACATATGCAGATGTACAAGCGCAAAACACCGGTACCCCACATTTTGATGGTGAGCCAATTTTTGTGCATGCCGTAGATTTTACAAGCACCAACAGTCGTATGATATCCCCACAAAACGACCGTACATCCCCAGCAACATACCCATCTCACCCATATCTTGTGAGGCTCAACACAATTGGGGGCTTGCCTTGGCGCTTTCCTGGGCAAGAAATAACATGGACCTTTACCGTGCCAGAAACGGCGCTTTATCAGATAAACATCAAATATCGCCAGCATTTGGCCAGCGGTACCTTTGTCACGCGCAGTGTTCGCATAAATGGGGAGACTCCTTTTAGGGAGCTGGAAAATGTCCAGTACAGTTTCCACAGCCGTTGGCAAAACAAACCTCTGCAAACAGCAGATGGCGAGCCATTCTTGTTTTACCTGGAGGCTGGTGAGCACACTATTAGTATGGAAGTTGTACTGGGCGACTGGGCAGAGATATTAAACATTGCCAGCGACAGTGTATATCAGCTCAACTATGCATACCGTCAGATGCTACTCATACTTGGCCCCAACCCTGACCCGTTTAGGGATTACCAGCTAGAAAGGTTTATGCCTGATGCCATTACTGTCTTGGGGTATCAGTACAATGTTATAAGCGACCTCATAGACAGGGTAATAGAAATAAACGATGGCAGACGCGGCGAAGGTACAAGCATACTAGAAAACTTGCGCTTTCACCTGCGCAGCATGTACAACGACCCAGAAGCAATACAAAACCACTGGGTAGCATTTAGAGACAATATTAGTGCAATGGGTACGTGGATACTCCTTATTAGAGAGCAGCCTCTGGAAATTAATTATATCCTCATAACTGCTCCAGGAGCAGACTTGCCAAGGCCGGAAGCCGGTTTCTTCCGCAGGATGTGGCATGAAGTACGTGCACTTTTTGCGTCATTTACTCAAGATTTCTCGCTGGTTGGCGATGTCCATGAAGAAGCCATAGATGTATGGATTATGAGCGGGCGCGACCAGGCGCAGATTCTCAAAAATTTAATAGACAATGATTTTACACCCAATAGCGGGATACCGGTTAACCTAAGACTAGTAAGTGGTGATATGGTTTTACCGGCAGCAGTTACAGGCCGCGGGCCAGATGTACTACTTGGCCAGGGCCTTATCACGCCTGTAGACTGGGCACTCAGGGGTGCGGCGCAAAGCCTGTCGGCTTTCCCTGGTTTGGATGAAGTATTACTAGACTTCCACCAAAGTGCGTGGGAGCCATTTATACACGAGGGCGAGCTTTTTGCCCTGCCCGAAACACAAAACTTTCTTATGATGTTTGCGCGTATGGATATCCTTTACGAGTTAAACTTGCCCGTACCTCAAACCTGGGAGCAATTTGACATAGTAATGTCCGAGTTGCAGCGCAGCCACATGGACGTTCATATCCCATTTGGCTTCCCAACAGACATTAACTTCTTCCTGTCGCTGTTATTCCAGCAGGGTGGGGAAGTATACCGCTACGGTGGTATGCGAAGTGCTTTGGATTCCGAAGAAGGGGTACAGGCACTAAGACATTGGTCAAACTTTTATTTGTTGCACGGTGCACCTGTGTTTGACTGGGACCCGACTAACCGTTTTGTAAATATGTTTCGCAGTGGCCAGATGCCGCTGGGCTTTGCAGATTATACGGCCTTTAACACCCTTGCCGTGTTTGCGCCAGAATTGCGGGGGGCGTGGCAGTTTTTCCCGCTTCCTGGGACATGGGACGAAGAAAACGGCGTGCTAAATCGCAGCTCTGCCTCTGGCGGGACTGCAGCTATGATGCTATCTGCTTCCCAAAACCAACATAACGCATGGGAGTTTATGCGCTGGTGGGCCAGTGCCGACGTGCAAACCATGTACGGGCGCGAGCTAGAAAGCCTTATAGGTGTAGCAGCGCGGTACCCAACCGCAAACAGGCAAGCAGTAGAAAACCTTGCCTGGACAGTAGATGACCATGCAATGCTAACCGCACAGTGGGAGTGGACAAGGGCCTTCCCGCAAGTGCCAGGTGGGTACCTAACCGGGCGCCATGTATCCAACGCGTTTAGGACAGTCGTGGGTACATTAACAGACCCAAGAGAGACATTGTGGGATTTTGTTGAAACAATCAACGCAGAGCTTGTTAATAAAAGGCGTGAGTTTGGGCTGGAATATATGCCTCTAGACAGATAAATAGCTATATAGTACCAACAATGAAGTCATGAGCAGGAGTGATAACATATGACCACGAAAGAAAAATTTCTATATAACATCACATCCATGCGTAAGTCGTGGTTGTCGTACTTGTTTATTGCACCATTTATGATAATTTTCTTTACGTTTACTGTTGCGCCTGTACTAATGTCTATGGGGCTTAGCTTCACATATTTTAATATGTTCGAGCCGCCGCGTTTTATTGGCTGGCAAAACTTTATTAATCTCTTTTTCTGGGACGAGGTTTTCCTTGTCGCGATACAAAACACTCTTGTACTTGCCCTAATTACAGGCCCCGTAGGCTATATGCTGTCATTTTTGTTTGCATGGCTTATTAACGAGTTTCCCAAATTTATCAAGACTACATTGGTTGTTGTGTTCTTCGCGCCCACTATCTCAGGTCAGATGTTTGTGATTTGGAATGTTGTTTTTGCTAGTGACATGCGGGGCTATGCTAACAGCATATTGCTTAGGCTTGGCATAGTAGCAGCGCCTATTCATTGGCTGTCTACAGAGGCATATATCATGCCTATTACCATACTTGTTGTACTTTGGATGAGTATGGGCACAGGTTTCCTTGCCTTTGTTGCTGGTGTTACCAATGTTGACAAAAACTTATACGAGGCTGGCTATGTTGATGGCATCCGCAACCGCTGGCAAGAGCTGTGGTTTATCACACTCCCGTATATGAAGCCTCAACTGCTGTTTAGTGCTATATTGGCCATTACAGGCTCGTTTGCCATTTTTGAAGTAGCCGTTGCGCTTGCTGGTATGCCAAGTACAAACTATGCCAACCATACAGTTGTTACTCACTTGGTCGACTTTGGCACTATACGTTTTGAAATGGGTTATGCATCGGCTATAGCCGTTGTGCTGTTTGCAACTATGGTTGGTGCTAACAGGCTCGTGCAGCGCCTATTAAGAAAGGTGGGAACATAATGGTTGCTACTAAAAGCCGGGTAGGGCGTAGGCGTATGCCGCCTTTGTTAAAGGCCCGCAAGCCAAACCGCTCCATTCGTGGGGATATAGGTATATTTATTTTTATAGCTTTGGTTGCGGCGTTCTTTTTGCTGCCATTAATATTTGCGGTAAGCAATGCGTTTAAGCCTTTTGACGAGCTGTTTCTGTTTCCACCACGGTTTTTTGTTATTAATCCCACAATGCAAAATTTTAGGGACTTATTTGTACTCATAGACGCTTCATGGGTGCCTTTTTCTAGATATGTAGTAAACACCGTGTTTCTTACAATTGCTGGCACAATAGGGCATGTGTTCTTGGCTAGCCTTGCAGCTTATGCATTGGAGAAGCACCGCTTCCCAGGCCGCCAGTTTTTGTTTGCAATGGTTATATTTTCGCTAATGTTTTCTGGCCATGTAACGGGGATACCCAACTTTATTATCATGACATGGCTAGGTTGGATAGACAGCCTTGCGTCGCTTATCGTACCTGCTTGGGGCGCTGCTTTGGGCTTGTTCTTGATGAAGCAGTTTATGACCCAAGTGCCGGACGCACTACTAGAGTCTTCCAGGATAGACGGGGCCAACGAGTTTTGGATTTATTCCAGGATTGTTATGCCCTTGGTAAAGCCCGCTTGGGTTACGCTTATTATTATCTCGTTCCAAGGTTTGTGGAATGCTACAGGCAGCACATTTATCTATAGCGAAGAAAATAAACCGCTGCCTTTTGCACTAGGTCAAATTGTTGCCGGTGGCATAGGCCGTGCCGGTGCTGCCGCTGCAGTAGGCGTTATTATGATGATTGTACCCCTTGCTGTATTTATTATTTCTCAAAGCAAAGTCATGGAAACAATGGCATCCTCCGGGATAAAAGAATAGGGGGTGCGTGATGAAAAGACTCGTAGCCTTGGCTCTTGCAGCAATTATATTTTTATTAACCCCCATACCTGCCCATGCCACATCCACACCTTGGCAAAGTTATATTTATGACTCGTGGATGAATGCCGTACCAGTGCCGGATTCTTTTGTGCCGTACGCGGTAGTAAGGGGGCATGAGCTGGGCATTGGCGCGTTCTCTAACCCTTCGGATATTTTTTATCACCAAGAAACAGGCGAGGTATTTCTACTGGACACAGGTAACCACCGCATTGTTGTGATGGATAGCGACATGAACCTTGTGACTGTAATAGACGAGTTGGACAATAATGGTGTTGCAGACGCATTTAGTTCCCCCCAAGGGATATTTGTAAATAACACGGGCATTTTTGTGGCCGATACCCAAAATAACCGCATCTTGGTTGTAGACCATACTGGTAATGTTATAAATGAGTTTGGCCGGCCAGAGACGGACCTTATTGCCGCTAACCTTGCATGGCTACCAACAAGTGTAGTTGTAGACAATGCTGGCCGCATGTATGTGATAGCTGTAGGTATAAATCTAGGGCTTGTAGAACTTAGCGCCGAAGGCGAGTTTAGAAATTTTAAAGGTGCCAATAGGGTTTCGTTTAACATGGTGCAACATATAAGGCGCCGCTATTTTTCTACAGCAGAACAGCGCGCACGCATGACGCTAACTATCCCTACAGAGTTTTCGGGGGTTACTATTGACCCATACGGCTTTGTGTATGTGACAACGGCTGTAGGGCTTGGCATGGGCGGCGTTGACGCTGTGCGGAGGCTCAATGCCCGTGGTGATGATATATTGCGCCGCTTGGGCCACATGGATGTTGTGGGTAGTATGAATGTAGTAATGGGCCAAAATACTAGCTTTGTAGATATAGCAGTTGACCAAAACGGTGTGTTTAGCGTACTAGATAGGCCCTTTGGGCGCATATTTACGTACGACAACGACGGTAACTTATTGGATGTATTTGGTGGTATAGGCTTTCGCAAGGGGCTTTTACAGTCCCCTGTGGCCCTGACATATGTGGGGGACAATATTGTTGTTGTAGATAACTTCATGCACAACATTACTGTATATGCCCCTACCGCTTATGGCTTAGCACTTAGGCAAGCAACATATTGGTACTATCTTGGGGACTATGAACTATCTGCTTACTATTGGCAGATAGTGCTTGACCATAATGCCAATTCGGACTTGGCATATATCGGCCTTGGGCGCATAGAAGTGCGCAACCGCAATTTTAGACAGGCCATGACATATTTCCGCTTTGCAAACTCCCGTGTCCATTACTCTGCAGCATTTAACAGGCATAGGAGGCAATTGATACAGGATAACTTCCCCATAGTTGCTACATCGGCTGTTGTGCTTGGCATTGGGCTGTTTGTAGGGTTTAAAATTAAGGCGGCATTGTCCGGGAAAGAAAGGGAGGAAGCCTACGATGTTGGTTAAAGAGCTGCGGTACTCCTTGCATGTCATATTCCGCCCCATAGACGGTTTTTGGGATTTAAAACACGAAAAACGGGGCAGCTTTAAAGCTGCAATGATTATTTTAGCAGCAGCGCTGATTACGTTTGTAATTATCGAGCGCTATACTGGGTTTTTATTTAACCCGGTAAACCTGCTGTATGTAAATATCTTTCGCGAGATTGTAACTTTCCTTACGATATTTGTGTTGTTTGTTGTAAGCAACTGGTGCCTTACGACTCTCATGGATGGCAAGGGTACTATGGCGGATATAGCAATGGCTACAGCTTATGCATTAACGCCGTTTATACTTATTAATCTCCCCTTAGTTGCCTTTAGTAATGTCATAACTTTGCAAGAAAGCGCGTTTTACTATATGTTTCTTACCATTGGCGTGTTGTGGACAGCCGGGCTTATTATTCTAGGGACTATGGTGACACATGAATACACCATGAGTAAAACCTTGCTCACGTTGTTTTTTATAATTGTTGGCATGATGATTATGGTATTTTTGGGGCTGCTGTTTTTTAGTGTAATCCAGCGTATAGTTGGGCTTATATATGTACTGTACAAAGAAATTACCTTCCGAATGTGAGGTGACAAGTATGAGAGTTGTAAGACTTATATCATCAATGATTTTTGCATTTATGATTATTGCGTTCGTATTTACAGCAGATGTGCTGGCTGTACCTCCTGGTTATGAAATACAAGCAGAAAACGAGTACTTGGCACTGTATTTTAACCATAGCTCTGCTTCGGTTGCAGTTAGGGTAAAGGCCAGCGGTAGCATATGGCATACAAACCCACCCAACTGGCTGGATGACCCTGTTGTTGGGGGTATAAACCGTGAGTTTATACAATCTCAAGTCAGGATTAGTTACTTCAATGAGTCTGCACAAGAGTTTCAGATGAACAGTTTTTTTGACTCTGTAAGCCAAGAGCAATTTGAAGTTGAAATCTTAGATGATGGCATACGGGTAGTATATACCATGGGCGATACCGGGGACCGCCTGGTTATCCCGCAAATTATAACAGAAGAAAGATTAGAGCTCTTTAGACCTTATATGTCGGACAGGGATTGGGCTGCTGTTATGCGAAGGTTTATTGTAGATGGCGATTTGTTTATATTGCGTGAAGGCCAGGGCGATTTTGCATACAACCAGCTTCATGAGATTTTGTATGAGGCGGGGTATACGCGGTACGACTTGTATTATGACCATACAACTCATGGTGTTGAGATAGAAGAAGCGGGGTTGTTTTTTGTTATCCCCCTTGTGTATAGGCTGGACGGGCCAACGTTGATAGCGTACATCCCTACACAAGACATAGTTTACCCGCCGGAGTTTCCACTTGCACGTATTATTATGTTGGAGTTTTTTGGCGCTGCCGGTGTTGATGTACAAGGTTATATGTTTGTGCCAGATGGCTCTGGTGCGCTGATAAACCTCAACAACGGGCGCACGACAGACCAGCAATTTATTGCCCGTATATACGGGCGTGACAGGACATTCCAGGTAACTATGTTGCCGCCGCAACCAGAGCCTGTGCGTATGCCGGTGTTTGGGATACGCCATGATAACAGTGCAATGTTTGCCATAGTAGAAGACGGTGATGCTTTTGCCACCATTTTTGCCAGGATTAGTGGCATTATTAACTCCTATAACTATGTGAACGTTGAATTTTTAAGCCGTCCCTTTGACTTTTTACAGTTGCAACACATGGGGGACCACCAACTACAAATATTTCAACCGCAGATATTTGACGGCGAATTTAGGATACGTTATACGTTCCTGGACGGAGATGACGCTAACTACAATGGTATGGCGCGGTTTTATCAAAATTACCTGGTAGAGCGTGGGATGCTAACCCGCCGTGATACCCACAACGAGTTACCATTTGTGTTAGAGACATTGGGTGCGATACAGCGCACACAAAACTTTATGGGCATACCCTACCAAGGTACTGTGCCGCTTACGACCTTTGACCAAGCAATAGGTATTATGGAATCTTTGCGGCAGGATAGTGTTAATAATATCGTATTAAAATATTCTGGTTGGCTCAACGGTGGCATACACCAGCGGGCGGCCATGGAGTTTAATATTGTAAGCCAGCTTGGTAGTCGTCGTGATTTTGAGCGGTTGGTTGAATATGTAAACCAAAACAATATTCCGTTTTTCCCAGAAGTGCATTTTAATTATGCTTATAACTCCGGTGTGACATTCTTAAATCGGTTTCTTGGACGGTTTGCCCCAGCTAGGCATGCAGCACGCTCCTTGGATAACTCTGTTACAAGGCGTACCAACTTCCATATCGGCATGCATTTAGATACATCTGTAATAATGGGTGGCGTAGCGTATGCGCCTACACCGTTTATTGTGTCTGCTAGATTTTTCTCAAACATGGTACAAACATTTACCAGCGGACTTGGCCGCTATGATATTAGTGGCGTTGCTACGGGAAGCTTGTTTGCGGAAACAAATTCCGCTTTTAATAATAATGGCGTTGTAGATAGGCAGCAGTCTATTTATTATGCGACGGATGCTGGGCGTAGGCTTGCGAGCGCTGGATATCGCCAGCTTGCCAACGGTGCCAATGCCTTTGGGTTTGCTGGGCTTGATTATATTATTAATGTACCTTTTACCTGCAATGGTTTTATGGTTGCGGATGCATCTGTACCTTTTTATCAGATGGTTGTCAGGGGTTTTATAGAATATACAGGCACCCCTGTTAATACAACATCTGATATGAGGATGCACTTACTACGGACCTTGGAAACAGGTAGCGGTATATATGCGCAGCTTATGTACGCAGAAAACTCTGTCATCCGTGAAACGCATTTTACTCACTTTTTTTCTCACAACTTCCAGCGTAACAATAGGCGAGTCGTGGAAATGTATCACCAGGCGGCAGAAATATTAAATCATGTACAAGGGCAGAGGATTATCCTGCATGAAATCCTTCCCAATAGCTTAAGACGTGTGACTTATGAGAACGGTGTGGTGATTTGGGTTAACTACACAAGCCAACCGTTGAGCTATGGGAATATAACCGTAGAGCCTTTGGGTTTTGCGGTAACAGGGGTGTAATTATGCGCAAAAAAGCCAGTATTTTGGGAGTGCGGCGCTCTTATATCAAGAAAGCCATAGTTGGGTACTTGTTTATCTCGCCTTTCCTTGTAGGTTTTATATTCCTATTTCTTGGGACATTGCTACAGACCTTTGAGTTTAGCCGCAGTTTTATGTCTGTTGGGCCAGATGGATATGTGCTTACCCCTGTAGGATGGGATAACTTTAGGCGGTTGTTTTTTGTTGACCCGGACTTTGCATTCGAGCTTGTGCGTGCGGTTTTTGGCATGCTTCCGGAAGTTGCTATGATAATTATTTTCAGCTTCTTTACCGCAACGTTAATAAACCAGAAGTTTATGGGGCGTTCTTTGGCCAGGGCTGTATTATTCTTGCCAATTATCTTAACTAGTGGTGTCGTACTGGCACTGGAGATGAACGATGCAATGCTTCTATACTTGTCTGATGTAAGTGGGCAGGCTATGGCATTGGACGGCGACTCCATGAGGCTCTTAAACAGTATAGACAACATGTTGGGTAACCTTTTTATAACCGTGGGCAATTTTACAATTGACCCGGCGTTTATGATTGTCATGGCAATAGATAACATCTATGACATTATTATCGCAAGTGGTGTACAAATATTGGTGTTCTTGGCTGGTTTGCAGTCTATCCCGCCATCATTGTATGAAGCCTCTACAGTAGAAGGCGCAACAGGGTGGGAGAATTTTTGGAAAATTACCTTCCCAATGATAAGCCCACTTGTGTTGGTGAACGTGGTGTACACTATCATTGACTCGTTTACAAGACCAACCAACGAAGTAATGGGCATTATCCATAGCATGGCATTTGGGCAGTTGGATTTTGGTGGCAGCTCGGCGGCGGCGCTTGTGTATTTCTTACTTGTGATACTTGCACTAGGTATTGTTGTGGGTTTACTCTCAAGGTGGGTGTTTTATTATGATTAGGCGGTTTATAGAGTCCAAGCATACCAAGGCCGTGCCATTTAAGATAATACGTGCTGTTTTGGTAATAGGCATATGCTTTATGGTGTTGTTTCCTATGTTTGTAAGGCTGACGGTTAGCTTGATGGACGAAAGTGATTTGTATGACCCAACCATATTGTACATCCCCAGTAACTTTACCCTCAACAATTATAGGATGGCGCTTGATGGCTTAAATTATTGGGAAAGCTTGCGCAACTCAACTCTCCTTGCTGTTGCAACCAGCATACTAACGCTTATAGCATGCTCTTTGGTTGCGTATGGGTTTGCGCGGTTCCAGTTTCCCTTAAAGCGGTTTTTGTTTTTTATGGTGGTGCTTATGATAGTTATACCACCCCAGACGGTAATGCTTTCGCAGTTTATGTTTTTTAGATATTTCGATTTTGGTGGGTTTTTACCGTTTATAACGCGGGATGGAAGTAGGCATATTAATCTAATAAACACATTTTGGCCTTTTGTAATAATGAGCTCAACCGTTACAGGGCTCAAGAATGGGTTGTTTGTGTATATACTGCGCCAGCATTTTAGGAGTATCCCCAAAGAGCTGGAAGAAGCCGCTTATATAGACGGTTGCGGCTATTTAAAGACATTTGCAACCATAGTAATACCTGCAAGTGTGCCCATGCTTACTACTGTATTTTTATTCTCTTTTGCGTGGATGTGGACAGATAATTATTACTCATCGCTGTTTTTGACTGCACCGCGCATATTGTCTTCTGCACTTGGCTCTTTGGCCGCTAATTTGTGGCATACCTATGTAAATACGGGGCTTGGGCAAATGACGTTTATTACCCCTGGATTTAGCTCTATTGTAAACAATGCCGGTATATTCTTGGTAATATTGCCGTTGTTTGTGTTGTACTTGTTTGCACAGCGGGCGTTTGTTGAAGGGGTAGAGCGCTCTGGTATCGTAGGATAATACTTTGGCATTGCCAAATTATTATATATACAGTTGGGCAACGCTCAACTGTAAAATAAAAAATGGAGGTAAAAGAATGAGAAAACTGCTATTAGTACTAATGCTGATTGCGGCGCTGGCTTTAGCGGCCTGTGCACGCAATGGCGAAGATGATGTCACTACCGCAGATGACCCATCCGAAACCACAACAGAAGTTACTCCATCACCAACGCCGGAAGAGCCAGACCCGGTAGAAGACGAAACGGACTACCGTCCACTCTTTGGCCCATATGCCAATGATGTACATGACTTTGGCGGTATCGACATTGTAATTTTCTTCCCATGGGACAGGACTCCTGCCTCTGGCGTAACACCGGAAGCAGACAGGCTGCTCGAAAGAATTGCCCATTTCGAAAACCGCTGGAACTTTAACCTTGTATGGCGCGAAATTGGCTGGGATAACTATGTAGCCCGCTATATCACCACCACCATGGCAGGTGACCCAATGGGGCACTTTGGCTATATTATTAGCCGTGACCTTTTCCCCATGTTTATCACCGCTGGTATTGCTCAACCACTTAGCCCGTTTGGCGTTTTCGACCAAACAGATTACTACCCAATAATGGTAGAATCCACAAGGTTTAACGACATGTTGCATGGCGTAAGATACCACTTTGGCACTGGCCATGGCGGTATCCATGGCAACTCCACAGGTGTATTCTTTAACACCACAATACTTGAGCGCGAAGGGTTGCCAAGTCCCTTTGACTTGTACGACGCTGGCGAATGGACATGGGAGAACATGATGGACATTGCCACCCGCGCAACACGTGACCTTACAGGTGACGGCACAACAGACCAATGGGGTATCACAGGCCGCTTTACCCCACATGCTTTTGTAGCATCCAACGGCGGCGGCATTATACTTGAAGATGGCGGCCAGTTCTCCTTTGGCTTGCTTCAGCCTCAAGCTTTGGAAGCACTTACTTTCTTTAGTGAGCTTTCAAGCTTGCCAATATGGGCACCAGGCGGCCCATGGGATGCACCTATGATTAACTTTGCTGCTGGCAATGTAGCCTTTAATGTTAACCAATGGTGGTCATTGAGCCGTTATAACCATGACGCAATGGACGATAACTGGGGCTGGGTACCCATGCCAATGGGCCCACAAGGCAACAATGGCGGGCATATGTTTGGCGACGAAGAAGCATTCATGTTCATGCCTAGCTCTGCCCAAAACCAGCGCGAAGCTGCGATTGTATTACAAGCTATTTCTATAGACCCAATTTTCGACCCAGAAGACTGGCTGTTTGGCATGGAATTAACAGTACGCCATGGCGAAACATTGGATATGCTGTATCATGCAATCCATAACTACACAACCCGTGTAGATATGTTCCAAGGCTTTGGTATTGCAGGTGCACTTGGCGGTGCGTTTGGCCGTATTGGCGCAGACGAATCTGCCGTAAGCGTAATGCAAGAGATGGAACCGCAAGTATACGCAAACATCCAAGACCGTATGTTTGGCGACCACTTGAACAACGCACATCGTACCCTGGCCCAAGCAGCGGCACAAGTACGGATGTCTATCTTTGGTAGGTTTATTGTGTGGGAGGAAGTAGAAGATGACGAAAACATTCCTCACGTATATCTAGAGCATACCCACAACGAAGTAGACTATGCTTACACCTACGAAGAAGTACGCGACCTGATTGCATATGCATGGGAAGCGCTTAACGATGCCCTTGAGTTCTTCACCGAAGAAGAAATTGAAAACTTTGGTGGATTTAACAACATGAGAATCGTTACAGAGTACCTGGACGGAATGTAAACCAAACCAATTAAATATGTTTATACGAATCTCGAAAATCATCGTCGACAACACGTCGCGAAAAACGGCTTAATGCCGCCGATTTTCCACTCGGTTGTCGACGTGATTTTCTGAGATTCGTATTAGTTGCTAGTATAAGGGCTGTTTTGCAAGCATTTTTGTGATAGTTACAATAATGAGCAGGGCAGTCCTTTGCATATACCACAAAGGATGTGACACAATGGGAATAATCAAACCCGGTACACCATGGCTGGACACAAACGGTAAGATAATCCAAGCTCATGGCAGTGGCATGCTGCCCATGCAAGAAAACGGCAAGACCGTATACTACTGGTACGGTGAAGACAAGACAGACGGGTACAGGCCCCTTGTGGGCGTACACGCATACAAATCTACAGACCTTTTGAACTGGGAAGACTGTGGTGTAGTGCTAAAGGCCATGGATTCTATGGAGACATTTAATGAACCATACTTCCAAGAGCTGTATGGACATTTAAACCAAGAAGAAAAGGCTGCTATTTTTACGGATTTACACAAGCATACTGCTGTCTTGGAGCGCCCTAAGGTCATATACAATGCCAAAAACAATAATTATGTAATGTGGTTTCATGCAGATGGGCCAACTGCCACATCTACCGCAAACTATGCCAAAGCAAAAGCCGCAGTTGCCGTAAGTGACAGCCCTTGCGGGCCGTTTACATTGTTGGGCAGCTACAGGCTGGACCATTATGGCGGGGAGCATTATTTGCACAACCCAGGCATGGCTAGGGATATGACTCTATTTGCAGACGACGATGCTGCATATATCATATACTCCAACGAAGAAAATTACACATTGTACATCTCACGGTTAAACGACGACTACACCATGATAACATCTGGTGGAGTAGAGTCACCAGGCTACGCCCCTGTCGAGGGTGTGGACTATGCACGTGTGTTTCCAATGGGGCACAGGGAAGCACCAGCCCTGTTTAAGCATAAAGGCAAGTACTATATGGTTACATCTGGGTGTACCGGCTGGCGGCCCAACCCTGCACTATACGCTAAGGCAGACAGCATCTTAGGCGAATGGACAAACATGGGCGACCCATGTGTTGATGATGTAAAGCGCACAACCTTTGATAGTCAAAGCACCCACGTGCTACCTCTTGACCCCGACAACGGGAAGTATATTTACCTTGGGGACCGCTGGGTACCAGATGATTTGGCAAACTCTAGGTATATATGGTTACCACTTGCGGTTAATAAAGATGGCAGCGTGACAATTGAATGGGTAGACGAATGGCAGTTGCAGTTATAATTTTATGAAACAACATATAGAGGCTATCACGGACAACCAATACCGTGATAGCCTCTTTAACAGTTGGTGCACAATTTGTGTGTCTGTTGCCGAACATTTAATCCGGTTTTGATACAAATGATAAAGGCGATACAACAGCCGCATCATCGGCTTTGCGCTCGCGCCTATCCAAGTTACGCCGGGCAGCACTCAACATCAGCTTTATACGGTTGAGTTGATTAACTTCACTGGCCCCAGGGTCATAATCCACAGCTACAACATTAGAGTCTGGGTACATATTATGCAAAGCTTTAATAATCCCCTTGCCAGTAACATGGTTGGGTAAGCAAGCAAACGGCTGGGTGCACACAATATTGGGCACCCCCGACCGGATAAGCTCCACCATCTCCGCAGTAAGGAACCACCCTTCGCCGGTGGTATTGCCCAAGGAGACAATGGGCTTGGCAAGTTCCCCTTTTTGGTCTATTGGCACAGGCGCATGGAATCGCATGCTTGCGTCTAGGGCCTTGCGCATGTGATTACGGTAATACTCCATTGCTTTTATTGCAAAATTACCTGCCATGCGTGTCTTTTTTGCCCCCCCAAGATACCTAGCTTTGAAATTTACATTGAATGCAGAATACAGCAGGAAGTCCATCAAGTCGGGTACTATAGCCTCGGCACCTTCGTTTTCCAGTAGGCCCACTATATCGTTGTTGGCAGTTGGGTGATACTTGACCAATATCTCACCTACAACGCCAACACGTGGTTTTACGATATCCTTAAGCGGTAAATTATCAAATTCTTTTGCTATGGCGTAAATATTACGCTTATACTCGCCAAACTTACCACGCCGCACTGCATCCTGGCAGGTTGCGTTCCATTTTTTGTACAGGGCATTTGCGGCACCTGGCGTGGCCTCATATGGCCGTGTGCGGTATAGCACCCGCTGCAACAAGTCCCCATATACAATCGACTGCATGGCTTTGTTAAACATAGACGCGCTAAACTTAAAGCCTGGGTTTTTTTCGAGCCCCATAGCACTTAAGGAAACTACAGGGATATGCTCCATCCCTGCTTTTTCCAGTGCTTTACGGAAAAACGCAATGTAATTAGAAGCTCTGCACCCACCACCCGTTTGCGACATAATCACAGAAACATTGTTTAAATCATATTCCCCGGAAAATAATGCGTTCATCACTTGCCCAACAGCTATAAGCGCCGGGTAACATGCGTCGTTGTTTACATATTTGAGCCCAACTTCGATACAGTCCTTGTCTATGGCTGGCATGATGGCAAGGTTGTACCCACATGCCTCAAAAGCAGGGGCCAGTATATCAAAGTGTATTGGCGCCATTTGCGGGCACAAAAGCGTGTGGTTTTTGCGCATCTCTTTTGTAAATATTTTGCGTGGGGTACGCGGCTTTGGGGTGTGGGTAACAATCCCGCGCTCGCGCCTTTCGGAAAGCGCAGCAAAAAGTGAGCGAATACGTATCCTTGCGCTGCCTAGGTTGCTTACTTCGTCAATCTTTATTAGCGTAAATATCTTACCGGCAGCTTCTAGTATCGCTTGCACTTCGTCAGAGGTTACGGCATCCAGCCCACAGCCAAAGGAGTTTAACTGTACAAGCTCTATATCATTGCGGGTGCGTACCCAATGTGCTGCCGCGTACAGCCTGGACGCATACGCCCATTGGTCGCGGACGCCTATAGGCCTTTCTATATTTCCTAAGTGGGCAATAGAGTCTTCGCTTAGCACGGCTATACCGTAGGAATTAATAAGCTCGGGGATACCGTGGTTAATTTCCGGGTCTATATGATAGGGGCGGCCGGCTAGTACTACACCGTATAAGCCGCTGGCTGCTATTTGCTCAACAGCTTCTTCACCCATTTTTTTGATATCTTGATAGTACTTGTCCTGCTCGTTAATGGCTAGTTGTGCGGCTTCGCGTACCTCTGCCGCAGGTATCATGGGAAACTCCTCTACTAGCCTGTCCACCAGGCTCTTTGGGGCATTGAGGTTAAAAAATGGGTTGTGAAAACGTATGCCGCGCTCTGCTATTTCTTCGATATTGTTCTTAATATTTTCTGGATAAGATGTGACTATGGGGCAGTTATAATGCATGTCCGCACCGGCGGTTGTAGTCTTTTCGAAGGGGATAGACGGGTAGAATATATACCCAGCCCCCTGGTTTATAAGCGCCATAATATGCCCATGAGCCAGTTTTGCAGGGTAGCATTCAGACTCGCTGGGTATTGATTCTATCCCCAACTCATACAGCGACCGAGACGAGCGGGGAGAAAGCATGACGCTATAGCCAAGCTTTGTAAAGAAAGTAAACCACATGGGGTAGTTTTCATACATATTCATGACACGTGGCAAGCCCACTATGCCGCGCGGGGCATTTGCAGCTTCCAGCGGGGTATAGCCAAACAAACGGTTGTATTTTTGTTCGTAAAGGTTAGGGGCTTTGGGTGATGCAGTGTCCTTGTGTGTGCCGCTACCTTTTTCACAGCGGTTGCCAGAGATAAAGCGCTTGGCTTGTCCTGTGGACTCGAAACGGTTAACCGTTAGCAAGCAGTTATTTTCGCATGCCTTACAGCGGGTATGCGTGGTTGTGACTAGCAGCTTTTCTAGTGCTTGCGCGTCTAACAATGTGGTTGCGGTGCCGGGCTGAAAACGCTCTTTTGCCAAAAGTGCTGCGCCATATGCACCCATTAGCCCTGCTATGTCTGGGCGGATAGCTTCACGTTCACTTACAATTTCAAACACGCGTAGTACGGCCTCGTTATAAAACGTACCGCCCTGTACGACTATACGCTTGCCCATCTGTGAAGGGTCTGTGATTTTTATGACCTTGTGCAATGCATTTTTGATTACAGAATACGCCAGCCCCGCAGAGATATCAGCAACAGCAGCACCTTCTTTTTGAGCTTGTTTGACACGTGAGTTCATAAACACCGTACAGCGCGAGCCAAGGTCTACCGGGTTTTCGGCAAACAAAGAGCCACTGGCAAAGTCCTCTATTGGCAGGTCCAAAGAGCGTGCAAACGTTTCCAAAAACGAGCCACACCCGGCCGAACATGCTTCATTAAGAAGTACAGAGTCAATTATCCCATGCTTTATGCGTAGGCATTTCATATCTTGGCCGCCAATATCCAATATAAAGTCCACGTCCGGGTCAAAAAACGCCGCCGCTTTGTAGTGGGCCACGGTTTCGATTTCGCCCATGTCTGTACCAAGGGCTGACTGGAGTAAACCCTCCCCATAGCCGGTTACACAGCTATAGCGCAAATTAGCGCTTGCCGGCAGTTTTGCATATATCTCTGCCAGGGCTTGCCTGGCTACCTGCAATGGGTTGCCTTCATTGTTAGCGTAAAATGTATGCAACAGTGCGCCGTCCGCACCCACAAGCACAGCTTTGGTAGTAGTAGAGCCGGCATCCAACCCAAAGAAGCAATCGCCTTCATATGTAGCCAGTTCTGTCTTGGGCACAACATAACTAGAATGGCGCTCCTTAAAAGCTGTGTATTCGTCTTGGCTGGTAAAAAGCGGTTTAAGCCGTGCAATTTCTATCGGGAGCTCTTGTTTGCCCGCTAAATTTTGTATAAGTGTAGCCACATCCATATCACTACCTTCATCGGCGGCACGTAGCGCTGCCCCAAGTGCCGCAAACAGATGTGAATCCTCCGGTACAATAACTTGATGCTCTGCAAGTTTTAGTACATCTATAAAACGCGCACGCAGCTCCGGCAAAAAGTGCAGCGGCCCGCCCAAAAATGCAATGTTTCCGCGGATAGGCTTACCGCAGGCCAGGCCGCTAATAATTTGGCTCACAATGGCCTGAAAAATAGACACTGCCAAGTCTGCACGAGATGTTCCTTCATTTATAAGAGGCTGTAAATCACTTTTAGCAAAAACACCGCAACGCGCGGCTATTGGGTATATGACTTTATAATCCTTAGCCAGCTCGTTAAGGCCAGAAGCATCAGTATCCAGTAGCGTAGCCATCTGGTCTATAAAAGAACCTGTGCCGCCAGCGCATATGCCATTCATGCGCTGCTCTATTGTGTTGGTAAAATAAATAATCTTGGCATCTTCGCCACCAATTTCTATAGCTACATCTGTATGTGGGGCGGATACTGCTATTGCGTCAGACACGGCTATAACTTCCTGTACAAAGGGCACACCCACCCAATTAGCCAAAGACAAGCCGCCAGAGCCTGTAATCATAGCACGGAAACTAAAGTCACCTAGGCTTTCACGGGCTTCTTTTACCATTTCTAGCAATGTTTCTTTGATATTAGAATGGTGCCGCCGGTATCTGGTAAATTGGGTAACCCCTGCATCGTCTGTGATTAATAGCTTAATAGTAGTTGAGCCAATATCTATTCCCAGTTTATATGTAATCATATCAATGCCCCCTTTTTTATGCCATATGCCAAAAACAAACATGTGTTTTTCGCACATCGGTTTACAACGTTGCTATTATAGCGCTTTTACGACATTCGTAAAGCGGAAAATACTTCACGCATCATTTACTCATGCGAACAAGTTTACATTATCGGCATAATATAAGACTAACATGATAAAAAATACGTAAATTTCCATTCGAAACGGGGGGATTTTATGAACAGCACAACGCATGGGTTTATGATGAGGGGTTCCCTAGCCAGCATTTGGGCAGTTGTGTCTTATTATGCCGGGAATCTCACACCGCTTTTTTATTTGATGATTATTTTCGGGTTTGCAGATATAGCGTTAAACATGGCCGTGACAAAATGGTACCCCGCAAATCCCGGTGACGGGTGGTGTAGCAAGGCAATAATCCAAGGGTTTGTCAAAAAAATAGCATGTATTTTCCTAGTTGGCGTAGCGTGGGGTATAGACTTTATGATTTTGGAAGCAGACAAAACTTTTAACCTACCCATGCAATGGGGGCCATACTTTGGCATGTTCGCGTTATGTTATCTTATCCTAACCGAAGGCCTTTCGATTTTAGAAAGGATAGAAAAAATGGGTATTCATGTGCCATTTCTAACATCAGCGCTAAAATCGTTTAGAGAAAAAATTTCAAAAGGCCCGCAGGGAAAGCTGCCTGGCGGAACAAGCAGCAATAAGGAGGTACTAAAATGAAAATTGTAATCTCGTCCGGTCACGGGTTGTTTGTAAGAGGCGCTAAAGGACTCATAGACGAAGTGGACGAAGCCCGCCGCGTTACGGGCCGGGTTGTAGAAATACTTCGCCGTGAAGGTATAAGTGTGGATGTATTTCACGAAAACAGCGCACGCAACTCTGCCGTAAACATAAATGCAATTGTGCAACACCACAATAGGCAAACGCGGGATTTGGATGTATCTATACATTTCAACAGCACAGCAACAGGTGCAATAGAAGACAGGGCAATAGGCGTAGAAGTACTGCACCTGACCGGTAACAACGCAACGCGGGCGCTGGCTGGCAGGGTTGCTAACGCTATTTCAGATGCATCTGGTCTACTACTGCGGCACCAGCGGGATAGCGGTGCTGTTGCCCGCAACAATATAGGCTTTTTAAACAACACCACAGCCCCAGCTATCGTGATAGAAGTATGCTTTGTGGTTTCCAGGACAGATGTACGTATATATCAGCAATATTTTGAAGAAATATGTACGGCAATTGCTTCATCTATAAGTGGGCGGGCGATAAATACACAAATATCAATACCAGAATCCACGCCTCAAGAGTCAACAGTTACACCGCCACACAGCACTCAACCCAGCGCATGGGCACATGAAGCATGGACATGGGGGGTAAGCAAAAGCTTAACAGACGGCTCCAGCCCACAAGGTGTGCCCACCCGCGAGCAGATGATTACATTGCTATATAGGTATCATAATACGGTAAACGCTATAGCGCATTAATACGACAAAAAGCCCCTTGGCAGGATAACCACCAAGGGGCAATATGTGACATACTATTAATTCATGTCCAATTATAAGCTTATGCGCCCAACAACACTTTTTTTGCAACATCTGCAGCAGAAGCAGCATCCGCCGTATAATAATCCGCACCTATAGATTTACAATAGCTGTCGGTAATAGGTGCGCCGCCTACCATAACTTTTACTTTATCCCTGTAGCCTTTTTCAACCAGCAGGTCTACAACTCTTTTCATTTCACCCATGGTTGTGGTTAGCAGGGCAGAGCAGGCAATTATACCAACGCCTTCATTTTCGTAGGCTTCTATAAAGCGTTCTGCTGATACATCAACACCTAAGTCCACAACTTCTATGCCTTTACCTTCTAGCATCATGCGCACTAGGTTTTTGCCTATGTCATGCAAGTCGCCTTTTACTGTGCCCAGTGCCACCTTGCCTATGGAGCCTACACCGGCTTCTGTAAGATGAGGCTTAAGTACAGCAGTGCCTATGCCCATTGCGCGGGCGGCAATTAGCATTTCTGGCACATAAATTTCATTGTTTTTAAATTTCTCGCCAATTATGTCCATGGCAGCCAGCAAGCCTTCATCCAATATAGTTTTGGGGGATAGACCTTCATCCAGTGCTTGTTGTACCAGGACGTTTACGTCTTTTTTTCCTTTTTGGACGGCTTCAGAAATTTGCATACAAATGTTCATTTAAGTTCCTCCTCGTTTGTGGGCTAACATATTATAGCGTATAAATTATTATTGAGTAAACAGCTTGCGCACTTCTTCCTCTGTTAGCAAGTTGATAAAGCTCCCGCCTTCGGTTATTACAGAATCTATAAGGCCGCGTTTTTTATCTTGCAATGCCATGATTTTCTCTTCAATTGAGTCTTTGGCTACGATATTAAAGACTTGCACAGCCTTTTTTTGTCCATAGCGGTGAGCGCGGTCAGAGGCTTGATCCATCACAGACGGGTTCCACCATGGGTCGTAATGTATGACAACATCGGCACCCGTAAGGTTTAGCCCTGTACCGCCAGCTTTTAATGATATCAGGAAAATATCGCGTTCCCCAGCGTTAAAGCGTGTGGTCATTTCCATACGCTCCTTGGCCTTGGTTGACCCGTCTAAGTAAAAATACGATACCGGCATATCGGCGTTTTCCAGGGAGTCCTTGATTAAGCCCAGCATCCCCGTAAATTGCGAGAAAAGTAATACACGATGGCCGGACTCAAGTGCCCGTTGTATCGTTTCGATAGTCAGCACCAGTTTGCCGCTACCGCCCTCATATTCATTCAAGAACAGAGAAGGATGGCAACATATTTGCCGTAGGCGTGTAAGTTGAGCAAGGATACGCATACGGTTATCTGCAAAGCTGCCGCTTGCCACAATGTCATCTAATGCGCCTAGTGCCTCCATGAGGTGTGCGGTGTATATTTTGCTTTGTTCTTGAGTTAGCTCTGCTTGTAATGTTGTCTCGATTTTTTCTGGCAATTCTTTAAGTACACTGCTTTTTATACGGCGCAGCACAAAGGGGGCTATCTGTTGGCGTAACTGTGCTGCCTTTTCTGGGTCGGCATTTTTTATTATTGGTGTCTCGTATAGTCGTTGGAATTTATGTGCTGTATGCAAATATCCAGGCATGATAAAGTCAAAAATAGACCACAACTCTGTCAGGTTATTTTCGATGGGGGTGCCGGTTAGTGCAAAGCGTATCCGGCCATTTAACTCCTTTATACTTTTGGCGGCTTGGGTAGAAGGATTTTTAATGTTTTGGGCTTCGTCTGCAATGATATAGGCGAACTGCATGGACACATAATGCTCTATATCTCGTTTTAGCATGTCATATGTTGTGATAAATACATCTACATCAGGAGTAGTAAGTAAATCGCGCCGCTTATCCGGTAGGCCGGTAACCACTTGAGTGCGTAATTTGGGGGCAAAACGGCTGATTTCGTTCTCCCAGTTGTATAACAATGATGTTGGCGCCACTACCAGTGAAACTTGGTTTTTGCGGCGTTCGCTTAAAAGTAATGCTATTACCTGTAGGGTCTTGCCTAGGCCCATATCGTCGGCCAATATACCGCCAAAGCCGTAATAGCTAAGGGTTTTGAGCCAAGAAAAGCCGGTTTTTTGGTACTCGCGTAGGGTTTTGGTTAAACTCTTGGGTACGTTAAAGCCCAAGGACTCGTTGTTTTGGAAATGAGCTATCAATTTTTCGAAATGAGCGTCACGGTTTAAACCGTGAGTGTTGGCTATAGGGCCATCTTTTATCAGTTCTTCAACATACAGTGCCCTATATGCCGGTAGGTTTAATGTTTTGCCTTTTAAATCCTTACGGTTTACATCCAAATGGTCTAGTAGCTCTGCAGTGGCGGCAATGGCTTTATTGTCCATTTCAAGAAAACGGCCGTCTTTTAGCCTGTAAAATTTCTTGCGGGTACGGTACGCTTCCAGAGCTTCTAATAACTCACTAATATCGTAGCCCGCATCTTCTAGGCTTACATTTAACAAATTGCCGGTAAGCCTTATGCCAAGCTGAGGTGAAGGTACGCGGATGGTTTTTGATTGTAAATCCTCACTTACATATACTTCGGTACTTTCATTAAAAGTCTCTATGCCATTGCGCAGGAATGCAAATATCAAGTCGTTACCACTTAAGCGATACAGCCCGTGAGCAGTATCTTCATAAAAACCATGGGCAGATAAGCGGCGCATCACGGCATACTCGCCTACAGTGTCGCGGATTAATTCGCTTGCTTTTTTTGCCAGTGCCAATGGATTTATTACTTCATCGTCATAATGAAACTCTAGCCGCCCGGTAATGTCATTGCCTTCGCTGTCAAAGTATATAAGAGCCAAAAGGTCCAAGTCTTGTTCAACCGGCGGGTCACCTACTGTGCTGCCTACTAAACCCATGCGCGTAAACTGGGGTAAAACAACAGAAAGAAAGCGCCGTTGGTCGCTGCCGTTAAAAATAATTTCACGTTTTGGGGAATCGTCAAGGGCGCGTAAAAGCGACACTATAAGCCGCCCGTCAGACTTTGGCAGCCTGCTCAAACGCCCTTCTGTAAAAATATAGTAAGCGCTTTGTCCGCACACAGCCCTGTAAAGTAAAGGCGACGATTGCACGGTTGTGCCATGTTCTGTATGAGATATGTTGATACGGAAGCAGGGCAGCCCATCTGCCAGTACTAGTTGGTTGCCAAAATCAGAAGCAGCTTCTAGGACATTGCCGTGCATAATTGTGAAAAACTCGTCTATATTACGCTCGGTTAGATATACTTCTCTTCTGCTGGACTGGGAGCGGTGAGTGTATTGCAATTGTCTGCTTAGGCGCTTGCTTACTTCGGCATAAAGGTCTTCTTCGCGCATGACAAAGTCAAGGAATGTCTGGCTTTGCTCGTCAAAAATATCACGCCTATGAGAGATTGTTAAGCCCTGCCCGTAGGTTACGGTCTCCTCACGTTTAAAGCTTGCCACAAAGGCTGGCACGCTTTTGACTATATACATACGCCCGCAACCAATTGTAAGTGTTAGATGAATATCACGCCGGCCAAGGCAGTTAAGTACTGGTACCAGTTTAACTAGTTGGCCCTGGGCGGTATGGGATACAACAAGATTTTCATCTATGCCTTCAAATATAAGTTTTTCTAAGGTGTCTGTTAAGGATTTTGCATGTTGGCGCATTTTTTCTTGAGAAAAGGTAGGTTGTTGACCTTCGGCTTGTGCAAACAGGGCCGCTACAACGTGTTTACAGGCCCCACGCCAGATACTATGGCTTTCACAACTGCAAGAATAATGCTGAAGTGTACCGTCAGGGCTTATCCTTAGCACTACTTCATAGTTTTTATAGTTGCCTTCTACAGCGGCGCGCACTAGACTATCGCCGTCTTCTCCTTCAGAGACCTTATGCGATATAAGTTTGCCTTCGCGAAAATATCTTTCTCCGCGTTCGTATACATCTGGGTTAGAACTAAGGTTGAGTATCATGCCCTTAGTAAGTGAAGAATGTGATGCAAGCAAGTTTGGTTCCTCCGATTTCAAACGAAATGATTATGAATAATCGTATTGGTAATACTTAGCATTAGTGGGTGTCATGATTTTATAATCAAAGATTATTGCGGCCCAATTATTTTACATTCACTAGCCATTATAACATGTGTAAATATTAGTGCAACTGGGTTTATGTAGTACAACTATACAATGTTGTCTTGGAATTTGACAAAATTACACCGTATGGTAAAACTAATCCCGTGCATGTACCATTTTTTATTTCTGGAGGCATATATGTGTGGTTTTTGCGGATTTGCGAGTTTAAAGCATGATAACCAAAGTCAAGACAATGCAACAATTATAAATTCTATGATGGACAAGATAATCCATCGGGGGCCGGATACAGCAGGGACATATCTGGGTGAGAAATTAACATTAGGCTTTCGCAGGTTGGGGATCAATGATTTAGAAGGTGGCGCTCAGCCCTTATACAACGAAGATGCAAGCATAGTAATGGTACTTAACGGTGAAATATACAACCATAAAGAGCTACGTGATTTGTTGGTCGAAAAAGGCCATGTTTTTGCAACAAACACCGATACTGAAGTTGTACTACACCTGTATGAAGAACATGGCATTAACATGCTATCGCATTTAAGGGGGATGTTTGCGTTTGCCCTTTACGATATACCTAATGCGCGGTTAATATGCGCACGTGACCAGTTTGGGATGAAGCCTTTTTATTATTGGCGCAAAGATGATACATTGGTTTTTGGGTCTGAAATCAAGAGTTTTTACCCTTATCCTGGTTTTACTCCCCATGTCAACGAGACTGCACTTGCACAATATTTGACATTTCAGTACTCGGTTTTGGAGGAGACATTTTTTACAGGTGTGTATAAGCTCATGCCCGGGCATTATTTTATATGGGAAGACGGCGAAATGCAGATACACCGCTACCATGCTCATAAATTTACCCCAACCAACATCCCCTATAACGATGCCGTAAAGGCCATTGACGATGTAGTACGGGAATCTATTGCTATGCATGTAGACTGCGATGTAGAAGTTGCATCGTTTTTATCTAGCGGTGTAGATTCTAGCTATGTAGCCGCCTGTTTTGGTGGAACCAAGACATTTACGGTAGGTTTTGATTACGATAATTATAACGAGATAGAATATGCAGCGGCTCTTTCTAAGCAGATAGGTGCAGAAAATATCCCCAAAATTATATCCACACAAGAATACTGGGAGCACCTGCCAACAGTGCAATATCATATGGACGAGCCACTGGCAGACCCTGCGGCAGTTGCGCTGTACTTTGTAAGCCGTGAAGCGGCAAAACACGTAAAAGTTGCCTTAAGTGGCGAAGGTGCGGATGAATTTTTTGGCGGGTACAACATATACCGCGAGCCTATAAGCTTGCGGTTTTTGACCATGCTGCCCCGTGCGTTAAGGAAATTGTTGGCCGCAATTGCCAGTCGTTTGCCTGAAGGCACAAAAGGCCGTAGCTTTTTTATACGCGGTGCTAAAACTGTAGAAGAACGCTATATAGGCGGGGCATATATGTTCACACCCAAAGAGCGGGCGGCATTACTTAAAGGTCCTGCCAGTACAAATGCCGCAGACCCTACACAAATTACACGCCCCCTATATGATAATGTAAAGCACGAGCATGACATTACAAAAATGCAGTACTTAGACCTGCATCTATGGATGGTTAGTGATATCTTGCTAAAGGCCGACAAAATGAGTATGGCCCACGCTTTAGAGTTGCGTTCGCCTTTAGTAGACTTGGAAGTGTTTAAAATTGCGGCACAATTACCGGTCAAACACAGAGTAAGCCGTAAAGGGACAAAGTTGGCATTTAGGGCCGCAGCCGCCAAACATTTGCCACCTGATGTAGCAGCAAAGAAAAAGCTCGGCTTCCCGGTCCCTATAAGGATTTGGCTGCGAGAAGAAAAGTATTATCGTAAAGTAAAAAAGTACTTTACCAGCGAAGCAGCAGAAAAATTTTTTAACATAGATAAACTTGTTGAACTATTGGACCAGCATTACAAAGGCCGGAAAGATAATAGCCGCAGGATATGGACGGTGTTTATGTTTTTACTTTGGCATGAGGCATATTTTTAGATTATATTGTGGGGACACATATGAAAATATTATTAAAGAAAGTCAAGTATATCGTATGGGCTATTTTGTATGCACTTGGCCATTGGTCGCTCACGCAAACAATTTTTTGGGGTGTGGCTAATATGAATGTATTAGTCGCTTCAGTATTGAATGCGGGCTATATTGTTGCATTTATATTTTTGGAGAAGATAGAAATTTATATCTACAAAAAAATAAAAGTCAAAAATACAGGCCGTAAGCCAGGGGTACTTCTAAGGATGTACAGCTCGTATATGACTGGCGCGTCGTTAAAAACCGCGCTGTATCTGTTTTACTTTGTTATCCTTGTGTTTGCGACTATTAACGATTCGTCACCGGGCGTTTTTTATGACGAATTTGGATATTATTTGCAGTCTGTACAGTATGGGATACTGCTGCTGCTTGCTGCTGATACATTTGTAGGACAGTTGTATAAAGACATAGCCAATGATGAAGCCGGCGAAGAAGAAACTAACAAAAATACTTAAACATAAGTGGGAGCCTATATGACAGTTTATGAGAGTTGTTCTGCCGAAGAAACAGAGGCTATCGCTGCTGAGTATGGCATTAACGCTGTAGCTGGTGATATTATTTGCTTAAGCGGCACGCTTGGCGCGGGCAAGACAGTGTTTGCCCGTGGGGTTGCTAAAGGACTTGGGTATACCGGACGTGTTACTAGCCCCACATTTACAATCATGAATATATATGAAGGTGGACGCTTGCCTTTGTATCATTTTGATTTGTACAGGCTAGAAGGTGGTATTGCGGACCTAGAAGGCATAGGGTACGAAGATTATTTTTTTGCTGACGGGGTATGTTTGATAGAGTGGCCAGAGATGGCAGAAAATGCTATGCCGCCTGGTGCTTTGCGGGTAGAGATACTGGGGGATTTTTCTAAAGACGCGGAGTTTAGGGAAATACGGGTTGTACGTTAATGGGGGTGTAAGTATGAGCTATATCAATGAAATAAACAGCTATATTCCCAAAAACGAACAAGAAGCCCAAGACAAAAAAGTAATATTGGACTGTATAAAATTATTCCCACAAACCGTCCTCTTAAGGAATGATATCGCACATATAACAAGTTCTAGCCTAATACTAAACCATACCGCAGACAAGATGCTTATGATACATCACAACTTACGTAACCAGTGGACATGGACCGGCGGCCACGCAGACGGTAACCAAAATCTTTTGGATGTGGCAGTAAAAGAGGCATATGAAGAAACGGGGGTAACTGTAAAACCCCTTTCTAATAAAATAGTGTCCATTGATATATTACCTGTGCTGGGTCATATAAGAAGGGGTGTGTATGTAAACGGTCATCTTCATTTATCGGTTGCTTATATACTCGTTGCTGATGAAAATGATATACCGGTTACAAAACCGGATGAAAATAGTGCGGTTAAATGGTTTCCTGTAAGCGCAATAAGCGAAGGTATATTTAGTGACAACGACATTTACCTTTATAACAAACTTCTGCATCAGGCAAGGCTATTTAACTTCTCCGGAATCTCCGAATAGGCGGCCAAAAAACTTGCTAATGCCTAAGATTTTTTGGCCGCAAAGGAAGTTTCCAGAGAAGTCTATTGATACACAACAGGGAGATAACTAAGTGAAAATATTAGCTTTAGACACGACCGGCAAGCAAGCCGGTGCCGCCATAGTTGATGAATACATAGCTATAGGCGAGATAATGATAAACGCCAAAAGCGGCCCCAAAGCCTGGCACCACTCCGAAATTCTTATGCCGGCTGTCGAGAGGTTGTTTGCACTTTCGGGGCAAGAGCTTGCGGATATGGATTATATCGCCTATACAGCTGGCCCTGGGTCATTTACAGGGATACGAATAGGTGCCGCAACAGCCTTGGGGTTGGCGCGGAGTATAAACAAACCTGCTGTTGCGGTTCCTACTCTGGATTCGCTGGCATACAATATGCTAGGTATGATAGGTCATGGAGAAACGAATCATGATGCGCATGTGCTGGAGGGGGTAGTAGTCCCTATGATGGATGCCCGTCGCGGGCAGGTATATGCAGCAATATATCGCTTTGGGCAATTGGGTGAGCTTGAACGGATAACAGACTACTTTGCCGCTCCCATAAGCGAGGTTATGGATAGGGTAGGGGAGCTAAGCACCCATGCAGTTTTATTGGGAGATGGTGCTGATGCTTATAAACCAGAGATTATAGCCGTAGCCCCAGGTGTAACATTTGCACCGGCCAACAATAACCGCCAGCGTCCTTCCAGCATAGGGTTGTGCGCGATGCATCAAGTTTCCAACATGGCTGTGGACAGTACAGGCAAACTTGCCACCCAGCCGGAGCTAATATACATCCGCGACCCGCAAATAAAGCCAACGGCTACGCTATGATTACGATAGTCCCCATGACTGCTGCCCACATACAAGCGATTCACGCAATAGAGTGCCACTCGTTTTCTGACCCATGGTCGTGTAATGACATACTAGACGAAATAAATCAGCCGCGTACAATTTGCATAGCAGCCTTGCATGATAAATATGTAGCGGGCTATGCAATAATGCGGCATATAGTAGACGAAGGGCACATTTGCAATATAGCTGTACACGAAGATTATCGGCACAAAGGTATAGGCTCGGCCATGATTAACAGCCTAATAACTGTAGCAACTGCCCGCGAGATAGTTGGCATAACCCTGGAAGTACGTATAGGCAACCGCGCTGCAATGGCTCTGTATCATAAGTACGGCTTTAAAGTGGAAGGCTATAGGCGGGACTTTTATAGGGACCCTACCGAAGATGCCGTAATAATGTGGAAATATATATGATATATGTACTAAATCCGCAACACAGATTTTTCCGCCGACGAAGGAGGCATGAATTAATAAATGACTCAAAGCAAAGCAGATCCAAGAGAGTTAACATGGCAGGACCTAAAATATTTTTATGATGGCCACGATGTAGAAGCACAACCAGAAACAAAAAAAGAGCTAATTGGCCAAACACGCGCTTCCCAAGCCCTGCATTTTGGCTTGCAAATGAAGGATAAGCATTACAATATCTACATCACAGGTGCTACAGGCACAGGTCGTACGACTTTTGCACGCGAATACGCAAGCAAAATCGCATCAGCCCGCCCAACCCCGTCGGACCTTTGTTATGTTTATAACTTCGAAAACCCAAAGTGTCCTATGCTCCTAACCCTACCCCCCGGTACGGGGCGCAACCTAAAAGACAGCATGAGCGAGCTAATAAACCGCCTAACAAGCGAGCTACCCAAGACCTTCGCGGCCAAAGACCACGAACAAAAAAAGAACGAAGTCATAGACATATATAAATCCAAGCGGGACGAAATCATAAAAGAGATGACAGAGGAAGCCCGCGAACAACATTTTGGTGTAAAAAATACAAATAGCGGCATATATTTTATGCCCATAGTAGATGGTGAAGTAATAAGCGAAGAACAGTTCGATGCTCTTTCACAAGAGGAGAAAGATAATATTTCGGAGAACTCTATTTCAATCCAAAAACGTGCTGCAGATGTAATGCGGCAAATTCGCGACTATGATAAAAGAACAAAAAAAGAAGTAGAGGAGCTAGAGTACGCTTTAGGCTTGTTTACTGTAGGGCATCATATGAATGACATAATGGAAACATTCGCGCATGAGCCATCACTGTTAGCCTACCTAAAGGCCGTAAAAGAAGATATTTTGGAAAATTTGGCAGAGTTTGTTGCCGATGGCGCCGAAGAAGAAGATGCCATGCAGGCCATTATGCCCTGGTACAGCAAAAAATCCAACGAAGACATATTAACTCGTTATAAGGTAAACGTGATAACCGATAACTCCAACCAAGTAGGGGCACCGGTTGTGGTTGATTACAACCCAAGCCATACAAACTTGGTAGGTGAAATTGAGTATGACAACGAGTTTGGTAATTTCTCCACTGACTTTATGAAAATCAAGCCGGGGCTCTTGCATGCTGCAAACGGCGGGTATCTCATTTTGCAGACCCAAGACGTACTTGGCAGCCCCCATGCATGGGAAACTCTGCGCCGTACCCTTATAACAGGAAAGATTGTAACAGAGCCGCTGCGCGAATACACAACAGGCGTGGCAGTTAGCGGCATAAAACCAGAAGCTATCCCTGTAGATGTAAAAATCATATTGGTGGGTGACGGATACTACTATGACTTGCTATGGACATATGACGACTACTTCGAAAAACTATTTAAGGTACGTGTAGATTTCGACTACGAAATGCAGTTAAACCACGAAAATATGACAGAAATGAGCCGTTTTATACATGACTGGGCTGCCCGCGAAAAAGCACTGCCCTTTGATAACACAGCAATAGGGCGGCTAATAGAATACGCCGCAAGACTGGCCGAGCGCAAAGACCGCCTAACAACCCGTTTTAGCCGCCTAACAGAGATACTAGCAGAAGCTACCGCCTGGGCACGGATGGACAATGCCATGGCTGTGACGGCACAACATATAAAAAAGGCGATAACCAAACGTGATTACCGTCTAAACATGTACGAGGAAAAATTATCCGAATTAATCGAAGACGACACGATTATGATAGACACAGACGGTACAAAAATAGGCCAAATAAATGGCCTGGCAGTACTGGATACGGGTGATTATGCATTTGCCAAACCATCACGCATAACAGTGACGGCATACATGGGCAAGGCTGGAATAGTAAATATCGAAAAAGAAGCCGAAATGTCAGGCTCTATCCACGATAAGGGTGTACAGGTGATGATTGGTTACCTCGGGCATACCTATGCCCAAGACTTCCCTTTAACACTTAGCTGCCGCATTTGTTTCGAGCAAAACTACAATGGAATAGATGGCGACAGCGCGTCTTCTACTGAGTTGTTTGCGGTGCTGAGCGCACTGTCCGGGCTGCCTATAAGGCAGGACATTGCCGTCACCGGCTCTATAAACCAATACGGGGAGATCCAGCCTATTGGCGGTGCGACATATAAAGTGGAAGGTTTCTTTGACCTATGTAAGAAACGCGGTTTGACAGGTGCGCAGGGTGTAATAATCCCTACCCGCAATATACGTGACTTGGTGCTTAAAGACGAAGTAATAGAAGCAGTACGTGACGGGTTGTTCCACATATACCCAATAGCTCATGTAGACGAAGGGATAGAAATACTAACCGGCGTGCCGGCGGGCAGTGGCACGCTTTACCCACACGATACAGTCCATGGCAAAGTTTATCGTAGGTTAAGGTCATACCACCGCAAGGCCATGAAGGGCGAATAGATGGGTAAAATGGATGTGAAGCCTACCGCAAAACGCAAGCTGTTTTGCGAAATAAGCCCGCTAACATACGCAATTTCTTTGCGAAAAATGCGGCTGATACGGCACATAAAAAATATCTTTTCGCCCACCAAGTTTGCAAAAACAAAAGCCGCCCCCCTGCCCATAATACTTTACAAGCATACATCACTAATACGGCGGCGGCTTGGGGATGTAGATATGCAATTGCAAGATAACAAGGCCGCAAACCTAAGCATAGCTGCGCCAAAGATAAACGGCGTGTTGGTTAAGCCTGGCGAAACATTTTCGTTTTGGCAGCTAGTAGGCCCATGCACTAAGGGTAAAGGTTATAAAGAGGGGTTAACCATATCCTCTGGCAAGCCTGCCCGGGGCATAGGCGGCGGCATGTGCCAATATACCAACCTTATACACTGGTTGGTACTACATAGCCCACTGGAAATAATAGAGCACCATCACCACGACGGGGTAGACCTTTTCCCCGATTATGGCCGCAAAGTACCCTTTGGATGCGGTACGTCTATTGTGTACAATTATTTGGATTACCGGTTCAAAAATAATTCCGACTCCACGTTTCAAGTCCTTACTCACCTAACACAAACACACCTATGTGGTGAGTTGCGTGTCAATCTAGCACAAGAAAACAGCTATCACATCATAGAAGAAGATGCGCATTTTGAACAAATAGGCGAACATTATTTTAGAAAAAATACCATTGTAAAACAAACTATAGACAAGCGTACTGGTAGGGAGTTAGAGCGGGAAATAATAAAAAAATCCCATGCTAAAGTCATGTATCCATACCCGGTTACTAGTCCTAGTCCTAGTCAAAAATAAATATTTCCTCAATGGGTGCGTTAACCGCTCTTGAAATATCAATAGCCAGTTTTAATGACGGGTTATATTTCCCTGCTTCTAAACGGATTATTGTTTCCCTTCGCACGTTGACCATTTCTGCAAGATGTTCTTGGGTTATGTCTGCCAGGGCCCTGTATTCCTTGAGTTTGCATATGAATGTTGCCATCGTATTATACTACCCCCTCTTGTCGAAGAAGTATGCTAAAGCATCACCCAACGCAGAAATAACACCCAAACCTACAGAGCCCCATAGCAAAACAGTGCCTGATGATGCCCCCAAATGCAGTGCAAATAGGACAAAGAAACACGACAATGTTCCCAAACGTGCTGTTATTTGCATACCCCTTTTGAAATTGTTAATAAGTCGCTCATCTGTTTTTTCTTTAGTCAAACGCCCGATGAAGAAAAACCCAAAAAAGGTGAAGGCAACACCAGCGATAGGGAACCCGAAAAATGCCATGAAACCAAAAAATCCAAGAAAGCCTAAAATGGTTGGTTGCTTTATTTTTAATACATAGTTCACAATGACTCCTCCTTGAGATGTGATATATTTGTAACGTGGCAAATATATCACATCTTAGATGAAAAGTCAATGATGGTGTTTAATGAAGTTTATCCTATAAGTGGTAAAAACATCTCCCAAACCTGTTCTGGTGAAACACCGTAGGTGTCGAGTCTTATAACTATATCGTCAATAAGCACGCTAAAATTTATTTGCCAATTAGAGTCACCTGGGTTTCTGCCGCGCCCTTGTATTGCCCTGGCCTGGACAACATCTAAGCTAAGCTCCTCTGCCAGGAATACGGGGTTCATAACATATTGTACAAGCTCCCTTGGGACAGATGCTGCCCATGGGATAGGGTAAAGCGATAAATCAAACTTTTCGCGGTCGTTAACAGAAACAATGAGGCTGCGGTTGTGGTCATCTAACATGGTTATATGCCAACTGATGTTATGCAGCATCTCGGCTTGCCAAAATGCAGTAAGGCTGTTGCCGTCATGCTCGCCAAACCGCCAAGCATATTCGAAGTCAAAACCCTGCGGTATATAATCAGGGATAAACATACCAAAGTAAGGGTCCGTGATTGCTTGCTCAAATGTTAAGATATCTGCTGGGTTTAAGGGGGTAATGGGTTGGCTTATATCCAGTGGCGGTGCGCCGGGTAGCGGTGTTATAAGTACATCATCATCAGGTACATGTGGGATGACAATATGCCCGGTATCACCACCACTATTATGCAAAAAGTACGGGATAGTCAAAGCCAGCGACAGCACCATAAACAAACATGCCGCAACAGGTACAAAAACCCTCCAGGTAGGCGTTTTCTTGACATTTTTTTTACCATAGTATAACTGGTAGCTGATATTGTTAATTATACGTTCGTGTGTAGCATCACTAGGCTTTATTTTATTCCACGAGTCAAATATTTTATTTTTCACCAAAATCACCTCACAATTGATAGACAGTTTACATAATTATTTCGCGAAGGGCCTTACGCGCATTAGAAAGTAGATAGCGGACCGTAGACTGCGGCTTACTAAGAATCCTTGAAATTTCAACGCTGTCATAACCCTCGTAATAATAAAGATATACGACCGTCTTGTACTTGCCTGGTAAAGACATTATTAGTTTAAATGTCTCGTCTATCTCAAATTCGTTTTGGGCTTGTAAATTAGCGTGGTCTTCTATATTTTCGCGTTTACGCCACCAGTGCTTAAAGTTGTTTTTGCACAAGTTAGTCGCCGTTCGGATAAGCCATGCTTTTTCGTGTTCATGACTTGTAAAATCAGTTCCGGCCTTTATTAAGCGGACAAATGCCTCTTGGATGATGTCTTCTGTATCTGCAGTGTTTTTCATGTAAGCAAAGCAAATACGGTAGACCATATCCTTGTGGCGGTTATAAACCTCCGCAATATCTTTGCCCGTACGCGACAAAGAATTCGCCATGACCTCAACTCCCTTCACTATAAATACAAATATGAAAGGTCAAACGTTGGTGAAATGATGCTGGGAATATATGCAAAAAACCGCGCATATGCGCGGTCTTTTATCAAGGCAACTATTTGTATATTTGCAGGTGTAGGATTTATGCCCTTAGCAATATACGAGTTAGTAATACAATAATAGGTAGCGCAAATACCGTACGCATCACAAACAATATCGCCAGATGCCCAATGTTAAGCGGCATTTTGGACTTTAGTATTAGTATACCCGTTTCTGCTAGATAAATTATTTGTACAATAGACAGTGCGCCGAGTATGAAGCGGGTTTCTAGTGGTGCAGAGCCAAGCAAAAGCGCTGGGATAAACATGTCTATAAACCCTACAATTGTGGCTGGTGCATATTCTGCACCGTATGGCACACGCAGCAGCTCTAGATAGCGCGCAAAGGGCCATGACAGCCAGTCAAAGACAGGGGTTTGTGCTTCAAGTATTACAGCAATGGCTCCCCAGGCCAAGATTATCGGGATAAGGTCCATAAAAATATTTAGCCAATTAGAAAGGCCGGATTTTACAACATCCTTAGCACCGGTGCGGCCAGCTCTTTTACCCGCAAGGTCAACAGCCCAGTTGAACATGGATGCGTTCTCTGGTACTTCTTCTTCTATTTGTTTGCCTACTTCAGGGAGATATTCGTCTTTTATCCGGTTAAGGGGCCATATGCGGGGCATTACCATTGCAAGCAAAATTGCAGTTACGCATATGACTAAGTAGAATAACCCAAAGTGCCCTGTCATGCCTATTGTGCTGGCGACAACAAACGTAAACGGCAAAGATACCAATTCAAAGTTAACACAAATCGCAGATGCTTCACGGTGGGTGTAATAGCCTTTTTCGTGCTGGTCTCTTGTAATTATTACGCCAGCAGCAGAAGAACTAAACCAAGAGCCAAACAAGTCAATTGACGAGCGTCCTGGCAATGTAAACAAAAAACGTACAACTTTGCGGATAAGAGTCCCCAAAAACTCCATCAGGCCAAAGTCTGTGAGTATGGGGATGGCAATACCTACAACTATAAATATAGCAATAAGCCCACCACTGCCGGCAATGAGGCCCATCATAAGGCCACCGCCGTACCATTCGCCAATAAGCCACTCTGGCCCAATGTTTAAAAACACCATCCAAGCAACAACTACGGCCACGGCTTTACTTACTAAATAGATAGGGGCACTTAAGAAGACCCTTTTGAGCTTTTCGCTTTCCATAATAAAGGCCGGTTTAAGCAGATATGCAAGTACCGTCGCCAAGAATGAAAGCGTAATAATAATTACAGCAAATAGGAATAACAGGCCAAACCCGTTAACCTGTATGCTGTTGATGGTAGTACCCAACCAGCGCAGGGCAATACCAAGCGGGATGTTGAATGTACGGGTGTACTCGCCATCACCTGCATATGACCATACAGGCAGCGGCACCATAAATAAAAACACGCCAATTACGGACATGACGACAAACTTAATAATATCAATTTGCCGGGGTTTAGATGATTCATTCATTGTAAAACTCCCTCCTTGAATATTTATTCATATTATTTGCATGATTATGCAAGAATCATGTAATATTGTCAATGGTGTGTAGCAAAGATATGTAGCAAAGTAATTATATATCTTATATCAGCGATATACAATCATCCTAGGAGTCTGGTTAATAGCAAAAGACCCTGGCACAAGTATGGGAACGCTTGTGCTAGGGTCTAATAATTGCTGTTTTGGGCGCTTATATCGTATTAACTAAGAAGCCGTCCAGCTATGCCGAAATCGGATTTATTCCGGTTTTGATGATACCGATAAAGGTTTTTTATCTTCTAAAACCTCCAAGCATATGTCCACCCCAATACTGGACAAATCCTTCTCTATGCATTCGTAGCCACGCTCTACATAGTGGGCATTTTGTACAACTGTGTCGCCTTGGGCGGCAATACCTGCCAAAACCAGTGCCGCACCACCGCGTAGGTCGTTTGCTTCTACTACTGCGCCTGTAAGCACAGGCTGCCCCTGTATTTCAAACAGCGTACGTTTCTTAGATGTTGCGTTTGCTGGCAAGGAGTGTACGCCAATATCTGCACCCATAAGGTTGAGCCCTTTTGCGTGGGCATCCCTAGACTCGTAAATCCTTTCTAGCACCGTACTATGCCCATCGGCAAGGGCCAGAGCTGCCACAAATTGCGCTTGCATGTCTGTAGGGAAGCCAGGGTGCTCTGCTGTTTCCAAGTACTGTAGCGGGTTCAACCGCTGTGGCCCTTTTATTGTGATATTGCCTGTGCCGTAGTTGATTTTGCAACCCATTTTTATAAGCTCAGATGACGTGGGTGCCAAGTCATGCGCTCTGATATTGGTCAAGTTTATTTCGCCACCGGTCATGGCAGCGGCAACCATGTATGTCCCCGCAACAATGCGGTCCGGCATGACGCGGTAAGTTGTGCTGGTAAACTTTTGCACGCCTTCGATAATAATTTTATCTGTCCCGGCACCATGTACATACGCACCCATGCTATTTAAAAAACGTGCCAAGTCTACAACTTCTGGCTCTTTTGCGGCGTTGGCAATAACTGTTGTGCCATCTGCGAGCGCACCGGCCAGCATAAGATTCTCTGTCGCGCCTACACTGGCCGATGCCAGTTGTATGTTTGCGCCCTTTAGTTTCCCCTTGCAGCGTAGGATATCGTTGTCGACAATTATCTCGACCCCCATCGCTCGCAAACCTTCGATATGATAACCAATAGACCGCTCCCCAAGGTCGCACCCGCCGGGGTAAGCGATATTAATCTGGCCTGTACGCCCAAGCATGGCCCCCATAAACAAGATAGATGAGCGCATTTGGCTGACCCAGTCTTCGGGGATATCAATTACGCTTATATTGGAAGCGTCTACATACAAAGTATTTCCTGTAAACTCGACGCGGCAGCCGATATGTTTTAAAATCTTAATTGAAATAAATGTATCGGCAATCCTTGGGCAATTGTGGATTTCGCTTTCACCTTTGTTTAGGCACACGGCAGCAAGGATAGGCAGTACGGCGTTTTTGGCGCCGCCCACTGCAATTTGCCCCGCTACCCGGGTATTTCCCCGGATATGGTATTGGCGCATTACCTTCATCTCCCCCATAAAGGCGTGTCATGCTTGATTCTTTATAGTATGGAGAATGTGTGGAAATGTTTACAACCTATAAACAGTGTGTTAGAATGATTTTGAGTTTGCTTTAATAGCTAAGCAAATCTATCCTTGCACGCGCAAAAGCGTGTGCCATATGTCCAGAAGGAGGTGTAAGCATGAACAAGTACGAATTGGGCGTGGTGGTAAGAGCTGACCTGGAGGACGAAACCTTCCAAGCAGAGATGACCCGCGTAAAAGGCCTGATAGAGCGCTTTGACGGTACAATCGACAAAGTAGACGAATGGGGCCGCAGGAAGTTAGCCTACCCCATAATGAAGCTGACTGAAGGGATGTACACATTTATAACATTTACGTCCCCAGCAGGTACCCCCCGCGAAGTTGAAAGCCGTCTAAGGCTGATGGAAAGCGTACTGCGTTTCCTTATCGTGCGTAAAGACGAAGTAGAAACAGCAGCCGTAGCTCAGGAAAAACCCGCAAGAGCGGAAGCTCCAGTTGAGACTCCCGTAGAGGCGGAAGCAGTAGCGGTAGAAGAAGTACCGGTAGAAGCTGAAGTTGTGGCAGATGTTTCTGCGGAAGTGTCTGACGAGCCTGCAGCAGAATAATTTCCGAGGAGGGTATTATGAATAAGGTCATATTATTGGGGCGCTTAGCAAGGGACCCCGAAGTGCGCTACTCCCAAGGCCCAGAGCCTTTTTGCGTAGCACGTTATACCTTGGCCGTAACCCGACGCTTTAAAAAAGAAGGCGAACCAGATGCCGACTTTATTTTTTGCGTATCCTTAGGCAAGCAAGGCGAGTTTGTTGAGCGGTATATCAAAAAGGGAATGCAAGTTTCCTTGTGCGGGCGCATACAAGTGCGCGAATATACCGACACTACTGGCCAGCGCAAGTGGAGTACGGAAGTAGTAGCCGAAGAAGTCCAGTTTGCGGAAAGCCGCGCCGCCTTCGAAGCTCGTCAGGGCCAGCAAGGTGGCAACTTTGCAGATGCCTACAGCGCACCGCCACAAGAAAATCAGCCACCGGGCCAACCATCATATGACCCGCCTGAAGGGTTCTCGGCTATAACCCAAAGCATAGACGATGACGATTTACCGTTTTAATGTATTAGACTTCATAAAAGGAGTGATAGCGTGATTCAAAAAAGACGTGGACGCCGTAAAAAGCGCGTCTGCAACTTCTGTGTCGATAAGATAACATCCATTGACTATAAAGAAATCGGAAAGTTGCGCAAGTTTATTTCTGAAAGAGGCAAAATTCTGCCAAGACGTGTTACCGGAAACTGCGCAAAGCATCAACGCGCAATGACCGTAAACGTTAAGCGCGCCCGGCATATGGCACTAATGCCCTATACGTCGGAGTAGGAGGTAGGTTATGTCTATACCATTCATAATTTTATCCGTGGTATTTGCACTTACGTCGTCAGCGCTTGTTTTTGCCATCTTGTCACAAAAGAAACGTGACGCAGGTGGCGTGGGCAGCATTGCCGGTATGGGAAATGTAGATTCTCACGGAAGCAAATACAAAGGCCGCACTTTAGATGACTCCCTCGAAAGATGGACAAAAATTGGTGGAGCTGTGTTGGGTGTACTGGCTGTTGTACTGTGCTTAGTATAAATTAATAATAAGCGCCCGCTAGGATGTAATACATCTTAGCGGGCGTTTTTTGTGCACATTGACGCAACCTGTCCCAAAATGATAAACTCAACAGGATTAAAGTGGATGCATGGAAATTATATTTCCTGCATATGAATGTAAATTAATATAAAGGATGTGACTTTTATGACTTACTCACACGAAGTCGAGCAAATGTGTGTTCTTAAGCAAGGGTGTTATCATGGCCCTTCACCTATACCACAAGAGGGCAAGTGGGTAGAATCCAAGCAAATTGGTGACATATCCGGTTTGTCTAACAGTGTGGGCTGGTGTGCCCCACAACAAGGAGCATGTAAGCTAACCTTAAACGTCAAAGGTGGTATTATCGAGGAAGCGCTGGTAGAAACAATAGGTTGTACCGGTATGACCCATTCTGCCGCTATGGCAGGGGAAATCCTTCCCGGCAAAACAATCCTTGAAGCGCTCAACACAGATTTACTATGCGATGCTATAAATGTAGCAATGCGTGAAATATTCTTACAATTTGCTTTTGGTCGTACCCAGACATCCTTCTCAGAAGGCGGCCTCCCAATTGGCGCGTCATTGGAGGATTTAGGTAAAGGGTTGCGTAGCCAAATAGGGACTATTTTTGGTTCAAAAGCAAAAGGTGCGCGTTACCTAGAAACAACCGAAGGTTATATATTAGACATGGCAGTAGATGCCAATGACGAGATTATTGGGTATAAATTCCTGCGTATGGGGCCAATGCTAGAAGCCATCAAAAAAGGGACCGACCCAAAGGAAGCTTATGACAAAAACATAGGCACCTACGGAAGATACGATGATGCGGCCAGATATATCGACCCTCGTCACGAATAAACTTCTTCTAATTCAGAAGAAGTCCAACAAATTATAGATAGGAGCGTACCTATATGAAACAGTTCGAAGGATATGAACGTAGAATTAAGGGGATTGAAGCCTGTTTAAGCAAAAACGGGATAGCGTCATTGGATGCAGCCCAAAAAATATGTCTTGACAAGGGTATAGACGTTGAGCAAATAGTAAAAGGAGTCCAGGGTATAGCCTTTGATAATGCAGTGTGGGCATATACTTTGGGTGCTGCTTTGGCCATCAATAAAGGTGTCAAAAAAGCTGCCGATGCCGCAAGGATTATAGGCGAAGGCATACAAGCATTCTGTATACCTGGTAGTGTTGCTGCGTCCCGCCGTGTGGGTGAAGGTCATGGTAACTTAGCATCAAAATTGTTGTCTGAAGACACACTATGCTTTTGCTTCCTAGCCGGGCACGAATCTTTTGCGGCGGCTGAAGGCGCAATTGGCATTGTGCGTTCGGCCAACAAAGTGCGCAAAGTACCGCTAAGGATTATGCTCAACGGGCTTGGTAAAGATGCTGCTTATATAATAAGCCGCATAAATGGTTTCACTTATGTAAAAACTGAATATGACTTCTCATGCGACGAAGTTAATATTGTAGAGGAAAAAGCATTCTCTAGCGGTGAGCGTTCCAAAATCCGTTGCTATGGTGCAAACGAAGTACTTGAAGGCGTTGCAATCATGATTAAAGAAGCGGTAGATGTATCTATAACCGGTAACTCAACCAATCCTACCCGCTTCCAGCACCTTGTAGCAGGAACGTACAAAAAGTGGACTGTAGAAAACGGTAAAAACTACTTCTCTGTAGCATCTGGCGGTGGTACTGGCCGTACCATGCACCCAGATAATATGGCAGCAGGCCCTGCTTCATATGGTTTAACTGACTCTATGGGCCGTATGCATAGTGATGCACAATTTGCCGGTTCTTCTAGTGTGCCCGCACATGTTGAGATGATGGGTCTTATAGGTGCAGGTAATAACCCAATGGTAGGTATGAGCGTAGCAGTAGCCGTAGCAATAGAAGAAGCTGGTTGATTTTCCTCTTAAACGAGGTGAAAAATTGAAAAGAAAAATAACAAACTCCAGCAAAGTGTCTGACGTGGTGAGGGAATTTTCGAAAGACGCAAATAGGTTCGACCCTCAGGGTGTATATATCGGCGAAGATACAGGCGAAGATATAAAACCCATACAAGATGCAGATGATTTGTAATATGTCTGTGGGCACAAAATCGGAAATTGATTTTGTGCCCTTTTTTACAGGTATGATAGTGTTTATAGGAGGGATATTTCATGAAAAGAATAAGCGTATCATTTTTACTTATGCTAATGATTTCACTAGCGCTTTTGTTGACAGGTTGCGGCAGTGACTCGGAAAACAGAGTTGTTATTTACTCAAGCAGCTCCCCATTAAGAAACACCGCAATTATGGAGATGTTAACAGAGCGCTTCCCAGACTATACAATAGAAATACTATATTTTTCTACCGGTGCTCATGGTGCGAGACTAATGGCCGAAGGCACAAATACGGAGGCCGATATCGTATTGGGGCTGGAAGTGACACAGCTTAGGCAAGTTTCAGACATTATGGCCGATTTAAGTGCCTACAATACATCCATGTTTATGTCTGACCTACTGGACCCAAACAACAGATACTTGCCATGGGAGCGTTTCTCTTTTGGCATTGCCATGAACGAAGGCATGCTAACGGACTTGGGACTACCTATACCTACCAGCTATGAAGATTTGTTGGACCCTGTGTATCAAGGGTTGATTATGATGCCTAACCCCAGAGCCTCCAGCACTGGGTACATCTATCTCGCTTATTTTATAGAGCGTATGGGCGAAGATAGTGCCTTTGAATATTTCGATAGTCTTGCAAACAATATTCATACATTTCTTAATTCAGGCTCTGGTGTAGCTACAGCCCTCGAAACCGGTGAAGTGGCAATAGGGTTTGTAAGCTTGCACAATGCCGTAACTGTAATGGGACGGGGTGCACCGCTTACTATTACATTTTTTGATGAGTATGGCCCAAGCTCCATGGGTGGTATTGCCATGACTAAGAACGGAAGCGAAAACAGTGCAGCGGTCGCTGTTTTTGAATATTTGATAAACGAAGTTTCTAGGATGGACAAGATGTATTTTGCACCTGGGCGTATTTTTGTAGATCAGGTAACTGCGTTAGAGCACTATCCATCTGACATACCATATGCCCTAATTACCCTTGAGTCAGACTTTCTAGAGCGTATACAAGACCGCTGGAGGCATTAATGATAACTCTTGATGGTATATGTAAATCATTTAAAGATGAGCATGTATTAAAGGATATTTCATTTACGGTTAATAATGGAGAGTTTGTTAGCATAGTTGGGGAATCGGGCACGGGCAAGTCTACACTTCTTGGTATAATATTAGGATCTGTGTTGCCGGAGAAGGGCACTGTGTTTCTTAATGGGCGAGATATAACCAGCGAAGTGATAGCAAAGCGTAAGATTGGCATTGTGTTTCAACAATGCGCCCTTTTCCCCACTATGTCTGTGCTTGATAATGTAATATACCCTTTACGAAAAAATAACCATACCAAAACAGATGCCCACGAGAAGGCCATGAAGTATTTAAATCTTACTGGCCTATTTGGCGATCATCTTAAAAAAAAGCCTTATATGCTGTCTGGAGGGCAGAGCCAGCGCGTTGCAATTGCCCGTATGCTTGCGATGGAGTACCCTGTGCTTTTGTTGGATGAACCTTTTTCTGCTTTAGACCCTAATATCCGTATGCAGTTAAGGGATGAAATCTATGACATACAACGCAAACTAAATATCACTGTATTGTATGTGACTCATGATATAGAAGAAGCTGTATCACTTTCCGATAAGCTCATGATTTTACATAACAAGGTAGTACAACAATATGATGCACCTAGCAAGGTAATCACACATCCCGCAAACACTTATGTGTCAAGCTACATCCGCGACAATTTGTTAAAGAAACTAGAAATCCTTGAAAGGCTAACAAATAATGAGCATAAAACGGATTAAAGCTAAGTTAAGAGGCGAATGGTATAGTACCGGATTGCTGGCTGTATGCTTAGCCTTGATATTGGTCTTCTTTCTACTGCTTGTTTATCCAGTTTCGAGGATTATCCTGCGTTTCAATATTAATGATTTGAGATTACTATTCGAACGTACTGACTTTGTACAGGTTTTATTTCAGTCTATATTTTTGTCTTTGTGCGTGAGTATAATAGCTATAATAATTGCCTTGGTTGTGTCGCTTTTTATACGTGAGCAAAATCATGTGATGCAAAAAGTATTTATTGTGTGTTTTACAATGCCCATACTAATACCTACAATTTCTATTGGCATGGGTATAATGTATCTGTTTAGCCGGAACGGGCTTATTTACCAATGGCTTGGGTTGCGTATAAACATATATGGTTTTAATGGCTTACTCATAGGTATGGTTTTAAACATAACGCCACTGGCTATTTTACAGATTTATGACGTGCTGCGGTATGAAGAAACCCATTTGCATATCGAAGCCAAAGCCCTGTGTTTGAGCCCTCTTTCACGGCTATACATACTCACACTGCCACGTGTAAAGACCGTGTTAAAGCGGGCTTTTTTTGCGACATTCTTGTTTTCATTTTCTGATTTTGGTATAAATCTTATGGTTGGTGGGAGATATAGGACACTGTCATTGACTTTGTACCAGGAAATAATCGGCAGGATGAACTTTGGCCGTGCTGCTGTTATTTCTGTTTTTATGTGGGTTCCATTATTAATATTGTTTGTTGTGTGTATGAGAAAATCAGCATTTTCTTTTAAGCACAATGAGCAAGGAACGACTACGGCACTTTTTTTTGGTATTAGGGGGCAAGTGATTTCATGTGCACTGCTAATTATTATTGCTGCAATGTTTTTATTGCCTATTATTGCATTTATGTTGTCATCGTTGCGGCCAACAGATATTACCAACCCTGATATATGGCAAAACTACAGGGCATTGATACATCTTAACTTGCTTAGATATTTGAGAAATTCATTAGTAATTGCAATATGTGTTTCTGTTTTTGGTACTGTGCTATCATGCATGACGGCCTATGTTGCATCGAAGGCTAGGTCACCGTTGGCACGTGTCATAAATATTGTTGCGCTAATTCCTTTTTCGGTTCCGGGCCTTGTTATTGGGCTAGGTTTTGTTATTGGTTATATTGCGGTCCCAGGCTTGTATAGTACGTTTATACCTATAATTTGTGCAGTTACTATAAACTTTTTTGGGGTACCGTATTTTTTGTTTCTTAATAACTTTGCTCTCATGGGGGACGAGATTGAGATATCGGCAAAAATTTTTAGGATAGGCTGGTGGGATACACTTTTACGTATCTACTTGCCGCAAATGAAGCAGACAATCCTGGAAGCCATGATGTTTTATTTTGTTAATAGCATGATAACCATCTCTGCTATTGTTGTGATGTTTCGGGCAAGGACTATGCCGCTGTCGATACTTATCACCCAGTTTGAAGGGCAGTTGATGATTTTTAGGGCGGCGGCTGTCACAACAATTATTGTGGCTATAAATATTGTGGCAAAGGTGATATTTTATGCTTGTACTGCTTATGTAAGGTCACGCCTTTCGCCCCGCGGGACAAGGCGTGCTATCTAATTATATAAAAATCAAATTTATTAACGAAAGGTGTGTATGCAGTGGTAAAGCATATTGTAATGTACGATCATATCGATGGGTTAACAGACGATGAAAAGCACGAAAACATTGCGCAAATAAAGGCAGCGCTAGAAGGCTTGAATGGGGTTATCCCCGGACTAAACACTCTTTGTGTATATTCACAGTTACTAGATAGTAGCAACGCGGATATTGTTTTGTATAGCATATTCGAAAACGCTGCTGCGCTTAAAGCGTACAAAGACCATCCGGAGCATATAAAAGTAGCGGTAAACGTAGTACGCCCCAGGGTAAAAAACCGCCGCTGTGCGGATTTTGATTTCTAATTGTCCTGGCTTTGGCCCCATGATATACTGCCTCCCGGAGGGGTTTTGGATGAACATAATAGTATGTGTAAAGCAAGTCCCAGGTACTACTAAGGTTGCTGTAGATGAAAATACCGGTGTGCTACTGCGCTCCGGTGTTGAAGCAAAGTTAAACCCATATGATTTGTACGCACTGGAAACAGCCGTCCAAATAAAGCAGACATATGGTGCCACGATAACAGTTATAACCATGGGCCCACCACAAGCGGCAGAGGCTGTGCGTGAGGCATTTGCCCTAGGCGCAGACAATGGAATCATGCTAACAGATATGGCTTTTGCAGGGGCAGATACACTGGCTACAGCTTATGCACTAGCTGGTGGTATTGGCACGAGATGCAAGTATGACCTAATAGTTTGCGGAAAGCAGACAACAGACGGTGACACCGCGCAAGTTGGGCCATCACTGGCGGAGTTTTTGGACATACCCCATATGAGTAATGTCATAAGCATCGACAAAGCCGGTAGCGAAAACATACATGTATCTGCAGATATAGGCGAATATGTAGGGGCATATGAAATCAAACTCCCATGCGCGATAACCGTGGATAAAGGTATATATGTACCGCGTTTGCCGTCATATAAACGGATGTTGGAATCAGTTAAACAAGAGATAACCGTGTTAGGGTTGGAAGATTTGGCAGACACTAACCCAAAGATGTACGGGCTAAGTGGTTCGCCTACCCAGGTCGAAAAAATATATCAGCCCGAAGCAGAAGCAGGGCAAGTAATAATAGATGGCAGCCCCAATGATATTGCAAGTAGGCTTTGCCATGAGCTACGCGAATTGAAATATTTGTAAGAAGGAGAGAGTCTCATGGCAGGACTGCGTATAAACCATGACTTAGCCCATAAACTTAGTGAGGCGGAGTTAGATGCTGTGCAAAAACTCTGTGCTTTCGATGCAGTTGAGGTTGATACCGAAGATGGGCTTTCGGTTAACTCATCATGCAAGATGTGTAAACTATGCATAGAAAATGGCCCCGAAGGCTTGTTCGAATATGTAGAAAGCCCCGAAACTACAGGTATAAACATGGATAGCAAAGGCATTGCCGTTTATGTAGAGCATACGCTTGGCAAGGCCCATCCTGTGACCTTTGAGTTAATAGGTAAAGCCAAAGAGTTAGCGAAACCGCTGGGTTGGCCGGTATACGCCTTACTAATAGGGTGCGAGCAAGATGATTTGGCAAAAGAAATATCTGCAAATTATGACGTGCATGTATACATATGCAACCACCCTAACCTAGAACGTTTCCTTCCAGAGCCGTATACCGCAGCGTTTGTAACATTTATTGATATAGTAAAGCCCTCGTCTGTGCTGGTGGGGGCTACTGTTGTTGGGCGCAGTCTCGCACCAAGGGTAGCGTCGCGTTTGCGCACGGGGCTTACAGCAGACTGCACCGCACTAGAGTTAAAAGAAAACGGCGACCTTGTGCAAATACGCCCGGCTTTTGGTGGCAATATTATGGCGCGGATTGTTACTCCCATGCATAGGCCACAAATGGCTACCGTGCGGTATAAAGTCTTTGATGCACCTGTAAAACTGCAAGCAGCAACACCACAAGTGACCTACTTTGATGTCGAAAGTGTAACTAGCCGCATTGCGCCTTTAGGCATTGTGTTAAAAGATAAGACCCTTGACATTGCCAATGCAGAAATAATTGTTGCATGTGGGCGTGCTTTTACGTCTCATAAACAACTATCTCTTGCAAAGCAATTGGCGGATTTATTGGGAGCAGAAGTAGCATGCTCTCGCCCGCTTGTTGAAGCCGGGCTGGTTGAGCCAGCGCGCCAGATAGGCCAGTCTGGGCGCACGGTAAAGCCCAAGCTGATTATAACGCTTGGGGTATCTGGCGCGGTACAGTTTACTGCCGGTATGAAAAATGCAGAAACAATCATAGCAGTTAATTCAGACAAGGATGCACCTATTTTTTCTGTTGCACATTACGCGGTTGTTGGCGATGTTTTTGAAATTCTTGCGCAATTAATAAAGCAAATATCTGAAGCCACAACCAATAACAATAACAATACCCCAGAAAAGGAAGAGCAGTTTTGTTATAGAGGTGAGTATGTATAAAAAAATAGACAGTGCAGATATTGCGTTCCTAAAATCCATAATACCTCATGATAGGATAACCATTGGCACAGATGTCAGCGAGAGCTACGCCAGGGACGAGTTGGGTGACGCAATAAAATCGCCAGATGTCCTTATATATATTAGGTCAGCGAATGAAGTCTCTCTTATTATAAGCCATGCTAATATACATCGTATACCTGTGGTTGCACGTGGTGCTGGTACAGGGCTTGTTGGCGGTGCTGTGGCCATCCACGGTGGGATAATGCTGTGTACATCCAAGATGAACCGTGTGCTAGAGTTGGACGAAGAAAATATGACCTTAACCGTCGAACCGGGCGTTATGCTAATGGAAATTGCCGCATATGTAGAGCCGAAAGGGTTCTTTTACCCCCCGGACCCGGGCGAGAAATCTGCCACTATTGGGGGCAATATTTCCACCAATGCCGGGGGTATGCGAGCGGTAAAATACGGCGTAACCCGCGATTATGTGCGCGCTTTGGAAGTAGTACTGCCAAGTGGTGAGATTGTAGAATTGGGCGGTAAAGTCGTAAAAGACTCGAGCGGATACAGCCTGAAAAACTTGGTAATAGGCGCAGAAGGTACCCTGGCATTTATAACAAAAGCCGTATTAAAACTGCTTCCACTACCAGGCAAGACACGCAGCTTGTTAATCCCGTTTCCTGATATCAACAATGCACTAGGTGCTGTACAGGGTATCATGAAAACCAAAATCATCCCCACAGCAGTAGAGTTTATGGAGCGGGATGTCATACTAGATGCAGAAAAATTCTTGGGCAAAACATTTCCAGATAAGAGCAGCGAAGCGTACTTGCTACTTACGTATGATGGCAGTGATATAACGGAAATAGAATCCGCATATGCCGCACTGGCAGAGGTATGTTATGCGTCCGGGGCTACAGATTTACTAATTGTAGATACAGAGGAACGTAAAGAGGCTGTATGGTCTGCCCGTGGGGCATTCCTGGAAGCTATTAAATCTTCTACAACCCAGATGGACGAGTGCGACGTTGTTGTGCCCAAAAATAAAGTGGCTGCATTTCTGGCCTATACGTACGAGCTTAGCCGCGAATACAATGTACGTATTAAAAGTTTTGGCCATGCTGGGGATGGCAACTTGCATATTTATGTATTGCGCGATGCCTTAGACGACATACAGTGGAAGTCAACTTTAAGCACTGTATTTACGCATTTGTATGAACGGGCGGCTATGTATGGCGGCAAGGTATCTGGTGAGCATGGTATTGGCTATGCAAAGCTGCCATATTTGCAAAGTAGCGAATGCGCCACTGTGTTAGAGCTTATGCGTGGGGTTAAGCGTGTATTTGACCCCAATGGCATTTTAAACCCAGGGAAAGTGATATAAATGTTTTATTGACATAACAAGTCCGTAGTGGTAAATTCATACTAATTAAGGCGAAAAATTGGTGATATACACGCATCTTGTCTAATCTTGGCTTAGCCAAGCAAGCCGCATGTCTATTACCCAGCCAAAAAAGGAGGACTTGCTATGAGAATAGCAAAGAAGCTGTTGGCCATGACCGTCGTACTAGCGATGGTGCTAGGCCTTACATCCACAGCCCTGTTTGCCAACAGCGACATAAGCGTGGTTGTAGACGGGTACGAAGTGCAGTTTGAAGACCAGGGCCCCATAATGCAAGGTGGCCGCGTACTTGCACCAGTCCGTGGTGTGTTTACGCAAATGGGTTTCGTCCCTAACTGGAACGGAAGCGACAGAGTTGCCACCCTTACCGGAGACGGTATAACTGTTGTTATACCTGCCGATGGGGTGCATTTCTATGTTAACGGCCAAACCGTTATCCCAGATGTACCACAAATGATGCTTAGCGGGCGTATTATGCTTCCTGTTAGCGCAATTGCTGAAGCAGTAGGCGCAACAGCATCATGGGACCCAGCCACAAGAGTTGTAACAATCTCTACTGCTGAAGAAGCCATACCAGCAGACGACGAAGATTATGACGAACAAGACGAAGACTACGACGAAGAAGACGAAGACTACGACGAAGAAGACGAAGACTATGACGAGCAAGATGAAGACTACGACGAAGAAGACGAAGACTACGACGAAGAAGACGAAGACTACAACGACGAAGACGAAGACTACAACGACGAAGACAACGACGATGAAGATGAAGACAACGACGATGACGATGACGATGATGAAGATGACGACGAAGATGAGGAAGACAACGAATAATCCTGCACATACGACTAGTATATATTGCAGTTATTATTTAAAGAGAGTTGGCCGTATCGGTCCAGCTCTCTTTTTATGTGCATGATAACTGGCAGCTTTGCTGCACAAAATGCTATACTGTAGCAATTCCCCTTTAAACGGTCCCGATCGAGCCGAAATAGCGGACGTTACAACGCTTTTCGGCGACAGGCGAGGCCGATTTAAAGATGAATTGCTATATAGTGGAATTGCTATACAGCAAAAATTATAAAGAGGATGAAGCCAAATATGCAATATGAGTACATGGTAAACCATATGGGAATAAGTCCAGCTGTGGCGGACTATATAAAGGCAGCGGATGCAGACTTAGCAAAGCCATACGCCTGTATAAATGAGTTTGCCGCGTTCAACCAACTAAAAGTCCTTCATGCCATGCAGGCCTGCCGTTTGAGTGATGCCCATTTTGCAGATTCTACTGGGTATGGGTATCACGATATAGGCCGCCAGGCATTGGAGGATATTTTTTCGGCTATCTTTAAAGCGGAAGCTGCGCTGGTAAGGCCGCAACTTATATCTGGGACTCATGCATTGGCCGCAGCACTGTTTGGCAACCTGCGCCCTGGTGATGTACTACTATCCCCAGTGGGGCGGCCATACGATACGCTTGAGAGCGTGATAGGGATACGCCCGGCACCTGGGTCACTGGCGGAATATGGCGTAATATACCGCCAAGTTGACCTTACACCCGGCGGCGGGTTCTGTTTTGATACTATTGGTAAAGCATTAACTGATAAGCCGGTAAAGATGGTTACAATCCAGCGCAGCAAGGGATATGCATGGCGGCCTTCATTTACAATAAAAGAGATTGAGGAGCTAATTACGTTTATTAGGACGATCAACCCGCATACAATTATATTGGTAGACAATTGCTATGGTGAATTTGTAGAGGAGCGCGAACCTATAGAGGCCGGGGCAGACATAGCCGCCGGCTCACTAATAAAAAACCCGGGTGGGGGAATTGCACCAGGCGGAGGGTATGTAGTAGGTGCCGCCAAATATGTAGAGGCAGCAGCCACTAGGCTTACTGCGCCAGGCTTAGGCAGTGCTGTTGGGCCAACATTGGGTATGACACGCACATTGCTTCAGGGGCTGTTTATAGCTCCGCAAACAGTAAGTGCCTGCGTTACAGGCGCGATACTGGCGGCAGCGGTATTTATGAAGTTAGGCTACGAAGTCAACCCCGGCCCACATGTACTGCGTACAGATATTGTCCAGGCAATAAAGCTAGGCGATGCTAAAAAAGTACTAACATATTGCAAAGGCATACAGCAAGCAGCACCGGTAGACAGCTATGTAGTGCCAGAAGCAGCACCCATGCCCGGATATGCCGATGGTGTTGTGATGGCCGGTGGGACGTTTGTGCAGGGCTCATCTATAGAGCTTAGTGCGGACGCGCCGCTACGGGAGCCTTATATTGTTTACCATCAAGGGGGGCTAACCACATCTCATGCCAAGACTGGGGTAGCTTTTGCATTGGACGCATTGTATCGGGAGGGACTGGTGACGATATAAAAACATTGTTGGCATATACGAAAAGGAATGTGCTTAGCACATTCCTGCATAAGGTTTATATTTACATATTGATAGGCTTGGTTGCTGTCTCATTTGTTATGATTTGGCAGTTGACAGCACCACCGTACGGGCAACAGGTATATTTTTATATACCAAGACAAGAAGAACATACAGTACCAGTAAGCATGACCAACCACTTTACAGACTCGGGTGATTTATGGCTTGTTAACTACGATAACCCGCTACCGCAAGACTTTACACCGCCAAGCCTGGTTACGTTCCAGGGTATAAGATTACATATTGTAGCGTTTACAGCTTATACAGAAATGCTTGCAGCAATGTCGGCAGAAGGCGGCACGCACGGCTTGCAACTCATAAGCGCATACCGCCCATATGAGTATCAACAACGGTTGTTTGATAATAAAACCAGAGCTCTTGTATCCCAAGGCCACAGTGCCGCAGCTGCAAGTGAGTTGGCGGCTAACATTGTACAGCGCCCAGGTGCTAGTGAGCACCAGACGGGCCTGGCATTGGATGTAACCGTCACTGGGCAACTTACGCAGGATTTTGCTCTAACAAAAGCCGGGCAGTGGCTTGCCGCAAACAGCCACCGCTTTGGCTTTATAATAAGATACCCACAGCATAAAACAGAAATAACCAACATAATATACGAACCCTGGCACCTAAGATATGTAGGCATCCCTCACGCAAGCATCATATGGGAAAATGGCATAACCCTAGAAGAATACGCGCAGTTTATTGCAAGCGGCCCGTACATACAGTGGTGCAAGCAAAGCGAAGGCCAGGCATATTACTTGGTAATGTTTAGCGAGTTTTTACATGACGAACCCCTGCCGGGGTTGATATATATATCATCGACCCGTTATGGGGGTGGGGCAGGGTACATAATGACATTTCACAGGACAACATATTAATAACTATACCAAAGCGTAATGCAATTGATATTGCAAATTTCATATTGTCGTTATATAGTGGTTGTGCTATAAAAAATACAAAGGGGGATATTGTTAATGTCCTACAACATGGCAATTATAGGAATGGGCGGCATGGCCGGGTGGCACGTAAGAAACATACGGGAGCATATCCCAGAAATAAAGGTAATAGGCGGGTACGATGTCCGCGAAGAAGCCAACAATAAGGCACGTGACGAGTGGGGTGTAAAAGTCTACGCGACACCAGAAGAAATATATGCCGACGGCAGTATTGATATGGTGCTAATTGCCACTCCCAACGACGTGCATAAAGATTATTCGATAAAATGTTTACAAGCCGGAAAACACGTAATTTGCGAAAAACCAGTAACAATGAACGCGCCAGAGCTGGAAGAAATACTTGCCGTGGCCAAGAAGACTGGCAAGCTGTTCTCTGTCCATCAAAACAGGCGTTGGGACAAAGACTACCTTACTGTACGCAAAATATTAGCAGACGGCATGTTAACAAAACCATACAACATAGAAAGCCGTGTACAAGGCTCACGCCCATTGTATGGCTGGCGTGTGTTTAAACAAAACGGCGGCGGGCTACTTTTGGACTGGGGCATTCACCTTCTGGACCAGATGATGGACTTGATCCCGCAAAAAGTTGTATCTGTACAAGCACATCTGCATAAAGTATATGGCCAAGAAATAGACGATTCGTTTACAGTGTTGCTACGTTTCGAAAATGGCATTAGCGGCATGGTAAGCATATCTACCAACTGCTTTATCCCGCTGCCAAGGTGGCATGTGTCGTGCGAAGACGGTACAGCCGTCATTGATGATTGGGAACTGGGCGGCAAGATAGTAAAACAAGCTGACCCTAACGAGAAGGACTGGACCGAAAACCTAGTTTACACAGCGGCCGGCCCAACTCGCATTATGCTACCCAGGCCAAAAGAAACTACTATAGAAACGCCGCTGCCAAGTATAGTTGGCACACATTGGACTGACTACTACAGAAATATCGTAGATACCCTTAATGGAAAAGCCGAGCTAAGAGTAACCGGCGAGCAAGCGCTTAGGGTCATGAAAGTAATAGATGCCGTGTTCGAATCTGACCGGACCGGGGCTGCGGTTACCGCAGGGATATAGGATTAACACACAAAAGGCTACCTCATCACATATGATGGGTAGCCTTTTTTTGTTGCATTACACATCTATATCTACACTACTGTAAAGTCAACCACTGCAGGTGTTAACCCATCCGCAGTGATAGTTACTTTTGCCTTGCCAGCATCATGTTTTGCGCGTATTACTATTAGTAACATACCGTTGTGAGCGGTCATGCTGTGCCCTTTAAAGGACTCATGACTGGCAGAGTTTCCGTTGTCTAAGCCAATAAGTTCTGCGGCGCCTTCTACTGCTACTGTCACTTTGTTTGAGGCCACTGGGTTTAATATCCCGTTAATATCCGCAAATGTAATTTCTATATGCGCGATATCACGGCCGCCAGCTTGTAGTGTATTTGTGTCTGTTGCGGCTACTATGGCTACTGGCTGTGTGGCGGTTTTTATTATGCTACGGCTTATTTCTTCCCCAGCGGCGTTGTAGCCTACTGCTTCCATTGTGCCCTCTGCATATGGCACGTCCCAGCTTAGGAATAAATCGTCTGTGTTGGCGCTTATCATAGGCGTATCAAAATGGCCGTATGTTTCCGTCATACCATATGACGGATAGCTGTAGGCTTTTCTTCCATATGACTTGCCGTTAACAAATAACTCCGCATAGGTACAGTTTGTATAGCATAGTACAGGTAATACATCACCAGCACGTACATCTACCAAATTGCGATGGGGGAATAAGTGAATCATTGGCTCGTCCCGCCATATGCTTTGGTATAAATAATAATGGTCTTTTACAAACCCGCAAGTATCTATGACCCCGGAGTTCGAACTCCTGTTGGGCCAATGAGCCTCGCCCAAGTGGTCTATACCTGTCCACATAAAGTCGCCTATTACATAGTCGTGGGTCATGGTATACCTAAGCAGCCGCCCAACATTTGTAGGGGCAGAGTAGTAGGGCCTACGCCATGGGTTGGGTGATAGGTCCATACGATAGTCGCCCCGGACACCGGCTGTGGAGGGGTTTTCTGTTCCTAGGATAAGCCAGTTGGGGTTGGCGCGCTTGTCGTCGTCGTACAATGTTTCTGCACGGGTGCGCCAGCGGTTGGTGTAGTTATAGCCTACGATGTCTAGGGTGTTTAAGAAGTCTGCTGTGGCCGGCCGTGGCTCTGCACAAATTTGGTCGTTGCCTTGGGTACATAGGCGGCTTGGGTCTATCTTATAGCAGATATCCTTGAGTTTTTGTGCCAGTAAATGCCCATCAGGCAGGGCTTGCTCTGGTACTTCGTTGCCTATACTCCACATTATAACGGAAGCATGATTACGGTCGCGGTATAGCATTGCTTCCAGGTCTGCCACGTGATGCTCATGGAACCATTCGGAGTAGCCGCGGCTTTCGTGGGTATTGCTACCTGCTGTCTTCCACTTGAGCTGGGCCCATTCGTCGAAAGCTTCGTCCATTACATAAAAGCCCATTTCGTCACACAGTTCAAGTAAGCTTGGGTCTGGTGGGTTGTGGGCCATGCGTATGGCGTTTGCACCCATTTCTTTTAACAATACAAGCCGGCGCTTCCATAGCTTTTTGGGTACAGCCGCACCCACGGCACCGCCGTCATGGTGCAAGCATACACCGTTGAGTTTCACCTGCTCACCGTTTATTAGGCATCCCCGGTCTGGACAAAATACTACACTGCGTATACCAAAAATTGTTTCGTATTCGTCTAGGATTGTTTCGCCTAGTTTTATGACGGAGATGGCTTTGTATAGGTTGGGGTTGTTATGGGACCATAGTTTTGGGTTGGGCAATGTGATTGCTTGATTAACACTGCCATGTGTTGAAATGGGTGTTTCGCTGTATGCATATGGGCTTTGTTTATTATTGCTGTCTGCATCTACTATTGATGTAACTAGAGTACACTCAGATATAGGGCCAGTAACTGTTGTTGCTATGTTTATTGTTGCTTCTCTTTGTGATTGCTTGGTTGTTATATATGTGCCGTAGGTTTGTATATGCACAGTGTTAGTAGCACAAAGCCATACATCACGTGTTATACCACTGCCTGTGTACCAACGCGAGTTGGGTTGTTGTGAGTTATCTACCCTTACTACCAGCTCGTTTTCACCGTCGTATGACAAAATATTTGTGATATCGTACTCAAAAGGTGTGTAGCCGTAGATATGCTCGCCAAGGGTATGGCCGTTTAATGTGACGCGTGTACACATGTACGAGCCATCAAATTGCAGCGTTATGTGTTTACCCTTGCTTTCCGGGGACACAGTAAAATGCTTCTTGTACCAGCCAACCCCAGTTTTTACATACCCGCCGGAGCCTAAAGACACTGCATCCTTGTCGAATGGATACTCTACGCTCCAGTCATGGGGTAGCTGCACGGCGCGGTAGCCAGATAAACCGCTGCCAGTGGTGTCGCTACTTTCCTCTGCTAGTTTGAAATGCCAGTTAAAACCAAAGAATTCTCGAGTTCTTGGGTCACATTTTTGCAAGTACATGTCTAACTCGCCTCCCGTACGCGGGCCAGGCCGCTTGTTGTAACATTAATATTTTCTAGTGTAGACAAGGATGCGTTGGATGCGCCAGATAGCTCTACACTCCCGCTTTCGACTTGTAGATTACCGGCTCTTAGATTAATAGCGCCAAAGCCATATATATTTATGACGTTGGCAACCCCGTAAAGGTCTGCGTTTGCAGCGCCAGAGATTTCTAAGTCCAGCCGTTCTACATTCAAATCCAAGTCCAAGCTTACCGCACCAGATGCTTCTATGCTTAGGTTGTTAACCTCTATATCAAGGTCCAAACTAACAGCCCCAGATGCCTCAATTGTAAAGCGTTGGCCTTGTATTGTGTCCCAACCATCGGCACTAACTGCACCGCTAAAATCTACAGCAGTGAGATATGGCGCGCTAACATAAAGCCGGGGCCGGTTGGCGCTGGTTGTGTTAAAACCACGGTGCGGGGTTATTTGCAAATTGCTGCCTTGTACGGTTGGTGCAAAATATTCGAATAAATTTTCTTGCATAATAACGGTAAGGGACGGCTCTGGTGATTGGATAAATATGACCCTAAAGTTGCCACTTATTTCTAAGGTGTTAAAATTGGCAACCTCTATATCCTGGGTGACCATGGGGCCGGTACCGGTGATGCCGTTAACCATATTGATGGTGGTGTTGCGGTTGCCTATTATGCACCCGGTGAGTAAGAGTACAAGCGATATCAATAGTACAATAATAATGAATTTTTTATACATTTATATCTCCTTCATGGCATTTATTTTAAGCTTGCTAAGAACCCTTTTTCGCTTTCGTGACGTTTATCCCTATTCATTAGCGACAGGGTTGCTTCTTTTGCTGGTTTGTTTTCGAACAATACTGCATATGCCTGGTTTATTATTGGCATTTCTACATTATATTTATCCGCCAGGTACTTTGCGGCACGGCATGTGTTTATGCCTTCTACTACCATTTTTATCTCGTCACATGCTTCGCTTGCGGTTTTGCCTTGACCTATTAGTATCCCCGCACGGCGGTTTCTGCTGTGCATACTGGTACAGGTGACTATAAGGTCCCCTATACCAGACAAACCTGCAAATGTTTCTGCTTTAGCGCCCATGGCTATACCTAGGCGTGTTATTTCGCTTATACCTCGTGTCATAAGCGCGGCCTTTGTATTATCGCCAAAGCCCAACCCGTCAGATATCCCAGCGCAAAGGGCTATAACATTTTTTAAAGAACCACCTAGCTCAACCCCAAGGATATCGTCATGTGTATATACCCTGAAATATGGGTTCATAAAAATGTCTTGTATAAAGTTTGCAGTTTTGGGGTTTGCAGCCGCTACAACATTGGTTGTGGGAGCTTTTTGTGCCACTTCTTCTGCATGGCTGGGGCCAGTCATAACCGCAATGTCGGCAGTTGGGAGCGTATCACGCAGTACAGCAGACAATGTTAAGAGGCTTTCTGTTTCTAGGCCTTTTGAAATATTTACAACCACTTGCGCTGGCTTGATATGTGAAGATAATTGGCCCATGGTTGCCCTGACCGCAAAAGAGGGTAGGGCACATACTATCAAGTTTGCGTTGGCACAGGTATAGATATCGGTTGTGTATTCCACAGATTGCGGGATAGCAAAGCCAGGTAAAAACAGTTTATTCTCGCCATGAGCCTTTAATCCCTCACATTCAGATTGTGAAAACGACCATAAGCGTACACTGTGCCCGTTTTGTGCCAGCATGATGGCAATTGCCGTCCCCCAACTTCCTGAGCCTATTACACTAATATTCATGACTTAACTCATGCCTCCTTCGTCGGCAGAACAAAACACACAAAAATAGGGCGTTTGGAGTCAATAATATTGTGTCCAAACGCCCAGTAATTTTATTTATGCCTTACCTACAGACCCAAACAGCTCCATTTTCCCCTTGATAATAAGCTTAATAGCTTCATAGCCGGGGGCCAGTAGCTTGCGTGGGTCAAAACCTGTACCAGCCAAGTCTTTACCGGCTTGGATATATTCGCGGGTAGCACTGGCAAAAGCCAGTTGGCAATCTGTATTTACGTTAATCTTTGCTACCCCTAAAGAAATTGCTTTTTTAATCATTTCCTCGGAAATACCAGTCCCGCCATGCAGTACCAGTGGTATCCCGGCGGTGGCTTTTTGTATACGCTCTAGGGCTGCAAAGTCCAAACCTGCCCAATTGTCTGGATACTTACCGTGGATATTGCCAATACCTGCGGCCAAGAAGTCCACGCCAAGCTCTGCAATAATGCGGCATTCTTCTGCATCTGCAATTTCACCTGCACCTACAACACCGTCTTCTTCCCCGCCAATAGAGCCAACTTCTGCTTCTATAGACAGGCCGTTCTTATGAGCTAGGGCAATCATTTCTTTGGTTTTGGCAACATTTTCGTCAAACGGGTAATGGCTGCCATCAAACATTATGCTAGAAAACCCGCCCTCTACACAGGCTACGCACTGCTCATAGCTACCGTGGTCTAGGTGTATTGCCACCGGTACAGTAAGTTTTAGGGCCTTGTCCATTTCCCTAGCCATTGCCGCTACTGTCGAAAAACTTACCATGTACTTGGCCGCCCCGCCAGTCACGCCTAGTATAATTGGGCTGTTTAACTCTTGGGCGGTGGTGAGTGCGGCTTTTGTCCATTCTAGGTTATTGATATTTATATGGGGTACTGCATACCGGCCTTGTGCGGCTTTTTGCAGCATCTGTTTTGCATTTACAATCATGGGTTTGTCTCCATTCTTATGCTTCTAGGATTTTCTTTGTATCGCGGGCTATCATAAGTTCTTCGTTTGTGGGGATGACCAACACTTGTACTTTATCGCCGGTGTTGGAGATACTCATAGCTTTGCCGCGTTTGCTGTTCGCATCTGCGTTGATGCTTACACCCATCCACTCCAGATATTCGCATACCTTGGCGCGGATACCGCTATCGTTCTCGCCTATACCGGCGGTGAAAATTACTGCGTCCAAGCCGTTCATGCATGCGGCGTAGCGGCCAATATACCCGGCCACACGATACGCGAATACATCTAGTGCATTTTTGGCTCTTTCGTTGCCGGTATCCACTGCTGCGGACAGGTCACGGAAGTCGCTACCTACACCGCTTAGTCCCAACATGCCGGATTTTTTATTGAGCGCGTCTACCACTTGTGCGGCAGTGAGCCCTTCTTTTTCCATAATAAACGGGATAATTGCTGGGTCTATATCACCACTGCGTGTACCCATGGCAAGGCCCTCGAGCGGTGTAAGACCCATAGATGTATCTACAGACTCACCATTCTTGATTGCGCATACGCTTGCGCCGTTGCCAAGGTGGCAAGATGCGAGTTTAAGCTCGCTAAGGGGGCGGCCCAGTAACTCTGCGGCTTGCTGTGACACATATTTATGGCTTGTGCCGTGGAAGCCATACCTGCGGATTTTGTGCTTGTCATACATATCATAATCCAGGGCATACAGGTATGCCTTGGCTGGCATTGTCTGGTGGAAAGCCGTGTCAAAAACACCTACCTGTGGTACGTTGGGCATGTGCTGTTTACAAGCGCGGATACCCGTCAAATTGGGTGGGTTGTGAAGTGGTGCCAAGTCGCTTACGGCTTCAATTGCTGCTTCTACGGTGTCGTTTATTAGTACAGACGCTGTAAATGTTTCACCGCCATGTACTACACGGTGGCCTATTGCGCCTATTTCGGATTTGCATTTTATAACGCCGTGGTTAGCGTCAAGCAGCGCGTCCAATAATACAGACATTGCTGCGGCATGGTCTGGCATGTTGGGGGAGGCTTCGTACTTGCCCTGGGGGCGCTCGTGCACTAGACGGCCGTCTATGCCAATCCTTTCGCATAGGCCTTTAGCCAGTACGCTCTCGTCTGCCATGTTAAGAAGCTGGTACTTTAATGATGACGAACCACAGTTAATTACTAGGATTTTCATGGATATTACCCCTTTATATTTTTAGTTTTCTTCAAAATGGTTTATCGGTAGCATCAAAACCGGAAATTTATAACGGATTAATAGGCTACAGCGCCTGTGCTTGTACTGCGGTTATTGCCACAACACCTACGATATCTTCCGCGCTGCATCCCCTAGAAAGGTCGTTCACAGGCTTGGCTATACCCTGTGTTATAGGGCCAAGAGCATCTGCCTTTGCAAGCCGCTCTACTATCTTGTACGCAATATTACCCGCGTCCAAATCTGGGAATATCAGCACATTGGCCTTGCCGGCTACATCGTTGCCGGGTGCCTTGGATGCCCCAATGGCTGGCACAACTGCCGCGTCTAGCTGGAACTCACCATCTGCTTTTAAATCCGGGGCCATTTCTTTTAGTAGCTGTGCTGCTTCTACTACTTTGTCCACATCTGCATGTTTTGCGCTGCCCTTGGTAGAATGGGACAGTAGTGCCACAACCGGCTCAACCCCAGTAAGTGCAGCAAAAGAGTCTGCAGAGCTTTTGGCAATAGCGGCAAGTTCTTGGGCGTTGGGGTTTTGTACCAGCCCGCAGTCGGAGAAGACAAACACACCGTCTGCGCCATATTCACAGTTGGGTACGACCATAACAAAAAAAGACGACACCAAGGAAATCCCTGACGCAGTCTTTAAAATTTGCAAACTGGGTCGCAATACATCTGCTGTAGAATAAACAGCCCCGGCAACCATACCATCGGCAATTCCGTCTTTTACTAGCATACAGCCCAAGTACATGGGGTTGGTTGTAAGAAGCTCGTAAGCTTGCTCTTTTGTCATACCTTTGGATTTGCGTAAATCGGCCAACTTAACGGATAAATCTTCGATTAGACCGCCGTCTTGGGACAAAGATACAAAAGTTGCGTTAGAAACATCTACTCCTTCGGCGTTGGCCAAGGCAGTTATTTCGGCTTTATCGCCAATAAGGATAAGCTTTGCTATCCCTTCTGCCAATATTTGTTGCGCGGCTTTTAATGTGCGCGGCTCCAATGACTCTGGCAGGACAATGGTTTTTAGCTGAGACTTGGCGCGTTTTTTTACGCTTTCCAAAAAACTCATGACAATCTCTCCTTCTTGTTTATAAAATTACATAGTTATCAATTAAAATATAATTGATTTTAACAGACAAAGTGTAGCTTACAGGTAAGTCAAAGTCAAACATACTAATTAGAGTTCGTATACATTATCATCAGAGTATTGCCATGTCTGCTCCATTTTTTCGACATAGGTGGGGACTGCGGACTTTGGGTCAAGTCCCCAGTTGGTAAAATTGAGTATCGCGTTAACAAACGCCGTTTTAGAATCGGTGTCTTTTTTCTCATTAACCGCTTTGGCCAGTTCTACTATGTTTTCTGGTTTATGGCTTAAGCGGCTGGTGTACTCTATTAATCGTAGGTGGCATGGGAAAAATACCTCATTGTGTACGTACAGCATACGCAAGCCCGCATATACTATCTCAAAGCAGCATTTGTCTAGCATATACTGGTCTTGGTTGCGTGTTGCGCTATTGTAAAAGTAGCCGCTTGCATACCGCAATATGCTGTAAAACAATTGTATACGCTCTGCCTTTTTTTCTTTTGGGTAGATAGGTATCTGTTCGATTATTTTTGCGATGTCTTTGTCAGACGAAAAAAGCACCTTAGATTTGATAAAGGAATTGCGTGTAGGGTCGCTTCCGAGTTTTACTGCAGCTTCTAGGTAGGCTTTGTTAAAATATTTAACGTCAAAGTATCCTTCTGGGTAAGTGCATATGCCGGTAATACACTCGGCCAGGTTGCCTTCGAGTTTTCTTTTTTCGTATGCATGGTCTTTTATAATTACCATTGCGTCTAAGTCCGAGTCTGGGCGTTGTTCACCTTTGGCTACAGAGCCTCCTAAGATTAGGGCTATTACGTCACTGTCTTTTTGGAAATAATCCTTCATTAGCTGTAGTGACTCTTGATGATGTTTTAACATGTATTCCTCCTTAAGTGTTATTCCTTAGCGCTATTTACCAGCCTTTTTTGTAACACCTCTAGTGTACTGTACCATGCTTTTATTGCACCGTTATTTACAAGCTCATTCATGGCTTGTTCGTTGTAACCGCCTGGTGTCATGTCATGCGCCAACTCTACCAGGTCGCAGTTTGGGGTTTCTACAGCGCGCTTGGTTAAGGCACTTAGCAATGAGTGTAAAAATTTTATAGTCAAATCCTGCTCTACACCCTGTGTGCTTGCAAAACTTACAAGCTCGTCCATAAGCATATAGTATGGGCTCATTAGGCAGCTTAGCAGTTGAAGCGTACGTACATCCTCCAACTTTGTGAGATACACAGCATCGGCTACCATGCCAAACAGCTCGCCAACCTGTGGCAACTTGGGATATATAAGTAACGGGCCAAAGCCGCACGTTATCATTGGTAGTGGAATAACATGGGCAAGTATGGCCGTCTCGCCAGTAATACTCTTTAAAAAAGGTAATTGCATCTCTGCTGCCATGTTTAATACATTATGGTCTTTTCTAAATTTTAGCTCTTTTAGCGCGTCAAAGGCATTCTTTTGCACGGTTATAAATATCCACTGTGCACTATCTAGCACTTCTTGGTTGGATTCGCATACCCTAATATTAGTAAACGTAGCAGTAAGTGTGGCGGCTTTTTCTGCATTTCTTGGGGATAAGAAAAACTCGTACCCTACACCTTTTTTACAAAAGCCGGTTACAATGGCCGATGCTATTGTGCCGGTTCCTATCACGCCTATTTTCATGTGTTTCCTCGATTCGTGTTTTGATGAATTATAATTCATTATGATAATTAATACTAACCGTTATTAAACGCTTTACATTTATTAGGTGACATGATACATTTGTAAAAACTAACTGCGGATTAGTAAAATTCGCTGTATACAAGGGGATGACAGTCAGCGGGAGAGTCGTTGGGCTGTACAATTGTTAGCCTGCACGGCGCCGAAGGGGCAAGAGGTGAACTGCCGAGTCACCTGCGAAACTCTCAGGCAAAAATACCGCTGGAAGGACCCGGCTCTGAATACGCGATTTCGTATGTAATCATGCATTCGAAACGTCACTTAACAGGGAAATGGCATTAATGCTGTTTCCTTTTTTGTGTTAAATTTTTGTTAAGGAAACCTGTATGCAACTGCATCAAAGGGAGGTAAGCATTGGTAGTGCATGTACTAATCACAAACAACACTGCCGTAGTTGCAAAATATCCAATGCATACACGCTTTATCAAAGGCAGTGTATCAGATGTTTTTTGTGCCGTGCGTGACGAAATCCACAAAGGCGCAACACTCATAAGCCACCCGCTTAGCGGTAGTATCAAGCCAAACGAGTCCCCATACAAGAGTATCGCCATAGCCCCCACAACCGGCCCACTAGAATATAAATCGCTATGCACAATAGAAGATGCAATATCCACACTAGCACGTCTTCCAGACAGGCAGCGCAGTTATAGCGAATCAGTATTAGAAGATTTTCGCATAATAGACCTAGACCTTATAAGCCACATCAAATAATAGCAACCCAGAATAGGAGAATGCCCATGTCGCAACCATACGACATCCTAATTGTAGGAGCAGGCCCAGGCGGCCTTACCGCCGGCATATACGGGAGCCGTGCCCGACTCAAGACCGCAATAATAGAAAAAGGCCGCGCTGGTGGCCAAGCCGCCACAACCATGGAAATGGAAAACTACCCAGGCTTCTACGAAAAAACCACCGGCCCCGGAGTAATGGACCAATTTGCGGCCCATGCTACACACTTTGGTACAGAAATCATAAAGGGCCAAGTAACAGACCTTGACCTAAGTGGCGAAATAAAAAAAGTCACAACCAAAACCGGTGAGACATACCAAGCCCGTACAGTAATCCTATCCCCAGGCGCACAACCACGCACTTTGGGTGTAAAGGGCGAAGGCCAGCTTCGCGGGAAAGGCGTGTCATACTGTGCCACCTGCGACGCAGATTTTTTTGAGGAACTGGATGTAGTAGTAGTAGGCAACGGCGACGCAGCAATAGAAGAAGCTATGTACCTTACAAAATTTGCAGAGACTGTGACGGTAATTGTCATCCACAACGAAGGCGTACTAGACTGCAATAAAATGAGCGCCGAAAAAGCCATGAAAAACCCCAAAATCAAATGGATTTGGAACTCTGTGTTAGATGAAATAATAGGCGATGAGTTGGTAGAGGGCGTACGTGTTAAAAACATCAAAACAAGTGAGATTTCCGACTTGGATGTTAATGGCGTGTTTGTATTTATAGGCTCTGTGCCCAACACAGACTTTTTGCAAGGCAAAGTAGCACTCAACAAGTGGGGCTATATCACAACCAACGACAAAATGGAAACCAATATCCCCGGCGTGTATGCCGTAGGCGATGCCAGGGAAAAGTATCTTCGTCAAGTAGTAACTGCAGCTGCAGATGGCGCAATAGCGGCAGTAGCGGCAGAAAGGTACCTAGAAGGGCATGTCGAAGGCCGGGTTACACCAGAGGACTTGAGCAAGCTCAACGCATGACAACTATAGCTTATAATAAATAAAAGAAAGGAAGATTTGCATGATTGAGTTAACAAAGGAAAACTTCGATGCTGAAGTGCTACAGGCACAGGGCCTGATATTTGTAGACTTCTGGAGCGAAAAGTGCGAGCCTTGTATGGCGCTGATGCCGGAGGTTGTGGCATTTGCGGACAAAAATGCTGGCCGCGCTAAGTTTTGCAAGCTGGACACAGCGGGCAACAGGCGCTTGGCCATTGCCCAAAAAGTGATGGGTCTACCTACTTTGGTATTCTATAAGGGTGGCGAGAAGGTGTTCTCCTTCAACAAGGAAGCAATTGAAGAAGGCGGCATTGCTGCGGTGCAAGCTAAGTTGGATGAGTTAGTAGGAGGTGGTATGTAATGCGCTTAGAAATAGGCGAAATCTTAATCAAAGATGTGCAATTCGGCGAGGCAACGGCAGTTAAGAACGGCACGCTTTATGTTAACCAAGCCGAACTTGCCGTAATAGCCGGCCAAGACGACCGGATAAAGTCCGTAGAAGTCTTTCTTGCCCGCCCAGGCGAGTCGGTACGTATCTTGCCTGTTAAAGATGTAATCGAGCCAAGGGTAAAAGTAGAAGGTTCTGGCAACATCTTCCCAGGTTTTATTGCCGATGTTGAAACAGTAGGCAGCGGCCGCACCCATGTCCTAAAAGGCGCGGCAGTTGTGACAACCGGCAAGATCGTAGGTTTCCAAGAAGGTATAATAGACATGTCAGGGCCGGGTGCGGACTATACGCCATTCTCAAAAACCCAAAATGTAGTAGTAAAAGTAGAACCCGTAGACGGTATCAACCAGCATGACCATGAATATGTGGTACGCATGGCTGGTTTCCGCGCAGCTGTATACTTGGGCGAAGCGGGCCGTGAGGCAAAACCCGACAATGTCACCACCTACGAAACCAAGCCAATACTAGAGCAAGCCGCCCAGTACCCAGGCCTGCCCAAGGTAGCCTATGTATATATGCTACAAACCCAAGGCCTATTGCACAACACCTTCTACTACGGTGTAAACGTAGCAGAAATCGTCCCCACTTTCATGTACCCTACAGAAATCATGGACAGTGCCATAGTAAGCGGCAACTGCGTATCTGCCTGTGACAAAAACCCAACATACATCCATGCCAACAACCCAGTTATCATGGATTTGTATGCCGAGCACGGCAAGACAATTAACTTCATGGGCTGCATAATCACAAACGAAAACGTAACCCTGGCTGACAAAGAGCGCAGTAGTAACATGACAGCCAAGCTTACAGGCTTTTTGGGTGTAGATGCAGTAATCATCTCCGAAGAAGGCTTCGGCAACCCTGATGCAGACCTGGTTATGAACTGTAACAAAATCGAAGCCCAAGGCATCAAAACCGTGCTAATCACAGACGAATACGCCGGACAAGACGGTGGCAGCCAATCATTGGCCGACTCTACACCACTAGGCAACGCAGTAGTAACAGCCGGCAACGCCAACGAAGTAGTCGAACTACCCGCCATGGATACCGTTATCGGCTACCCAGAAGTAGCCCATGTAATCGCAGGCGGCTGGGAAGGCAGCTTGCGCGCAGACGGCAGTATCGAGGCCGAAATCCAAGTAATAATTGGCGCAACCAATGAACTAGGCTATGGATATCTAACTGCAAAAGCCGTATAGCTCACTAGATAAAATCAGGTTTTGATGATACCGATAAACCTTTTCACCACTCTAGAAAAATAAATAACCCCTGGAATGCGCAACGCGCATTCCTTAAAGTTTTTGATTAAACTTTTTTCAAAAAGTTTACGGGGCTTGGGGCAGAGCCCCAGGGTCTTTATAAAACAAATAAATCATCGAAAGGAGATTTTCATGGGAATTTTAAACGGAAAGAAAATCGTCATCTTAGGCGACCGTGACGGCATCCCCGGCCCGGCAATAGAAGCCTGTGTAGCCACAGTGGACGGCGCGGAAGTAGTGTTTTCTACCACCGAATGCTTCGTCTGAACAAGCGCCGGTGCCATGGATCTAGAAAATCAGGCAAGGATTAAGGAGTTATGTGAAAAATACGGCAATACCGAGCTAGTAATTTTGCTTGGTGGCGCAGAGGCAGAAGCCTCTGGCCTGGCAGCCGAAACCGTATCTTCTGGTGATCCTACCTATGCAGGTCCACTGGCCGGAGTCTCGTTGGGACTCTTAGCGTATCACATTGTAGAAGTCAAAGACGAAATTGACCCAGCAGTATATGAAGACCAAATTGCCATGATGGAAATGGTACTAGATGTAGACGCAATAATCCAAGAAGTGGCAACATATCGCGGTTAAGGAGGCATGCGTAAGTGAAAATTGTACACTATATAAATCAGTTTTACGCCGGTTATGGCGGCGAAGAAAAAGCCGACCTTAAACCGGAGAAGCGTGACGGTGCAGTAGGCCCCGGTATGGCCCTATCTGCCGCAATTGGTGGTATTGGTACTGTTGTTGGCACTGTTGTGTGCGGTGACAGCTATTTCAACGAAAATATCGATGCGGTTGCCCCAGAAGTGCTGGAGATGATAAGCAGCTTTGCCCCAGATATCGTAGTGGTAGGCCCAGCCTTTAACGCCGGCCGCTATGGCATGGCGTGTGGCGCCGTAGCTAAAGCAGTCGACGAAAAATTAGGCATCCCAGTTGTAGGCGGCCTATACGAAGAAAACCCAGGGTTGGATATCTACAAACGCCATGGCTATTTTGTATCCACAGGCAATAGCGCGGCAACAATGCGCAAAGCCATACCCGATATGGCCGCAATTGTCAAAAAAATTATCGCAGGCGAAGAAATAACAGAAGGCTTTTATGAAAAAGGGCTGCGCAAGAACTATTTTGCCAAAACACGCGGTAGTAAGCGCGCAGTAGAAATGCTGCTCAAAAAAATTGCGGGCGATGATTTCGTAACAGAGTATCCCATGCCCGTATTCGACCGTGTTGCCCCAGGGCCTACCATCAAGGACATGACAACAGCACGCATTGCCTTAGTAAGCTCCGGCGGGCCAGTGCCAAAAGGCAACCCCGACCGTATCGAGTCATCTAGTGCATCCAAGTACGGCAAGTATTCCCTTACTGGCATATCTGACTTTACACCAGACAATGGCGAAACAGCTCATGGCGGGTACGACCCAGTTTATGCTAATCAAGACTTGGATAGGGTCTTACCAGTGGATGTTCTAAAAGAAATGGTAGCAAACGGCGAGATAGGCAGTTTGCACGACTATTGGTATTCTACGGTTGGCAATGGCACAAGTGTCGCCAACTCCAAAAAATTTGCCACAGCAATCGCACAAGAGTTACTTGGGGATAACGTTTCATGTGTTATCCTCACCTCCACGTGAGGGACCTGTACTCGTTGCGGTGCAACGATGGTGAAAGAAATAGAACGTCATGGTATTACCGTGGTCCATATGTGTACGGTTGTACCTATTTCCCTTACTGTAGGCGCAAACAGGATTTTGCCAACAGTAGCTATACCTTACCCCCTAGGTGACCCAAGCCTTGCCCCGGCAGAAGAAAAAGAACTACGCCGCAAGCTTGTAAAAAAAGCGCTTGATGCGCTTTGCACCGATGTAGAGGGTCAAACCGTTTTTTAAGAATTATAATTATAAAGCGGTGAGATTTTGTCAGGTATGAAATCTCACCGCTTTTTTTGTACAAACTGCTATACAATCGTTATGTTTTATAATCCGTGAGGTTACCACCATGAAAAAAACAATCTTGTTTATAATAACCATTTTCCTGATACTAGCATTATCATCGTGCATAGCAAAAGCATCTAGCCCAGACCCTACAATGGTATTAGAACGCATTGCGGGGCATTGGGTAGATAATGCGATATACGACAGCCTCATAATCAATTCTAGTTTATTGTGGCCATTAGAGCGCTTTTTCCACCCTCAAGGGGTGATGATGCAGGCACACGCGTGGCCGTTATCATCTTTTATTATTGGTGGAACCGGGAGTCCGGGCTTTGTATACCCAATTAACATGCGCAACCTTGATAATGGGTTGGTTGAGCTGACAGTGGACACTCAAGGGTCTGTTTACTGTGTGCTAAAGCTCTTTTATTATGACCCTGCTATACCGGGCTACTGCTACTGCCAAACACCGGGTAGGAATGGTTGGGATTTATCAATTTTTAATGACCACAGGATTATTGTAGATACAACTGGCCCAACCATAGACAAAATAACTTACTATATAGGCGATAAAGCATATACGCTAGTGCGCTTTCACTACGAAAGCAATATCTCGCGATACAATTATGAATCACTCATAGACAGTGTACGCATACGTTATTTTGCCGGGATACATGCCTTTCCACGTATGTTTGAAGAAATTTGGATTTACCGTTCAACACAAGAAGGATATAAAGGCGAACGCATTATTACGCATATCGTCCAGGGATGGGACGATAGTATTTTTTATGAATTTTATGATACAACAATAGAGCACGGAAAGACCTATTTTTACTCTATATGGCCATCATATGAGTGGACACACCAAGAAGAACCGCTACAATTTGGCGATAGATGGCAAATAAACATAACACACATCATTAACTCATGAAAGGAGCAATACCATGAAATTCCCCGTATTAAAGGGCACAACCTATGCCCTAATCCAGGCAAACGACATACTACTGCACCAAGGCAGCACCCAAACAAGCGAACGTAAGTTGAACCCCGAAAGCGAATATTTTAGCGAGCTGCCTAAGCACTTTCGTAGTTTCGAACAAGCAGTCGCATACCCGCCCAACCAAGTTTTTGTAGGCAACATACAACCAAAAATCTTGGACACAATCCCACGCCCATGGTACGAGAATGCAAGCAAAGAAGCCACACGCCAAGGCAAACATGGCGAAATTATGCCCCAAGACGAATTTATAGGTTTGATGAAAGCAGTGGATGTATTTGACTTGGTGCTATTAGAAGAAAGCTTTGCACAGCGTATATCCGCTACACTAAAAGCCCACCCGGTAGTAGGTGCATGGCCTTTCTTGGATAAACTATCGCGCATCCCAGCTACCCCAGAAAGCCTGGACGAGCAAGTAAAAGAAGGCGCCGAGCCGCTATATCACGAAGGCAAACTTGTAGGCTGCGTAAAAAAAGCCCATGCCTTTGACGAAGCGCTATCTGCACATGTTATGTTCGAAAACCTGGCCAGTAAAGCATCCGCTGCGCTGTCTATGGCATTATTATTTGCAAAAACCGGCTTGGACCCCACGTTGGTAGACTATATTATAGAATGTTCCGAAGAAGCTTGTGGTGATATGAATCAGCGTGGCGGCGGCAACATAGCCAAGGCAATAGGCGAAGTATGTGGCTGTATAAATGCAACCGGAAGTGACACTCGCAGCTTTTGCGCTGCTCCAGCCCACGCACTGGTACAGGCAGCAGCACTGGTAAAAAGCGGCGTTTATAAAAATGTTGTAGTGGTTGCAGGGGGCTCATCTGCAAAGCTGGGCATGAACGCAAAAGACCATGTAAAAAAAGGAATGCCAGTGCTTGAGGACATGATTGGCGCTTTCGCGGCCCATATTGGCGAAGACGACGGCACATCACCAATTATCCGCACAGACATTGTAGGCCATCATGCCATAGGAAGCGGCGCAAGCCCACAGAACGTAACCCAAGCCATAGTTGGCGACCCATTAGACCGTGCAGGGCTAGGCATTGCAGACATAGATACCTTCTCTGTAGAAATGCAAAACCCCGAAATAACAGAGCCAGCCGGGGCAGGGGACGTACCCAAGGCCAACTACAAGATGCTGGCAGCCCTGGGCGTAATGCGCAAAGAGTTCGAACGAGGAGAGCTCAACGCAGTTGTTGACCGCATAGCCATGCCAGGCTTTGCGCCAACCCAAGGGCATATCCCGTCAGGTGTACCTTTCTTGGCACACGCAGCAGACCTTATGGCCAGTGGCGACCTTAATCGTGTCATGATTATAGGCAAAGGAAGTCTTTTCCTTGGCAGGCTAACCAATTTGTTTGACGGTGTATCCTTTATATTAGAAAAAAATAACGGCGCTCCAGAGCCAGAAGAAACTACACAAAAAGTGAAAAAAACACGCATAGGCATAACACTTTTGGGTAGCGAACATGGCGAAGCAGAAATATTAAAAGGTGCCGAAATAGCTAGTAATGCCAACGCAGACATTGAAGTTATAGTAATTGGCCCCGCCATCAAAACTAACCTAACGCATATAGAAGCCGCAGACGAAAAAACCTCCCACGCGCAAATGGACGCCATGTTAAAATCCGGCGCACTGGATGCGGCCGTGACTATGCATTACAACTTCCCCATAGGCGTATCCACAGTAGGGCGCGCAATAACTCCGGGACGCGGCACAAGCATGTATGTGGCCAATACAACCGGTACATCTGACACCCAGCGTACTGCTGCGCTAATAAAAAATACCATCCATGGTATTGCGGTAGCAAAGGCATGCGGCAACCCCAACCCAGCTGTTGGTGTGCTTAATATAGATGGCGCAAGAGCGCTGGAGCGTGCGCTTCAAAGCTTGCAAGCGGCCGGGTACGACATCAATCTGACCCAAAGCGCCCGCGAAGGTGCAACAATGCGCGGCAATGACTTGCTACAGGGCACGCCTGATGTCATGGTTATGGACAGCCTTACCGGCAATGTAATCATGAAAACCCTAAGTGCGTTTACAACAGGCGGGAGCTACGAATCCATAGGTGACGGCTATGGCCCAGGGGTAGGGCAGGGGTATGACCGTATCATAAATATCCTTTCTCGCGCTTCTGGCGCACCGGTTGTGGCTGGGGCAATTGCTTATGCCGCCGCTTGCGCCAAAGGGCAACTACTGCAAAAAGTAAATGCCGAGTTTGCCGCGGCAAGGAAAGCCGGGCTGGATGCCTTGCTAACAGTAGAACCATCCGCAACAGCGCAAGCATCCCAAGCTGCCGAAAAAATAACTGCACCTAAAGAAAAAATAGTAACAGAAGAAATTGCGGGCATAGAAATATTAGAGCTGGAAGACGCAGTAGAGGCGCTTTGGAAAAAGGACATTTATGCAACAAGCGGTATGGGCTGCACCGGGCCAATTATCTTGGTCGCACCAGAGGATTTGGATGCCGCGCAAACATGTTTGAAGGAAGCTGGATATCTATAAATTTCACATAAGGCGCTTGGATACGGTAGCATATCGCATCCAAGCGCCTTATCTCATGAATGTCTAATGCACACAAAGAAGGGTTGACTTATGGAAGAATATAACCACGGCGATATAATCAGCATGCTCAACCTAAATGGTCAAGATGCGGATATATACAAGATACAGCTCATGCACAGACTTAAACTTATTGACTTTTGGGGTATCAAACCTGGTAAACATGTTTTCGAAGTTGGCTGTGGTCAAGGAGACACAACAACGGCATTGGCACATGTAGTAGGCGCAAACGGCCAGGTGTACGGCATAGATATTGCACCGCCAACATATGGTGCACCAGAGACTCTGGGGCAGGCTAGGGATAGGATTTTAAACTCTGCCATAGCAAACCGCGTGCAAATGCATTTTAATTTTGACGTATTACAAAACTATGGTGACTTCAAACCGGGACAGTTTGACTACGCAGTACTATCCCATTGCTTGTGGTATTTATCTTCCTATGACGAGCTTGTAAAGCTGCTTTCGACCGTGAAAAAGTTTTGTAAAAAGCTATGCATAGCAGAATGGAACCCTGCTATAAATTTACCTACCCAACTTCCGCATTACAACGCCGTGTTAATACAAGCAATTTGCGAAAGCTTTGCATCTACATCTTTTTCCAACATAAAAACCATGTTTTACCCCACAGATATAATAAACGCAGTAAATAAAAGCGGCTGGACAGTGCAAAAGACCCAAAATATATACACACAAGAAATGCAAGATGGCATGTGGGAAGTGAGCACAGTAACTCAAGAATACAAAAACCGCATTAAATCAATACCAACAATACCCCACAAACTAAGGGCCCTGCTTTTATCCCAAATTGATGAGCTATGTAGTGCCGACAATATAAAACCTATGTCTGCCTTTTGCCTTGTTGCAGAGGCACATTAATTAAAGGAGAGTCATATGAAATCTGCATATAGTCACTGGCACAACCTTACTACCGACATAAAATCCTCTGGCCTATGGAAGACAGAGCGGATAATTACGACCCCGCAATCCTCACTTATTAATACACAACAAAAATCTAACCTAATAAATATGTGCGCTAACAATTACCTTGGGCTGGCAAACAACCACGATATAAAGCAAGCCGCAAAGCAAGGTATAGACACATGGGGATATGGGTTATCGTCTGTGCGTTTTATTTGCGGCACCCAGGAGCTTCATAAAAACCTGGAAAGCAAACTAAGCGAGTTTTTGTGTACAGAGGATACAATCTTGTACTCGTCTTGTTATGATGCAAACGGCGGGTTGTTTGAGACAATCCTCACAGCCGAAGACGCAATAATAAGCGACGAGTTAAACCATGCCAGCATAATAGATGGTGTGCGCCTATGTAAAGCCGCCCGCTACCGGTACAAAAACAACAATATGACAGAACTGGAAGCCCGGCTAAAAGAAGCCCACACCGCTCGTATCAAAGCCATAGTCACAGACGGTGTCTTCTCTATGGATGGTACAATTGCAAACCTACCCGCAATATGCGACCTTGCAGATAAATACGACGCGATAGTTATAGTAGACGACAGTCATGGCGTAGGCGTTATTGGTGAAAACCTACGCGGCGCTCACGAGCACCACAATGTCATGCACCGTATAGATATCCTAACCGGCACACTGGGCAAGGCCCTTGGTGGTTCTTCTGGCGGCTATACCAGTGGCAAAAAAGCTATCATTGATATACTGCGTCAGCGTTCGCGCACGTATTTGTTTTCTAATACACTATCCCCAATAATCGCTTCTGGTTCGCTTAAGGTGCTTGAGTTAATAGCCAATGATAAAACATTTAAAACCCGACTTGACGACAATACCGCATACTTCCGCCAGGGCCTAAAAGCCATTGGTTTTGATATCGTAGACGGCCAGCACCCTATTGTTCCGGTAATGTTATATGATGAGCTACTGGCTCAAAACATGGCAGAGAAATTGTTGGAATACGGTGTTTATGCTATTGGCTTCTTCTACCCGGTAGTGCCAAAGGGCAAAGCCCGTGTGCGTTGCCAAGTATCTGCAGCGCATACAAAAGAACAATTGGATATTGCACTTGCAGCGTTTAAGGCGTGCAAGGAGATTGTTTTGCAGTAGCTAAGGCCTAAGAAAATGTACGCAGGAGGTTACAAAGTGAAGAAAGCCCATGCACTATTTATTTTTGCACTTTTGATAGTAGTAGCACTAGTACTGACCGGTTGCTCACACGAGTTGGATGAGGAGTTGGTTGGTACATGGAGCCGTGGTTACGCGCTAGATATGTACCCAAACATGTACTATGTATTCAACGATGACGGCAGCGGCTACCGTGAAAATGGCAATGGGCCGGATATATTTGTATGGTCTACAAACGACGGGTATCTAAGACTTAATCGCGCAAACGCCCCTGCAGGTGAAAGACGTGTAGAGACATGGTTATTTGATATTAATGGTGACAGTCTCACATTAACCTATGAAGCGGTATTTGGCCGGGTTTATAGTTATTTTAGGCAATAGATTGTGCAATATATGATGTATTGTATAAATCGCAAATCATGTATATGGGTTATTTCACTTGTAGCAGTAGACCAATTAATTAAACTCCTTATCTCCCGCTATATGATGTATGCACATTTTACAATTATCCCTTATATTTTTACGTTTCGTATAAGTCAAAACATACATTTGGGTTGGATTTGGAATAGGCTAGATTTTATGATGCCGCTTGTACTAGCTGTCCTAATAAGTGTAATTGCTATTATTACTATAGTAGTCTTTCATAGGTATCTAATATTTTTGACATCGAAGTGGTGCAAATATCACCGCATACCCTATGTTTTTTTGATATTAGGGCTATCTGTTGGAGTATGCAAGATTATTGATGATATTTTTTGGGGTGGCTCGTTAGATTATATTCAGTTGTTTAATTGGTTTATTTTTGATTTGAAGGATGTTTATGCTGCGGCTGTAGTTGTTGTTGTGCTTTATTTTCTAATTGCTTATGAAATTGATAGTCGTAAACTGTCAAAGGAAAAGCGAAAAGAGCAAGGGTTTTTGAATTGGATAAAGCACGGTCTAAACCTTTACCAATAGTATCAAAACCAAAATAAATCGCCTTTATCATTAGTATCAAAACCAAAAAGCGGCAAATGAGCCATTACTGTGATACAATCGTATATATTAAAAATGAAATAGTGCAATCACAGGAGGTAACTATGCAAAACGAAAAAATGATGGTCCTAAAAATGCTGGAGTCCGGTAAAATAACAACAGAAGAAGCGTCGCGGTTATTGCAATCGGTAGATGCAGGCGGGACAGTGCCGGCTAGTACAGGCACGGCCAGCACGCCGCCCCCAACGCCATATACTGCACCGTCACCACCACCCACGTCATATAGCATACCATCTTCGCAACAAAACCCAAACAGCCACAGCCCTGCCACGCCACCATCACCGTCTACACCACCTCATTCCCCCACTGGGTCATATAGCGGCGGCAGTCAAGGCCGTTCGGACGCGCATAGCATTTTAGACGATATGGGAAGACGTTTCGATGCCTTTGCCAAAGACTGGGAGCCAAAACTAAAAAAAGCAACAGCCACAGTGGCAGAAAAAATCGTAGGCGGGGTTGACCGCATATCAAAGTCCCTGTCTGACCATACTCCACCGCCACAGCACACCTACGGCACACCCTCACCCTACGCACACAAGCCTAAGCCATCAACAACAGCACCAGGCGGTCTTACCGAAAAAAACATAGAAATGCTGGTAGAGCCCGGTTACAACGAGCTCAACCTGTCTGGCCAAAACGGTGATGTGCGTATAAAAGGCTATAATAGCGACAAAATTACAGCCCGTATATCATACAAAGCCAAACGGGCCGGCGCACACATTGAGTTGATGAAACTAGGCAATAAATATTTCTTAAAATACGAGCCAGACGATTTTGAAGTAGTAATGATAGACGCATATGTACCAGAACGTGCCTTTAGCGTAATCAGGCTTGACGGGATAAACGCCCAGTTAGATTGCTCTACAATGGCAGCAGACGAGATTGCTGTAAGCAACGCAAACGGCAACACACGCCTTTCTGGCCTTGCGGCTGGCAATTTAAAAGCCGACAGCAGCAACGGGCGGTTTATAGTGTCCAATATAGCAGCAGACAGCGCCGTACTAGAAAATGTAAACGGTGTAATGGAAGCCGACGAGCTAGACATTTCCAAGCTTAGCCTTACCAACTACAATGGCCCACTGTCACTACTGATGTCCAATTTTGCAAGGCATGAGGAGTATCTATGGAATGTAGAAACCGGTAATGCCAAACTCAACATGAACCTTCCTACATTACCCGACTTGGGTTACCACATCAAAGCCCATGCCGCCATGAGTGAGATACGCCTAGGGCTTACTGGCTTACAATTTCTGATTCACGAGCCAAGCCTGGTAGAAGCACGGTCTGTCCACTTCGACAAGTCTGCTCGTAGGGTAAAGATGGCGGTTGAGACTTCTAATGCGCCGCTGGTGATAAATTAATTATAGAAATATAAAAATAGGGGGGCTGTCATTGTGACAGCCCCCACGCTTTATACTACATACAAAGTTTTTTGGTTTTTATTCATCAGCGGCTGGTACTTCATCCTCCGCTGTTACTACTTCAATCTTTGCTGTGCTTACTTCATATGCTGTTTTCTCCAGCACTTCGCCGTCGTCTTTTCTTTTTTGATATTGGCGGCTTTGCATCCTTCCCCATAGGCGTATATTGTCACCTACAGCCAGCCTGCCCGCATAACGTGCGTTACGCCCCCATGCGATGCAGGGTATGTAATCCGACTTATTATACGAACGGTTAACAGCCACCAGCAAATCGGCTATTTCGCGGCCAAAGGGGGTGGTGCGGTATATGGGCGGTTTGCATAGGTACCCATTAAGGAATACATCGTTTGGGTTTACATCTGCCGCTTGCGGTTGGAACTCTATGTCCCTGGCAAAGATTGTCAACACCAACTTGTTTTTACGGTCGGCCTCTACATAGTTGTTATACGAGCGTATTTGCCCGCGTATAAGCACATGTTGGCCAGGTTTTAATGTAGATTTGTCTATGATTCTTTCAGACACCGTAACCGGCAGTGCGTCTGCGGCACCGCTCAACCGTTCTACTTCTACGTCAAAGCGGTAAAAACCCTCGCCGTATATTTCGTGGCTAAATACCAGGTCGGTTAGGATATGTCCGCCCACTTCAACAAAGTTATAGCTATTTTCCATTTGATTCCCGCCTCTTCAGTTTCTTCTTTTGTAAGATATTCCGGCTTGGCTGGTTTTAGAACCTTGGGTATTCTATCACACGAAAGCGCTATATTCTACCACAAATTGCCCACGCTGCGGCAGCCCCTAGTGCTGTCTCTGGTGAAACTGGTTTTGACCCTATGGGCGCGGCAAACTCTTGCGGGTCGCGAGTTGTACCGTCAAGGGTAGTAAAAGACCGCTGGATACATATATGCAAGCCGTCATCTGTTACGCTGGACGCGGTTACACAGGCCTTATTATTAAAGCCATATGTGATTAATCTGGCACGCCGCGGAGACAAATATGGAAATATTTCCTTGTCATCTGCATTAGCCACTAAGTAACTTTCTGGTGTCATTTTGGGTACCAGCTCTGACAGGACAGGCGATGCTTCTGATGCTACAAGTATATCCAGCTTGGGCCCCTGTTGTTGGTCAGATGTTATATGATAGCAGCTTGCGGCTCCTTGGCACATCCGCAAAAATGCTCGCGCCATTTCGCGCCCATTTTCGCCTACCACTCCTACTGATGGCATACATTATCCCTCCTGAGATTAATCTCAAATATGTTCGGTATACTTAATCTTTGCGTAACTGGGTAGATTATGCTGTAATTTTTTGTTGTTATAGCAATTGTGCATTAAATTGCTATAACACATGCCTCTAGTATTTTGCGGTCATATGGTATATTCTATATCCATGGATAACCTAAATTTACCAACAAGGCGCAATCTTCTTTTGGCCAAGCAAAGGCTGGCATTGGCACGCAAAGGTTACGATTTATTGGACAAGAAGCGGCAAGTCCTTGTAAGCGAGCTTGCGACTATTCAAGAACAAGCCGGGCATATATGGAACCAATTATGTGAGGCATTAGATATAGCATATGCAGCAGTACATGCCACACATGCACACATAGGCCCAAAATTAATAAGCATAAGCCAAGATATGCCCAAGGACGCAACTGTTATGATACATTTTCGTGGGGTCATGGGTGTAGAGCTGCCACATATGGAAATTATAAAAACAAAAAAAGATAAACATGCAATACCATACTCCCTAAGCCAGACCACTGTTTCACTTGACGAGACGGTACAAGCCTGGAGCAAAGCACAGCAACTTATTGTTACCCAGGCAGCAATAGAAAATACAATACATAAACTATGCCTACACATAAAAAAAACAAAAAAAAGGGCAAACGCACTAGGTAATATAACAATACCCATGTACGAAGCCCGGATTAATTACATACAAGAACGGTTAGAAGAACGCGAACGAGATGAGCTTGCTAGGTTAAAATTGGTCAAACACCACTCCGCAACAAGGGGACTATCTCCGAGCCAGCCCCCCCTAGTGTGACAGCGGACTCTGGTATACCTAGCTCCCGGCTTAGTAGCTCTATAAGCTTTGTGAGGCAAAACCCACCCTGGCAGCGCCCCATTTGTGCGCGTGTGCGGCGCTTTAGTGCATTTAGATTTCTTGCCCCAACGGGCCTTCTTATTGCGTCTATTATTTCTGCTTCTGTTATTGTTTCGCAGCGGCATATAATACGGCCATAGGCAGGGTTTTGTTTTATTAAAGCAGCTTGCTGGGAAGTTGACAACTTGCTAAAAGGTTGGATACCTACGCGTATTGGGTTGAAATTGGTATTGTGGGTTGGCTGTAGCCGTGATGTGACAATGGCGGCCAGCCTTTCGGCTATTGCTGGAGCGGCTGTTAGGCCGGGTGAGTCTATGCCCATAGCATTTACAAAGCCGGGCAGCACTTCTTCTATAATAAAGTCACGGCTGTCGTGCCGCGCCCGTATACCAGAAAAAGCCGTAATGCGTTCACGCAGCGGTATGTGTTTTAGTATTTTAAGTGCTTTGTCCAAAGTTTCTTGCAGGCCACTTGCGGTCGTGGCTATTGTGGTCGAGTCCTGTGGTGGCTCGGCAGTTGGGCCAAGCATAATATTACCGTCCACTGTTGGCACAACAAGCACGCCCTTGCCAAGATGGGTGGGTAACTGGAAAACAGTGTGCTTTACCAAGTCACGTAGCGTGTTGTCAAGTAAGATATATTGCCCGCGTTGAGGGATAATTTTTTCCTTGCGAGGGCTGACATAATTGTGGATTTTTGCGCTTTCTAACCCGGCGGCGTTTATTATTACCCTGGATTGCAATGGCTTGCAGATATTGGATGCGGGGTTTGCATTACACGGGTTAGTGGCATTGACATTGCGCGTCCGTACAATGTAGCTGCCGTTTTGGGTTGCTTCGATATTGGTAACGGTGGTTTCCAAAAAAAATTCTACTCCGTTTTCTGCAGCGTTTTCGGCGAAGGCTATTGCTGCTTCATATGGAGATATTATACCTGCGGCCCTTGCCCTTAATGAGCCGGTAATATTGGGGTTTAGGTTTGGTTCTAGAGCTAGGGTTTCTTCGGCAGTAAGCAGCTCCATATTGGTCACGCCGTTGGCAATACCTCTCTCATACAAGGCCTGTAATTGGGCGGGACCATCTTCATCTATGCTAATAACCAACGAGCCGTTTACCTTGTATGGGATGTCTAAATCCTTAGCAAGCTGTGCGTACATAGCCAGGCCCTCTATGTTAAGGGCGGCTTTTTGCGTACCTGGGGTACAGTCATATCCGGCATGTAATATCCCGCTATTGGCCTTGGTTGCCCCCACACCAATATCAGATGCCTGCTCAACTAAAAGGGTTTTTAGTTTGTAACGGCTTAGTGCACGGGCAGTTGCCGTACCCACAATGCCGCCCCCTATAATAATTACATCGCACATATATGCCCCATTTTCATTATGTTTTAATATTACCTATTTTACTATGTTTACAAGGCCGCAATAGTCCCGCCACCCACAACAACATCATCATCATACAATACCACTGCTTGCCCAGGAGTTATTGCCCGTTGGGGTGTATCAAACTCCACATGTATCTCATCAGGGCCAGTTTGCCATAGTTTTGCCGGGGTAGGGGGGTGGCTATATCGTATTTTTGCAGTGATATTTAGCGGCCCGCTAAGGCTGTCAAAGGGAATAAAATTAATATCGCAAGCAGTTAGGCGGCTAGTAAATAAATTTTCGGCTGGGCCCACAGTTACGGTATTGCTTTTTGGATCAATGGCACTTACATATTGCGGGGTTGGGCCATACAGCCCTAAGCCCTTGCGCTGGCCAATTGTATAACGACTTATCCCGTTATGCCTACCCAGCACTTGCCCACTTGGGGAAACAAAATCACCTTTTGGTTCTACATGGCCTGTATGGCGCTGTATAAACCCGGCATAATCCCCATCTGGTGCGAAGCATATGTCTTGACTATCACGCTTATCTGCCGTTGTAAAATTTAGATTTGCGGCTATCTCGCGTACGGCTTCCTTAGTAAGTTCGCCCAAGGGGAATAACGTGCGAGCTAGTTGTGCTTGGGTCATAGCGTACAATACATATGTCTGGTCTTTGCTGGTATCTGCACTGCGTTTAAGCAAGTACCGCCCATTTTGGCCCAGTGCGATATGTGCGTAGTGGCCTGTTGCGATGTATGTCACGTCCAGTTCTGTAGCGCGATGCAAAAATTTTTCAAACTTCATAAAGCGGTTGCAGTCTATGCAGGGGTTGGGGGTGCGACCTTGGCGGTAAGCCTTAATAAAGCGCGCCATTACTTGCTCATCAAAGGAATCTGTAAAGTTAAACACATAAAAAGGGATGCCTAGCGCTGTTGCTACAGCTCTGGCATCTTCTGCATCTTCTAATGAGCAGCAACCCTTGTGATTTGGAGGGAGGGCTATATTTGTATCGTCGGCGTAGAGTTTCATCATAGCGCCTATACAGTCATAATTTCGGTTTTTTAATATATATGCGGCAACAGATGAGTCAACGCCGCCACTCATAGCAATTAGCACCTTTTGCACTATATCACTTCCAATAGTCGAATTCGTGTTCGTATAGCTGTACGGTGTCATTTTCTTGTATGCCCAGTTCTTCAAGTTTATCTATAATACCTTGCTGGCGCATATACTTTTGGAAGAATGCAAAGCCCCTCTCGTCAGCCATATTGGTATAGCCTAGCATCCGCTCTATGCCCGGGCCCTCTACGCTGTATAAGCCTTCCTTGACTTTTTCTACTGTTATATATTCCTCCCGGCGTTCCGGCTCAAAGTATGTTTCGTAATCTGTTTCAAAGCTGGTTGCTTCTGGGGCGGTTTATAGTATCTCAGCTACGCCACGCACAAGCTCTGTAATCCCCTTGCCGGTTGCACCCGATATAAGGTATACCGGCCAGTTATGGGCTTGGGCATATTCTTTAAGCTCTGTCATATAGTCATCATCTATAGGAAGGTCACATTTATTTGCGGCTATAATTTGGGGGCGCTCCATTAATGCTGGATTGTATGCGGCCAACTCGTCATTGATTTTTTGTACTGCCTGAGTTGGGGTAAGGCCATCGCCCTCTAGCCTGGGTGCATCCACAACATGTACAAGTGCACGTGTACGCTCTATATGCCGCAAAAATTCAAACCCTAAGCCAATGCCTTGGCTTGCCCCTTCTATAAGTCCTGGGATATCTGCCAAAACAAAGTCATGCCCAAAACCATGTCGCACAACGCCCAGGTTTGGCGCAAGGGTAGTAAAATGGTAGTTGGCAATCTTGGGGTTGGCGTTGGTAACTTGTGATAATAACGTAGATTTGCCAGCGTTGGGGAAGCCAATAATCCCCACATCTGCTATCAGTTTTAGCTCTAGGGTAATCATGAAGCTGCGCCCGTTTCTTCCGTCTTCAGAAAACTTTGGTGCCTGCCTAGACGGGGTGGCAAAATGTTGATTACCGCGCCCACCCCGGCCACCCTTGGCCAAGACACGCCTTTCGCCGGGGGTACTCATGTCTGCCATAATAAGCCCCTGGTGGTGGCCGGTTTCGTCTTCGTCCCAGCCATAACGTATCAGTGTCCCAACAGGCACATTAATAATCAAGTCCTGGCCATTTTTACCCGAACAATTCTTGCCCATGCCGTTGCCGCCGTTTTCTGCTTGGTAGCGTTTGCGGTTACGGAAATCTACCAAGTTGCTAGTGTCTGTATCAGCTACGAACACTATATCTCCACCACGCCCCCCGTCGCCGCCGTCTGGCCCACCGTTGGGGACGTATTTTTCTCGCCTAAAGCTGATACAGCCATGGCCGCCCCGGCCAGATTCTATAATTATTTTTACATGGTCAATAAACATATAAACGCTCCTTTATATTCAAGTCGAAATGTCATAGCCAATTAATTCGAAATCAGTCCAGCCTGTCGCCAAAAAAGCGTTGAAGCGTCCGCTATTTTTGGCTCGGGCTGAACTGTTTCTCATTTAATTGGCTATATATCAATTGCAAAAGCCATATTAAGTATATCATATCCCCTTTAAACGGTGAATTGCGATATCAAGCACGAAACCAATACAAATGCACGGTAGTTGACATTGGCCAATAGGCATGTTACTATTAGGCATATATCGCGGAGGTGCATAGCATGGACAAATTAATACTAGGCTTACTAATGCTTCAAAGGCTTACAGTATACGAAATCAGGCAAGTAATAAAAAAGAATTTTTGGGGTATCTGCAGCGACAGTACAGGAAGCATCCAAGCCGCAATAAAAAAACTGCTTGCGGCTGACATGATTGTGTTTGAAGAGTATGTAGAAAAAAGTGTCAACAAAAAACGGTACTCCATTACAGAAAAAGGGCGCAAAGGGTTTATGTCATGGGTACAAACACCGGCAGACATGACAGAAAACACGAACATGGAGCTTGGCAAATTGTTGTTTATGGGTATGGTACCACTCAAGAAGCGCAACCAATTAATAGACGATATTATCGCAGATACTAAAAAAGAACTGTCTCAACACATGGAGTTGCAGTTCGCACTCAAAAATCAAATGCCAATGGCCCAAGAGCAATTTATCTCATATTGGAAACAAGACCCAGAATATTGTGCCGGTATCCAAGATGCAACCGAAAGTACAAATGATTCCGAAAACATTAGCGGGATAGCCTATTATCAGCTTATGGCGCTGCAATATGGTATCGACTTGATGAAATTTGAAATCGAATGGTTCGAAAAACTTAAGAAAAATAATATCTAAAAATTTAGATTAATATTATATGGAGGTAATTAATGGAGCACATCATCACAGTTTCAAATCTTAAAAAATCCTTTAAAGCAAATCATGTTCTTAAAGGTGTGGACTTTAACATACCCAAGGGTAGTATTTTTGCGTTACTAGGTTCGAACGGTGCGGGCAAAACTACATGCGTAAGAATCCTTTCTACTCTAACAAAGGCAGATAGCGGAAGCGCGACTATATGCGGCTACGATGTTTTTAGTCAAACCGATGATGTAAGGGGTTGTATCAGCTTAACCGGGCAGTTCGCTGCAGTTGATGAAGTTTTAACAGGGCGGGAAAATCTTAATCTCATAGGGCGGCTTAAGCATCTAGGTGACTATAAAAAGCAAACAAGCGAGTACCTTGCGGCAATTGGCCTTGAAGATGCCGCAGACAAACAAGTCGCGACCTACTCTGGCGGTATGCGCCGTAGGCTAGATATTGCCATGAGCCTAATTGGAAAGCCGCAAGTAATTTTTCTTGACGAGCCAACAACAGGCCTGGACCCACAAAACCGCATATCTATGTGGGATACAATAGCAAAACTCGCAGAAGAAGGTACAACCATTTTGCTAACCACGCAATATTTAGAAGAAGCAGAATATCTGGCAGACAATATAGCAATCTTACACAATGGCATAATAACCGCCAAGGGGACGCCAGAGGAACTAAAAAAGATGCTCCCTATAGGTGAAATTGCCTTAGAATTTATGAGCTCAAAAGACACAGCTCGTGCACAAGGCTTCTTGGAAGGGTATAGCTTTACAGCTGGCAGGAAAATTATAGAGGTAGCTACAGACGGAAGCGCAACACAGCTTGCAGACATATTAAATCGTATTAATAACAGCGGCATTACCATATCCCGGTTTACGCAAAATCAACCGTCGCTAGAAGATGCATTTCTAACACTTATAGGAGAGAAGGAGCGCTCAAGATGAGTAAAGCATTAAAGGATTCGCATATTATGTTTATGCGATGTTTAACTAAAACATTAAGAAGCCCCGAAGCCGTGACAATGGCTTTGGTTGTACCTTTGGTTATGATGGTGCTTTTTGGTTTTGTTTTTGGCGGGATTGCAGACATAGAGGGTTTTAACTATATAAATTTTATTGTGCCGGGCATTATTATACAGTGCATATGCAACTCTTCTGGTGCAACGGCCTTAAGTGTCCACAATGATATGTCTAAGGGGATTATTGACCGCTTCCGCTCTATGCAGATAGCAAAGTCTGCGTTTTTGTCTGGTCATGTATGGCTGGCTATAGTGCGTAGTATGATTATTTGCATCATGACCTTTGCTGCGGCTTTTATTGTAGGGTTTAGGCCGTCTGCTGGATTTTTGGATTGGTTGGTTATTGCCGGCATACTAGTTTTGTTTATTATTGCAATAACATGGGTTATTGTCATATTTGGCCTTATTGCAAGCGATGGCGAAGCTATATCTGGGCTTACGTTTTTAATTATGATTTTCACATTCCTTAGCTCCGGCTTTGCGCCGCCAGAGACATTGCCCAGGGTTTTGAGGGTATTTGCGCAAAATCAACCAATGACCCCAGTAATTGATGCAGTGCGCGGGCTCATGCATGGCACACAGCTTAACGGAGAAATTATGCTTGCCGTTGCATGGTGTATAGGGATAACCGTTGTGGCTTTTATTGTTGCCGTACAGATATATAAAAACAAATTAACAAAATAACAATATAAACAAAACAGTCCAGCCAACAAAAAGAATTGTAGGCTGGACTGTTTCATATAAAGTGTCACTACACATTAAACCGTATCAACAATATATCCCCATCTTGTACAATATATTCTTTACCTTCTACTCTTACTTGCCCGCGTTCTTTTGCGGCATTGTAACTTCCCGCTTCTATTAAGTCGTTAAAGGCTACAACTTCTGCGCGTATAAACCCACGCTCTAAATCACTGTGTATTTTACCTGCTGCTTGTTGGGCCTTTGCCCCACGACGGATTGTCCAGGCGCGTACCTCTTTTGGCCCTGCTGTTAGGAAACTAATCAGCCCCAGTAAGTCATAGCCAGAGGAGATAAGCCTGGCCAAGCCATTTTGGTTAAGTCCCATCTCTTGCAAGAACAGTGCTTTTTCTTCGGTATCTAGTGTGGCGATTTCTGCTTCCAACTTTGCACATGAGACAAATAGAGTTGTACCCTCTGTATTTGCAAACTCTGTAAGCGCGGTCAGAGCCGGGCCTGGGTTGGCTATATCGTCTTCTGATACATTGGCGGCATAAAGTACAGGCTTTTGGGTAATAAGCGTCAAGCTTTCCACCAGCTTTAGGTCATCTGCATCGAGCCAGTTTATACTGCGTGCCGGTTGACCGTCTTCTAATACAGCCTTAATTTTTTCTAATATCTCTACTTCACGGGCAAGGCTTTTGTCTGTGCGGGCGGTTTTGGCTGACCTGGTTAGCCTACGTTCTAGTAGCTCCAGGTCTGCAAAAATAAGCTCCAGGTTAACTGTTTCAATGTCTCGCTGTGGGTCTATGCTGTCGTATACATGGGTTACGTTATCGTCTTCAAAACAGCGGACAACGTGTACCAATGCATCTACTTCGCGTATATAACCTAGAAACTGGTTGCCT
>Ga0123355_10000098_pt1 | contig 93935 bp, 88 predicted proteins | sample TergutEmb28metaG_3_FD_89872 | JGI IMG/M metagenome (GOLD analysis project Ga0123355, IMG submission 89872) | Embiratermes neotenicus P1 segment gut microbial communities from Petit-Saut dam, French Guiana - Emb289 P1 | ecosystem: Host-associated > Arthropoda: Insects > Digestive system > Gut ... | reverse complement strand
GCCCGTCTTACCGCTGATACCCTTTACTTCTTCCGACTCTATAAAAATTTTACCGGCAGTTGGCTTTTCTAGCCCTGCAATAAGGGAAAGCAGAGTACTTTTTCCACAGCCGGAAGGCCCGATGATAGAAACCAATTCCCCCTCGCCTACGGCAAAACTAATATTTTTCAGTGCTTCAACCTCGCCGTTTTCCGCTTGATACGTAAGGGATATATTTTGGAAGCGAAGTACTTCCTTCATTTATGTCACCCCTTCAAGCGTGTCTTTGTTTTATAGTATGTACTATAGTGAGATAAGGTGAAAAATCATGGCATCATTAATTTCTAACCCAAACTGCAAAAAAGTACGGGGCAGTCATGTCTTGGCGGTTAGCTGCGCCTATTGCAAAACAATAATCGCCCACTATCAGAAAGTGGGCGAAAGTAACTTTGTAAAAATGTATAATGATCGTATTATTGCCGGTGTGCTAGATTTTTCAGAATATCATGGGGCTATATTTTGCCCCAACTGCAAGGAACGAATTGCCACACGATACATTACAAAAACAGATAAGAAAGAGGCATATCGGCTGGTGCCTTCGGCATTTAACAAGAAAAAAATTTAAAGAGAGCGGATATACTCAACAAGAGGTGTAATTGAATCTTTATCCATAAAGCAAATTTTCTTACCATATGTTTCAATCATCATCACATCATCCTTTGTGCGTTCTGCCACCGGTGTATTCTCTGCTTTTTTCTTGACCATTGCCATTGCAGTTTTGTGAAAAACCCCTAACTTTGAGTAATCTATACCCCCGCGCAAATGAAACACTTTTGACTGTGATGCGACTTTTTGCGAAAGTGACTTTGTTACGATATCCGAAAAATCTGTAGCTTCAGGGTCTGCAAGGCCTACTGTAAATACAACGAGGGCTTGTTTACAAGGGTTTTTGGCTACAAGCTTTGCACCATTAATCCCCCCTGCGTACAGGCCACCGCCGTACACTACAACGTCATAATCCATTAACTGTGGCGGCTTAACCTGGGACATTTCAAAAAGCGAAGCATCAAGTGCTTCCGCAATCCATTCTGCGTACTGCTTTGTAGCACCGTAATGGGATTTGTATATAATAGCAATTTTTTTCATAAGACTTAATCCCCTCTATGTTGCCATAATTCCATTTAACAAAATTTCTACATAAATATTAACTTGCTTGTTCCATTCCACCTAAAAGTGCAATGGGAATATTTATTTTGTCAACAAATATTTATTTTGTCAATAACTTTTACACTTGACATGAGTAGACTATCTACATATAATTATATGTAGATAGTCTACTCATTCATAGGAGGCATTAATATGGCATCTGAAAAAAATCTTCTTTCGGGCAACACTACCATGCTGGTTCTTAAATTACTGGAAGCCAAAGATATGTATGGATATCAAATTATCGAAGAGCTTTCTCAAAAATCTGAAACAGTTTTTCATCTTAAAACAGGAACCCTATATCCACTTTTGCACGGGCTGGAAAACAGCGGCATGGTCACATCATACGACCAAAACGCCGATTCTCAACGAGTTAGAAAATACTACCGCATTACCGGTAAGGGCAAAGGATTATTGGCGCAAAAGCAGTTGGAGTGGGCGGCATATTCTAAAGCTGTAGGCATGGTGATGAATGGAGGTATAGCGTATGGGTTCGCATAATAAAATTAGCAACTATGTAAATATAATATGCCAACAAATCCGTTGGAAAAAGGCACATGTGCGAATTGAAGAAGAAATGACGGCGCATATTACAGACGGGCGGGATTATTATATGTCGCAGGGGATGGATGAACATACCGCAACAGAACAATCTATTGCCGATACCGGGGATGCAGCATTACTGGGTGCAAACTTTGACCGTATACATCGCCCAAAGCCACAATGGGGAATGCTTGGTGCAGTAGCGATGTTTGTAGCATTGGGGATTTTGGTCAGTGTGTTTATGTTTGATGATGCAAACATACAAAGGCGTTTTATTTTTACGGGAATGGGCATTGCAGTTATGTTTGGCGCATATTTTGCAGACTTCACTATTTTAGGAAGGTACTCTAAAGGGATTTTTTTCGGTGTCATTGCCTTATCACTTATAGTAATTACCAGTATAATTCTTGGTATATCCCATATCAATTCCGGTACAACTCATTTTTTCCGTGTATCTTTTCCATTGGTGTTCCCTCTTATGTTTGCGGTTTGTATTTTCGCACTTAAAAACAAGGGTATTGTGGGCGTTGGGGTATCCGGGTTAGTGTATGGTTTGTTATGCGTCATTACTGCCGGATGGCCACAGAGTTGGCACTCATTTTTATCGGGCCCCTTTCACTTTGGGGTTATTGGCATAGCAATTTTATTAGTAGCCATTTACAAAAACTGGTTTAATGTAAACAAGATTGTTGGCATACTGGCGGCACTAATTCCATTTTCCATGGTTGCAATTATAGGATTGTATGCAAAAGGGTGGCATCGGATAACAGCAATTATAAACCCTCATTTAGACCCGCTTGGCTTTGGGTATCAAAGTGTGATGACAAGATTGACATTGCGATATTCGTCACTGCTTGGACATGGAGCAATTCCCGACCAGCTCCCCTACCCCTTCTCTTACGCACCGGTTTACATGACATCGTTAGAAAATTTTCTCCCAGATGTATCTTCTAATCTTATCCTTACTGCAATAATTTACCGTTATGGCTGGATACCTTTTATAGCTATTATTGTTGTAATACTTGCATTTGCGGCAATAGGGTTTATGCGCTGCTTCAAACAAAAAAGCGGCTTAGGTTTTCTTGTGTCCTTTGCCATAATGACATCGTTTGCATTTCAAGTGGTCACATACGTGCTTTTAAACCTTGGGATTGCTCTTGCACCAATTTCATTGCCTTTTGTATCCCCGGGGAATGTGGCTATAGTTATTAACATGGGGCTTATAGGGTTTATGCTATCAGTTTTTAGAACCGGTGATGTGGTGGTTGACAAGAGATTGCCGCAAGATATAAAGCAAATTACCTTTCCTCCAACCATTTAACCATTCTTTCATATAATACAGGTGTAATCTTAGGGAAGCGCATTTTACCCGGAAGTGTATCAAACCCGCACACCTCTGCCATTTCAAAATCCTGGGATAGTTCCCCAAGTTCCTGAATGTCGGCGTAAAAAGCTTGTCCATTGGCAAAACCGGTATCGGTATAAACGGCGTAGTCAAAGGCAGGATAAATAGTAAAGTTGACTGCCCCTGTTTCTTCGTATAATTCACGCTTTGCACCTTCCAGAGGCGTTTCGCCTCGTTCTATGCCGCCACCAGGGGTTTCAAATACGTCCCGGTCTTTATGGCGACAGTATAGCCAGTTACCTTTGTGCCTGGCAAAGATAACTGTGTAACGGTAAGCCTTTAACTCGCCAAGCTCCGTAGTAATCACTCTAATGCTGTCGTAGTTCGTTTGTTTACCAGGGTTAAATAAATCAATTTTAGCAATGTCAAAACACACGTCATGAAGTGTATTGCAATTCGTCGGCTTATCAAAAACCATTTTGCAAACCCAGGGCATTGGCATTCCTATATGTTGGTCTTGACTAAAGCCACTGTCGTAATGAAGCAATAACGATGACAATGCCATACCGTGGGTACCTATTACTATGTTTTTGCCCCTGTACCGCTGCAAAACATCTTGCAAAGCAGCAAGATTTCGTGCTTGTACTTCCGCAATGCTCTCGCCATCCGATAACTTATAGGTAAAATCTGCCCACTGCTTCATTGCAAATTCTTTGAAAGCAGCCGTTCCAAGCCATTTATTTGTAATTGCGCGCTCGCGGAAATCTTCTATCAATTCAACTTCGTAGCCAATTTCACTAGCATACTCGGCTACCGTGTCCACGGCCCGCTTAAATGGGCTGGATAAAACCACATCTATGCTTTTATCCTTCAAAAATGCATTTACCAATTTGCGATCTTTAAGCCCCTTAGCTGTTAAGGGGTATGTTCTGTCGGTGTAGATACTGTCTGCACTACGCTCTGGCTCTGCATGGCGAATAAAATAAACTGTTGTTATTGTAGAAACTTTCATAACACAATCTCCATTCCATCAAAGGCAAAATTAATGCCTTTGTTTTTCCTTGCTGATAAAAAAAACCGTATTACGTCAACAAAGACGTAACACGGGATAAAATTTAAAATAGTTATAAAATTATACCAAGCATAATATTACAGACATAACTGCCAACAAAACTGCACCAATTTTCGTCCACTTTTCAAGCGCACCCTCTGCAGAACGGCTTTTATTTTTGTCCCAATAAGAATCCGCAACGTTGCCCATACCGGCAATACTACCCATGCCGCCAGCACTGCGCTTCTTTTGAAGTAAAATGGCACTAACCATTGCAATACAACCAAGAACATATACAATAGCCAAAAGAACAAATAATACTGACATATCATACCTCCTAAATACTATCAAAGTTGAGTAGCGGAAGAGGGATTTGAACCCACGACCCTACGGGTATGAACCGTATGCTCTAGCCAACTGAGCTATTCCGCCTTATACAAACCGGGTAAACGCTAGATATGCGCCAAGTATAAAACCTGGCGCATATTGAATGGGAATAACAGGACTTGAACCTATGACATCCTGCTTGTAAGGCAGGCGCTCTCCCAACTGAGCTATACTCCCATGAACGAGTCTGGGTGACAAGATTTGAACTTGCGACCTCTAGACCCCCAGTCTAGCGCGCTACCAAGCTACGCCACACCCAGACATTAGGGTGCCGCGCTTGGCGGCGAAAATAAGTATATGCCATATACGAATGTTTGTCAACACCTTATCTGTAAATTTTATCTGTTTTGCAACCTGGTGTTATACCTGGCAAGAAATTAAATTTGTTATGTATATTTTTAGAATTTTTCAGCAACACTAGATTTACAAACTTAACCAAGAAAGGAAAAATGCCATGCCGGATTTAAAGCAGTCAGAACTTAACTGGATTCGCGAAGTTGTATCTGCCCACAACATGACAGCAAGTAAACTAAACTCTTATGCAAGCCAAGTACAAGACCCGCAAATTAAGCAAATGCTAACCAAGGCATCTACAGAAGCAAAACAGGCAGCGCAAAATTTAATTCAAATGTTATAGTTTATGAAGGAGAATCAGCATGCAAGAAAAAGATATCGTACTTGACGTACTTGGCGGCGTTAAGGCCAGCCTCTCGTGTTATGCAACATTTATTAGCGAAACCGCCAACCCAGCCCTTCGCCAAACATTTCAACAAATGCGCGACGGCGATGAAAAATTCCAATACGACCTTTACAAAATTGCTACACAAAAAGGTTACTATGTGCCCTCACCACAAGCAGACCAGCAGGCTATTTCCAGCGTAAAATCCTCCTTAACCGCTGGAGCGCAACCTGGCCCAATGTCCATGAGTTAATTTTTTTCAAAAAAAGAAGCGCACTTAATGGCAATGCCTTTAAAATCGCTTCTTTTTTTATTGCTCAAGGAAACTGACATGTTTTACCACATGCAAAAGTTGCGCTTCGCACGATTTTGTTCTTGCAACACCTTGACTATGCTTTTCCCTCTACGTATAATATCATTCAAACGCAATGACGGAGAGAGTATGCTGTAAACAAACGTCACAGTGAGCCGGGGATAGTGGAAACCCGGTACCAGTAGTTACAGCGGAAGATCACTCCCGAGCGGTGCGCTGAAAGATGTCGTGCATGTAACAAACATGCGTCGCCTAATTAAGCTGCAACGGTTTCCTTCCGTAATAGAGGACGCATATGTTTGTATGGCGTAAAGGGTGGTATAGCAATAGCCCCAAGGTGGTAGGCTCTTGTCCCGTACGCAGGATATCGTATGTGGTAGGAGTTTTTTTATTTCTCTTATACCACATAAAATATTATTAAATGAAATTAAAGGAAAAGAGGAATTGTGTATGTATGAAAAGGTACCCACCAGTTTAAACTTTGCCGAACGGGAGCATGACGTATTAAAATTTTGGCGTGAAAATGATATTTTTAAAAAAAGTATCGACAATAGGGATAATGCTCCGGTATTTACTTTTTACGACGGGCCTCCTACTGCCAATGGTCTGCCACATATTGGTCATGTGATTACCCGCGCAGTAAAAGATTTACTGCCCCGCTACAAAACAATGAAGGGTTACCGTGTACTGCGTAAAGCCGGCTGGGACACTCACGGGCTTCCGGTGGAACTAGAAGTTGAAAAACTACTTGGCATAAGCGGCAAGCCGGAAATAGAAAAATACGGCGTAGAGCCATTTATACAGCAATGCAAAGAAAGTGTTTGGAAGTACGAAGGCCTTTGGCGGGAAATGAGCGAACGTGTAGGCTTTTGGGCAGATATGGATAACCCTTATGTCACTTATCATAATAATTATATAGAATCTGTATGGTGGGCACTGTCCGAAATTTATAAACAGAACTTAATATACAAGAGCTACCGGGTAGTGCCTTACTGCCCACGCTGTGGCACACCCCTTTCCAGCCATGAAGTTGCACAGGGGTATAAAGACATAACCGAAGATTCTGCCTATGTAGCATTTAAAGTTACGGGCAATAATAACGAATACTTGCTTGCATGGACAACCACCCCATGGACACTCCCCTCTAATGTAGGCTTGTGTGTTAATGCAAAAGAGGAATATGTGAAAGTGACCCAAGGTGATAAAATTTACATCATGGCGAAAGCCTTGGTGAAAGAAGTCATGGGGCCTGCAACTACAACTAATGAAGAAGAAACTGTAGAAAACTATAAAATCCTGGAATCCTGTCAAGGTAAAGACCTTGAAGGCCTAAAATACGAACCACTCTTTGACTTTGTAACACCACAGTCGGATTGGTCAGATAACTACTGCACAGTGGTTTGCGACAGCTATGTAACCCTTACAAGTGGTACAGGCATTGTTCACATCGCCCCTGCCTTTGGCGAAGATGATGCCCGCATATCCAAGGCATACGACTTACCACTACTGCAATTAGTGGATGCCCAGGGCTGTTTTGTAGAAGATGTCTACCTATGGAAAGGTCAATTCGTAAAAGATGCAGACCCGCAAATTATAAAAGAGCTAAAAATCCGTGGGCAATTATACAAAAAACTAAAATACGAACACAGCTACCCTTTCTGTTGGCGTTGTAAAACTCCCCTGCTCTACTATGCCCGTGATGCTTGGTTTATTCGGGTAAGTTCTTTGCGGGATAAGCTAATGGCAAGTAACAGCCAAGTCAACTGGCTGCCGGAACACATGAAGGAAGGCCGTTTCGGCAACTTCCTGGAGGGCGTAATTGACTGGAGTTTAAGCCGGGAACGCTACTGGGGTACACCGCTGCCCATATGGGTTTGTTCTGACGAAAACTGCGGGCATATGCACTGTGTAGGCAGTATCGCAGAGCTTAAAGAAATAGGCATAAACGTACCGGAAGATATCGAGCTTCACAAACCATATATCGATGCCATAAAACTTAACTGCCAGAAATGCGGCGGTAAAATGGACCGTACTCCAGAGGTAATTGATTGCTGGTTTGATTCCGGCTCAATGCCTTTTGCCCAGTGGCACTATCCATTTGAAAATAAAGAATTGTTTGATAAGCACTTCCCGGCAGATTTTATTGCAGAAGGCGTGGACCAAACCAGAGGATGGTTTTATTCTCTTATTTCCATTTCTACGATGTTGTTCGACAAATCCGCATATAAAAATGTAATTGTAACCGGACTTGGGCTGGACGAACATGGCCAAAAAATGGGTAAATCCGAAGGTAATGCAGTAAGCCCTATAGACGCTCTGACAAAACATGGAGCAGACGCAGTGCGCTGGTTCATGTATGTAAACTCTGCGCCATGGCTAAACTTCCGCTACTCCGACGACACCGTAATAGAAGGTGCCCGTCGCTTTATGGGGACTCTTTGGAACACATATGCATTCTATGTGCTGTATGCGGAAATCGACCAATTCAACCCATACGACTATCAGACGAAAGACCTGTCCGTAATGGATAAATGGCTACTTTCACGGCTTAATACTTTAATCAAAAAAGTTGACACAAGCCTGGAGCGTTACGAATTAACAGAACCTGCCCGATTCCTGGACCAATTTGTAGATGAGTTAAGCAATTGGTTCTTGCGCCGCAGCCGTGAACGCTACTGGGTTTCCGAAATGCCACAGGACAAAATAAATGCCTACAAAACACTACATCATGCCTTGGTAACCGTTGCAAAATTAGCCGCCCCATTTGTGCCATTTATAACCGAGCAGTTATATCAAAACCTTGTTGTAAGGTTTGATACCAGTGTTCCCCAGAGTATTCACCTGTGCGACTTCCCTGTAGCAAACGATACTTTAATCGACCCGGAATTGGAATCTCAAATGGCTAATACTATTGAAATTGTAACCCAAGGCCGTGCCGCCAGAAACACCGGCAACGTAAAAACCCGTCAGCCTCTGTCGGAGATGATGGTTGCTTTGGCAAACGCAAACAAAACACCGGATGATGCCTTGCTGGAAGTAATACGCGAAGAGCTTAACGTAAAAACCGTCCGCTTTATTGCAGACGCCAGCGAATATTCCGGCTACAGTTTCAAACCCCAACTTCGTACTTTAGGCCCGCGCTATGGCAAAACCGTACCAAAAATAACGACGGCTTTAAATGCTACCCCGGAAAAAACAATGTCGGCCTTAAAAGCTGGCCTATGGAAGCAAACAATTGACGACGTGGAAGTTGAGTTAACTATGGAAGATGTGCTGGTAGAAAGTACACAAAAAGAAGGTTTTGCCACCGCCAGTGACAGAGGCATAACCGTGGTACTAAACACTACTCTTACTCCTGAATTAATCGAAGAAGGTAACATGCGCGAGCTTGTTAGTAAATGGCAAAACATGCGCCGAGAAGCGGGCTTTGATGTAACGGATCGTATATTGGCGGGCTACAGTGACAACCCTGTACTTTCTGTTGTAATTGGCAATAATCGCGATACAATTTCTACTGAACTGTTAGCTGACCAACTATCCATTTCTACTCCTCTAGATGGGGCCTTTGCAAAAGAATGGAACGTGAATGGCGAAAATATTGAGCTATGGGTTAAAAAAGCGTGAATAAAATAACCACAGGATTTTTGACTTTTATCCAGGAAATGCGTCAAATACGAGGCACGAATGTATGGACGTTTATTATGTACGGGCTCTTGTTCGACATGGTAAACAATTTGTGGCGCCCTTTTGCTGTTGTGTTTTTGGAGCGTTTAGGCGGTACAGAATTTGAAATTGCTATGCTAAGTTCATTGCCCGGGCTTGTAGCCGCTATTGTGCTGCTGCCCGGGGCATTGCTTTTCAGGCGGTTTACAAACCCGAAAAGAGCAACTGCTGCGTTTATTTTATTAAGCCGGGCTATGCTTCTATGTATTGCCCTTATACCCACGTTACCACCAGGCATACGCCCCCTACTCTTTGTTATTCTTGTGGCAATTATGAACTGCCCGGATTCCCTTTCTCAAACGTCTTTGCAAAATTTCCTTGGTACAGTTTTTAGCGGGCAGATGCGCGGGCAGGCAATAGCAATGCGCACAAAATTTGGTCAGGCAATGATTCCTGTGGTTACAATTTCTGCCGGCCTTGCAATCACCTTTATTCCAAATACAGATGAGCAGCGAATGTTCTTGTATCAGATATTTTTTATCGGGGCATTTTTGCTGGGCATTGTAGAAGTGATTATATTTAACCGTTTGCAAGTACCGGATTACCTACAAAATCATGAAGGCAATACAAATACCAAACCTAATGGAACAACAGTTATTAAAGGCATTGTCAGGAACAAAAAATTTGTAAAATTTGTTATCCCTACAATATGCTTTGTATTTACGTGGCAGGCCGGCTGGCCCTTAAACAGCATTTACCAGGTAATGACCTTGCAAGCTACAGAAATGTGGTTTGCTATCTTTGCACTAATTTCCGGGATTGCGGCATTAATAGGCGGTACCCTTTGGCAGCGGATGTTGCACAAACATGGAAACGGCAGAGTCTTTATTGCTTCTGCAATTTTTATCACTATAAATATGTTTATTTTCCCTTTTGTGCCCAATGTACATGTTATGGCAGTTTTTAGTGCATTTACCGGGTTTTCGTCAATTGGTATGACCATGGCATTACTAAATGGTGTTTTGGATGCCGCCCCAGACGAAAACAGGATGACATATTTGGCATTTTTTAATACACTTATGAATCTTAGCCTGTTTGCGGCACCTTTTTTTGCACATTTTATGTTAACCTTGTTTGGGCTTGCAAATGCAATGTTTATTGTCGGGTTTATGCGCATTGGTGGCACTTTGCTTATATGGATTAGTTACAGGTTACAAAAAAGGGCCTGACGGCGGCCCTCTACATATTACTTATTCTCTACTTTTCTAAATATATCTAAAATCCTATCCAAATCCTCTGTAGAATAATATTCTATTTCAATCTTGCTAACTTTTTTACCGGGGCGAATTTGTACTTGCGAACCCAACACACGCTTTAATTCATATTCTGCGCGGCGGTATGCATATGCCGCACTTTCTTGTGTTTTGGCTGCTTGTTCCTGGGCTTCTGTCGCAGTTTCTTCCTCATCTGCCACTTGTTTGGCGGCCATTTTTAATACCTGTGATACCATGGTTTCTGCAGCACGCACACTAAGGCCGTCTTGTACAATTTTTTCCGCACATGTAGCTTGAAGCTCCGGGTCTTCTACACTTAGCAACACCTTTGCATGGCTGGCAGTAAGTCTGCCTTCTGCTGCAAGCTCTTGGGCACGGGGAGTTAGCTCCAGTAAATGCAATGAACTTATGACCGAGTGTTTATTCTTGCCTAACTTGGTTGCAATATCATCTGCAGAAAAGAAAAAATCATCCATTAAACGCTTATAGCAATTTGCCTCTTCTATAGATGTTAAATCTTGCCGCTGGATGTTTTCAATAAGTGCAACTTGCAGAATTTCCATTTCTGTATATTCTTTGACAATAACCGGCACTTCTTCAAGTTTGGCAATACGAGCCGCACGATAACGGCGTTCACCGGCAATAATCATATAATGGCCGCCATTGTCCTTTACTAAAAGTGGCTGGACAATGCCAAATATTTTCATAGACTCTGCAAGTTCTTGTAAAGAATCCTCGTCGAAATGCTGGCGCGGTTGTGTTGGGTTTGGCTCAACTTTACGAATATCTACCATCATGGCACCGCCGGGTACCGCTGGTTGTACAATTTCTTCTTCCAATGCTAACTCTGGCGCAGCAGCACTTGTCTGATTTCTTTCCTCTGCCGCCGTCGATGCGCCATCTAATAGGGCATTTAACCCTTTACCAAGTCCCTTTTTTTTCATTACTATAACCTCCGACACCTATTGTTTATATTCATTGTTTTTTAATTATTTCACGGGCCAAGCTCATATATGCTTCTGCGCCTTTTGAATTAGGTGCATATAAAGTAATTGGCAGCCCATGACTTGGAGCTTCGCTTAAGCGTACATTCCTAGGAATAATAGTATCGTAAGTATATGCCGAGGAATGTGCCCGAACCTCTTCTACTACTTGGGCACTTAAATTGGTGCGCACATCATACATAGTAAATACCAAGCCCTCGATTGCAAGCTTCGGGTTTAGTTTGCGCTGAACCAGCTCTATTGTATGCATAAGCTGTGTTAAACCTTCCAAAGCATAATACTCGCACTGGATAGGTACAAGTATAGAATCCGCAGCGCACAGTGCATTTAATGTAAGCAAATTAAGTGATGGAGGACAATCTATAAGTATGTAGTCATACAAATATTTTGCATGGCTAAAAATATCACGGAGTTTATATTCACGCTGAGGCTGATCTATAAGCTCAATTTCAGCACCACTTAGCTCTATATTAGCAGGCAGAAGCTGTAACCCTTCGATGCCTACATTAAGGGCAACTTGTTCTAAATATGCTTCCCCTAGCAATAATGAATATATAGATGATTCGACCTTGTACTTATCCACACCAAAACCACTGGTAGTATTCCCCTGAGGATCCATATCGGCAACAAGGACACGTTTACCGGCCTGAGCCAAACAAGTTGCAAGATTAACATTGGTTGTGGTTTTACCCACGCCACCTTTTTGATTTGCTACAGCAATTACCCTTTTCATGGAAACACTCCTCTTGTTTTACTGGGGCTTTCCCCTTACGCTGTCCATTATATCACTTCTCTTAGACAAAATAAATGACATCTTATTATTTTCACCCATCAAATATGTCTATACTTGAAAGAGCACATTTTCAATCATATCATATTAACCGTTAGAAACCCGTGAAACGATAAAAAGTAAGGGCCGGCGAATCATCGACGGCCCCTACTTTTTATTTGCAAAACGTTTTATTTATTCTTTACTAGCTTCGTTTTAATTTTTATTGCATAGGTTCCAATTACAAGCCCTAATACTCCAAATATCAACATTAGTCTGTAGAAACCGCTGTTATGTGACGCTGTGCATCCGGTTGGCGGGTTAACTCTGCGAACAGTAACAACAGGTGCGTGATCTTCCGTTTCATAGTCAGTAGAATCGGCATAAGGCTCTTCGTCAGTATCATTATCATCATTTGTGATCATAGGCATTTCCATTTCCATTTCAATATCAGAAACTTCTAAATTGTCATATGCCGTAGTTTCTGTCACAGCAGGCTGTGGTGGCCTGGGAACCTGTGCTGGTGGCTGGAATGGAATATTTGGCCTTTGGTTTGAATCGCCCGGTAAGCCCGGAGGCGTATCAGGTGGGGGATTATTATTGTTATTACCATTATTGTTGTTACCGTTATTGTTATTTCCGTTATCCCCCGGACAAATATCTTCATCCTCTGGGCTATTATAGATTACCAGCTCCCATGTATTACGTCCAGCACCGAGAACAAACTCCCACGGAAGGCTTTCATCCCAGTCCAGCGGTGTTACATTGTAATTATTTGAAGGATCAACACTAAACCTAATCTCTCCTTCAAACGGAATAAACCCTTCCGGCGCAGACACTTCTCTTATAGTAAACACTTCTGTATATGAGTAAGCTCCAAGTCCATGTGGCGTAGTGGCAAGACCCGCTTCATTGGTAACCATTTGAATAACACCATACTCGTCTGCTCCCAGGCTGGCTGAGAACGGAACTTGCTGCCGTGTTATCTCAAACACTGCCCCTGCCATGCTGGCATCGGTTCCTTCGGCACATTTTTTGATTATATAAACATTATTTCTGTTTCGGCCTCCATCGCCTGACCCGGCCCAAGTAATAGTGTGATAGGAAGTGCCGCCCTCTTCCATTCCTTCGCCGGCAAAGTCCATGTCATTTCGTACTATCCCTGCTGGGCTGCCGGTAACAATCCTTGTGCGATAGTTTATAAATACTATGCGGCCATCAAAATACGAAGTACAAATATCGAATGAAAACTCTTGTAATGTACTATTGTAATTAACCTGCACATCTGCTACCAATAGACCATCAGCTGGGAAAGGTGCCCTTGGAGGAGTACGGTTTACACTTCGTTCGATAAACCTAAGCAAAGCATTGTCCAGTTGGAACCCTCTGCCATCTGTAGACATGCGAACATACTCGTAAGGATAGAAATATGGCATTCCGCCATTAACCCTTCTAATTTCCAATCTGGCGGCTTCGGCTTCCTGTTCCGTATGGTCTGTAAAGCCACCTGCCTTTTGGAAAAATGCCCACACCGCTCCAATATCAACAGAAACTACAGAAATATATCCGCATGCAAGTATGTGTTCCGGCAAAAAACCATCGTATAAAGGCACTAATACATGGTTATCGCTCATTGTATCTGTAATTGTAATAATTCCGGGAGCATGTGGTGCACCGTATTGAGCAAAAAATTCATCTGCTGTCATGCCCCGATGGTTAAACCTGGCCTCCCAATCGAAAAGCCCAGTTACACCGCTTACTCCACCGCCGTGTTTTCTAAACCATTCGAGCTGATCCTCCATTGAAGAGCCATCCGGATCTTGTGGATCAACAGGATCCCGTGGGCGTCCATACCCTCTATACACTACTTCTGACCCATCTCCCCCACGAATAGTCCACTCCACACCTGGGTATCCTTCCCTAAATTCTGGTGTGAACTCCACCATAAAGGATACCCATATATTAGTGTAGTTAAGTATGTCTTCTAAGGCTGTAAATCTGATGGTTACAGTAGTATTGTCGGTCCACCCTGGCGAATCCATAGTTGTTACAGAGCCAAAACCATTGCCCCAATCCGGTACATTCGGGCCGCTTACTACGTTTGGCATTCCGGCAATTGTCATGATAACATCAAAGTAATCGCCTTGGTTAATCGTGACTCCTTGATTAAAACGTACATAAACTTCCAGCAAATGCCGCCGTCCGCTTACAAAAATGTAATTTCCGTTTTCATCTGTAGGTAAAGGCATACTTACACCAGCAGATTCGCGCCTAGATAATGACATTTCAAACTGGGCAAAATCTTCCGGTCCTAGCTGTCTTGGGCCGCTTGCATTTACAACACCGGGAATGGCTACCATAATTGCCATTACCAACGCCAAAAGTAAAGCCGGCATAGATTTTAATTTACTTACTTTCATTTGTTTCCTCCTTCATTTTCGGTTTTATGTCCCAATTTATTGGTAAAAAAACCGTATCCCTTTCATTGTATTTTACAACTGTATAAATGATACAATATTAACAAATATATGTCAAAATATATTCTGTTATTATTGCTGTTAATATATGTAAGATTAAGTATAGACAATCAACTTCAATATGGCGAAGATATAAAAAGGACTGTCATATGACAATCCTTTTTATAGTTCAATTTAACGTCTTGCTCTTAACTGAGAATTGCGTATTTCTTCCTCTCGCTGGCGGATAGGGATACAAAAATCTATTTGCAGTTTTCCGCCGAAATACCATCCGTGGTCACGCTCGTCATGGTATGAAAAATCCCGCCTTGTATCATCATATTCAAACTCGGATTGCGGAAGCCAATCAAGGAAAATATTATTCCAAGCATCTTGCACAACCTGGTCAAGCAAGTCAGCGGTGGGTGGCGTTGAGAAGATGGCGTATAACCCGCCATCAATGTCAACTTTCGTCATGTCGGGTTTGATATTTGCAAGGTCATCGGGGTTATCAATGCCCCTGCCCACAACATAGGAGTATTCCCCTGTGTTTTCGTCTATATCGTAGACCATGCAAATTTCAAAATGCTTTGATTTGGTGAATGTGTTGTGAAGCGTTGTCAAATAGCTGTAATCATGCGTAAGCGTAGCCCAAAACGTGGGTGTGTTTGCAATTTCTTTAGTGTTTTTCGCTTTGTGGCGACTTGGGTAGCCAACAGCGGAAAAAGGGGTCAGTTCAACAATATGGGGGTGCATGGCGTTTCCTCCTCTAAATTTATTTGTCAGCATACTGACGGTTGGTTTGATGTGCGGCTTTACAGTCAAACGTAGCTTGCAAAGAGAGGGTTTGAATCCGAACCAATGCACAAACGCTTTCGTAAATCCTCCATGTGTTTCAAAGCCGTAAACCATAGCTACATCATTTTTTTGGAAAGATTCAATGTAACTTTTTTTATACCACATCAGAATACGGCACTGAATCCCAACTCAAAAGCGAAAAATCCAAGTTGCTTGCGGAGAAAACACGGATTGAAAATGCCACTGGCGTTACCGCCGCTCGTGAAGCGGAAGAACAACGGAAACGTGATGCAGTTATCCAACGACATCGAGACCGTGACCGCTACAATGCCGAGCGTAAAGCCAAGCGGTTGGAGAATCCGAGCAAAGGTAAAAATGAATACAGCAAGTAAAACAGGGGGAGCAAATTTGTTCCCCCTTGGCTGTAGCTAAGTCACATAATCACGCTACAATAGCGCAATTAGAGCCGTTATCGGAAATGTTTATACTACTGTGTATAAAGATGTGCTTGAGATAAAAAATATAACTCGTTACCCTCAAATGTTAATTTATAATGCTGATAAATATTTGGAGTGGCGATTTCAAATGTTTTTTCAGAGTAATATATGATTGGTTCGGAAAAAACATCTGTTTTTATTCGTGAATCAAGCTGTACCCACGAATCGCCCTCGTTCACTTTACCAAATAATGACCAACGACTCGGAAATTCATCCTCTTTGTACGTAACAAGTCCATACATCATTAGCGTAACAGGCTCAACGGTTGAAAAAATCACTTCACAATCACTTCTGCTATGAAACATTGCATATTTCAAATCGAACAACTTCGTGGCATTTACTCCGTTTGTTCCGCTTACATCGGCTATATCGGTTTTATTATCCATGCGAACTAAACCATCGGTTTTAGAGTCTAACAACGGCTTTTTGGGCGTTCCGTGAATTTCTGGAGAGTTGATTTTATATTCAATCAATTTTTTTACGCAGTCAATATCTTCAACCGTAGGGTTTACAAACGAAATAATACTATTACATACTTTTTCATACTCACTTCCGAGAATATTATAATTATTACCCGGTTTGCATTTAATACAGCCGATGCAATAATTTACATTTCGCCAAACAGCTTCCTTAAATGCCTTGGTTGAAAAATCCGAATAATCGTGTTTTATGTCAAATGGCGGGGCGATAAGCCAAGACCCGTCCTCAATATCTTTGCGTTGCGTAAAATAATCAGCACCAGTCATTCTGATGTAAAGAATGACTTTGCCTTTATGTTTTATATTCCATGTATTAGCAGAAGCCCAACTAAGATTTAATTTGTTTTCTTTCAAATATGTTATAAAATCTAAAGCTATTGCCAACTTTTCACCACTTAAAATATCACCGATAATATCATCTATTTTGGGGCGGGTTTTTATTTGACTTTGTGATAATGTTACGTTCTTATCGTGCATTGTAACTCCTCCTGCTTATCATCGTATAATTCAAATACTGCTGTCACAATAAGAAGCCTCTGAACTGCGAACAAAATAATTCCTACGCACAGTATAGCATACGATAGCTTCATCTTCAAAAAATACTTGCATTGAGGGTGTTGCGTTATTTACGCCCTTGACAAATGACGTTCTTTTAAGGAGTGGTGTCGTGTATGTAGTAAAAGCACTTTATGATGGTGTTAGCTTCAAACCAAAGCAACCCTTAGCCATAAAGAGCACTACGAGGTAATCATCACTTTTATTGAGCCGGTGAAAAAAACACCACTTCTACGTTGCCTTTCAAGCGCAGTTGGTAATACTTTGGGGTTCCAAAGACCTTAGCGAATGTGCATCAGAAATCATAAAAAATGATGTTGTGGAAAAACATGTCAATACAGTGTCAGTGCGGGAGCTTTCAATTAAGTATAGCATGGGAAAACTCACTTTTGATGGCGGGATAACACATCTTTGTGATATGTTTTCGAAAAACGCATTTATCATCTTGCCGATAACCCAGCCATAGCTTGAAACACAAATTTCTGCGTTGTCTTTGCATCATCGTAATCCATTCGACCGTCTAATCATAGCAACTGCAAAGGAAGAAGACATGACCATCCATCATAACAGTAGATGAAAATATCCATAAATACGATGTGCCTTGGGTTTGGTGACAGCTCTCAAGGGCTTCTTTCACAAGCCCCTTGTTCACACTAAAATTGTCTATATTATATCCTTCGCTAATAAGGACCCCGTGAGTAAAAAACGGCTCAAGTTTAAATGTAAACTCGAACCGCTCTATGCAAATAGTTATTAAGTTTAATGTTTAAAATGCCTTACATCCGTAAACACCATAGCAATGCCGTGCTTGTTGGCGGCATCTATAGACAGTTGGTCATTTTTTGACCCGCCCGGCTGGATTATTTCCGAAATGCCGCTGGCAGCGCATAGTTCAACAACATCTGGGAACGGGAATAATGCATCTGATGCCAACACAGCACCTTTAGCACCTTCTCCGGCTCTGGTAAGTGCGGCTTCTGCTGCCCAAGAACGGCGAACTTCCCCGCCGCCAAGCCCCAGAGTGCGACCGTCTTTGGCAACTACTATTGCGTTTGACTTAACGTGTTTTACTACTTTCATGGCAAAAATCAAGTCGTTTAATTTTTTGGGGGATTTATCTGTTACAACTTTGTGAGATTCTGCTCCAATATCGTTGTTATCTGCCCCTTGAACCAATAAGCCGCCACCTACACTTTTGCATTCCCATATTTGTGAAGGTGTTTTTTTATTTATATCAGGAAGCTGCAAGAGGCGCAGATTCTTTTTCTTAGTTAGCAGCTTAAACGCCTCTGGGCTAAAAGACGGTGCGATAATAATTTCTAGAAAAATCTCGTGCATTTTGTGTGCAGTTGCTTCGTCTACTTCGCAATTCACGCAAACTATACCGCCGAAAATTGACTCCGGGTCACATTCTTGTGCAGCACAATATGCATCAAAAATGTTTTCTCCAACCGCAACGCCGCAAGGTGTCCCGTGTTTAACCGCTACGCATACAGGTTCTGCTTCAAACTCCTTTGCAACCGCCAATGCCGCATGAGCATCGGCAATATTGTTAAAGGACAAAGGCTTACCATGCAATAACTCGGCAGCTTCAATACCGTTATATTTTTGCTGAGGCCATGTGTAATATGCGGCCTGCTGGTGGGGGTTTTCGCCATAACGCATTGGTGTATCATGCTTATCAAAAGTGATTGTCAGAGTTTCTGGGAATGTATTTGGGGCGGTAATTTCACGAAGGTATTCTGCAATATATGCGTCATATGCCGCTGTATAGCTAAATGCCCGTGCCGCCATGCGGAAGCGGTATTCTTCATCTAAAGTACTGTCGGCTATACGCTGTAATAACTCTGCATAATCTGCCGGGTTGGTTACAACCGTTACATATTTATGATTTTTAGCGGCGGCTCGTATCATAGATGGCCCGCCTATGTCTATCTGTTCTATGGCATTTTTTAAAGTATGTGCCGGATTCTCTACTGTTTTTCTAAATGGGTAGAGGTTTGCTACCAGAATATCAATGGTACCAATATTTTGCTCTTCCATTGTACGGCGATGTTCGGAGTTGTCCAACACTGCAAGCAGTCCACCAAATATGGCAGGGTGAAGAGTTTTGAGCCGACCGTCCATACATTCCGGGAAGCCAGTCACATCTTCTATTGCGGTAACAACAAGACCACTTTCAGCCAACAATGCAGCTGTACCACCTGTTGATATTAATTCATAGTTAGCGGCGGCTAGTACCTTTGCCAAATCAAGAATACCGGTTTTATCACTTACGCTTAACAATGCGCGTCTTTTTGTCATGCTTACCTCTCCTCGACTTTTTCTCATTTTTCTACTATTTCATCTTTATTTTTCATGATAATCTTATTTACATATACCTTACTCCCACATAAAAACGCTAGTTTCATCTTCTATAACTCGTCCAATTACAAACGCCTTTTCCCCCTGCTCTTCTAAAACACTAATCAACTTTTTCGCATCTTCCGCAGAAACCGCTAGAACCAGTCCAATCCCCATGTTAAATACATTGTACATTTCAGTTTCATTTAAACGACCCTGCTGCCGCAAAAACGGAAACACTTCCGGCATTTCCCATGTATCTTGCTTAACTACCGCCGCAAGCCCGGGGGGCAACATACGAGGGATATTTTCTATAAACCCGCCGCCAGTAATATGGGCCATACCCTTTATTGTCACATGTTTCATTGCATGAAGTATAGACTTAACATAAATTTTAGTAGGTGTTAACAATACATCGCCAAGGGGCTTGTCACCAAAATACACCATCCCTAAGGACAATCCTGCAACTATTTTACGCACAAGGGAAAAGCCGTTGCTATGCACACCAGATGACGCAACACCTACAAGCACATCATCCTTCGTAATTGCTGCACCTGTTACTATATTCTGCTTTTCTACAACGCCAACGGCAAACCCGGCAATATCATATTCGCCATCTTGGTACATTCCGGGCATTTCTGCAGTTTCGCCGCCTATAAGCGCACAACCGGACTGCACACAGCCATCACTTACGCCCTTAACAATATCCTCTATTTGCGCTGGGTCCATAGCTCCTGTTGCAATATAGTCCAAAAAAAATAACGGCTCTGCACCTTGCGTAATTATATCGTTTACACACATAGCAACCGCATCAATTCCAATTGTATCATGGCGATTTAACTCGAAAGCCAATTTCAATTTTGTACCAACACCATCTGTCCCGGAAACCAAAACAGGCTCTTTTACACTTAATATGCTAAGGTCAAACAGCCCGCCAAAGCCACCGATACCGCTCATTAGGCCGGAACGTGCCGTCCGGGCAACATGGGACTTCATACGAGAAACCGCTTCGTACCCTGCTTCGATATCTACACCTGCTTTTTTGTATGCTTCTGACATTTGTATCGTCCTTTCTAATATAATGGGGCTCTGCCCCAAGCCCCGCCATTCCGTCGGGCAAAGCCCGACTCCACTTCCTCGGCTTCGCCTCCGGGAAGCGACGGAGTCGCTTAAGAACATTACAATGGGGTGCTGCCCCTCTCGAAAACTTATTGCGGCATTTCTAAGGATATGCGCCCCAGCTTGCCGCCTCTAAATTCATCCAGTAAAATAACTGCCGCCCGTTCGATATCTATGACGCCGCCCTTCATTTTAAAGCCTCGTGCCTCACCGATATCCATTAATATTTGCCGTCTGTCATCGGGAGTTTCGCATTTATCATACTTAACTTTGTATCGGGCTTCAAGTGCTTTCGGCTCTATTGATATCAATATTTGAATTAAATTTTCTGCCAAAGCAATTTTATCTACAACATTGTCCGATACAGCGCCCGTACATGCAAGTTTAAGCCCTACATCCGGGTCATCAAATTTAGGCCATAACACACCGGGGGTATCCATCAAGTCTATACTGGCATCTACTTTAATCCACTGCCGCCCTCTTGTAACGCCTGGGCGGTCTGCAGTGGCGGTGCTGGCACGCCCGGCAAGCAAGTTAATAAATGTAGATTTGCCCACATTAGGGATGCCTACAATCATGGCCCGGGTAGGGACGTTTATGCGTCCGCGCTTGCGCTGGCTTGCGGCCCTTTCCTGCATAATTTTTTTTAGTAGTTCACTGAATTGGCCCATGCCGCTCTTTTTTTTGTCATTTTCCTTGGCACTTAATGGCAACGTAAAAAAACCCAGTTTGCGAAAATGTTCTTCCCACTGGGCAGTAATATTGGCATTTGCTAAATCTGCTTTGTTAAGCACTAAAATACGCTTTTTTCCCTTTGCCAAACTATCTATATCCGGGTTACGGCTTGACAATGGAACCCTGGCATCCAATAATTCTACAACAACGTCGATTAAGCCCATTTGGGCCGTTAGCATACGTTTGGTCTTGGTCATATGACCTGGATACCACTGAATTTGCATGTCTGTCATACTTGCAACGTTGGAATCCATTGCTATTCCACCCTTCCAAATGAAGAAAGGGGCCAAAAGCGTACAAAAACTTTGCCAAGCATATCACGCTCCGGCAATGTACCAACCGTAGTACAACGGCTATCCCTGCTTACGTTACGGTTATCACCTAACACAAACAAATACCCTTCTTCTACCGTTACCGGAAAGCTCATGTCACCACGAGACAACACAGGCATAACAGAAAAAGGATCATCCAAAGGGATACCATTAATCAAAAACTGGTCACCTTGAAAATCAACAATGTCTCCGTATACAGCAATAACCCGTTTGATAAAAAAATCAGACGGGTCTTTTGGGTAAGGAAAAGCCACAATATCCCCAACATTTGGTGATGAAAACAAATAGGTAAACCTATTAAGAATAAGAACATCGCCATGACTTAGGGATGGCTCCATAGAATAACCCGTAACACGAGTAATTCTAAAAAGGAAAGTACGTACCACCAAGGCCAGCAAAAGTGCTAACCCAATGACCACAACCCACTCCACCAAGCCTCGTAAAAAGGGATTTTCTATGCGGGCTTTAAACATTTACGCTTTTTTCGCTTTAGAATAAATAGCTTCTTTAACCTTGGCTGCTTTACCAATACGGTCACGCAGATAGAACAATTTTGCACGGCGCACAATACCACGGCGCACAACTTCTACCTTGTCCACTCTTGGAGAATGCAATGGCCAGGTTTTTTCTACACCAATACCGCTGGAAAGACGACGTACGGTAAAAGTCTCACGAAGGCTGCCACCTTGACGTTTAATAACAACACCTTCAAAAACCTGAACTCTTTCCTTTGTGCCTTCCACAATTTTTGCGTGTACACGAACAGTATCCCCAACATTAAATTGAGGCACTTCTGCCTTCATTTGAGACTGTTCAAGCTCTTTTATTAATGCATGCACTTTAATTTCCTCCTGACTGAAGTGTATTGCTAAAAGCAACACACATGTTCTATTATACAACATCTTAGATATTGCCGTCAAATAATTTTGAAAGACAACGCAAAGATTGTGGCAGCATGAAACCGGCAACACGAGAGGTCTCAAATTTAAAAGCATATAACAGAAAAAATCTAAATACCGATATAAAAATGAGCGGGATTTGGATTTTTTATATATAATAATCAAAACACAAAAAACAAACCAATCATCATGTTAAGTGCTAAGTTGGCACTTATGTGAACAATCAAACTGCCGCTTATGCTTTTGCATTTTATAGCCAATGCGTTAAAAATAAGCCCCGCAGCAACAAGGCCTATCGTACATAAAATAAGAATACCCGTTGAAACAGCATGAAACAAAATTGGTATGTGATAAAAAGAAAACAATACGGAAGAATACGCATGGGCATAGCCCCTAAAATTCTTACGATAAAGCCACATGAACACAAACCCTCTAAAGAACAGTTGCTCCAATGCGGCATTAATTAATACAATGTACAGGAAAACGAAAATCGCATTTGCGGGTGTAATATTGTTTGCAGCCAATGCATCTGCAACTATTGCATCGTCAAAGAAGGGGCGCAATATTATGAAAACGACAACGATAAGTATAAACACAGCCGAACCTAAAATGAAAGCAAAACTGATACTTTTTTTATCGCCTTTCATAGAAAACAAAGAAAGTAATTCTTTAAACGTTCCATCTTTGGATACTTTAAAATAGATTATCGGAAATAACAAAAACAAGAAAACCTTAAAGGCTGATGTAAATAAGTAATTTGTAAATTCCGTTTGCAATATCCCGGCATGCAAAGCACAGGCAATAAAAGAAAATGCAGTTATAAGCAGCACGTTTTTGTCTCTCATCCCACTACTCCTCTGTCCGATGTCAACACATACACCAACTCACTACCAATCTCCATAAACTCCACTGGTATGTAGCCGCCTAATGCCCCATCTGCCAATGCTTTATCAAACTGAGCAGCATAATTTTTACCCATGCCCTTCTCCTTACCGCCCAAACTTTTTAAAGGGTATGTTATCACCAAAAATTTGGCATTCTGCTGTCTTGCAAGTTCAAACCCGCGTCCATGGGCCTGGGCTTCCAATACGGGAACCAGTTTGCACATTAAAGATAAGTCTACTTTTTCCACAGGGGTTTCTATTGCTAAATCTGCACAGGCAGCAAATACCGGCAATTTTATATAGGCAAAAAAACGATTCAACAGATCTTTCGTTCGCATATCAATGTCATAGGCATAATAAGCCCTTAGTTTATATTCTGTCCAATAAGGAACAGAAAAAGGGTTAAAGCCGCAGCCCAAATCCATGATAGATTCCACGGGGCCTGTATGCATTGTCACAAATTCGCAAAAAGCTTCCAAATGAGGCAAACGTTCTTTTGTGGAAGCGTGAAGGGTCAATACTTTGCCGGAAACTTCTTTTGCATCCTTGCCCGCTTCTAGTTCTTGCAACAGCGAAACCGCCTTTTTATGGGCATTACCTTGCACATAGGCTCCAAACATTTGGTGCAGGCGGGTTTTTACAGCTTTTTCATAATTTTTACCGGCCTTGCGGCTTTCTTCTGTATATATGCGCTCTACCAAGGCCGGGTACAGCATACTATATTTCGAACTTGTTATCATTTTTGCAATGTCTCCATAAGCATGGTGTAAAACCGCAAATTATGCATAGTCGCAAGGCGGTGACCCAAACTGTCGCCAATACTAACCAAATGCCTGATATATGCCCGGGAATAATTTGTGCAAGCATGACAATCACACAAATTTGATATTGGGCGGTTATCACGCCTGTGTTCATCATCTAAAATATAGTGATAATAATAGAAGTCCCGACTAAGGTCTATATCGGATGGCTTTTTAAACTCCTGGTTAAAAACATATAACCGGTTGTGCCGTGCTTCCCGGGTAGGAATCACGCAATCGAAAAGGGTATACCCCATGCTTGCGCAAGCTACAATATTCTCTGGCCTGCCGACGCCCATGGCGTACTTTATCATCCCGTCGGGGATTAGTTCTGCAACATATGCCAGGATTTCTTCCGTAAGTCGTCCATCTTCGTCCAGAGGCCAGCCGCCAAAGCCAAATCCTTTATACCCCATTTGCAAAAGTGCCTCTACACATTCTTTACGGAGTGGTTTCTCGTTGCCACCTTGAATAATACCAAATAATTGAGGTGAATTTTCGGCTTTCGTCTTGATGGATTTGTTAAAAGTATCCATACACTTTTTTCCCCAGCGGATTGTCACATCTACGGACTCTGCCTGGCGTTCGTATGGGTCATTAGGGTGAGTACAGTAATCCAATGCCATAAGAACATCAGACCCATATGCCAATTGGGATTGTATGCATTTTTCCGGTGAAAGTACGGTTTTTTTTCCGTCCCGGCGGAAGATGATTTCATTTGGGCGAATTTCCCCAAAGGAAGCATTTTCTCGAATTAAAGAAAATACCTGAAACCCGCCGGAATCCGTAATGATAGGGCGAGTCCAGCCAGCAAACTTATTAAGCCCTCCAAGTGCCTTTATGGTACTTGGGCCGGGCTTTGTCATTAAATGATATGTGTTCATTACAAGGCCAGGGACTTTACAGGCTTCCAAATCTGCAGAGTCTACAGTGCGCACCACACCTCTTGTACCATCGGGGAAAAAGGCAGGTAATTTTATAGTGCCATGCGGTAAAGTTAATTCATTCAAAATGTCACCTCAAAAGTTCCTTTAGTTTTAACATGGCGGCATAAATTTCTTTTTTTCCAATATTCCCTCGTATTTTATGCAGTGCAGCACCGGCATCTTTCAAGGATTTACATTCAGACTTTACCATTATGTCCACCAGTTGCGCTTCAAGGCTTAGCTGCTCCTCGTCTGTTTCTACCGGGGGCAATTCTGTAACGTTTACAACGCAAGTATATTCGCCTTTTTGGGCGTATTCGTTTTCCGTCAGCAACTCTAAAACTTCTGTCACACCGCCGTGATACAGCCGTTCAAACTTTTTGCTTAGGTCGTTGCACAGGCAAGCCTGGGCCATAGGGTACTCCCGGGCAATTATGCCCAGGGTCGCTTCTACACGTTTAGGGGACTCGTAAAACACAATAGTGCCAGGGAAAAAGCCCGTAATACTTTTTAGCATATCCCCTTTTGTCCGTGGCAAAAAGCCAAGAAAGCTGAACCGCGACACATCAAACCCGGAAACAGACAGGGCAGAAACCACCGCACTTGCCCCGCAAACGGCAACCACATTAAAACCCGCTTGTACAGCCATATTCACAAGCTTATGCCCCGGGTCGGATATACAAGGTGTCCCCGCATCGGAAATAAGAGCGACACTTTTCCCCTCTTTTAATGCAGATATAAAAAAGTCTCTGCGTTTTTCCTCATTAAATTTATGGCAGGAAAACATGGGGGTTTTTATATTAAAATAAGAAAGAAGCCCTCTGCTGTGACGGGTATCTTCTGCGGCAATTATGTCAACTTCCCCTAAAACACGAACAGCCCTTGGTGTCATATCTTCCAGGTTGCCTATTGGTGTGGCAACAACATACAAACATGGTGGCGCAGTGCTATTTAACATTTGCATCCCTGTACTTTCATACTTTTACAAAACTCAATAATGGCACTATAAATGATTGTTAGCATTTTTACAAGATAAAGTGAGTTAAGCGAATGTGGTTTTTGCATATACAAAAACCAACAAAACCAACCCCTTTGCGCAAAAGCATTTTTGCTGTATAATAGATAATGAAAAGTAAATTAACAATCATGTTTAATATGAGGTGACATATATGGATTATTCCCAACTAGGTAAAAAACGAAATGTACGCAAACAAAACCCGCATACTACCCGCGTCCGAAACAAAATAAGCCTTTTGGTTTTGCGAATATGTTTAAGTTTAGTACTGTTTGCAGGTTTTGGAGTGGTTGCCGGCGGCGTAGGTTTATATTTCGGCATTTTAGCCAATGCGCCGGAACTTAATGTAGCCATGGTAATACCCGAAGAACGCACCTCTTTTATAATGTGCAGCCATACAGGGGAAGAATTAATACGCATACACCGGGGCCATAGTCACGAATTTGCTCCTATAGACGTAATCCCCTACCATGTACGTTATGCTTTTATTGCTATAGAAGACGAACGCTTTTTTGAACATAATGGTGTTGACATCCGTGGCATTGGTCGTGCTTTAAATACACTTATAGAAACCGGTGGGGCAAGAACCGAGGGAGCAAGTACAATAACCCAGCAGCTTGTTAAAAACATGCTTGACCGTTTCGAATCTAATTTTATTTACAAATTGCAAGAACAGTACCTTGCAGTTAATTTCGAGCGTCAGCTAACAGAAAAATATGGCTGCCGTATACTTGCAAAAGAATTTATATTAGAGTCATACCTTAATATAATTAACCTTGGCCGCAGTAACTATGGAGTTCAGACGGCAGCACAATTTTACTATGGTGTAGACGTTTGGGATTTAACTATTGCTCAAGCTGCTACAATTGCTGCAATTACTCAAAACCCCAGACGCTTTCCGCCGGATACTAGGCCGGAAGCCAACTGGGAAAGGGCACGACTTGTATTACGTAACATGCATCGTTTAGGCTTTATTACAGATGAAGAGTATGACGAAGCTATTAACTCCAATGTATATGACACAATCTTCCGTACAGAAGGGGGCTATACACGCCCAATTATTTCCGAATACGACTGTTTTACAGACGCTTTGCTTGTGTCTGTCCGCAACGATTTAATGCGGGAATTCAATTGGTCACTAGCCGATGCAGATAGAATGATATTTGGCGGCGGAGTGCGCATTTATACTACCCAACACCCGGAAAAGCAAGCTATTGTAGACAGGGTATTTTTGGACGATTCCTACTGGCCGGCATCTGACTTTACCATTGATATAGAATTTAATTTTACCATATATAACACACTAACCAATTTATCGCGCCCCATACGGCGGACTCGTACTGTCCTTACAATGGATGAGGCAGAGGCATGGATACAAGATGTTCTGGATTATTATATGGAGCCTCACCACACACTGGAAAGTGAACTTGCGCTGTTTACCCCACAGCCACAAGCAGCATTTGTTTTGCTGGACCACCACACAGGCCATGTTTTGGCTCTGCGAGGGGTAAGGGGCGAACGGGGCGCAAACCGCACTTTTAACCGTGCAACCCAAGGGACCCGGCAACCCGGCAGTCAGCTTAAAACAATTGGTGTTTTTGGCCCGGCCTTCGATATGGGATTAATGCACCCCGGCACAATAATTAACGACCAGCCATTTACCTATGTCTGCCGCTGGAGCGGTACCCCTTGGACACCTGCCAACCACTGGTCGGGCTTCCGTGGACCTATGACTGTACGCACCGCTGTATATGCTTCTGCCAATGTAGTTTCTGCCCGTGCAACTGTAGACGATACAATTCCGCATATCGGCATGGACGCTATGTTTGAGTATTTAAGAAACATGGGAATCAGCACTTTAGTACCCGGACAGGACGGGCCGGCAGTATCCCTTGGGGGCATGAACCGGGGTGTTCATTTAATTGAACTTGCCGGTGCATATGGCATGGTTGCCAACGAGGGGCTGTTTAACATGCCTGTTTTATACACAATGGTTCTTGATTATCACGGTAATATACTTTTGGAAAACCCCATTAACCCAACCCGTGTCTTCCGGGACACAGCCGCATACATGCTACTGGATACTATGAAAGACACTATGACAGCATCCGGTGCAACCGGACACCGTATAAACTGGACCAACCAGCAAATGCGCCAGAATATTCCAGTTGCAGGCAAAACAGGGACAACTCAAAACAGACGTGACCTTGGCTTTTCCGGCTCTACACCATATTTTACGGCTTCCATTTGGATGGGTAACGACAATAACGAGCGCATGAGCCGCGGGGTTGCCAGTGCCCACCTTGATGCTTGGCGCAGCATAATGCAAGAAATACACGAAAACTTACCGCCGCGCCAGTTTAGCCGCCCCGCAGACGGCAGGCTTGTTACTGTTACAACATGTTCGGACTCCGGGCTTTTAGCCGGGCCGCTCTGCAATTTGGATTCCCGAGGCAACCGCGCCCGCCAAGGGGTTATGGATGCCCACCACAGGCCTACAGAAACATGTGATATACATGTTCAACTCCGATACTGTGTGCAGCACGGATACATTGCCGGACCTTATTGCCCGGAAAATGTAATTAGTAACCGAGTTGGCATATTCAGATCCGATGTATATGGCGGGTTTCCACAAGCTGTACTTGACGGACGTGTTTGCCCTTATCATATGGCTCCTCCTCCTGTAACCGGTCTCCCATGGGACACACCAGGGGAGACGACCGGAGACGGACCCTATGACCAACTGCCGCCGGGGGTAGGGCCTCCTGTTACATCATGGCCCGAAGAGGATGTAAACCAATACATTCCTGCCCCTCCTCCGTCTGTACCGGAACCTGACGATACTGACAACACAACAGATGACGATTCCCCATATGGACTTTAATCACATTTCCGTCATGCCCCGGGAAGTTATAGAATTTCTAAACCCGGGGCGTGGCGGTGTATATGTAGACGGAACTTTAGGTAGCGGCGGGCATTCTAAACTTATATTAAGCGCACTGCCCCCGGGTGGACGCTTAATTGGTATAGACCGTGACGAAAACGCTATTACCGCCGCAACTTCCCATTTGTCCGATGAAGCATTCACTGCAGTACAGGGGAACTTTCACAACATGCCAAAAATATTGCAAACTTTAAATATCCCCAGGGTTGACGGCATACTTTTGGATTTAGGTGTATCCTCACATCAGCTAGATACGCCAGAGCGGGGGTTTTCCTACCGCTTTGACGGCCCGTTAGATATGCGGATGGACAAAAACACAAAACTGTCTGCTTACGAAATTGTAAATACATTTAAAGAAAAAGATCTTGCTGATTTAATTTATACTTATGGCGAAGAACGACACTCCAGGCGAATTGCCCGTGCAATATGCTTTGCCCGAGAAAAGTCCCCTATCAAAACCACATTAGAACTTGCCGCCCTTATTGAAAGGACAAGCCCAAAACAAAAATACGGTATGCCCCACCCGGCAATGCGCTCCTTCATGGCAATTCGAATTGCTGTAAATGACGAACTATCCCCCCTTGGGGATGTATTACAAAATATATTTAACTGTCTTGCCCCAAATGGGCGTATTGCAATAATTACATTTCATTCTTTGGAAGATCGCATTGTAAAAACAGCTTTTCAAAAGTTGGCATCACCTTGCCAATGCCCAAGAGATATTCCTTATTGTGTATGCGGCAAAAAGCCCGGCCTTCGTATATTAACCAGAAAACCACTGCTTCCCACACAGGAAGAGTTAGATATAAACCGGCGCGCTCACAGTGCAAAACTACGTGTTGCGGAAAGGATATGATGTAATGCATGATTCTTCTGAAAATACCACACATCCACGCCCCCGACGCAAATTATCAAAAAAAAAGAAAAAGCCCCATATGTTCGAGCGTGTCTTAAAAGGGTCTAAAACAATGCCCAGTATTTTAAAGCGGGGCAATATTTACTTTTTGGTGGAAAATGAGGCCAGCCAATACCGCATTCCAAGGGGCATAATTACAACGGTTGTAATTGTATTTATTTGCGCAATTTTTATTGTATTAACTCACGCACAGATAACAGGTATGGAAAGACAAATAGCACAATCCAACAGTCAAATACGGTATTTATCAAACCGCAACATGGAGTTAAAATCTCAAATTGGCGGGCGTTACAATCTTGAACAAATAGAATATATTGCAACTACACGGCTGGGCATGATACACCCAGACCCATCCCAAATAATAGAAATTTATGTGCCGCATCATGACCATGTTCGACTTAATAGGGCAGAGCATCTACTGCCAAGGGAAAATTATTTTTGGCAGGATATTCGTGCATTTTTAATGGGATTACTAAACAGATTTTTTGGAGGAAGTAGCTCATGAGTAAAAAGCGTAAAAAAAGAATACCTATAAAAAATCAAAGGGACAGGCATGCAAAATTTATTGGAGTGGTTCTTACTCTAATGTTTGTGGGGCTTGCATACCACATATACTACCATCAACAAGTTGATGGAGACTTTTTAAGGCGTGAAGCTGCCATGCAGCAAAATATGGCCTTACGTAACAGTATAAGCAACCATCTTCCGGCTGCTCGCGGCGAAATTATGGACAGACATATGCAGCCCATAGCTACCACAATGCCTGTATTTGAAATTTTTATAGACGTTACTTTACTGCACGATGCTGGTGAAAGAGTCCGAAACGCTCACCTGGATGCCTTAAACAGATACTTAGATATACCTCTTTCGTATCTTTTGCCCCTGTTTAATACAGACGACGAGGGTAATCTTTTACGTCCCAACAACCACCGCATAGTAGCAAGAAATATAGAGCCGGATATCGCTCGGCCTTTGGAAAGCAGCTACGCCCATATTCATGCAACCAGAACATCCCGCCGTTTTTACCACGACCCATACTTAGCACCGCAGGTCGTAGGTTTTACAAGAGGTGATACAAGATGGGGGCTAGAGGCCGCATTTAACACAGAACTTACAGGTTCGCCGGGGCGTGTTTTTCTGGTGGACGGTCAAAGAGAGGAAGTACCAGTACGTGATGGGTACACCCTTATAACTACCTTAGACAGTGATATTCAGCGGGCAGCGCAAAATATCGTAAACCAAACATTTACAGAAATGAATGCAAATTTTATAGGTATGATTGTAGTGCAGCCATTTACAGGAGAAGTGCTTGCAATGGCGCAAGCGCCCACATTTTCTGTACAAGACCCATGGGATTCAAACTTTATTACAGACCGTCGAATTCAGCGTGAATGGCCATATATGACTGACCAGGAACGTACCAACGCAATGAACCGTATGTGGCAAAACTTTCATATTATGCACAGTTACGAACCCGGTTCTATTTTCAAGCCTGTTGTTATAGCCGCTGCAATTGAAGAGGGCGTACTTGAAAAAAACCCATATCGCATGTTTTTTTGCAACCGGGTCAGATATGTAGCAAACGAGCCGCTCCCATGCTGGACAAATCATGGGGCATTGTCTCTAAGAGAAGTTATATACCGTTCCTGTAATATTGCAATGTTTGATATTGTAAATTTGCTGGGTACCGATAATTTTTACCGTTACAGAGGATATTTTGGCTTTGGTTCTCGCACAGGCATAGATTTGCTTGGGGAAGCTGCTGTTTCCAGCCGGTATGTAATGTACACCCGTGCCGCACTTGGGCCTGTACAAACTGCAACAAGTTCTATGGGTCAAGGCTTCAACACTACAACAATACAATCCATTATGGCTTATGCGGCCCTTATAAATGGCGGAAATATGATGCAGCCGTTTTTGGTATCCCACGTTGTAGACAGCATGGGCAATGTTGTAGAAGAAACCCAGCCTACAGTGGTGCGCCGCGTAATTTCCCAAGAGACATCCGACTTTATACGCAGAGAAATGAAGTATGTAGTTAGTGCCCCGGGGGGTACAGCCCATTCGGCTCTTATCCCCGGTCACGCAATAGGCGGCAAAACAGGAACAGGGCAGCAGGGTAGGCGCGCAGACGGCATAAGCTCGCTATCTTATGTCTCATTTCTTCCTATAGAAAATCCGGAATTTTTAGTTCTTATGGTTGTAGACCGTATTTGTACCTATACCTATCATGGTGCCGGTAGAGAATTGGGACCAAGAATGCGCCGCTTCTTTGAAGAAATAATTAACATGAGAGGTATACCGCCGTCAGATGGTCCGGATGCTGCCGATGCATGGCAAAACCATGTTTTACGCGCCGATGTCATGCCAGATTATAGCGGACAACGGCTTGCAGATGCTGTGGAAGATTTAAGTAATAGAAGTAACGGCGGATACCAAGTTGTAGGAAGTGGCACAATAGTTTCGCACACTATTCCCGCACCAGGACGCCCGATGCCTCAAAACTCCGTGACAATTTTTCATATGGAGCCCGGCACACGCATAGAAGGGCAAATGGCATTTGTCCCAGATTTAACCGGACTCACAGCAGAGCAGGCAGAATCTTTAATACGCGAACTTGGCTTAAGACCAATACTGCTTAGCAGCCTGACACCGCAAACCAGCTCGGACATAAACGGCATACCAAGAACCACTAATATAGAAGCACCCGGCGGTGATGAATACGGACAGGATGAATATGCTGCTTCCCGCGAGTCGCTTCCATATATAATTTATCAACAGTTTCCGGCACCCGATACGGAGTTGGAACATGGCACCATGGTAAAATTTAGAGCCCGATAGTAGGAGATATTAATGAGTACGCATAAAGAGTATGGCAACGAGAGTATTACCGCCCTAAAAGGAGCAGATAGGGTACGCAAACGCCCCTCTGTAATTTTCGGTTCCGACGGTGTTGACGGCTGTCAGCACGCAATTTTCGAAATCATTTCTAACTCTATAGACGAAGCGAAAGAAGGCTATGGTAAGCAAATTGAAATTACCAGACATGCAGATTTTTCTATTACAGTAAAAGACCGCGGGCGTGGTGCCCCTGTAGACTATAACCCAATTGAAAAAAAGTACAACTGGGAACTTTTATTTTGCGAACTTTACGCCGGCGGCAAATACAGTAATAACGACGAAGACAGCAATTATACCTATAGTCTTGGGCTTAACGGACTAGGCCTGTGCGCTACACAATACAGTTCCGAATATATGAATGCAGAAATATTGCAAAAAGGGTGGCGGTATAACCTTACCTTTGAAAAAGGGGAAAATGTTGGCGGTTTAAGAAAAGAAGAATACAATGGCAGAAAAACCGGAACCATTATAAATTGGCGGCCAGACCGGGATGTTTTTACAGATATTAATGTACCCCTGGATTGGTACCAGGATATGTTAAAACGCCAAGCAATAGTTAACGAGGGGATAACCTTTGTTTTACATGACGAAGAAAGCAGCGAGACATTTCAGTATTACTACGAAAACGGTATTCGTGATTATATAAAAGAACTTGCAGGGGAAACGGCATTTACAGAGCCCTGCATTTTATCCCACGAAACCCAAGGCCGCGACAGGGCAGACAAGCCTGAATACAAACTAAAATTTGATATTGCTTTTTGTTTTTCCAACGATGTTAATGCTCTGGAGTATTATCATAACTCCAGCTATTTGGTATACGGGGGCTCACCGGACAAGGCCGTGCGCAACGCCTTTGTCCATGGCATAGATGCATATCTAAAAGCCGGCAATCACTATAAAAAAGACGAAAAAAAGATAGTTTTTGGGGATATTGAAGAAAGCCTTGTTCTAATCTCTAACTCGTATTCCACCCTTGTATCTTACGAAAACCAAACAAAGAAAGCCATAACCAATAAATTTATCCAAGATGCCATGACAGACTTTTTGAAAAAGCAGTTAGAAGTTTATTTTATTGAACACAAGGCGGATGCAGACAGGCTTACGGCTCAAATATTGGCAAATAAACGCAGCCGGGAATCTGCAGAAAAAACCCGCATTACCCTAAAGAAAAAGCTTACTGGAAATATCGACCTGAATAATCGTGTAGAAAAATTCGTAAACTGCCGCACAAAGGATACCAACCGCCGGGAAATTTACATTGTAGAAGGTGATTCTGCCCTTGGTTCCTGTAAACTTGGACGAGATGCAGAATTTCAGGCAATTATGCCTGTGCGAGGCAAAATTTTTAATTGCTTAAAAGCAGATTACGACCGCATTTTGCAAAGTGAAATTATTACCGACCTTTTGCGGGTGCTTGGCTGCGGTGTGGAAATAAAACAAAAACAAGCCAAGGATATCAGCGATTTTGACATAAACCGCCTAAATTGGAACAGAATTATAATATGTACGGATGCCGACTACGATGGATATCATATCCGTGCACTAATACTAACCATGCTGTACCGTCTAACCCCCACCCTAATCGATAAAGGCAAGGTTTTTATAGCAGAAAGCCCCCTATATGAAATAACTATCGGCAAAAAAACCCTATTTGCCTATACGGAAAAAGAAAAAGCCGATATTGTAGCCAAGGCAGACAAAGCCGGGACTAAATATCGCCTGCAACGCTCAAAAGGCCTTGGGGAAAACGAACCTGAAATGATGTGGCAAACCACCATGAACCCCGCAACCCGCCGTTTGGTTCAAGTAATCCCCGCCGATGCGGAAAAAACACAAGAAATGTTTGAAATGCTGCTTGGTGACAACTTGCGCGGCAGAAAAGAATTTATAGAAGAATTTGGACACTTGTATATAGACCTGTCGGAGACAGGGTAAAGGATGTATTTTAATTGCCTAAGAAAACCGAACCACCACAAGTAATAGAAAATCATATAATCGAGCAGCCAATAACCAATACTTTGGAACTAAACTTTATGCGCTATGCCATGAGCGTTATTGTATCTCGTGCTATTCCGGAAATTGACGGGTTTAAACCGGCACATCGCAAACTTTTGTATACTATGTACAAAATGGGGCTTCTTTCCGGAGGGCGCATAAAATCCGCAGACATTGTTGGTCAAACCATGCGCCTAAACCCTCATGGGGATGGACCAATTTATGAAACTATGGTGCGCCTTACCCGGGGTAACAATGCACTTTTGCACCCTTTTGTAGATTCTAAGGGCAACTTTGGTAAACAGTATTCACGCGATATGGCCTACGCCGCCAGCAGGTATACCGAAGCAAAACTGGACGACATATGCAAAGAAGTTTTTAAAGATATAGACAAAAACGTGGTAGACATGGTGGACAACTATAATGCTACTACCACAGAGCCATTGCTACTTCCAACAACATTCCCTAATCTGCTGGTTACGCCCAATCACGGTATAGCCGTGGGCATGGCAAGCACCGTTTGCAGTTTTAATTTGCGGGAAGTTTGCCAAACTACAATTGCATGGCTAAAAAACCCAAACCATCAAATAAGCAAAACCCTGCTTGCCCCGGATTTTTCCACAGGAGGCGAGCTTATTTTCGTTCCAGAGGACATGGAAAATATCTACGCTACAGGCCGCGGTTCCTTTAAGTTAAGGGGGCGCTACCGCTTTGATGCTAAAAACAATTGCATCGAAATATATGAAATCCCCTATACTACCACTATCGAAGCCATAATCGACAAAATCGCAAACCTGGTAAAGACCGGTAAAGTCAAGGATATTAACGACGTACGGGATGAAACAGACTTGCAGGGCTTAAAAATTGCCATCGACATAAAGCGTGCCGCAAACCCGGATCAAATAATGCAACGCTTGTTTACGTTAACCACTTTACAGGACAGTTTCAGTTGTAATTTTAACTTCTTGGTAAATGGCCGCCCTCGTGTAATGGGTATTTTAGAAATCTTAGAAGAATGGACCGCCTTCCGCATAGGTTGCATCAAGCGACAGTTGGCATATGATATCGAGAAATAATCTGAAAAATTACACTTGCTAGAGGGTTTGGCGAAAATCCTTCTGGATATCGACAAAGCTATTAAAATAATCCGCGAAACACCAAAGGAAACGGAAGTAATCCCCAACCTGATGAATGGGTTTTCAATAACAAATCCCCAGGCAGAATTTATTGCGGAAATAAAATTGCGCCATTTGAACCGTGAGCATCTTCTTAACCGTATAAACGAGCGAGAAGCACTTGAAAAAGAACTTGCAGACTTGAAAAAGACCTATGGAAGCGACCAACTTATACGGGAGCAAATTGCCGCACAACTAAAAGAAATTGCAAAAAAATACGGCACAGACCGCCGTACAGAAATTGTCACACCTATGGAGTCCCCTACTCTTTCCCAGGAAAGTTTTATCGAAGATTACAATTTGAAATTGTTCTTAACGGGGCATAATTATCTAAAAAAAGTGTCCCTGGTGTCATTACGGGCGGCAGATGCACAATATTTGAAGGAAGATGACTATATTGTACAAGAGCTGGAGGCAAGCAACAAAGATGAAATTTTGCTTTTCTCCGACCAATTTAATGTATACAAAACAAAAATTTACGACCTACCCGATTGCAAGGCATCTTCCTTGGGGGAATACCTTACAAATGTACTGGAAATGCAACCAAACGAGCGAATAATCCATATAATCACAGCCATGGACTATCAAGGCTATATGCTGTTCGCCTTTGAAAACGGCAAAGTTGCAAAAGTACAGATGTCTGCATACGCAACTAAAACTAACCGCCGCAAGCTTGTAAATGCCTATTCCGAACGGTCAAAACTTGTGAGCATGCATTGGATTACCGCAGATACAGACCTATATCTGCAACGAGGCGCAGATAAGGCAATGGTCGTAAACTCATCTCTTATACCAGCAAATACATCTAAGGCTTCCGGCGGCATTTCTGTATTTACACTGCGGCAAAAAACTGTACTTACCGCCATGCGGCCCGCAAATGTGGATACCGACGATGTAGATTATTACAGGGCAGATAGAATACCCACGGCAGGGCATTTTTTACAAAGGCAGTTGAAGTTGGGGGACTGAGTATGAGCGTAGATGAACAATATTTAGGCGGAACCATGAACCAAGTCGTTAAAACAGGAGATACGGTTCGTAGGCAAGCCCAAGGCGGTTCAATGGTTCACTTATATCTGCAATATTTGGAAAAGGCCGGAATGACAGGAGTACCACGTTTTCTTGGGATAGATGAGCAAGGACGAGAAATACTCTCTTATATTCCGGGGATAACTGCCGAGTCAGATGACCTTTTCTCTCACCCATGTCTACATTCGGACGAAGCGATATGCGACATGGCAAGGTTTATGCGCAAGCTACACGATATTTCAGCCGGATTTTTGCCGACAGCAATAGAAAACGGTTGGACAAACACGCAAACGCCAGATATAAATTATGAAACGATTTGTCACGGAGATGCCGCCATTTGGAATTTTGTACTCGTAGACGACCAAATTGCAGGGATGTTTGATTTTGATCAGGCTACTCCGGGTACTCGTGCTTGGGACTTGACAATTACTTTGTTCAGCGCAGTGCTGATATCTTGTTACGAATATGACCATGCCAAGCATGCAGAGGACACTCGCCGCCGCATTAAATTGTTTTTTGAAGCCTATGGTATGGGTTGTCCCAAGGACATTATTGCGCAAACTGCAGATAGAATTCAAGTATGGTGCGATGAGGAAGCAGCTTGTGGCAAAACAAACGATCACTATCCAAATGTTGTGGCTTATTTAAGAGCGCATGTTTATGATTGGGTGTAAATAAAGGAGAGGTATTTATGCAAGACATAAGAGCACTGCGGGAAAACTTTGAGAGTGTCAAAACCGCACTGGCTAAACGGGGCAAGGATTTTGGCCTGGACAAATTTCATGACCTAGACAAACGCCGCCGGGAGTTGTTGCAAAAAACCGAAGATATGAAGGCGAAGCAAAATGCTGTGTCTAAGCAAATCCCAATACTAAAAAAAGAGGGCAAAGACACCGCCCCTATCATGGTGGAAATGAAAGATCTTGCCGATGCCATAAAATCCGCTACACCAGAGCTTGCTGCCGTTGAAGCAGAGCTTGACGAGTTCCTTATGGGCATCCCTAACACCCCACATGCTTCTGTACCCGAGGGCAAAAGCGACGCGGATAACGTGGAAGTGCGCCGCTGGGGTATACCTCCAACTTTTGATTTCGAGCCCAAACCCCACTGGGATTTAGGAGAAGAGCTTGGCATTTTAGACCCTGCCGCCGCCGCAAAAATTGCTGGGGCGCGGTTTATGATGTTCCGTGGCCTTGGTGCAAGGTTAGAGCGGGCATTAATTAACTTTATGCTTGACCGCCACAGCGATCATGGCTATGAGGAAGTCTTCCCGCCATTTATCGCCCACAAGCGCAGTTTAATTGGTACAGGGCAGCTTCCTAAATTTGAAGAGGACATGTTTCACCTTACAGATACAGAATATTATTTGATATCCACTGCAGAAGTACCCGTAACAAATATTCACAGGGAAGAAATACTGGACGGAACACGGCTACCTTTGAAATACTGCGCTTATTCCGCAAGTTTCCGTAAGGAAGCAGGTTCCGCTGGGCGCGATACCCGGGGCTTGATACGCTTGCACCAGTTTGATAAAGTGGAAATTGTAAAATTCACCCACCCAGATGACTCATTCGACGAGTTGGAAAGCCTAACCGCCGATGCAGAAGATATTTTGAAAAAATTGGGGCTGCCCTACCGTGTTTCTACATTATGCGCCGGAGATTTAGGCTTCTCCAGCTCAAAAACGTACGACCTGGAAGTATGGATGCCAAGTTACGAGAAATACGTAGAAATTTCAAGCTGCAGTAATTTTGAGGCATTTCAAGCCCGCCGGGCGGGTATCCGCTTTAGGGGCGAAGGAGGCAAGCCAGCCTTTGTTCATACCCTTAACGGAAGCGGCCTGGCAGTTGGGCGCACCACCGCCGCAATAATGGAAAATTTCCAGCAGCCAGATGGCAGTATAAAAGTGCCGGAGGTTCTTGTGCCGTACATGGGCGGAGTGACGGAGATAAGCGCACATTAAGACTACCTTCGCATTACACATGAGGAGAAAAATATGAATTCAATGGATAGAGTAGTGGCAACGCTTACGAGAACAGGTGCAGACAGAACTCCCGTATATCCAATATTAGCCGGGGTAACCAGAAAGCTGGTAAACGCTTCCTATGAACAATGGTGTACTAATGCCGACGTTTGCGCAGAGGCTTTTTACAAAAGCGTGAAGGAATTTGATCTGGACTGCGTAGTAACTTTAATAGACCTGTCTATCGAATGTGACGCATGGGGGCAAGATATTGTTTTCTACGAAAACGACGCCCCGCATCCGGATTACAATAACCTAGTACTAAAAGACATTGGAGACTATGCCAAAATCAAAAAAGTAGATTACAAGACATCTAAGCGTATGATGATGCATATAGATGTTTGCAAGCAGCTTGTAGAAAAATCCAAGGGCGAGTTCCCCGTTGTGGGCTTTGTTTTCGGGCCTTTGGGCGTATTGTCCATGCTGCGCAACCAACAGGATATGTACATGGATATCTATGACGACCCGGATGCCGTAAAAACCGCCGCACGGGAAATAAACGAAACTTTAAAAGAATACGTACACGCCTTAATCGACACGGGGGTTAACGCTATTATGCTGGACACCCTTTACGCCTCCGGTTCTATAATGTCCAAAGATATGTGGTGCGAAATGGAAGGCGGTTTGGCAAAAGAGTTGGCGGACATATGCCACCAACGGGGTTGCCTTGTTATGATTCACAACTGCGGTGAAAAAATCTATTTCGACGCCCAAATAGAGTCCATGAACCCTTGCGCCATTTCATTCTTGCATGTCCCCGACGATTGTAAGGACTTTGCAGAGTGCAAAGAAAAATATGGCGACAAAATTACCTTAATCGGCTGTGTGCCGCCACCAATGGTTGTGCTTAACACCGATGAAGAATGGGTTGCCGCCTGCAAAGAGCAAATTGACATCTTTGGCAAAGGCGGGGGATATATGCTTGCCACAGGATGCGAATACCCTTCCGGGTCAGGTTTTGAAAAAGCAAAGTTAATGGTAGATGTGGCTAAGACTTACATGCCGCATAAATAAAAATAGACTTATCCAATAACCTCGAAAACGGTATCTCTCTGCCGCTCTGAATCGCAACAAGTTGCGATAGTCGCTGCGGAGTAATGCCGTTTTGTTGCAGTTATGAGACATTCATCTTTTTTTCTGTTAAAATACAGGCAACATGTAATAATTCCCCCTTAAATAGGTTTACATAAAGGAGAGACACATGCTTCATCTTATTACCTTCGCCTCCGAAAGCGATAAAAATAAATTTGAATATATTTATGAAAAATATAAGCGTCTACTGTGGACAAAAGCTGTTGATATTTTAAAAGACCATTCGTTGGCAGAAGACGCTGTTAGCGAAGCATTTATGCGGGCTTATAAACATTTTCACAAAATTGGCGACCCGGATTCCCCTCAATCTGTCTCCTATCTTGTAACTATTGTTAAAAATGTAGCTATAAATTTGTACCACCGGGAAAAACGTGTAACCCCAATAGATTTAGCAGAACATGACGAAGCCGACGATTTTAATCTGGAGGAACTGATAACATCCCAGGATGAAGCCGCCAATGCTATGAAATTGGTGGACTGCCTAAAAGAAGAATTAAAGGCAGTCTTCTTGCTTAAATATGCCCACGATATGTCTCATAGGGAAATAGCGTCGGCACTTAACATAACGGAAAACAATGTAACCGTGCGTTTGCACAGGGCAAAAACCAGGCTATTAAAATTGGCAAAGGAGGTGCAGGAATGAGAGAACAGCAAATAAAAGACGATAATTTTCTTAAAGCATTGGCGAAGCAATATGTAAAAGATACAGGCCAAATTTATATAAACGAAAATGCCGCAATTCATCCTGCCCCTACCCAAAGCATGGATGCAAAAATGCGAGCCGCCCGCAATCGCCAAAAGTGGCAAGTCCGCCGCCGTGCAATTATGGGAGTTGCCGCTTCTGTGGTTATTCTAATTATTATGGGGATAACTTTTTTGCCGGAAATTTTGCGAAATAATCTCCAACATTCCGCACCCGAATTTACAGCGGAAAATATGGCTCCTGCCGTTGCCGATAATGCAACAGGCGCTGCGGGCGTACCAGCGCCGGATATCCCTGCCGTCCAGGCTTTGCCCCCTGCCCCGGAAGCGGTCTTTGAAATAATGGAGGCTGAGGCAGACGCAGTAGATGCAGACGATATGTTTGCGTGGTCAACACCACCCCCAGGAGATGTAGCGGCAGATATTGCATACGAAACTATTACGGAAGAAACAGAAATGTATTTACAGGCGGCCCCTGTGCCAAATATCGCACAAATTTCCCTTTCTCCTCCCCCGGGCTGGCAAATTATATATACAGACTTCGATGGAGAAATGATAATTTTCCATTTACAAGGGGCAGCGCAAAACCTGGTTGTTGTAACCGCTGCCCTCCCGCCGGAAGAAAACGACTTTTTAGATTTCTTTCCAGTGTTGATAAATGAAACCATTGCATTTATGCGAATAGAAAGTACCCACAGCGTCCTAATTTACGAGGCTAATGGGGTACAGTTTACTCTAACCACGGCATACGATTATTACGATTTAATCACCCTTGCCCACAACTGGGTTTAGAAGAGGTGTTTCACATGAAAACAAGTACAATAGCGGCACTTGCCCTTATATTATTATTCATACTTGCGGCCTGCAGCAGGGGGGATGGCGACGGCATGTGGGGCGATACTACGATGGCGGAACCCCAGGCCGCGGTACCACTACCGGCAGAGGCTTCACCTCCGGCTATGTCTCACGACATAAGCCGCCCTGTTACCGATACCTATATCGGCACTTACGATTTATGGGAACTGGAGCCTACACCCGAAGAAGAAAGTTACCGCTTTTTTGCAATACCTGGTCAACTGCCAAGAAGCAACGAAACCCACTTACACATCGCAGAAAATCAATGGACAGATGCCATAGCGGAACCCGCAATATCCTTCACATTGCAAATAGATACGGCATCTTACCGTAATGTAGCCCGCATAATTAACAACGGACAGCTTCCCCACCCGGATGCGGTTCGTATTGCAGAAATGCTTAACTATTTCAGCTATGATATACAAACCCCGCTGGTTGAAGACTCACCTTTTTCCGTGTATACGGAAATTGGCCCGTCGCCATTTAACCAAGAAAACTATCTGGCTTTTGTACGCATTCGAGCAAAAGACATCTGCAGGAGCGGGCTGCCCCCAAGCAATATCACTTTTCTTATAGATACATCCGGGTCTATGGCACCTGCCAACAGGCTCCCGTTGGTGCAACAATCCATTGGGTTACTTATACCAAGCTTGGACGAAAACGACATTGTATCTGTGGTGACATATGCAGGCTGCGCCCGTATTCTATTGGATAGTGTGCCCGGTAACCACCACGACTATATAATGGAGGCAATCAATGGCCTTGTTGCCCGTGGCAATACTGCTGGGGGGCCGGGAATAAGCATGGCATACCAGCTTGCCATGCAAAATTTTAACCCGGAAATGAACAACCGAATTATCCTTGCCACCGACGGCGACTTTAACGTAGGTGTTTCCACCATAAACGAACTGTACGAAATGATGGCAGAGTATCGCCAACGCGGCATTTATATGACAATCCTTGGCTTTGGAATGGGCAATTTCCGTGACGATATGCTTGAAACCATTGCCCGGAACGGCAATGCAAATTACCATTATATCGACACCATTCAGGCGGCACACAAAGTTTTTGTAGAAGAACTAATTTCCAACATGTTTGTAATTGCCGAGGACGTGCGGGCTCAAGTGGAGTTCGATCCAGCATTTGTGGAAAGCTATCGCTTAATTGGCTACGAAAACCGCCGCATAGATAATATACATTTTGACAACGATTTATACGATGCCGGTGAAGTTGGCGTGGGGTCGGAAGTTGTACTGATGTTTGAATTTTCTGTCCGGGAAAATGCCCGCCAAACCAACCTGGATTCCACACTATTCGATGTGCGCATTCGTTATCACAATCCCGGTAGCCATGCAAGCCGGTTAATAGCCATTCCCGTTACACCTGACAGAATTTTTGCCCAAAATTCTTCCGATTTTACTTTTGCCGCAGCAGTAGCCGCATTCGGGCATATTTTACGCAATTCCGAACATGTAGGAAATGCCACATACACACAAGTGCTGGAAATGGCAAACAATAGCCTTGGGGAAGACCGGGACGACCACCGCAGAGGCTTTATCGACCTTGTGGAACAGTACCGAGTGATAAGATAATACAAATTGAAAGCAGATGAACAGTATGTCAATAATCAATTCGCTTAACAATTTTAGAGTTTTACAATGGTGTAAGTTAAAAGATAAAAAGCATAGAGACAAGGAAAAACTTTTTATCGTAGAAGGCTATCATTTGGTTTTGGAAGCAAAAAAAACAAACTGCTTAAAAGAGGTTATCACTACTGAAAAAACGAGTGCATTTGACATAAAGACCTATCAAGTAACAAATGATGTTATGGGGAAATTGTCATCATTGGCGACGCCCACAAAAATACTGGGCATCTGCTACCAAAAAGAAGCGGCGAATTACCGAGATAGTATATTGCTAGTTGATCAGGTTCATCACCCCGGTAACCTTGGCACAATTATACGAAATGCCGTTGCATTTAACGTGGATACAATTGTAGTAAACAACAGTGTGGATGTTTATAACCAAAAGGTTATTCAATCTACACAGGGGATGATTTTCCATTTAAATATCATTAAAAGCCCTATAAGGGACTTTATTTTAAATTTGAAGCAGCAAGATTATCAGATTATTGGCACAGATGTGAGTGACGGGTTGAGCCTGAATACCATAAATCCAAACAAAAAAAGAGCCGTCTTAATCGGTAACGAAGGAGACGGCTTAAGTGGGGAACTACTAGATATGTGTGATATAAAAATTAACATAGAAATGAATGAAAAGTGTGAATCGTTAAATGTTGGAGTTGCGGCAGGCATAATTTTATTTTGCCTTAGTTCTTAACGCCTTTCAGCAAAAAAGGTAATTAACGATGCGCCGGAATCTTTGCCATATCCGGCCTCGTATTTTATTTCACTGTATCCGCATTTTTCCAGAAGCAAAGTGAATTCATCAATACCATACCAATACAGTACAAAATGTGAAATCTCGGTCTTTTTTATACCGCCACTGTCCACCAGTTCATATCGATGAATATATGAAGTCTTTTGGCTGTGCCAATCCATGTCCTTAGCCGTACTTGTGAACAAAATACCTGTTTTTTCATCTGTCATATAGTGCTTCACAGCAACCTGGTTAGGGATAAACCATGAAGGTAATTCTATGTCTACAATAAGCTTGCCATTTGTCTCGAGATGGTTATAAAAAGAGCGAAGAACTTCATTAACTTTTACCTTATGCAGCAGGCAAAAGCTACCCGTGGGCATAATAATTGCCTCGTATTTATTTGCCAAGTTCAAGGCTGTCAAATCCCCTTGAAAAAGATTGGCTTTAAACCCCTCTTTGGCTAGATTGGTTTTGCATTGCTGCAACATTTCTTTTGACAGGTCAACACCCTCTATGTGCAGTCCTTTTTTTAGAAATGGAATCATTACTCTGCCGGTGCCAACTCCAGCTTCCAAAATTTTACCTTTTACATTTTTTAGTTGCCGGTAATAATAATCTATATCGCCCCCTACAGAAGTTCCCGGGGGCTTTGTAAGATGATACAGTTTTGTGCTTAACTCGCCATGTTCAACAAACAAAAAATCACCTCCTTGCCACATCTATTACTTTTTTGCCACGGGACAAATCGTACAGGGCGTATTGCAGCTTTCGCCAAGTTACATAAGACATGATAGAAATCCCGATTGCCTTTGTAAAAACACGGCTAAAATGATAAGCAGAATATCCGGCTTTGTCCGCTATCATTGCTGCATTAAACTCGTTCTTTATGTTGTCGTCGATATATTCAAGAACAGTTTGTAAAGTTAGTGCATGATTCATGAAAATTATCGCCTCTTTCCGTACGGTGAGTTAATTATAGCACAGTAGCATTATTCGCCTTATCCTATATTGCTATATTTATATGTGGTACTTGGTAGTTGTAGACAATTTTAAAATGGTGTAAACTACATACAACACATAAATAAGGAGGCACCTTATGCCGCCAAAAAATTACCACGACCAAACTAATGCACAAAATATATTAAAACTACGGGAAATGCTAAAGGAACTCCCTCTTTTTGTACGGGATTACTTTTCTACTTTAAGCGACCAAACTGCATCTCGTACAAGGCTTGGCTACGCATACGATATAAAAATATTTTTCGGCTACCTTGCGGAGGAAATTTTTGACGGCACACCTATGAAGGAAATTAGCACTTCACATATGACACAAATAGAGTCCGAACATATACAGGGGTTTATGGATTATCTTTCTTATTACATTCCTGTAGGGGAAATTGATACTGCACAGCAAAACGATGCCAAGGGTAAATCACGCAAGCTTGCGGCAGTGCGCGGCTTATTTAAGCACTTATATATGAGAAAGAAAATTGCTGCCAACCCGGCAGAGCTTGTAGAATTTCCCAAAATCCGTCAAAAGACTATCACCACATTGGAAGTAAACGAAATTGCAAAGCTATTGGACGAAATAGACAGCGGCGAAAGTTTATCCCCAAGGCAAAAAAAATTCCACGAGCTTACAAAGCTTAGGGATGCGGCAATAGTTACCCTTTTACTAGGGACAGGAATGCGCGTGTCGGAATGTGTTGGGCTGGACTTGACAGATATCGACTTTGAAACAAATGGCCTTCGAGTAGTGCGTAAAGGCGGCGATGAAATGGTGTTGTATTTTGGCGACGAGGTTGAGGCCGCTTTAAAGGCTTACCTCCTTGTGCGAACGGAGGCTCCGGCTCAAGAAGCCCACGAAAACGCTCTGTTCTTATCCTTGCAAAACCGCCGCATAACCGACCGTGCCATTCAAAATTTAGTAAAAAAATATGCTTCCCTAACTACAAAGTTAAAAAATATTTCTCCTCATAAATTGCGTAGCACTTTTGGCACCCAGCTTTATGCTGAAACCGGCGATATCTACCTGGTAGCCAATGTTCTTGGTCATTCCGATGTTAACACAACCCGTAAACATTATGCAAAAATGGATGACACTTACCGCAGACGTGCCGCCAATGCCGTACGCTTGCGCAATTAAATAAGCTGTGGTATTATTTGTACGTATCGTTTGAGAAATTCCGCCGAACGAAAGTAAGGCGCACCGACAATAACCGGTGGAGCGAACAGGGATTTATTCCCTGTGTAGCGATGGGGAATCCCCCATTAATATGAAGGGAGTGTCTCAGTTGAATTTTTCAGAGGTAAAACGCGGCTACGACCCGGACGAAGTTGACAATTATATCGCTTCACTTGATAGCGTGATAAAAAGTTATAAAGAAAAAGACAACGCAATAAAAAATGCAATAATAAGTGCACAATTAGCTGCGGATAATATGATTAAAAATGCAAGGCAGCAAGCCGATGAATATAAAGTTCAAATCGTACGCGAACTTGAAAAAATGCGTACTGAAATAGAGCGCGAGCGCAATAAAATTCAAGAATTTCAAGAAGCATATGCCGACCTTGTGAAAAAATATTTAGTAAAACTAGAAGAAAAAGATGTGTCTAGGATACACAACTCTCTAAATGAAATTGATAGGCTAATTGACCTTCTGATGGAAGCAGACCTTATGCCTAATTAGTTTGTATTTTAATAAATTATAACAAAATCTTCTTCTCCTGTTGTGTAAAGGAGATTTTTATTTTTTAACAGCCGGGAAAATTCTATGCACTGTCCTACTTGACAGGCCAATCCTGCATTGAGTATAATATACTGCAGTGTGAAATTTAGGAGGAAGCTATAATGATTAGCCCGAAAAGAAGAACATCGAAAGCCCGCCGCGATAAAAGACGCAGACAAACATGGAAAATTGCCATGCCAACTATTACAAACTGCGATAAATGTGGTGTGCCTGTACAATCACATCGCGCATGTAAGGCCTGCGGAACATACAAAAGGCGCGAAGTTTTACAAATTGCAGAATAATTAGATACGGACTACCGATTAATAAAGCCATGACAATTTTTGAGCAAAAAATGGCTTCCAGTGTCGAAGTCCGTATTTTTTTAGTTGATTAGGGGAGTTTATGTGAGTAAATTAACTATTGCCGTAGATGTTATGGGAAGTGACCTTGGCCCTTCTGCTGTAGTGGAAGGGGCAGTTCAAGCCGCCATAGAGTACCCGGATGTAAACTTAGTGCTTGTAGGGGATGAGAATATAATTGCTAGAGAACTTGCTGGCAATAAATATATGCAAAATACCCCCTACAAGTTTGAAATACTTCACGCCCCAGAAGTTATCGGCTTTGACGAGCAGCCCACCACAGCTATTAAGCAAAAGAAAAATTCCTCAATGGTTGTGGGGCTTAAGCATCTAAAGTCCGGCAATGCACAAGGGTTTGTCTCCGCCGGTTCAACAGGTGCCCTTTTGGTTGGAATTTTTAGTTTCTTAAAGCGGCGGCAGGGCATTCAGCGGCCTGCCCTTTGTGCCCTTTTACCTACAAAAAAAGGCTTCACCTTACTGCTGGACTGCGGTGCAAATGCAGAAGTTAAGTCTTCCTATCTACTTCAATTTGGTCAACTGGGCGCAGAATATATGCAAAATTGCATGGGTGTTAAAAATCCCCGTGTAGGTTTAGTAAATATTGGCACAGAAAAGGAAAAAGGCACTCCTCTCCTTCAGGAAGCCTATGAGTTACTGGAAACTTCCGACCTTAACTTTGTGGGCAACATAGAAGGGCGCAGTATCCCCGCAGGGGATGTTGATGTAGCAGTTTGTGACGGTTTTGTAGGTAATGTTGTGCTTAAACTAACGGAAGGGCTTTCCAAAACATTAATGGGCATGATAAAAGATGAACTTATGGCTTCAACCATATCCAAGGTTGGTGCCCTACTGGCAAAGGGTGCCTTCGGCAGACTAAAAAAACGCTTCGACTACCGGGAAGTAGGCGGTGCGCCATTTTTGGGGCTGGAATCCCTTGTGGTTAAAGCTCACGGTTCGTCAGACGCCCTGGCAATAAAAAACGCAATAAGACAATGTATTAATTTTGAGAGAGGACGATTGTAATTGGAATTTGACAAAATCAGAGATGTTATTGCAGAACAAATGGGAATTGCGAAAGACAGCATTTTGCCGGAAACGAAATTTCAGCAGGACTTAAACGCCGATTCATTGGATGTTTTCCAAATTATATCTGAGCTAGAGGATATTTTTGGCATGGAGTTTGACAGTGACGATGCAGCAAAAATTACTACCGTAGGCGACGCCGCCGAATATGTAAAGAAAGCTTTAGGTGCATGATAATTTATGAGTGATGCATTACAGACGCAGTTAAAATACGATTTTAAGCGCACAGCATTATTGCGCCAGGCAGTAACACACTCATCTTTTGTGCATGAACAAGGGCTTGCGACAGATGAATCTAACGAACGTTTGGAATTTTTGGGCGACGCAGTACTGGAACTTTGCATCAGTGATTTTTTATATCACAGATATTCAGACCTTACAGAAGGCCAGCTTACTCAGCGCAGGGCAACTCTAGTTTGCGAGTCGGCTTTAGCAAAAGTTGCCCGGGATTTGCAACTTGGTAATTATTTATTGCTGGGTCAAGGTGAAGTTAAAGAAAAAGGCCGAGAAAAGGATTCTATATTATCCGATGCCTTAGAATCTGTATTTGGGGCTATTTTCCTAGACGGCGGTATTGATGCCGTGCGTAACATAATTGTTGGGCTATTTGCTCCTATTGCGGAAAAAAACATCAAACTAGAAAAGGACAGTAAATCTTATTTACAGGAGTTACTGCAAAAAAACAGCCATAAAACGGCTGTATATGAAATAGTTGACGAAAGCGGCCCTCCCCACCAGCGACATTTTACGGCAGAAGCCTCCCACATGGGCAAAATACTTGGCAGTGGCAAAGGACGTAGCAAAAAAGAAGCAGAACAAAATGCGGCAAAAGCCGCTTTAGAAAAGCTAAAATCTACACTTAAATAATAAGCGTAACAACTTCATGTAAGTCTTCACACACTAAGTTCGCCATTTTGCGGGTTGCATCTGTTGGCGGCAGCAAGTCTGGAATAACGATAACTTGCATACCCGCACGGTACCCGCCTTCTACGCCCGCAGCAGAATCTTCAAGCACCAGGCAGTTTTCCGGTGCAACTCCACAAGCACTTGCCGCTTTTAAGAAAATATCCGGGTTAGGTTTGCTTACCGCAACTTCGTCCCCACCCACTATAACATCAAAACGATGAGCGATATTCGCCAATGTTAGTTTATGCGTGGCCCTTTCCTTTACTGTGGAAGTTGCTACGCATTTTTTTATGTTCAACTGCTCAAGCTTGTCCAAAAGCTGAAGAAGCCCGGCTTTGATGGGCACGCCATTGGTCTTAATATACTCGTCCATATACCCGTACGAAACTTTATGGCCTATCTCAAAGTCAAATTCCGGTATTAGTTCCTTTGCTATACTGCGACTGCTCTCGTAGTTTGTACCTATCATTTTGTAAAATGTCTGTAAAAACAATTCCTGGGATATGTGGGGAAGTTGCTGAGTTACCGCAACCTCCCAGCCCTTGATTGACAGCATTTCTGTATCTAACATTGTGCCATCCATATCAAAAATAACAAGCTTCGGTTTTCTTATTGGCATTGGTGATTATCCTTTCTGAATTTCTATGACATAACGATAAACCGCTCCGCACAGTCGCTCAATCTGACTTAAATCGCAAACCTTATCCCTGCCTGAGTGGATATTAGGGATATAAAGTGGCCCTATTAGAGAGCGTTTTTGAAATAACAAAGAAACGCCTTTTGGAAATGATGCGTGATCACTGTTGCCCATTAGTCCTCCATGGATTTTACGCACATCAAAGCCCTCTTGTTTCAAAAATCCTGCTATATCATACCAGCCATCATGCTTCTTTTTGGCCATTACTGTAAGTATATTCCCAACGCCAATACAATCCAAATTGATTACTGTACTTTCCATCTTATCAGGATATTTTTTCTTGCGCCACTTTGCAAAGGCTTTTGATCCTAAAAGTCCGGGCAGTATTTCTTCATGGTCGAAAAGCACAAAAGCACAGCATGCTTTCAGCTGCGGGTTTTGAGCAACAAGCTTCGCCATGTTATAAACGCCCAATACCCCACTGGTGTTATCATTGTGGTTATGCTTGTTCTTGAGAAAGAAAGAACCTATGAAAATCACGATAATAATAATGTTTGTATAAGTCGCCCAACGCCCGCCATTTTCCATATTTGTTTGCAGATATTGCGGCAAAAAGAAAATGATAACCATGAACAAAACACTACCTAAAACCGCTCCCACGAGTGGGTTGAAAAGCAGCATAAATCCATTCCTACCAGGTGTGTCATAGTGGGCAGTGATTAAAATGTCTGCATTTGGCGGTCCTACTACTAAATTCTTACTGGTCATACCGTACATATTCCGGTCTTTTTTCACGACAACGTCGTCGTAACCCAGCTCGGCAAACTCTTTTACACAATGCCCCAAGAAAGAATCTTTCTCTTTGCGATACATTCTAGTTTTATATTTTGTGAGAAGACTTTGGGCAAAAGTTTTTAGCTTGCTATCATCCATCATTCAACTCCACCTCAATAAAACATTTCCATTTAACATCATATTAATTTGTCCTATATCACAAACCACACCAACAGCACAATTACAGCTATGTTTACTACAACTGCCAATGGTACTGACAATTTAAATTTTAATTTTTGGGTTTTATGGCGTAAAACTCTCATGCCTAAAAGTGCGCCTATGCCGCCCATTATAAAAGCGCATAATATCAATGTTGCCTCGCTAATACGCCATTTGCTTTTTTCGGCTTTGCGCTTATCTATAGCATACAGCCCAAAAACCATGATGTTCCAGATTGCTATAGCACCTGCGGCTATAGCGATAATTAATGTAGGGTTCATTTTTCAATCTCCTTTTTAATGGGGCGCTGCCCCAAACTCCGCCACTCCACCGGGCAGAGCCGATTATTTTGTTTATTAGATCTACCTTAATATAAAACTACCTTTTTCTGCGCCGCATTGCGGGCATACAAAATCCTCGGGTACATCGCTCCATTTTGTACCGGGAACAATACCGTTGTCCGGGTTTCCATAGGTTTCGTTGTAATCCCAGCTGCACACATCACATACGTATTCCATTAACTCCCTCCTTATTTTTTAAGCGGTGCGATACTCCGTTGCAAAATGCCCTGCATGTGGCTTATCGCAACACCATAATTTGTCATGGGAATATTGCTGCGTTTTGCAGAACCTTGGCGATATTGCATTTCCCGAACGTTTAACATACATCCGCCGCAATGGATAATAAGCTTGTATTTCGACAAATCATCTGGAAAATCCTCCCCGGATGAGAATGTATAAACAGGCTTTGCTCCTGTGCGAGCCTCTATCCAACGGGGGATTTTTACTGTACCAATATCGTCGCATTGCCTGTGGTGGGTACAGCCTTCGGATATTAAAATGTGGTCGCCGGTTTGAATTGTGTCAATGGCTTGCGCGCCATCTACGGCTTCTGTCAATAGGCCTTTGTACCGAGCCATAAGTATCGAGAAAGACGTAAGCCCTATGTTTTGCGGGGTTATTTCTGCCACTGGCCCAAAGACTTGGCTGTCTGTTACAACCAGCTGTGGTGCATACTGCAACTTTTCAAGTGTAAGTGCAAGGTCTGCCACTTGGGTTACAATTGGGATGCCCCGTGCATCCAGTATATCACGAATCACCTGCTGTTGTGGTAAAATTAATCTGCCTTTTGGGGCGGATTCATCTATGTGTACAACAAGCACTACCACGTCGCCCGGGGCCAGCAAGTCTGCAATCAAATAATGAGCAGGTGTTGTATCTGTTTCAAAAACACGAGCGATTTTTTCTTTTAACTCGGTAATATTTTCCCGTGTCAAGGCATTAACATAGATTTCATTTTTCCATGTAGTTTGCGGGCCTGGTTCACAATCGCCTGACAATGAACTTATAGATTTGTTAAAGACGGTCAAATATTTCACATTTGCTTCCTCAAATAAGTTTACCAGTGCTTGGTCATCTGCCGAGAAGTCCTCGTCCACGCCAACTACCAACAGAGCAATGTCCGTTTTGCGCAAGATGCTTCGCGTTTTTTTAATCCGCTGTTCCCCAAGCATGCCTTCGTCGTCGATACCGGGGGTATCTACCAACACAACGGGGCCTATGGGCAAAAGCTCCATAGATTTGTAAACCGGATCCGTTGTGGTGCCCTTGATTGGGGACACAATAGCGATATTCTGCTCGGTGATTGCATTAAGCAAACTGGATTTACCGGCATTGCGCCTACCAAAAATACCGATATGAAGCCGCTGACCGCGGGGTGTGTTCATCATATAAAATACCTACTTTCAATTTCACGACCTATTTGTTTGATTAGATGCTCTCCTAGCTTTTGGGTATCCGGGTCTGCATAATCCTCTAAATATTCCTGTAAAGTTTTTATTGCGTTCCGGTGACAAAAGTTGTGAATATTTCCGGATTTACACAGTTCCATAAAATGCTCCCCTACTCTGCCCTCCTTGTAACAGGCAGTACAAAAACTGGGGATATGCCCATTTTCCATTAGCCAGCGGACAACTTGACCCAAGGTGCGGTTATCACTAATGGTAAATTGCTCGGTTGTGGGCTCTTCACGCTCATAGCCGCCAACACTGGTACGGGAACCACCGCTTATTTGCGTAACGCCAATATCCAACAGGTTTTTGCGACATTCTTCGCTTTCCCGGGTGGATACAATAATGCCTGTATAGGGTACGCTTATACGGAGGCTAGCGACAATCGTTGCGAATGCGGCATCGTCAATGGCATTTGAAAACTGCCCTACCCCCCGGGCTTGTCGAATGCGCGGGACGCTTATCGTGTGAGGACCAACGCTGTAAGAAGCTTCCAGATGTTCCGCATGCATCATCATTGCGGCAAACTCGTAGCGATAGTCTGCCAGACCAAACAGAACGCCGATTCCTACGTCATCGAGGCCCCCTTCCATGGCACGATCCATGGCCTCTGTATGCCAACTGTAGCAAGCTTTTGGGCCTGAAGGGTGAAATTTTTCGTAAGACTGTTTGTGATATGTTTCCTGAAACAAAATATATGTCCCGATATTGGCCTTGCTAAGTTTCCGATAATTTTCCACACTGGTGGCGGCGATATTTACATTAATCCGCCTTATAGCACCGTTTTTGTGGTGTGTATTATAAATGGTATCAACAGACTCCAAAATATAGTCCAGAGATGCATGGTTTGGGTGTTCTCCTGCCTCTATCACAATCCGCTTATGGCCCATATCCTGTAGTGCAATCACTTCCCGCCTTATATCATCTTGGGAGAGTTTTTTCCGGGTCATTGCCTCGTTGGATGCATGATATGGGCAGTAAGTACAGCCATTAACACAATAATTGGAAAGATACAAGGGAGCGAATAACACTACTCTGCGCCCATAAAGCCGAGACTTTATTTGCTGCGCCAGGGCAAATAATTCCTCTTGCCGCCCTGCCGCCAACAATAGAGATGCCTCGCGATGGTTAAGACCTTTTTCTTCCCGGGCCTTTTCCATGATTTGGTGAACAAGTGCCTGATTATCCTTGTTTTCGTCTGCCCATGCTAATGTTGCCATAATTTCCTTATGGTTGATAAAATCCGCCGCATTTGGCGATTTTGCATCATATGGCAATATAATCCCCCCTTGCAGTAACTACCTCGTATCCTATGCGCTGCATTTTTTGGTTAATGGTTTCCCTAGCGTTCTTTGGGTCGTCTTCCGTACCTATTTTGCTATCGTACAGCAGATATTTTTTGCGGGTATTCATAGGGGATAAGTTGGGCATTACCACGTTGGCCCCGGCTAAAATGCCCATTTCACGCCCCTCTTCGTGGATACTGCCCAAGGCAGTTGTCGCCGGAAGCAGCAAATTAGGCTTCATAAGCCGCAAAATGGCAAGTGCGTTTAACGTCAGATGCAGCCCCCCCGCTTCATGCCCAGCGAAGGGCGTAGCACTATGGGGAATAAATGGCCCGATTCCCACCATTTCAGGGTCAAGCTCTTTTATAAACAAAAGGTCCTCTACAATATGGTCAAGCGTTTGCCCGGGTGACCCCACTAAAAACCCACACCCCACCTGATATCCAATTTCCTTTAAGTCCATCAGACATTTTTTTCTGTTTTCCGCAGACATGTTAGGCGGGTGAAGACTACTATAATGGGATGCATTGGCGGTTTCGTGTCGTAGTAAATATCTGTCTGCCCCGGTGTCGAATAAACTTTGATAGCTATCACGGCTGCGTTCCCCAACAGAGAGGGTAATTGCACAGTCTGGATACGCCGCTCGGAGTGCACCAATAATTTCCATCAGCACGTCATCCTTATAATAATCGTCCTCGCCACCCTGCAGCACAAAAGTACGAAAGCCCATATCATACCCCGTACGGCAGCATTCCATTATTTGCCCCAAACTAAGCCTGTACCGCTTTACATCTTTGTTGCCACTGCGCAGCCCGCAATAATAGCAGTTGTGCTTACAATAATTAGTAAACTCTATTAAACCCCGGATGAATATTTTGTTTCCATAGATTTTCTGCTGTACTTCCCTGGCTTTTTGGTGCAGATATGTGCTTTCGCCTGACAACAGCTGTTTAAACTCATCCCAGGAAAGTATGCGATTCTCTGCAAGTTTATCTACCAATTCCTTCAATTCGAATACACCGCCTTTGCATTTACGCCTTTAAGCCTACCTATTTTACCGGACATGGCACTTATAACATCATGAGGTGCGTCTACAACTATACTGATAATATTTATCATTCGCTGCCTGTACGGAAGCCCCATTCGCCCAATAATATACTGTGCGTATTCGTGCAAAATATTATTAACTGCGGTGGCACTCTCGATATCCTCAATGATAATTGCGATAATAGCGACTCTGGTTTCCATGTTGGTTCTCCTTTCTTTTAAAGCAGTACTACAATTCCCCAAAACACAAAAAATGCGCCATCTGTAAACACAAGGCGCATTTTCTAAACAAGACAAATCCCGTGAAAGGGCTAATAGTTTTAGATATGGCACCTTTTGCCTCGAGATGTAAACAAGTCTTGGCCTTAGGAACTGGTGGTATTATAACACTTATTTGTCCAAATGTCTTTTATTTTTACATAATTTGCCGACTTGGTTCACCTTAAATTAGTCTAATACAACTTTTGTATTCCACTCTAGCCAAATGCGACTGCCTGTGTCAAAAATACCTTCTATCGAGAACTCACCAATATTGTCTTGATCAAATCCACTAAACACAAGTAGCTGGTATGGATTACTACTAAATCTTCCTCCGCCCATTATCTCTATTGCAGTATCACGATAGAAGTAACGCTCGTAAAGCGTACCGTCTGGACGTAAAGAGAATAACATAGAGCTACCTGTCAAATATCTATTTCCTCTTGGGCATACAAGGAACAGCGCAGCAAAGTTAGAATAATGCGGAAGTGGTTCGTACATTAAGATATTTAACACACCATCAATTATACCAATGCTAGAAATTTGCATACCTACTCCAGCAATATTAACTTCTAAATTGTGTAGGCCAACATTTGGAATTGCAACGCCTGTTGTAGCAAGAAGCTCTTGATTTAAGCTTACAAACGTCCACCATTCTGGAAAGTTTTCGTCCAAATCATCATTTGTAATAACTCTAATATCATCGTCTGTTAAAACTTCAATAAGACTAAGGTCAATGTCTAGGCGGTGGTCTACATATCCTATATTTGCATTATAAAATACCTGCATAACTGTAAGGTTTAAGGCTCCGTCTTTAAGTGCAAATTCTGGCACATAACCATTTTTAAACGTTCCAGACCATTCGTCATGGATACCCCAGCCACCAAATTGGCGACGATAGTTTATGCTGGTTGTATGGGCGCGTACCGTAATAATACCGTCAGTATCGTCTATTACATCCACACCGCCACCAAATACATATGGCCTATCATAGTCAAATGTTTGAATCACAAAACTTAAAGACACAAAGTCTGATGTATTGTGCGTATCTGTTAAATCTTCAAGTGTAAAATAGAAGTCCATAAGGCCGCCAACTTCGCCGTAAACTGCAACAAGCTCTATTGCAAAACGGTCCTCGTTAGGGTTGCGGAAGCCGCCAGAAAGATATGGTACGTCAAGCACTTCTCCTACTTCTATTGGCGTTAAATCGGCGGCATGTTCGTCGCCTACTATCCCTCTAAGGCGTGCAAAGCCCCCTTGATATGCCGCTAAAACAGCTCCTGTTGATAAAATTAATATTGCACATGCAAAAATAATAGTTCTAAACGCCATTGGGCGGTATTTTGATTTTTGTTCCATTTTTATTTTTACTCCTTTCAGAATGTCAAAGCTGGGCGAATGTATTTCACCAAATATTTGTTTTATTTTTTTATCATTTTCCATTTGTGTTTTAAGACTCACGCTAGCTCATCTCCTTCATTTATAATTTTAAGAAGCTTTGCTCTGGCACGTTCATACCGTTTGCGCAGTGTTTGTGCGCTCGCATTATAAATATTTGTTAGCTCTATATAGTCTAGGCCTTCTACGGCACGACTATAAACAAGTGCCCTGTCTTTTGCAGGCAGTTTTGACAATATGCGGTCTACATTATCGCTAATAAAATATTCTGGAGAGTAAGCTGTATCTTTGCTCTCTGCTTTAAAAAAAACAAGCTTTGCAATTTCTTACGCCTTATAATATCTATACAATTTGTATAAGCAATTCTGTATAACCATGCACCATGAGTTTCGCTATAATTTGGTGCAGACAGCTTAGAGAAAACCTTTATAAACGTAGACTGCACAACGTCTTGGGCTTCGTGATAATCTAACAAAATGCTGTGGCAATACCTCAAAAGTCCGTCGCCATGGGTAGAAATCAGTCGTTCAAGCTCTAGTTCTGCAGGTGTGTCGGTGATTATGCTTGCATAAGTCAAGTTAAAATCGCTCCTTTCGTATATAAATGGGAGTAAGCAATCCATTTCCTTTGGCCTTTGGATATACATATAACGAATAACCAAACCGGTTTGTGACATATTTATGAAATTTTTTTTAGTAAGCAAATTAGCCATTTACAGCTCGTCTGCTGCGGCAGTCTGTCCATCAAATAACTATAGTTGTCCAAATATCTTCTCTCATGATGATATGACGCATTTTTCAAAGAGATAAATGTTTTGTCTTGTGATTGAGTGATAATTGTAGCATAATTAAGAATGAGTGGATTTACTAATAATATTGCGGGAGGGTTTTATCATGGATGCAACTATGCGAAGAGAAAGAATATTTGAGATAATTAACAAAAATAATGCACCTGTAAGTGCTTCCGCTCTGGCAAAAGAATTGAGTGTAAGCCGACAAGTTATTGTTGGGGATGTTGCAATATTGCGCGCACAAGGGCGTGAAATTATTGCTACGGCAAGAGGTTATATGATTCCAGAGTTTAGGGAGCCGAATCAGTATGTCGGGAAAATGGCCTGCTGTCACAATGTTGAAAATACAAAAGATGAACTATATGTAATCGTTGATTTAGGGGCAACAGTTATAAATGTAATAGTGGAACATGAATTATATGGAGAAATGACAGGACAGCTGGATATTAAAACTCGTGATGATGTAGATACTTTTGTTGACTGCGTAAAGTCATCTGACGTTAAATTATTATCAGTGCTGACGCTGGGAGTACACCTGCACACAATCGCTTGCCGCAATAAAGCACACTTCGAGCAGGTCTATTGCGCTTTAGATAATGCTGGATTTTTGGTTAAAAATTAAACTATTCTCAATTAGATATTGACAGAAGCAAACCCTCCCCATATACTTTATATGTGTCAAGACATATGTAAAGCATGTGGGGAGGATTTTTTGTAATGGGAAAAATGACAATCAGAGAGTACCTGGCAATGATATTTGATGGAATGGCCAAGGGGCTTTTTGCATCTTTGATAGTGGGTACGATAATTTCACAAATAGGTAGTTTGCTGGGGAATATTGATAATATATTTATCGGGCATATTGCACTGGGAATAGAGCAAATTGGGCGCACCGCACAGCTATTGATGGGGCCTGCTATTGGTGCAGGGGTTGCAATGAAACGTGTTGTAGCAGCCGATTCTGAATCGACTATAAAGCCTTTCACTCTGCTTGCCGCAGTTTCGGCAGGCGCGCTTGGGGCAGGGACACTTAGATTTGCTGATGGGGGCATTGCAGTGGAATCTATAGTTGTTGGTGACCCGCATGGTGCACTCCTATCCGTTCTTATAGCTGTCGAGCTTATACGGCAAATAGAAGGTAAGACTAAATTCGACTTGTTAATCATACCTGCTCTTGTAATTGTAATCAGTGGGACAATTGGGTTAATTGTCACGCCGGTTATCACCCAATTTATGGGACGGTTTGGCGAGTTCGTAGTGCGAATTACTGATTTGCACACCTTACCAATGAGTATCTTAATTGCGGTGATTATTGGCCTAACACTGACTCTACCAATTATTTCTTCTGCGGCACTGTGCATCGCCATCGGCATTGGTATTCCGCCGGAGGGTGTGACCGAAGTTGGCACAATTGCGGCCGGTGCTGCACTTGCAGGTGCCTCGGCGCAAATGGTTGGTTTTGCAGTAAGCTCTTTCCGCGAAAATGGCACAGGTGGGTTAATCGCGCAGGGAATTGGCACATCTATGATTCAAATGCCGAATATAATTAAAAACCCGTGGGTTTGGCTTCCCCCCATTGTGGCAAGCGCAATTTCCGGACTGGTTGCCGCTGTGGTGCTAGGCATGAGAACTACTTCTGTTGGTGCAGGAATGGGGACTTCAGGTCTTGTGGGGCCATTCCAAACAATTTATGCAATGGGAATGAGCGGGTTTGTACCCATGATTCTTGCATGTGTCATCGTACCCACAATTGTCGCACTATCGCTTTCTGAGCTTATGCGAAAGAAAGGACTAATTAATGAAGGGGACTTGAGACTTTAGATATATTGATAAAGCCCACAAATGCCGAAATTGGCATATGTGGGCTTTCTTTTTTTATGAAAAACAGAGTCTATACTCTAAAACTTCAACCCGCAAGTCCATAGCTGTGCGAATTTTTTTTACCCTTGAATGGCGTAAAAAAATGCAATAGAAAAGGTCAAGTCATTTTGGTTCGTGTCTTAACTGACCTTTTTATGCTGGCATGTGACATTTTTACTGGCTAATTAGCTCATCTGCCAGGCGATATATGATGCAATATCAGCTTCTAGGTAGCATTTTCCTTCAGCAGTTCAAAGCGTAATGTGCCATAAAAATTTGTTTCTCTACTACCATTGCGGTAGATTGGCGTACTGATACTCACATATGCAAACGTACCATCTGTCACAATGGAATACAGCCCAATACCCCATCTTGGGGTTTTTTCGATATAACCTAATAGTTCCCATGTAATACCACGGTCTTTACTAAAAAAGATTGACCCCGGATGACTGTATCTGCCATACGATAAAAACATTGCATATACTACTCCGTGTGCATATAACATATCATAATTTGAGCTGGAAAAAGGGTATGGCACTGTAAGAGAATTGCTTACTTTCCCTGTTCTTCTGTCGTATCGCATTACTCCATACCAAGGCCCGCCGTCCAGCCCCCATAAAATATGGGTATCGAATACGATAGCACTTGTGGGTTGAAATCCCTTTACAACTGTTTGCCAAGTTTCACCATTATCTGTAGACCTGATAATTTTTGCATTCCTTCCGTCACCGATGGATTGATATACTATACCGTCATCTGTAATTATTGTTTTATGGTGGTGAAAGTTGAATATTCTGCCGGGGTCAAACACAACTTGCCAAGTAACACCCCAATCCAACGACCGATATACTCTTCTTGCGTTATCTCCGTATCCCTTAAACCCATATTCCGAAATAAAAATTGTGCCATTTCTTGAAGCTATATTCCAATGCTCTGCGGCACCAGACATACCATATAATACTTTGTGAAATGTTTCTCCGCCATTATATGAGCGATGAATTTGTCCTGTTGGTATAGATGACCATCGATTACCGGTAATACTCACGAATATATTACCTTTTGTATCTAAATAGATAGCACGAATAGGCTTCTCAAATTTATAAACCAGATTCCAATTTCCACCTTGATTGATAGATTGCAGTAAGTAACCGGTTCTGTTTTGCCTGGCCCATAGAATACCATCTTGGTGCGCCATAACAATGATTCTTTCTTCTAAAAAGACATAGGGCGTAATCCAATCGTTAAAATTATCCGATGGACGGTGATCTATTGTAGTTGTGATAGGTGGCGGGGGTAGAGGTATCGGAGCAGGAACAGTAGTAGTAATGCTAAATATCAATATCAGCGGAATATATATGATGGAAAATAATTGTTTTATCAAGTTTGCAGCTCCTTTAAAGGTTTAATACGGATGTCCTACAAAGGGAACTTTACCTTACGTTTTGGTAAGCGATGCCGCCTACCCGATTTGCCAATCCTCGTGAGAAAGGCTTTCATGCCGATTAGCGATAGCCGCTTTGGCTAAAATTTCCTTTGCAAGACATCCCCTTTGGACAAAAAAATACGACATCATCCAAAAAGACCTGGCGCCAGGTCTTTAGAATATCATTAATTGATGTAAATATACGCAGCTCGTGCAGTTCTATCCCAGCGTGCAACAGCCCCCATTTCATTAATGATAAACGCAAGTGGGACAAATGTGCGGCCTGCTATGATAATGGGTGCACCCATATTATTTGGCAGTTGCTCACCAACTGTCATTGTGAAAGCTTGACCATCAATATTAAAAGTGATAACGCCTTGATTGTGCGCTAAATCTGTAGCACCAAGTGCTTCACCTATAACACGAAGAGGTACCATTGTTCGGTCATTTTGTATGAATGGTGCTGCTTCGAGTGTACGGTTTGCGCCGTTGTCTGTGAAGGTGGTGTCGTCGATTGCGAAGCGTAGGGTGCGAGTGGCGGTTGGTTCTGGTGCGGGAGGCGGGGTTGTGGTAGCTGGCGGTGCACTTAAAGAAATAAAGCCCCATCCATCTGCAACTTCAACAGCGGCCATACCTTCGGAGAATGAGTGTGCTGTATAAAACTGTGGCTCAATAATTATGTTACCTATGGTGTCAACAAACCCCCAATTGTCTAAGCTGTCAATTGCAACAGCTGCCAATCCCTCAGAAAATGGTCTGGCATCCCTAAACGACAATTCAGGCACCCTGTTACCATTTGTGTCAATAAATCCGCCGCCTAAGTTAACATCAGCCAGACCACCGGAAAAAGTCCCCGCATCTATAAACTGTGGCTCAATTACCATGTTACCTGCGGTGTCAATAAATCCCCAGTTGTTTAAATTTCCAACTGCGACAGATGACAAACCCTCGGAGAATGGTCTCGCATTTCTATATTGCGGCTCGATTACCATATTGCCTGAAGTGTCAATAAATCCCCAATTTAGCGGCCCCCCAATTGAAACACTTGCTAGACCTTCAGAGAAACGTAATGCTAGATGAAACTGCGGCTCAATAACGATGTTACCTGTGGCGTCAATAAATCCCCAACTACTCCTTTCAAATGCAATAGCCGCCAATCCTTCAAAAAACCGGAATGCATTGTAAAACTGCGGCTCTATTACTATGTTTCCTGCTGTATCAATAAATCCCCACAAACCACCTACCATAACCGCAGCTAACCCATCAAAAAACGATCGCGCTTGTTCAAATTGCGCTTCAATTATCCAGTAAAAATTATCTGCCATTACTGGCACTGTTAGGCCTACACACATAACAAACCCCAAAATAAACCCAGTAAACATTTTTTTTCTTTTAAACGTTCTCATATATGCTCTCCTCAATTAAACAAATTCTTGTGTTGGCTCTAAATTGTCTTTATAAATTACTCCCCAGGAAACCAGAAGTTACTGAAATTTTTGAAAGCTGTATAAATTTGGGCAAATTCTTCTTGCTCTTGCCTAGTTCCGGTTGCTGTTCCTGTCCTGTTTACAGCCATTACTACTAAAATGAATGGACTATTCGTATACACTATGGTCATATCATGCATTACTCCCCTAGACCACCCAGTCTTAGACGCAGTTAGAGGAGGTCTTTCAACTCTACGAGTTAGAAAGGGATATTGATTATTCAATAAATGTTGTCTAAATTCTTCGCTATACCTACCCTCCGATTCAATGTAATCATGGATTGCTTTTGCAAATATCCCTACCTCGTTGGCAGTAAGATACGAGTCCATAATATGCTCTCGTACCAATCTCGGATTTCCTCCTATACTTTCTATAAATTTCCGATACCTTTCTACACCGTAAATTCCTCCTCCAAGAAAATCTCTAAGCATTAATGTTGCCACATTATCACTTACATATAAATTTAATTTTATAAGTCTCCGCAATGTAAATTGTGTTCCTAACGGATACCTCCTCTGGATTATCCCCGAACCCCAGTTTTGATGTTGTGATTGAAAAGTTACAGTTGTATCAAGACATACTTTTCCTTGTTCAGCCATAGTGTAAAACATTAACGCTAACATTGCTTTTGATAAACTAGCACCAAAATGTATTGTTTCATCATTGTGTCTGAATTCATATCCTGTTTCAATATTCAAGAAATACACCGACATATTACGTCCAAAAGGTAATAAAACTTTAGTTAATTCATCAGTTGGCGGAACAAATTCAAGGTCTAGCCATTTCCGACCTAACCAAGAGTTAATTTGTACCCACCTATCACAATGATGCTGCACTATTCTTACCGTTTGAGGAGAAACAACACCTATTTTATTTCCTTCTATTTCATCGAAAAGTCCTAAAGGTCTTAATAGTTGGTATGTATGGACAGCAGGCGGTAAGGGCGGTGGCGGTATTTCAAGTGCGCTGATAATATAAAAATTAGTGAATAGTAGTGTAAGGGTAAGTACCATTGTAACTAATTTTCGCATTTTTCTCGTTGTCAGCACATTAAAATCTCCTCTTTGTTAGTTTCGGGCTATAATCTTTCAAAGTCCTCATGTCTATCAAAAAGTACACTTTTTGATATTAGCCAGATTAGAGTGTTTCTTGTCTTTGTGTTTGATAAAAACAACAAAAAAACACATAAAAAGCGAAAAATCGATTGACTTTCGTTTTTTTGTGTGATATTTTCTTAAAAAGAACGAGCTATCAAAAAGTGTACTTTTTGATAGCTCATCTTTTATTTTTTGATATTCTAAGCTCCCTTAAACGCCTGTAAAACGTGGCTTCTGTCAACCCTGTTTTTGATATAATTTGCCCAAGTGTTAAATCTCCACGTTCCCACTGTTTAACAAGTAGATTAAAATTTTCAGGGGGCTTTTTGATAGGACGCCCAAACCTTACCCCTCGTGCTTTGGCGGATATAATTCCTTCTTTTTGACGTGTTCTAATGTTTTCACGCTCGCTTTGAGATACAAAAGATAATATTTGCAATACAATGTCAGATATAAATGTACCGATTAAATCTTTGTATAGTCTTGTATCTAAAAGAGGCATATCTATTACCACTATATCTACTCCTCGTTCTTTTGTAATAATTCGCCATTGATTTTGTATCTCGCTATAATTACGCCCTAAGCGGTCTATACTTTTTATGTAGAGCAAGTCCCCACGTTTCAACTTTTTGACAAGAGCTTTATAATATGGACGGTTGAAATCTTTTCCACTTTGCTTATCCATGAATATTTGCTCTGACGGTATTTCTAATTTTTCCATGGCACATAATTGTCTATCCTCGTTTTGGTCTGTACTTGAAACACGGACATAACCATATATTTTCATATTCACATCACCTTTCAATCAATTTTTACGATATCCTTATAAGATACTTATAGTAGGTGGAAAAGTGAATATTCTTTGTTTTTGCATCATTGTAAAAATCAAAAGTCTGCTTAACTCTTAGACCATAAAAAAAGGCTTGGCAAATTTATTTGCTAAGCCTTTTTCCTCTAGGAAACTGCAATATTATATAATGCAAAAGTCGCGCTTCGCACGATTTTGTTCTGGTACTCCAAGCGGCTGTACGGAAAGAGCTCTGAGTAATTAAACTAGCATACCCTAAAACTTCAACCCCTTCAACGCAGAAAAAGCATTGTTTTTTTCCTCTTTTTTGTCTTTTTTACTCATACTCTCCATATACGCCTGTACATCCCGCTTAGACATAGAGTTTTTTTCTTCTGCCTTTCGTTTTTCAAAGGACTCGTATTTTTCCCTGTGCCCGCAGACACAAACTACTTTTCTGCCGTCGCCTGCCCCCACAATTTTAAGGAACTTAAGACACCTTGGGCATTTCGATCGTATAGACAAGGATACACTTATACGCTCGTTGCATTCCCTGTCTTGGCACACAAGCATTTCGCCTTTTTTGCCCGTTACTTGCAGCATAAACATGTCGCATACAGGGCATCTTGTAGAGCTTAGGTTATCGTGGCGGAAGGTTTGAGTACTGTTTTTTATTTCGGTGATAAGTTCTGCGGTGTATTTTCGTATATCCAGCAAAAATTTATCTTTTTTGGCATGGCCTTTGGATATCCCCTGAAGAATTTGCTCCCAATTGCCTGTAAGCTCCGGGGATTTTAAATCCTTAGGAACCAGAGTTAGTAACTGCCTACCTTTTGATGTGGAAAGGACATCGTTGCCGCGCTTTTCTATAAGGAAATTATCGTACAGCTTCTCGATAATATCTGCCCGTGTGGCAACTGTGCCAAGGCCACCGGTTTGTTCCAACGTTTCTGCCAGGGCTTTGTTTTGGGTATCCATGTATTTTGCCGGGGACTCCATGGCAGACAAAAGTGTGGCTTCATTAAACGGTGACGGTGGGCTGGTTTTGCCTTCTGTCAGTTTTATCCCAGTGATGAGGATTTTTTCGAACCTTTTAAGGCTTGGAAGAGATTGATCATCTCCGTCGTCATCATCTGAATCGTCCCCAAGATAAACGGCTTTATACCCCTGGTTCAATACCACTTTGCCCCTAGCAGTAAACATTTCGCCGCCTATTTTTATTTTTATGGCAGCGTTTTCATATTCAAAGGGTGGGTAAAATACCGACAAGAACCTGGTTATGACCAAGTCGTAAATTTTCCGTTCTTTATCGTTTAAAGAAGACAAGTTAACCGGATGCTCTGTAGGAATAATGGCATGATGGTCGCTTACCTTTGCGTCATTTACATAGTTAGTGCCAAGACGGATTTGTGTCCGTAAGATATGAGTACACATTTTTGCGTATGGGGGCACCTGACAGGCCTTTAACCGCTCGGGCAGGGTTGGGACTATATCGCTGGAAAGATAGCGGGAGTCTGTACGGGGGTATGTCAGCACCTTATGTTCTTCATAAAGCCGCTGCATAATGGACAATGTTTCCTTTGGGGAATACCCAAACCGTTTGTTTGCGTCCCGCTGCAACTCCGTTAAATCATAAAGTTGAGGGGCATATTTTTTCTTTATAGATTTGTCTATATCAGAAACGGTGCCCTCTTTTATACTTTTGAGCTGTGCCAAAATGCCATCGATTTTTGCTTTATCAAAACACCTTGAGGAATTGTTTTTTTGGTCTGTCCATGTAAGGCGAACAGTGCCGGCATTGGCGATAAGCCCGTAATATGGCTTGGGTACGAAGCTTCGTATTTCCTCTTCCCGCTTCACGATTATTGCCAATGTGGGCGTTTGAACCCTGCCACATGAAAGCTGGCTGTTGAATTTAGTAGTTAAGCAACGGGTAGCATTAATGCCCACCAGCCAATCCGCTTCTGCCCTAGCTTTTGCGGAATCGCCCAGGTTTTGATACTGTCTGCCGTCTTTCAGGTTTTGAAACCCTTCACGAATGGCCTTGTCTGTCACCGAAGAAATCCATAAACGCTTAATAGGCTTGTGGCATTTCGCTTTTTCTATAATCCATCGGGCCACAAGCTCCCCTTCCCGCCCGGCATCCGTGGCAATTACAATGTCGGACACATCCTTGCGCAATAGCAAATCCTTAACGGTTTTATACTGCTTAGATGTTTGAGGGATGACTGTAAGACGCAATTCTTTTGGCATAATGGGCAAATGGTTTATGTCCCAGGTTTTATAGTTTTTATCATACTCCTCTGGGTCTGCCAACGTTACTAGGTGCCCCAACGCCCAGGTTACAATATATTTTGGCCCTTCTATATAGCCGTTACTGCCGCTTTTGCAGCCCAAAACACGGGCAATATCTTTGCCTACAGATGGTTTTTCTGCAAGTACAAGTGTTTTCATTTATATCATCTCGATTCAGCCAAATTTACGTACTCATTTTATTTCTCGTCCAGCTCCCAATTCTTGACTGCAAATTCTAGAAACATATTAGTAAGTTCATTACGACTACGATTTGTCTTATTGGCTACGTCGTTTAATTCGTTGAGAATGTCATTCCGAAGGCGTATAGAAATGTTTGTATACCCGTCTTCACCTTTTTTTGATACTTTTATTTTCTTGTTATCCATGCAATTCACCTCTAAAAACATTATGCCTTGGTAGGTCGTCTAGCAATATATTATAGTTATATTATTAATGTATTATTAATGTATTATTAATATTGGTCTTTGCCAAGAAAACTTTAGCGTTTAATTACCTCACTTTACTCCGTGTCAAATCTTTCGATATTTCCGTTAGCATCACGAATCACATGAATCCACATATCCACACCTTGGTCAAATGAGGAAATCGACATATCCACGCCATGGCCAAAGTCACTAAATCCCCTTATTAACTGTCCTTCAAAAAATACGTTTTGAGTTGCTGTTGCCATAAATCCACCATCTGCGTTAGGGAAAAACCCTTCGATTGTTAAACCCCATTCCTCATATTCTGCGAATAATACAATAGATGACCTACGTTCTTGGGTGGATGTAGGTGCATTTTGAATATCGACAGCGTGTGCTTCAAGTGTAAGTTCCGGCACGATATCAAGAGGGGGGCGTAAACTTATTTGTGCCTGTTGTTCGGGAGATAGTGAATTAAACCACTCAAGCCATTCACCCCACTCCCCGGATTCATTCAGCGAAGCCGTGTTTCCAGTGTTTAATACAATTGGTTCTGGAAGTACAATTGGTTCTGGCTGGGATGCTGCCGTTACGTCTGTATTTGACGCAAAGACAATTCCTGTCCCAAGAGTAATGGTTAAAACCATGCTGACAATAACTATACCTGCTTTTTTCTTTCTCATATCCATAATGGATGAAATCCTGTTTTTCATACCTTTTTTGTCTCCATAAAAATTAGTTGATAAAGCTGTATGCAACTTCATTTTTGAGCGATATTTTACTACACCAATAATTGCTTCGCTGTATTGTTGGCGTGTATTTTCGCCTGTATTTTTTACAACTTCGGTATCGCAAGATGTTTCACACAATACATCAATCGACTTTGCCATTAGATAGAGAACAGGATTAAACCAATGTATTGCTGTTGCGATAAGCACCAAAAATTTGTACAACAAGTCTTTGCGCTTATAATGCACAAGCTCATGCTTTAGGATAAAATACAATTCATCCTGCGTCAGTTCTGCCGTTGGCAAGAGTATTTTTGGTTTGACAATGCCAATCATCATAGGGCTACCAACACAAGGGCATAGGTAAAGTTCAAGCCGCTTTTTTACTCTCATTTCCAATTTTAGTTCCTGAAATAAAGATAACATCTGCTTATCTGTGATGACTTCGCTCCATCGCTTTGCTGTTTTTATAAAGCGATAATGCCTAATGGCTTGATAGACTAAAAATCCTACCATTCCAACCATCCATATCATTGTTATACCCTGCCACCATGAAATGTTGAATGTTGAAGTAAGCGGCACTGCGTTTTCAGTGAGTGTGATTGTCGGCATAAGAGCGATAGCATCATTCACTATTTGGGGAATAGGTGCTATGGCATAGCTCGGTATATTCACCGTAACGAGCGCATTACCCCATTGTGGACGAAAAGGAATTATTAAACCCACTACAATAAATAGCCATGCGTAATAACGTCCCTTTTCAGAATAACGCTTTTCTAAAAAAGGTGTACTTGCCATATATAAGAGCGCAAGCAACGACATGGCAAAGGAGCAAATCAACAATGCTATCATGAGGTTTTGCATACTAAGCCCTCCGCTCTTTTGCCCATTTCAGCAATTCGTCAACATCATCATCACTCATTGCTTCATCCTTGTACGCAGTAGTGACAAGATTTAGAAACGAATTATCATGAAATTGCTTGATAAAATTGCTCGTTTCAAATTTCAGATAATCTTCTTTACTCACCAATGGGAAGTAAGTACGTTCCTTGCCATGCTTCTCCGAGTAGAGGAAGCCTCTTTCGGTCAGCCTAAGCATAAGCGATACAAGGGTTTGTATTTTCCATTCCTTTTCTGTTCCTAAGTGTTTCATTATTTCAGCCGTTGTAATGGGCGGCTCATTTGCCCACACCACTTTCATGATGTCAAACTCCGCATCCGGTAGTTTTTTCATCTTTTCCATAACAAACCTCCACTTGAGAATTGTAAGACGTTCGCCTTAAACATATAATACATTTGTCTTAAATGAGTGTCAATAGTTTTTACTGAAAGTTACCAGTAACATTTTCTAAATCAGCAATCGCCTTAAACCTTAGCCCACGAAAATAATATAGGCATACTCTGTATCTGCGAAGTTCAAACAGCTTACTCAACGCTTGAAATAGTTGGCGAAAGGTTTCGTTTCTTATAACCGGTCGGCAGTGTCCTCTTGCACTGTTTTTGTCTGTCATGTTTTTTCTCCTGGCCATCGTTTTAGTGGATAATAGAAAAGGCCGAAAGTCTACACGCTCTCGGCCTTTTATGGCAACTATATTGCTGTTATTCTGTTGTGTTCCCTAACACCATATCAATAACGACCTTTACCGTTACATAGTTTTTTAGCACCTTATTTCGTGATTTTTCACCGTCTCCAACGAAAGTCGTATGCTTAACAAAGTGCCTAAATTCAAGGGTTTTTAAGCGTTGGCTCGATGTAGCAACGCTATTGCCTCTACATGGGGGGTACGGGGGAACATGTCCATGCCTATAATTTTTTCTACTTTATACCCGGAGGCAGTCAACAAGTCTAAGTCTCGTGCAAGAGACTTTGGCTTGCAGGCTACATATATAAGCCAAGGTGCGTTAAGAGCAATAATTTGGGGCAGTGCCTTTGGATGCAACCCGTCGCGGGGCGGGTCTACCACCACAACATCCGGCTTATGCTCAAACTGCCCTATTACATCTTGCACATCGCCGGCGTAAAAATTGCAGTTGATAATACCGTTAAGCTCGGTATTATCTTTTGCAGATTTTATTGCATCCTCTACAAGTTCAATTCCCAGTACCTTTTCAAAATTTGAAGAAACAATTTGGGCAATTGTACCTGTGCCGCAGTATAAGTCATATGCAAGTTTGTTGTTTTGGCTTGCTGCAAACTCCTTTACTATCCCATACAACACCTCTGCTCCGGCAGAATTTGTCTGGAAGAAGGAAAAAGCCGACACTTTAAATTTCAAATTACAAATTTTCTCGTAGTAATAGTCACGCCCCCACAATAGGCGGACATTCTCGTTTTTAACTGCATCTGCAACGCCATCATTTACACTGTGCAAGATTCCAACTATTTTCCCACTAAGGTTTAGGTTTAAAAGCCCTTGTGTAAATGACTCTAAAGGTGTCGCCAATGTAGAAGTGGTGGATAAGTTAAGCAACACTTCCCCAGTAAACTCCCCTCGCCTAAGCACCAAATGCCGCAATGCCCCTACATGACGCTTACGGTGATAAACCATTTCTTCGGACTGGCGGAAATATTCCAACACATACATTATAATTCGCTTAAAGTCTTCGCAAATTAAAACACAGTTTTCCGGGGTTGCAACTTCGTAAAAGCTGCGCTTTTTGCGCATTCCTAAGGCCATTGGGCCATCTTTGCCCTGGTCGCCAAAGGCAAGCTCCATCTTATTACGATACCCCTCTGGGAATGGAGCCGGACGCAATTCTTGCACCAGAGAGCCATATTCCCCTAAAGTTTCAATTAAGTCTTTCTTCTTTTGCTCTAATTCCTGTGAATAGGGTATGTCTAAATATGTGCAGCCGCCGCATCGTCCAAAATGTTCGCATAATGTATTCATTTTCATTTACTCCAATTCTTTAGAAAATACCAGTTTATATACCAAGTACGCCAACGTAGCACCTAAAAACTGCATGACGATAAATACTAAGCCATCTGTAAACCTTATGCCTACAATTGAACTTGTAAACATGCGTGCAATGGTAACTTGAGGGTTGGCAAACATGGTAGAAGATGTGGACATCACCAGACCGCCCACTAAAAGACTTACAACAATAGGTATTTTACTAGATTTTATTTTAACCAACAGCAATATTGCAAACACTAATATAAATGTCCCTATAACTTCGGAAAAATAATTAAAATCCCCGCGTTCTACTTGTGAAATAAAAAACAAGCCTCCTACTTCGTCATAAAACATTATGTGGGCCATAATCATCCCCAATATGCCCCCAAGAACTTGCATTAGTATATACATTGCGGCTTTTAGCCCGCTTATTTTTTTATCCAGCAACATTGCAAGGGTAACTGCCGGATTGAAATGTGCCCCGGAAATTGGCCTGAACATTTCTATTAAAGCAAAAAGGACCCAGGCAACGGCAATTGCGTTTGCAACCAGTGCAACACCAATATGACTTTCTAAAACTTCGGCAAATAGAATAATTGGCGAAACCGCCGCTATCATTAAAATTGTAGAGCCAATAAATTCCGCAGATAGTTGTTCTGTTTTCTCCACTTGTAGTCTCCTGATGATTTAATTTGTCACAGGCTATAATACACGGCATATGTAGAATAGTAAAGATGAAGTGATGGTGTAACACATTGACGCTTTAACAAAAATCCTTCTTATTGTTTTTAGGGTGAGTAGGTTGTATAATTAAATTAGGGCGTGTTCCCACTAACTTTTATAGATAGGAGCGATGTTACAATGACATTTGATGTATTTCTGAATTTTGACGGAGATTGCCGCACCGCACTTGAATTTTACGCAGGCGTATTTAAGCTGGATATGCCGGAACATATTATGACTTATGGACAAGCACCGGGAGTTACTATTCCTGATGCGGACAAAGACAGAATTATTTATACCAGCTTGCCAATTTTCGGTTGCAATGTGATGTTTTCTGATTGCCCGCCCGGTTCTGAGTATGTGAAAGGTACTAACATAGCATTAACATTAGGTAGCACAAACGCAGACGAAATAAAAAGGCTCTATAATGCCCTTAGTGATGGCGGCTCTATAAATATGGAGTTAGGCAAGACATTTTTTAGCGAATTATACGGCATGGTAACGGATAAATTCTCTATCACATGGCAGTTAAGTTTATCGCCATTGGGTTAAAAGGTTAGACAAATAATAAGGAGGCCGTTTGCGGCCTCCTTATTATTACCTAAGTAAAATCATTGCACCATTATATAAATTTAAAACAATAACCGCCAAAAGTGCGCATATAAACAACTTTTTTACAACAGCTTCTGAAAACACACGGCTTAAATTAGCACCAAAGAAACCGCCTAAGGCCGCTGCACCTACAACAAACGGCAAAAAGCGAAGGTCGAAATATCCGTAACCTCCTTCTGTGGTAAAGCCCATGGTAATAAGCCGGGAAGCATGAGAAAAAAAGATAATCACGATAGAGTACATAGTCGCAGTTTTTATAGGCAGTCCAAAGAAAATCATAAGTATTGGCACATTTATTGGCCCGCCGCCAATGCCCAAAAACGCCGCAATAGCACCAAGCCCAACCCCGATAACGGGCAAAATAGCCTTAGATTTTATCTCGTATCGTAAATCACGTTTAGAAGTTGCTAAAATGGAAACCGCCAGCACCAATACCGTAACAACAATCTGCACAAGCTGCACATGTTCGTTATACATTTCCCCAACCAAGTGCCTTAATAATTCGTTACCTAAAAAACCGCCCACAACTGCCCCGCTGGAAATAAGGACAGCCATGCCCACTTTAATAGCCAAACCGTCCTTCATCTTTTTTGCCGTAGACACAATTGCCATGGTTAATATAGCCATGCTTGAGAAGAACGATATATTCATTACATTATGATACCCAATGGCATCAAAAATAGGACGAATAAACACACCGCCCCCAAGCCCAACAATTGCGCCCAGTACACAGGCCAGAAAAATTACTACTGCATAAATTGCAACAATCATTTATTGCACATCCTTTGCGATATTTACTATGCTACGATATTTTAACGCCATTCCCATGTTTTATCTTCGACATTATTATAATGGGGTTGTAAAGAAAAAGGCATTTATCCTAAGCGACTGTCGATGATTGATTTCAGTGCGTGAGGGTAAATGCCTTTTTCGGGTTTTACAATACAGCACCTGATTTTTTGCAACTCATCAAATTACAAGCGTATCAAATCAGCAATACTCATTGCAATATTATCCAATATATCAAAGAACTTATCGTTCAAATCGTAATACTTGCCAGATGGCTTTGTAAGTGGGTCGTATGCATCAATGGATTCACGGTCTTTACGTGCCACAACATAAGTGGTAACCGCACGGGACTCCAACATTTCACAAATGTCGGCAACAGATTTACCGCTGTGGGTTGGAATATGGGGCGGCGCATCTGTAATTAATATAAAGATATTGCGGGCACAGGCATCTTCACGGTGGGAGTTTAACAACTCGATACCTGTCTCCAATGCGTCCAGGGAAGATTCCGGGATGTCCCCGCCATATGTCCGTGGAATATTTTTTACTTGCTTCTGGAATTTTGGCACATCGTCTGTAAAGTTGTAAACACTTGGCTTTTCGCCTTCTCCTAGGTCGCCAAAACCAATTAACCCAAGCTTGTACATTGCTCCCTTGCTTGCCAAAATGCTAGCAAACTCAATAGCCCGGTCTTTTACACCATTAATATATGTGTCCATGGAACCTGTTGTATCTATAAGGAATACCACATTTACTTTGTCTGTTCCCGTTGCACCGTGGATTTCCCTTGCAGGGGGTGCGCTGGTTTGTGTACGGTCAAACTCGGCCCGTTCGGTTCTGCCTGTGGCAATATCCTTAACGAACACTTCAAAAATATTGTTTTCGTCTATGGCATAGGTAATTTCTAACTGAGTTGTACCCGTAAGGCCGGAAATTGCTACGGTGCCAATGTATTTTCTGTCGGCTTCGCTGCCTTGCTCCCATTGGAATACGTCTACATTTACACGGCTTGCTCCGCTCATACTGGCAAAATTGCTGTCTGAATATTTACTTGGGATAGGGCTACCCATTGGTATAATAGGGATTGCGCCCCGTTCCATTGTGGCAATATTTGTAACGGCTTCTGTTCCGAATACTTGGCGGGTAATTTGCCCTACTTTTACACTGCTGTTAGGCAAGTGAATGAGATAATTATAGATACTGGCGCCCATTGCAACACTTTTTGCTGGGTCTGTAGCACGGTAAGGCTCTTTAATAAAACCTGCTACCATGCGGCGTACCATTGGAATAAGTGTAGAGCCGCCAACCAACACCACTTTTGAAATTTCGTCTGCAGCGGTACCGGCCCGCTTTAATGCTTCTTCTACAATGTCACGGCTGCGGTCTACATATTTGCGAATCATGGCTTCAAACTCTTCCCGAGTAATTTCAGCGTTAAGATTCTTTGGCACACCTTCGATTATAACAAGTGGGTTTATACGCACGGCAACTTTATTTGTGCCAGATAACTTTTTCTTAGTTTGCTCTGCCTCTTGCTTTAGTTTCTGTGTAACACGCTTACGTTCTGCCGTGTCCAAGGTATCTAGGTCTATGCCGCTTTCTTCTGTGAACTTGGCTTTCATCCAGCGCACAAGCTCTGCGTCAAAATCGTCACCACCAAGGTTCATATCCCCTACGTCGGATAATTCTTGGAAAATTTCCTGCCCATCCTCGTTAATGCTTACCTTTAATACGCAAGCGTCAAAAGTACCGCCGCCCAAGTCGTAAACCAAAAGAGTTTGCGCATAACTTTGACGATAGCCATATTCAATTGCGGCGGCAAGGGGTTCGCTTAACAAATATACATTTTTGAAACCTGCCAAAAGTCCTGCTTGCTGGGTTGCGAAAATTTGACGGTCGTTAAAATACGCTGGATGTGTAATTACAACTTCGTCAAATACTTCCCCGGCTTGGTCTTCTGCGGCTTTTTTCAGCTTGCGTAAAATTTCTGCACTTACTTCTTCCGGGTTTTTTTCCATTGTGCCAATATTTATTGTCTCCCCGCCGCCCATCATACGCTTTACGGAAAGTACGGTATTTTCCGGATAAATAATTGCTCCGGACTTTGCTTCTACCCCAACGGTAATTCCATCTTCGCCAAAACATACCGCCGACGGCAAAATTTCGTCGGAACCGTCTACCTTTACAATATCAAGGCTGTCTGTTTTGTCGTTGTAAATAATAGCTGCCGAATTTGTTGTGCCTAAGTCTATACCTAAATAACCCATGTTTTTATGCCTCCTTGTTGTGTTTTATATAATGTTTATCAGGTGTATCGGTAATTTCACCCAACCTCTGCCTTCGTAAACCTATCCGGGTCAAATGTCTCCTTAAATCCACTAGTGGGATACTCTTCCCCAAAGCCCACATCTTCCACCATTCCGCGTACCAGGCCGCCTTCCTCTTCAACCATTAAAGTAATGCGCAGCTTAGTCTTTCCGCTTGGCCGCTCCGGCAGGCCTTTAATACTCACTTCCCCAATCAGCTTACAAGCCTCAAAGGGGTCATCCTGCTGAATACGCTCTAGTATACGCAAATCAAGTCCGGTCATTTCTTCCGGCGTTGTGCCGGATAGGGTAAACACATGGCTCTTTTTTGCCAGTGCGTAAGATGTGCCGCGGCGTATCATAGGGAAGAATGACTTGCGCATCCCATTATCAATTTCCAGCCCAATATCATGGGAAACTGTAACTTCAAACTCTACAGAAATTTTTTCCGATTCTATGTCGGGATGCGCCAAAAGCCCCATTTTCATTGCTGCGTAATAGGTCGCACCAAGGGAGATGTCCAGGGCAGGCCTTTCCGATGAATAAATTTTGGACTCGTCGCTAAAAATATCTAAAAGCATTTCGCGCACCCAGGGCATTTGGGCACTGCCGCCTTCCAGCAATACGCGATTTATATCGCTGGGGGTAAGGCTGCCGGTATATGTTTCCCGCAGTGCCTTTAACACTAACTTGCGCGTTTTGTCAATGAAAGGCTTGATCATATCATGAAATTGTTCTCTCGTAAGTTGTTCAACAAAGGGCGGAATACAGAAAGTAAAGGGAATGCGGAACCGCTGCACCCCACTGAGCCGTTCTTTGGCCTCTCTGGCACGGGCGATGACCTCTACCTGGTTTTCAATGGCCAAATCGGAAGCAGCTTGCCCGGTTTTGTCGTAAATGAAATTGCCGCACGCTTCTACTAAAATTGCGTCTACGTCGTCGCCGCCATGCTGTGCATCCCCACCCTGGCTTATTACCTGAATTTTTATGCGGGATTCGTCTCGCTCTGCAACATTAAACAAGGTAATATCCAGAGTGCCGCCACCAAAGTCAAAAACCATTATGCGTTCGCCTTGGTTTAACTGATGGCGGAAATTGTACGCAAGGGCGGCGGCGTTCGGCTCTTTTATTAGACAAATAAGCTTGTCCGCAAGACCTGCAACTTCACAGGCACGCATTGTCGCTTTTTGTGCTGCATCGTCAAAATCGTATGGGACGGATACTACAAGCCCCGCAATTTCTGCCTTTGGGTTTAGGTTTTGCGCATGGCTTACAAGTTCTGTTAAAATTTTTGCAGAAATTTCTTCCGGCAAGTAATCCTTTCCACCCAGGCGGACAGTATTATTTGTTCCCATCTGTCTCTTGATGGACCTAACTGTGGTTTCCGGATATATTTTCATAGAGCGATATGCTTCTTCCCCAATTACCCATTCGTCATGGTCTTCGTCTTGGCGGTACTGCACCACAGAGGGTAACGGAATTTTACCGAACCCGTTAGATACATCAATGGCCTCTGGGCGGCTATTTATATTATCCCAATAGCTGATTACCGAATTTGTCGTGCCAAGATCTATACCTAAAATGTACCAATCCTCTGGACATGTACCTGTTTCTTCTATTTGTTTACGATAAGATTCCCAATTCATAGGCTTACAGCCCCTTCCCTTTTAACCCACGGCATCCTTGAAGCTGCAGGCGTCTTTATAATGTACGAAATTCTACATTATATGTATGCTTAACGTACGAGATTATCCTTGCCGGGTTTTAATATTTACACAGGTCTTTTATCTTTAAACAAACAAGTCCACATAAACTGCAAACCTTGTATTGTATTTGGAATGTGGTTCTTATATTTTCTAATCTCAATTACATCAAAATGTGGAGTGAATAATTCCATAAGCCTTTCTTTTGTAAAAGCTACACCTGCACTAAATTTTTGTTGATAAAATTCCCAATCGTCAACTTCATCGGCGCAGTTTTCGCCCCACGCAAAGCATGTTAGCCCAAAATATCCGCCGGGCTTTAAAATTTCCTGCAATAATTCTATATAAGTTATTCTCCTATGTGGCGGCAAATGATGAAGTAATCCGGAATCATAAACAAAATCATACTTGCCATTTGTTTTTGTTTTGATAACATCTTGGCAGCGGAAATCGACACTAATATTGTGTTTTTTTGCTATGCTTTTTGCATTTTTAATGGCGGTAGGCGAATAATCTAACGCTGTTACAGATATGCCTTGCGCTGCCAAAAAAATAGCATTTCTGCCTTCCCCACACCCCAGTTCCATAGCGGTTTTTATAGCCGGGCCTGTGTTAAGAAACTCTACCAAATTTTCATCGGGCATTGTGTTTTGTATAATGAAAGGAGCTTGAAATTTACGTTCTTCATAAAATTCATTCCATTCAACACTTGCTACTATGTCATCCAAAAAAGCCATGATGTCTTCATAATTATTAATATAAGGTTTCATTATGGTACCTCCGAAAATAATATTGTCGCATGTTTCTATATATGAAAAAGGTTGCCTTGCATAAGCAAAACAACCTTTGTTTGTTAGCGACCCAGAAGGGGCTCGAACCCTCGACCTCCGGCGTGACAGGCCGGCACTCTAACCAACTGAGCTACTGGGCCAACAAAGAATATATTACACGCTAGAGATATTTATGTCAAGTAATTTTTTTCGCTATTTACATGTTCTATTTTACTCGCCTGTGAAAGAAAATGCCAGCTAACATAAAACCGACAAATATAGCACCAAACACAAGTACACGCATCCAGCCCTGTGTCATTATTGCGGCACGAAGCAAAAACAGGCAGCCCAGGCTTGCTATAACCGGGGCAAAGAAACGGTTGAATATGCCGAGGGACTTCTCTTTAACCATAATCATTATATAAATTGGGATTAGAAGCAGCAAAAAGAAAATTGGCAACAACCCTGGAAGCTCCAGATTAAAATCGCCATACCATCCGGCGAAGTTGCCGGCAAATACCAGCATCCAGAAAGACGCCATAAACACAAATATAGCGGCAGAATTATGAGGGACATTTGTGGTTTTATCTACTTGAGAAAACAACTCGGGTTTTACACCCTGACCCCTGACTGCGAGTGCGTAAAAAGCGCGTTGCCCACCTACTATAAGACCATTTAGTGTGCCAAGGCAGGAAATAACGATAAATACAAACAGTGCCGTCCCGCCTATATCGTTGAAAACATTAACAAAAGCTCCTCTTACGCCTTCTCCAATGGGGGGAGGAGCCAATTCTTGAACCGGTGCGGCACTAAAAATACCTACGAAGTATAATGCGTAAATTGTCATTATTATTAGCATCCCTGCCACAAGAGCGATTGGAAGATTTCTTTTCGAATTTTTTATTTCTGAGTTAATTGTCAAAACAGAATCCCAACCTAAGTAGGCAAAAATTGTTGCCAAAAGTGCTGACAAAAATGGATAGTCTACCACAGTGCGTACGTAATCAGACCTGAAGTTGGAAACTGTGGTTCCGTTTGCCAGCCCCGCAATGGTTCCTACAAGGCCCATGAAAACGAGAGGGACTATTTTAATAAACGTAGTAGAAACTTGAAATTTACTGGCCAGTTTTTGGCTAAGTGCATTAATTACATAAATTGTCATAAGGTAAAAAAGTGCAAGTACATAGGTTTGACCAGAGAAGAATTGATTTGTTTCCCAGCCAAACAACTCTACGGTAAAACGTGCAGATACCCATGCGAGAATGCCCACTAAAGACGGATAAAACATTGTGGCCATAAACCAGCCAAAAATGTAGCCATATCCTTTACTTACCAGTGCTTCACTATAATCTACAAGACCACCCACATATTCATACCGTGCAGCTAAAACGCTAAAAACATAGGCACTGGACAATGATATAAAACCACCCACCAGCCATGCTGCAATACCAATCCATATCCTGCCACCGGAATATCCGATAATCGCTTCGTTGCGGAAGAATATCCCGGAACCGATTACGGTACCAACCACCATACAAATTGCTGTTATAAGACCATACTTTCGTGTTAACTCATTTTTCATGCCCTTGCTCTCCTTTGCGCATTTTGTAATATATTGTTGATAAAATTGGCTAAGGATACATTATTAATAGAATATTGTCAATAGCATATGCGAATATAAATAGGGCAAACATGGTAACAAAATTGTCAATTTGTATTAAAATATTTTTTTACAAAACAAACAACCCATCGCATACCGCACTATCCGGGATACTCACCATCCCCTTCTTTATCCAGTCCGCAACAATGGCCTTAAACATGGCAGCGAAAATGTTAAATCCGTTAAACAGTGCGTCATCTTTAAGATGCTTTGGGAATATTTTAACGTAACCATCCACAAATTTTTTAACTAGCTCCGAATAAAGAGGCAGGACGTCTGCAAATATATCTATTGCGTTTTGTACAAACAAATCGTGCTGCTCTTTAGTAATTACAGGCACAGTACAAATTGTCTCGCCACTTTCGGTTTTCGCCAGGAAGCCACTGGCGATAAGAGTTGCCGCAATTTCTTTCTGCTTATCGTCCAAGACCACCTTTTGCAGTACGGCCTGGCACACATCAAGCTCGTAATCGAATAAAATTTTTCTATAGGTAAAAGGTGCGAAATTAAAGTGATAGTGAGCCATTTTATCCTGCTCGAAATTATTCATAGACCGCCCTGACCCCATGCTGACTTTTGAGCCTGATATACCATCTTTAAACCCGACATACTTCCAGCGGTAGCCGTCATACCTTCGTGGGAAATGATGAAACTTACCCGGTAAATATTCCGGCATACTGTCTGGAACCGTTGAACCAAGCAGCAATATTGACAGGAAGCACATAATTTCATCAAAAGAGCGGCCTGCGGTTTGGATGCCAGATGAAATTGTAATTTCTGTCAGACTTTTTGCCGCTTTATATAGTTTTTCCGACACTGTTGACACAATTTCTTCTACAATATCGTCGCCATAGGTTGTTTCGTCGAAAATAAGAAAATCTGTTTGAACTGTTGTCTTTGTGGGTTGGATTACCGCCTCATGTTTAACCAAGTTTTCTACTCTGTCCTCGATGTAAACGGCATGGACGCCGGTAAGAATGGACAGCTGCTCTACAGTTTTTGGCTCTCGGTATGCGTGCCACAAAATATTTTGCGATAGTGCGTCATTTATAAATAGAGGCGGATATTCATTTTCATTTCTGAAATCACCCTTGATGGTGATATTTAATCTTGCAGGTTTTAATGCGGTTTCTGTCATTTGACTGCACTCCTTTTTTAATTTGTCCCGCGCCATAGAAAGCCGGTAAGTAACCGTGCCTTCCGGCAGACCAAGTTTTTGGGCGATAGCTTTACAAGATAAATTATCGTAGTAGTACATTACGATAATATCCCGGTAAGTGGCGGACATCTGTGCTATACGGCTGCGCAGTTGCTTGTGTTCTTCCCGGGCAATAAAATCGTAATTGTCCCGGTAAGTAACATTCGAAATTACGTCAAAGGAAATATAGCTGCGCAACTTGGCCTTGCTACGCTTAAACACCTTTAACGTTATATCTGCAAGCCGCCAAAACCACGGTTCGAATTTTGTCTCGTCCCGAAGTTCCCCTATGCTTTTTACTGCCTGAAATAAAATTTCCTGAGTCAGTTCTTCCGCTTCCTCTCGCGAAAAGGTGCGGGAGACTGTCCACGCAAAAGTTTTGTCAAGCATTTGAGCAATACGCTGATTGTCCATTTTTTCACCTCCAATGATTGACCTAAAATCTGCTGTAAATACAGGTATCAGCTTATTGAACACAGGTTCTTATAAATAAAGTGCAGTTAAATGTAATTTCATTGGAAATTTTTTTGTTTTATATATATTTACATGAGGGCGTTCGTTTAACTTGAAACAGTTTAACACAAACGTTACTGTTTTTAGTTAATTCAATACAAGTAAAACAAATACAAAATTTTTTACATAATTATATGCTATAATAAAATGCAATATTTTATTTTATGTACTCTAAATATACCGGAATAATAAATTTCTTCTGAAAATGAAGAAAGATGGAACCCTTCCCCATAACAGATGGGAATATAAAAACAAGCCTGTCCATACCGGAACAAGCTTGTTTGACTATTTTTATGCACTATTCTCTGTTAACCCTAACAATGTTGGCTATTCTGTAGATAGAATCTAGAATCACACTTACTATGTCCTCAACAACTCTTAGTCTCCACATTATATTCACCTCCTTTGGGAGCTTGTAAATCTATTTGGACACATTGTAACATGCACAAATTTAATAGGCAAAGTATTCCTCTGTAAAATGCAAGTGCGGCAAATTAATTCCCATAATATCCTATTATATAACTTGCCGTGTTTAACACTAACATATGTCAATATTTTGTACATTATTATGACAAACACCTGGCAATCCATTGTGTAACAAAAAATAAACCCAAATAATAGACAAGGTTGCAAAGTTTTTTAGAAATATTTACAATATTACATTTTGTAACAAAATTAGTCCTTTTGCGCAAGCGTAAGATTACATCAACAAGGAGAAACACTATGGAAAAGAAATTTGTTAATATTGCAAAAAATTTATGTATTGCGACTATAATCGCACTGATTGGCATGCTGATTTGGCGAAGTGGTGACACGCCGGAGGAAAATAGCACAGATTATATTGCTCAAGCTCCGCCAGAAACTCCAGAAGAAATTACCTTGCCTGTGGAATATACCCCAGAAGTGGAAAGGCGAACACTCCCACCCCGGGCAGAGCAGCACGTTACAGACCCATACGAGGATTCGTCGCCTGCGCCCAATTACATTCCCGCAGAATGGCTGCCTCCGCCGCCGCCACCACTATCCCCGTCAGACTTACAGCTTGCCATGTTCGCACACATGGCCTTTTTCCCATTCGATTTTCACAAGGGTGAACGCCCTGGCTCCCCGCAGTTTTCGCCATTCCATTATCAGCCATTTATAGAGCATGTGATGACCAGAAATACAAGCCGCCAAAACCAATATGGCTTCACATTTGCAGATGAAATGGAAGGCTGGCACCTACTATCAACCCATTACAACCCGGTTACGGGCTTTAGTATCACCTTGTATTCATGCGAAAGGGAATACACAATTGTGATGGCAATTCGGGGCTCATACGGAGATATTGGGCCGGCACTATTAACCCAATCGGGAACATGGTGGTGCAATTTCCAAGGCTTGGCGGGATATCGTCATTCCCATGCAGATTCTCTTGTGGCTGTTCTTAATGCCCCTGCCACTCTTGCCCTCCTTGACGAAGCCAACATTTATATAACCGGCCATTCATTGGGCGGGTATTTGGCATATGTAGCAGCTTATGAACTGGTGCAAATGGGCTTTGAAGATAATATTCGCCGTGTGGTTGCATTCAGCGCGCCGCTGTTTAACGCAAGTACTATAGAAATGATTTCTACAATAAGCCCGGTTACAAGAAGCAGGATAGTCCATTACTATGTGCCTTGCGACTTAATTGCAGGCATCGTTGGTGTTGATAAGGGTAGCATCCCCCAGGACTACAGTGTATTCCAACTTACAAGCCGGTTGCTTGCCAATTTGCGCAATGTTCGTTCCATTGATATTCCACCTACTGTTTACACAATAAACAATCTTATGATTACTGTAGAAGGAATGCTGTCAATTAATATGCCCGGTCATATTACAGAGCTAGTATGGCTGTTATATGGCGCAACCAGTCAAGAAGCCCTGGAGCTAACAAACCAGTTCCGCCGCCTTGTACGGCATGTGTCAGTTACTCAAACATGGCATACCCCAAGACCGGATTCGCAACTTGCACCAGACATGTCCCTCTTTGACATTTTGCGAAATTACTCCCCAGAACTGGTAAGTGAAATTGCCGTTGACACGGTCATGAGTATTTTTGATACAGACACGCATTTTATAATGAATTTTTACCCGTATTTGTCTACACTTTCGTAATCCGTGCAAAATCCGCCATAAACTTTTTGCGTCCTACAGTTTCAAACAAAATTGTTATTTCGTAATCTGCGCCCGCGGGGCGTATTTCCAGCACTTCCCCTACCCCATATTTTGTCGTTGCCGTAGTTACCATGTCACCAACGGCAAAGTCTATGGGTTTATTTTTTGGTGTGGGAAGGGATATAACTGACTTTGGCTTAAAAGCGGCCTTATGGGGTATTGTGGCAATGGGTTGGGTTGCAGTAGATGCCACAAACTTCTTAGGTTTGCCCATTCTGTTTACAGGGGTAAGGCGATTAAGCTGCACTTCCCCAAGGAAGCGGCTTGGGGCATTTCGCGTAACCTTATCGTAGCGCATACGTGAAAGGGCGTGAATCGCAAATAAAATTTTCTTGGCCCGGGTAAAACCTACATAGCACAGACGGCGTTCTTCTTCCATTTCCGCCGGGGTGCCCGCCTCGATACTGCGGGAAGATGGAAACAGATATTCTTCCATCCCCACCATAAAAACCACATTAAATTCCAGCCCTTTGGCACTGTGAAGGGTCATAAGGGATACGGCGTTGGCAGATTCGTGATAGTTATCGATATCTGCAACCAAAGCCACATCTTCCAGGAACTTGCCCAAAGATGTATCGTCGGATTCTTTTTGAAATGTATTTGCTGTGGCAATAAGCTCCAATATGTTGGCTACTCGCTCTTCCCCCTCTGGGGTACCATCTGCAAGAGTGTCGATGTATTTTGTTTCCTGCAAAATCTTTTTTACTAATGCCGCCACGGAATTATCCGTTGAAAATACAGAAAGCGCATTCATAAAATTGGCAAACTCTGCAACAGGACCGGCTTTTTTTCCAAGACCCGGGATGTCTGCGGCTCTGCCAAGTGCCGTCCCAAAGGTTATCCCATGCTCTTGGGCATAGGATTGGATTTTATCTATGGTTGCTGCACCAATGCCCCGCCTTGGCACGTTGATAATCCGCAAATAGGCCACATCGTCCGCAGGGTTGTTTAATGCTTTCAAATAGGCCAAAATATCTTTAATTTCCATATGCTCGTAAAATCGCACACCGCCGTATATGCGGTATGGGAGATTCGCCGATACCAAGGCATCCTCTACATTACGGGATTGCGCATTGGCCCGGTACAGTACGGCAAAGTCGCTGTATTTTGCGTTGCCTGCCTGCACTTCCTCCTTGATAACACGGGCAACAAAAGCCCCTTCGTCACGCTCGTTGTCTGCCATGTACACGCGAATAGGTTGGCCTTTGGTATTTTGCGTCCATAATTGCTTTTCTGCACGGTTTTCGTTATTGGCAATTACATCATTGGCGGCATTTAATATTGTTTGGGAAGAACGATAGTTTTCTTCCAGTTTAATTATTTTTGCCCCGGGATAGTCTTTTTCAAATTGCAAAATATTTTCGACGTTTGCCCCCCGCCAACCATAAATGCTTTGGTCGTCGTCGCCTACCACGCACAAGTTTTGGGCATAGCCTGCCAACAAGCTCACCAATCTGTATTGAGCATGGTTAGTGTCCTGATATTCGTCCACTAAAACATAGCGGAAGCGGTTTTGATACCTTAGGCGAATATCCTCGTTGTCATGCAAAAGCTCCACAGTCTTAAAAATGATATCATCGAAGTCTAGGGCGTTCATGGCCTCTAGTCGCTTTTGATACATGGCGTAAATTTCTGCCACATTGCTTTCCCGAAACATCCCAGCAACTTGATGTTCATATTCTTGTGGGCTTATAAGTTCGTTTTTTTGTGCGCTTATAACCTGGGCCACATAGCGGGCAGGGTAATTAGTTTCACTAAGGTTTGTCTCCTTTACGCAGTCTTTAATCAGGCGCAATGTATCCTGCGTATCGTAAATAGAGAACCCCTTGGAAAAACCCAAGCGTTCTATTTCACGGCGAAGAATTCTTGTGCAGGCTGCATGAAAAGTACTTACCCAAACCTGATCTCCATAGGGGGTTATGGCATTAATGCGCTCCCGCATTTCCTTTGCGGCCTTGTTGGTGAAGGTGATTGCAATTATATGATAAGGGTCTACACCTTGCTCCATAAGGCGTACCACACGATATGTCAATACTCGTGTTTTGCCGGAACCTGCACCGGCAAATATAAGCAGCGGCCCGTCCATATGTAAAACCGCTTCCGTTTGTATTGGGTTAAGCTGGCTTAAATAGCTCATGACATTAACTCCTTTTTTGCTTTTATAGCAGCAAAAAACCGCTCAACGCAGGTATTAACAATTTGAGTCTCGGGTATCCCAGCAGCTTCTATTAGTAATTTTGCCCTATCAAAATTACCTACAGATGTATGATAATGAGCATCGGAAGATGCCAGAATTTGCACACCGTATTCTTTACACAGTGCAAGCATTTCTTCAAATGGTTTTTCCCCGTTATAACGGAAAGAGCCGGGAATAAGTGAATGGTTGTTCATTTCTATAATTGTGCGGGTTTTGGCGGCGGCTTTAACAACCGCTACCATATCTATATCATATACAACATTAATTGGATGCCCTATAATATGCACATTTGGGTTTTCCATGGCGTTAACCAAGGCGGCAGTGTTGGCGGTGCAATCTGCCGGGATAATAACTTCCCTGTGCATGGAGGCAATTACAAAATCCATCATGGCAAGATATTGGTTTGGGAAGTCCAGTTCTGCCTCATGGTTTAAAATATTGGCCTCTATGCCCTTTAGAATTCTTACGCCGTGGATCATATCCGGCAAGGCACCCATGTTATAAAAATGGTACCTGTGGGCACCGCCAGGCATATCCGGCCCGTGGTCTGCAATGCCTATATGGGTAAGCCCAATAGATGCGGCATGGGCTGCGTTTTCTGTAATGGTGCTGTATGCGTGACCGCTGCTTATGGTATGACAGTGTACGTCCAAAACATATTTCATCTATCCCTACTCCTTTTTTTATTACCTATGGAAAATATCCAAGCTTTCTTGTATTATACTCTGTGTAAGAAGATTACGCAAAGTTGTGTTAAATTGGAGGGTATTACAAATGAAACCTAAAGCATCTATAAAGCGCATACTATCCACCCTTGGCCGCCTGTATCCCTTCGACGGCATATGCTTTTTACACTATTCTAGCGACCATCCATGGCAGCTATTATTCGCCACAATTTTAAGTGCCCAGTGCACAGACGATAGGGTAAACATAGTTACGGCAAGCCTTTTTCGGCAGTTTCCCACACTTGAAGCATTTGCCGGGGCCGATATTACAGAACTGGAAAAGGCCGTGCGGCCTACAGGCTTCTACCGCCACAAGGCAAACCACTTGCAAAAGAGCGCGCAGAAACTGCTACATGAATTTGGTGGACAAGTCCCGTCAGACATGGAATCCCTTACAAGCCTTAGCGGCGTAGGGCGCAAGACAGCAAACGTCGTACGTTCTCATATTTTTAACATACCAAGCATTACTGTGGACACTCATGTAATGCGAATCACAAAAAAGCTTGGGCTAACCCGGCATTCCGACCCTGTAAAAATAGAGTTTGATTTAATGGAAGTTTTGCCAAAAAACCACTGGATACGCTACAACCAGCAAGTAATCACCCATGGGCGGCAAGTATGTACGGCAAGAAGCCCGAAATGTGATAAATGTGAATTAAAAAAAGAATGCACAGAATTTACAAAAAAAACCAAAACGTCAAAAGAATGCGAGGCATAAAAAATGAATAACAACCCCCTTACCTACTCCCCACGAGATTTTATACAGGAAATTTGTCAAGAGCAAGGTATCCACTTTCTGTCCCTTTCCAAGGACTTTATCTCTCGCCTTACAAAAGGCGATGTAGCCCGACATGTCCTATGGTCTAATTGGGATTTAAACAATGCAGCGGCAGACCGTATAGCCTGTGATAAATGTGCATGCTACACGGTTCTTGATCTGTGCGGCGTACCGGCAATCCCTCACTATTTGATTCAACACCCTGTAAGGCGGCAGGGCTGGACAGGGGAAATGGGCACATGGGCGCAAGCTGTGGATTATTTTAACCGTTACAGCCAAAAAGTTGTGGTAAAGCCCAACCTTGGCACAAACGGGCAAAATATTCATTATTGCGATACCATTCAAGCATTGGAAGGGGCTGTCCATTCTGTTTTTGAAAACAGTCCAGATGCGGCAATATCTCCGTTTTATAAAATTGAGACGGAGTACCGGGTATTTTATGTAAAAGGCAGCTGCCCACTGGTTTATGGCAAGATTCCAAGTGCCGACAACTGGCGTCACAACCTATCCCAAGGAGCATCGGCTTTTGAAGTAACAGATGAAAAACTGATTGCTAAGTTAACAAACCTTGCATGCCAAGCGGCAAAAGCAATTAGCATAGATTTTGCCACCATAGACGTTGCACAACTTGAAAATGGAGATTTTGCCATAATGGAAATAAATTCCGGCGTACAGGCAAGGCAATTGCTGGAACAAAAGCCTCACCTGCGCCCGGTGATAAAAAATATTTACGCAGAAGCAGTGCGGGGGATGTTTGCAGAGTAAATGAGAACAAAAAAACGGCTTGCGCCGTTTTTTTATTCCTACCTATTCATACACATCTTCATAATCCCAGTGTTCATCCATCCAGCGTTGGACATTCCCGTCTCTTATAGGCTGAATAGATACCCACGAAGTTCCGTACCGTTGGCGGTATTGCGGCAAAACATTAATGTTAAAACCAAACCATTGCATGCTCTCGTCCGGCTCCCAACCCCCGTGCGGCGAGTTTTGCAGCACGAAGTCTGCTAGTATGGCTTCCGCAAGAGATAACACTTGCTGCCTGTCTGAAAATGTATTGGAATGTACTCCGCCCCAACCATATTCCAAATGGTAAACTTCAAAATTCATGGTAATGGAGCCTATAACCTCCGGCCGCATTAATGCAGGGAAGTCTCTCAATAGTACTTCCGGCCTTGAAAGCAGATAATCTATGCCGTGCTGCTCTCTAAAATTTTGAGTTACAGTATATCTGCGGCGCACATGGTTACCATTATTTAAACGATAGTTTATCAAAACTGTGGTATGTCTTGTGTTGGTGCGCATTGTTTGCCAAAAAGCCCTGCGCAAATATCCCCGGTTGTTTATAATAGCATTGTGTAATTCCATTGTAAGGGCAATAACCTCCGGCTCTGTAATTACAGTAGCATGGTTACGCTGATGGCTAAAATATACGCCATCTACTTCCGCCATGTTTGGCACTCTGTTTACATAAAAGCCCATACCAAAGGTTGTAATTATAAGGATAGCCACATAAATGCCAACCATTGTACCGCCAAAGTATAGCAACGACTTCGCTTTTTGGCCTATTACGTTAAAAGATTTTTCTGCAATCATCTGGCCTATAAAGTAGAGAAGTACGAAACCTACAGCAGCACCAAGATACATGCCAAAGCGGCCTTGGAACATTAACGCCCCAAATATCCCCACAACTATCATTCCGGCCATTGCCAAAATGAAAACCAGTGCATTTTTAAGTGCAGTAAATACAACGGAATCCCCGGTGCGCTCGTGTTTACGTTTACGGCTACATATATAGGCCGTGGTAAACAACGCTATCCCAATGACAATGTACACAATGTAATAAAGCAGCAAACTGCCTGAGTCACCTTGGAAAATAAGCATCGGTGTCATTCCCATTATTCTGCCATAGCCTTGTATGGCAATTACCCATGAAACAGGGTTTGTCAGCATTAGGGTATCGGACAAGGAACTTGATACATATGCATCGCTTGCCCCAAACACATGTAAACTGGCTGCACCCCATAGTACAGTATGAATGGCAACCGGTATAAATGGCAGCGCACCGCACAAAAGTACAGAAACAACCCTGTTACCCGCAACACTTACCGCAAGTAGAAACAGACCGAAGTAAAACATAAAGCCAATTGCTGCACGGGCAAAAAAGCCTACTATTTGCCCAAAGGAATTCATTACTGCTCCTTGGGCTAAATCGTTGGGGAACAATAACGCAGGAAGTGTAACACGCCGCCAAGGAGTGCGTACACTATCCCAATAGGAATACGAATGCCCCGGTTCGAAATAAATTGGCACAAGAAGTATCAGGCTTAAAACCAGTAGGGGCAGCAACATTAAAATTGCCCCGGCGGCAAAGTTAGTCCAAAATAATTGTCGTTTTGTAATTGGAAACGTATAGAACGTAGATGTAGCCGTAGGACTAAAATTATAAGGATACAATGCCATCGCAACGCCAAGTGGCACAAGAATCATACCTATTATTATTGCCGGATGGGACATGGTTAATATATTTAACATAAATTGAGATTGTGCAGATGAGTTCCAGGTATTTGAAGCCGCATTATGCAGCGGAATTACAACACTTAACAAATATATTACCATTGGCACAACACCAATAACCCAAAAACGCTTTAACTGCTCTATTAAAAGTGCTTTATTAATAAGGGATTTCATTTGATGCCCCCTCCGTTTCATACACAAAAATTTCTTCCAACGTAAGGGGAAGGCGGTCAAATATTAATGGGTTAAAGCTTGCAATGCGCCCTATGACCTCTTCCTCTTTCCCCCGAACTACCAGCATTTTTATACTGCCGCAACTCTCCTCGTGCAATACTTGCAGCCCAAGGTCTTTTGTGTCAAGCTGGCTGTCAAAGGCCAATTGCACTTTATGAACATCGGACTTTAAATCGTCCAAGTCCCGCTCTATAACCATACGCCCACTTTTGATAATTCCTATAGCATCACAAATGCCGTCCATTTCTTTTAAGTTGTGGGAGGAAACCAGCACCGTCATTTCCCGCTCGGCAACGTCCTCTATAACTTCCTGCATAATAAGCCGCCGTACTATAGGGTCCAGACCGTCGATAGGTTCGTCCAGCAATAAAAAATGAGGCATGATGGACATGGCAAAAATAAAGGCAGTCTGTTTTTGCATCCCCTTAGAAAACTTACCCACCTTGCGCTTATCATCCAACTTGAACATGCCAAGCAGATGGCGATACCGCTCCTCGTTCCAGGTGCTATACATACCGGAGTAAAATTTGCGCAATGCCTTTATGTTATAGTTTGGAAAAAAATATAAATCGTCAGATATAAAGCCTACACGAGCTTTTATGGCGGCATTGTCGTAAACGGGTATCCCGTCCAGGGTTACACTGCCACTGTCCTGGCGGTATATGCCTGCCAAATGCTTAATTGCTGTTGTCTTGCCCGAACCATTTATCCCTACCAGCCCATATATCGACCCTTTCCTTATATTAAGGTTGAGCCTATCCAAGGCGGTAAAGCCATCGAAATTTTTAGTCAGGTTTTCAATTTGTACCATTTTGTATCACCTCAATTTTCTGTATAAAATCCATTATGCGACTCTTAGGCTCTTTGCGAAAAAGAAGTTCTTGCACATCATTACTAATGCGCCCGTAAATTGCCGCAACTTCTTTAGAATCGCTTTCTTCCGGGGGTTCGGAAATAAAACTCCCCTGCCCCAGCACCGTATAAATATACCCCTGACTTTCCAGCTCCCGATAGGCTTTTTGCACCGTGTTAGGGTTAACTGTTAAGGTTTTTGCCATGTCTCGGACAGAGGGAACTTTTTCCCCATGCTTAACCACGCCCGTAACTATAAGGCGTTTAAAGTTGTCCATAACTTGCTCATAAATTGCTTTTCTACTTTTTAAGTCTATTTGGAACAAATGCTCACCTCCTGTAAAATGGGGCTATGCCCATATCTCTCGCAAGCTTCACTTGCGTGTATTATATGACTTAACACACGATACGTCAAGTGTATTATTTATATTAGTACACAAAGGCAACATAATCATAATGATTTTAGGAGGATTGCCAAGTGTAGTTCTCTTTCTCTTCTATCGAAAGTTGTCAATTGTGGATAGAATTTCTGCATTATTGTATGATACAATATGGGTAGAGTAATCTTATTTTGCGCGTTCGCCTTTGTTGTTGCGGGAAGGCGGCAGTATGTATATTTTCGGGGGAATTATAGTGAAACGAATAATTGCGAAAATCTTTCTATATATTTCACTAGTGCCTTATGCTTGGTTGATTTCAGTATCAACATACTATGCGATTGTTGGTGTATCGTATAAGGGTTCCGTTCCAGCTTACGGGATTGATGGATTTCTTTTAACTGCGATGTTTTTTGGTTTCGTATTTATTATTGCTATTCCGATTCTACCGCTCTGCCTGCTTTATCAGATAATTTATTTCATAGCTTTGAAGAGAAAATTGCAAATAGGGCGCAGACCAATTATATTCAATAATAAACGCTACCAGTAAATTAACCGATAGCGTTTTAGGATGTAATCTGTGGAGGGTGTAAATAACGCGAAGCATCGAAATTGTGGTAAAATTACTTAACTCGCTGAATAGAAAACATAAAATGCGCACTTATATACCACAAAATATGGTACGTGCGTGAAATTTTTGTAGGAGGTGTTACGATTGTTGAATAAGCAAAATATCATAAATATCCTCAATGAAAAACAGTACCCCAAAAATGAATATTGGATAACAGCAGGTTCGGGGTTAGTAATGCACGGCGTAAAATTTGAAACAAAAGATATAGATATTGGTGGTTCAACATTTCTAGTAGAAATGCTCATAAAAGAAGGTGCGAAATTTCGAGTTGCCAATGATGGTACTCGAATAATAATTGTAAACGATGATATTGAATTGCTTGAAAATTGGTGCGGTGACTGTGTTACTGAAATAAATGGCTTTTTTGTAACATCATTAAACGAAATACGAAACCAAAAAGTGAAACTTAACAGACCAAAGGATTGGGATGATATTAAACTTATTGATGATTTTATTAACGGTCGAACCTTATAAGATTACCAACATTATTTCCACCCTTTACAGATAATGTCGAAAAACTTATTTTATTGACAAATCATGCGAATTGAAGGATGAAAAATGAACTACGTGTTTTGGCTTATAATAGTGTGATGTATGAAAGAGAGCGATGATAGAAATATGTATTATGGTATGGGTTTTGATGAATTGCGCTCGTATTGTCGAAAGTGTATTGATTCATTAGAGCACTGGGCAAGACGTCTAATCCATGAACAGCTAACCGAAAAATATGGGAGTAATTATTTATGTGCAGTTAATGCGAATAATGAGCCAATCGTTAAAAAGTCAATTAGAGAAAATGTTGAAAATTTGTTATTGAACCACCCTTTGCGGTTCAAACGACCTGTCGATGCACTTTTCCTTGATGATATTGTTTATTTTTTATGTAACCCAAACTTTTATGCTGAATTGTTTAAATCGGCACTTGATTTTAACTACCCACAAGGTAGAGAAACAGTAAGAGAATTCCTCAGTAGGATAGTACCTATAAGAAACGCGCTTAGCCACTCTAACCCTATTTCGATAAGGCAGGCAGAACAGGTCATTTGCTACAGTAACGATTTTATTGAAGGGCTTAAAAAGTATTATGAACAAAGGGGAATGGATAGAATGTGGAATGTACCACGGTTTATCAAAGCTACAGATTCGTTGGGAAATGTTTTTTATCCAAATGAAGATATGCTTGCCACTCTATCATGCCATGTTTTTGATTTATCGAACACAAATAATAGTTTTAAAGTAGGGGATACCTACACGATTGAACTAGAAATAGACTCAACATTTGAAGAATCTTTATATTTAATAAAATGGAGCGAAAAGCCGCACGATATCTATAGAAGTGATCTATTCAATTCTAAAATTTACTCTAAAACTTTTGATGAAAGCAATGTTATGCATACATTTACGATTAGTGCAGATATCATTTCTACAAAAACATGGCACAGATTTGGCAACTATGATGATAGTCTTGTAATTTCTGTGACTGTACTACCTCATGATGCCTAATCCTATCTTCACATTATTGCCTATAATGTGACGTCATTAAGATTTAGCTTCTGCTTGACGTAAGCCCCCTTCACAGCACACATCATATGGGTTGTTCTGTGAAGGGTGGAAATAACGCAAAGCAAAGCAATTGTGGTAAAATGGCTTAACTGGCTGAATAGAAAACATAAAATGCGCACTTATGTACCACCGTGTGGTACCTGCGTAAAATTTACTTTGATGGAGAATGACGACACTATGCTGACAGTAAAACAAACGGCATTGGTAAACGAACTTTTATCAAGATTAAGCTGTGATGAAGTATTGTTATGTGAACCTGTTATTAAGAAACTTCTTGAAATTGGATATATTCCTGTAAGACACAAAAAAAGCACTTTCGTGATAAAGTTTGATAAGCTAGGACGTACAATAGCCAAGCTAGAAGTCGGCCACGATAGTAAACTGTCATTTTGGCTGCGTTTTTCTGCCAGTAGTCAATATTCAAAAACATTTCAAGATGCGGTAAATCATCGCAATAAAGCGTGGATTTTACGTGGGCAAGATTGGCAACCAATTGATATTGAAAGTTGTTGTGGATTATGCAAAGGCAACCCGCAACTTTATCACTATGTCCGTAATGATGGAACGTCCTTTGAAGGATGTGGCGGTTATACCAAGCATGTGCATGGTGTGACCTACAACGATGTCCCCGAGATATTGCAAATGATAAAAGAGCAAGACAATTATTTTAACGAAATGCTTGATTGTTGATACATCTAATAAACATTAGTAGCGTTATTTCCACCTTATGCAGTTCACATCCTAATGTTCATTTGGTACAACCGTTTGTAAATACCGTTGTTCTTCCCTGTTTGGTGGAATGAAAAACTTGGGATACATAACACCCCACCTTTTTATTTAATCACTCCTTGATGTCATCTGGAATATCAACTTCAAAAACGCATTGCAAACTGTCTTCTTCAAGCACAGAATAAATAACCCTTCCATCAAGCTGTCTACCAAAGGCACTTTCAAGTTCATATTTGTCATGGCCCAAGCTGCAATAACAAAAGGATTTGGAAACGGTTTTATCTGTTAGAATGGACTGCCTTGCCCACGGGCAATGACACGCATAATATCGTTTCATTTTATTGTCGGTTTCGGTCAAATATTTGCCCATCATAAACGGATTTTTTATGAGTATGATTTTTGAGCCTTCCCTACGCATACTCCATTTTCCCGTTTCGTATGCCTTCATTACTACATCGTCGATTTTTTGATTAAAGAAAAGTTTACCAGACTTGTGGCATTTTCTGAGCGCATTAAG
>Ga0123355_10000097_pt1 | contig 93968 bp, 77 predicted proteins | sample TergutEmb28metaG_3_FD_89872 | JGI IMG/M metagenome (GOLD analysis project Ga0123355, IMG submission 89872) | Embiratermes neotenicus P1 segment gut microbial communities from Petit-Saut dam, French Guiana - Emb289 P1 | ecosystem: Host-associated > Arthropoda: Insects > Digestive system > Gut ... | reverse complement strand
TTACTTGTCATGGCTATCGCTCCCTATTTGCTAGATTTATGATGCTCTCTTTTCTAGCTTATTGGGATTAGTTTAGACGGATTATGCCGGGATGGATATACGGGAAGGTATTTGGCGCTTACGGCTGCCCACCGCTGCCCCTGGCCTGGGTCAAGTACCGCAATATCCGATTAACCCTGAAATCCCGGTTAAGCGAAGTAACAATAAACACATAGTTAAAATTAGTGGCCACAACCTGCTCCATATTGGCCTTAACATGAGCATAACCATGCCCCGAAGAATCCGCCCGGGAAAACTTAGAAAACCGCGGCAACAACCGCACAATCCGGGAAACGCCGCTATCATTAAACTCCAGCAGCACAAAATCTCCCACACATGGCAAATCCGCCCGCACCACCGCATCATACATAAACGAACCCTTCAGCACAGCATCAACCTCGCCGCGCCCAGTAACAACAGAATAAACATCCCGCCGAAATTCAACTACCCGCCCAGGAACAAGCCCAGCAGGCACATCCATTGCAGTAAATCCATATTTTTCTATCAAATAAATTCTCCTTTTAATTTAAGACCATGGACTTCACCCACACCCACTTCTTTTTTTGAAAAAAAGAAGCAAAAAAACTTTAATTTTTGGTGGATGTGGTACCATACGGTACCATAATTCGGGTAAAATGGTACCGTATGGTACCACTTTTGGGGCAAAAAACCGTATTTTGCCAAGCTACAACAACAAAAAACCCGCTAAACAAGCCACTTTCAAGAAAATTGTTGAACTTTTTTGTAAAACTTTTTTCCAAAAAAGTTTTTGGGTGTGGTCGGCGAAGCCTCTGACGGTTTTGCCTCAACAAAAACAGCCGCAGAAAGGTAGCCTTATCAAGCTACTGTCTGCGGCTGGTACTATTCTCATATTAAAACCATACCAGCCCAGCGGCAGCGAAAAACTTGGATGGTGTGTATTTTAATCAAGAACGGTATGGGCATAAAAAAAGACACGACCTAAATCGTATCATGCCAACAATAGTATTCACGAAAGGTTTCCCTGGTTGGCGCAGCAAAACAAGGCGGTTGCACCGCAAGAGTTGCTTTTGGGGGTTTTGGTTGCGCCTGATATTCGGTTAGGTTTCAATCACCATATTTTTAACACTCATCATTACGCACCTCTTTCGTGGTTTATTTTTTGTTGCGTGAGAAGTATAGCATTGTAGGGCGGGGGTGGTCAAGCCAGGAACAATCAAATTCCATCCCTCTTCTCACTTGATAACCCAGCCTGAAAACCCGTTTAACTTAGCAAACATCCTATCCTCAAAGTCTTCCACAACGCTAACGATATCTCCAATTTCGCAAGGCAGGTGGTAATCCGTTGCGCTGTCGCATGCGCATGTGTTCTCGTTATCATCCACCCATATGCGAGATTTTGGCACAGTGAGTATTTTTCCGGTTTTATTGTGCCTAACGCGGCAAAGTCTTTCTCCGTCTTCCACAATTTCAACAAAGCGGTCCAACCATGTAATTGCCAATGTTCCACCAGATTCCGGCTGTCGCTTCATCGCGGTATGTTTTGGCAAATTGTCAGCAGACATAAAGGAAAACTGGCCGCTAGATATAATAAACGCATTAAGCTGGCCATCTGGCTTAAGCACATTTCCGCCGTCAATGGAGATGATTTTTTTCTCTTGGTTTATAATTGGATTTGCACATGGGATTTCATGGCAGTACATTGCTGTGGGCCAATGCCCTACCACAACCCATTTGTCAAACTTTCCAGCCGTTTCCATAAAATTGTTAAACTTAACAGATTTGGCAGAAGGCTGCTCTTCCAGCGCCCCAGCATTTAGCCCAGAATGGACAAAAATATACTCATCCGATTCGATTATATCCGGCAGGGCGTCCAGCCATTGGTTTTCTTGCTGGCTTACATCGTCACCGCCCCAATCGGCGTTCCCCCGTAGAATATGCACATTGGGGTTTTCGTCCAGCTTTATGCAGTATTTCAGCGTGTCGTGTGGGTGGCTGCCTTTTGTATATATATCACCCGGCAGAATAAGCACATCATCATCGCAAAAATCTATCATACCAAGTAGCCGCTTAAACAAATCAATTTCACCATGAATATCGCTTATACATATAACACGCTTGCCATCTGGTATGTGAATGCGCCTTATCTTTGCCTTTGCGCTCATATTTTCTATCCCCTTTTTTAAATTTGAAAAACTCACTCCCCTATTCTTGCCAACAAAACCCGCGGCAGTTCTGTATATTCATGGTTTGCCGGCAGGTGATTTTCTAGCAAATACAGGGATTCTTGGGCGTAAGCTATGGCTTGGGTGTTATTTTTTGCGTTATGGTGCAGGCAGGCTATGTTGTATTGCATTATTGCATGGTCTGTAGCGGGGATTTCTGGGTTAGATTTTAGTATTTGCAAGGCGTTCTCAAAAAGCTCTAAAGCCCTTTCAAAGCGGCCCATGCCCCGGTACAGGTTGGCTAGGTTATTATATATTTTGGCGATAAAGGGGTGACTGTCTGTAAAGATATTGCGGGCGAGAGCCAGAGCTTTTTGGTAAAAATCTTCTGCACCGGCATGGTTGAATTTTTTATGGTTTATGTCGGCATTTATTAGGAATGTTTCGGCGTAGTAGATTTGGGTCTTTGGCAGTTTCGCCAGCAAATTAAGGGATAGGGAGGTTAGGCTGCTGGCCTCTTCGTTGTTGCCCTGCATGGAAAACACCATGGCAAGCTTGTTGTAAATGGGAATATACAGCGGGTTATCTGGCTCAAGTTCACGTTTTGCCGCCTCATAGGCATAGTTGAACTGACGCATCGCCTCGCTGAAGTCTTTTTTAACCTCGAAAGCATGTACACCAAGGTTAAAATACTGCGCAAAATCCCCATTAACGGCATTATCACTAGCCGCCAAGAAGGCCGTAAGGCCATCCCATGCCCGCCGATATACCTCGTGATTGGCGGCCTTAAGCTGCTTGCTTATCACCGACGGCTTGATACCCAGCATCTTACCCACGATATTCTGCCGCTGGCCATATCGCTCCATGGCCCATACGATTTCCCGTTGCTTATCTGTCCAGCCCTCTGTTATTGCCGCCAGCAGTGCAACATTGCTGCCCACCAGTGGCTGTACCGGCTGGCCTGTAGCAAACACAATTTGCAGCCAATGGTTGCTTTTATGTTTTTTCAGCTTCTCCAAATTATCAAACGCCGCATGGAATGCTGGGCCATCTATCTCGTTGCGGTTATGGCTTGTTACTGTCAACTGCCCCAGGGCAACGCTAATGCATAGAGCTGTTCCTTCTATACTATAGGCCGCCTTTATTATATTTTGCATAATCTGCGGGGCATGAAACTGCGCAAGAATCACCCCCGCGAAGGTATTTCCCCGTATCATGCCAAAGCTGGCCATTAGCGAGCCTATATGATCTGTGTTTATCCTGTCGAAAATATTTTGCATTGCTTGAGTTAATTTTTTTCTTGTTTCAATTTCCTCCGGCGGGTTAATAATTTCGCCGACCATAACACAATACATGGGAAGCCTCCATTTGCAAGGGTTTAATGGTACTGGCTACAGTGTAAACTATTTTTGGTGCACTTGCAAGTCAATTCACCTTTTATGGTTGATTTGATTCGCATCGCCCATTTATGGTGAGGAAATTCTTTGCAAAATGCCTTCATTTACCATAATAATCCATGCAACATCTCATTAATAAAACCGTCAGCACTTCTCCCAAACACCCGACAACTTTTAAAAATGTTAAAGTTTTTTTGCTTCTTTTTTCCAAAAAAGAAGTGGGGTGTCGGGGCGAAGCCCTGACGGTTCTATTAAAAATCACTCACTTTGAATTTCACTTTTTACTCTCTGTGAGCATTTTAATTTTTCTGGGGCGATTAGTTCATCGTTCGTGATGCCAGCAACGCCTAGCACGGCACCGATATGACTTTTCACTGTATTTTAGCGGCGTTTATGGAATTACACATGCATTGAGCTTATCTATCATCTTCATATGGGGTGATAATAAAATTAAACGCAATCTCTGGCAAAGGAACACGGTATTTTTCGCTTAACGCTGGCCCACAAGAACTTGACCCAACCCCTGCCATATGATAATCCACGCAAATTACATTGGACACGCATTTAACCAGCCCGTAATTATGGCGCTTTCCAGCCAATTCTTCCTGGCTGTACTCTGATGCATTGAAAGATATGTCTTTATCCGCTTCAAAGCGCAATTTTAACCCGCCGTCGCTAACTTCTACATACTTGCAACCAAAATGCGACGAATTTTCCTGCGGGCGGATATAATCCTCGTGCATTTGCGCTATATGGCTGCTAAATTTGCCAACGTATGATGCCTGATGCTTGTCTGCATAACTCTCATACGGCCCATAGCCATAATACTCCACGTTTGAGAACTGCTTTGGCATAAATAGCCTAATGCCAAAGCGAGGCAAAAATTCCACCTTTTTGGGCAGCATAACTTTGCCGTCTATCTCGAGTTCGCCGCCTGGATGGATGCTGTATTGAACTTCCATACGCGCAAATGGCTGGTGAATACTCCACCCGAAAGATTGAGAAACTTTGAACACAATTTTGTTTTCCAAATTCTCTATATTTACAGAATACACTTTTACATCGTAATCATTCAAATGCAATCTGTACCAGTCATGCTTCATCGTATCATTGTCCACGGGTGCGCGGAAGAAATTAAACTCAATTGGCCTATCAAGATATTCTCGATTTTTATTTTTAATTGAAACGAATCTAGCCTTCCTACGGTCAAAGATATACGTGATTTCACCTGCACAGATAATGTATTTTAATCCGTCGCTTAATATTTCTATTTTATTGTCGCTTTCCAATAATTTCAATCGAGAATTTTCTTTTATTTTTATCTGTTCTTGGCAAATAAAATATCCTTTTTCACACCACGCAGTCTCGATTTTTGAAGTGAAAATAAATCTAATATATGTGCTTTCGCCTTCGATTTTTGTGACACCTAAAATCTCTACTTTCTCAAAGGGCTTAACTGAGAAATTTGTCTCCCCGCACTTTACTACATTGCCATTGTTTGTAATTTCATAGCGGCAATCAAGTACATCCCCCGCATCTGTAAAGTGGAGATAATTTGTTAGCCAAAACTTACCGGCCGCATCCATTTTCACCCTCACGGGCCGGAAAACTTGCTTTGCCTCCAGCAGCCCAGTGTGCGGGGTTCTATCCGGATAGATTAGCCCATCCATACAAAAGTTTCCGTCATTATGTCGCTCGCCAAAATCACCGCCATAGCCGTATTTTGCCTTGCCATTTTCGGCCTGGCCTTGGTATACTGCGTGGTCACACCATTCCCAAATAAACCCGCCGCAAACCTGTTTACTGGAGTAAAATAGCTGGCGATAATCTTCAATGTCGCCAGGGCCATTGCCCATTGCGTGGCAATATTCGCATAGCATTAGTGGCCGAGTTTCTTCCCCTGCGATAAAATTCTCAATTTCATGCAGCGGCATGTACATTTTCGATACTATTTCTAAGAAATCTTCGGGGGTGTCGTCAAGTTTATGGGTGCTTTCAAAATGTACAATTCTTGTGTCATCCTCGGCCTTTACATAGTTGAAGGCATCCACCATGTTTTGCCCATGCCCGGTCTCGTTACCCAACGACCAAAACAAGATGCTGCTGCGGTTAAACAAGCTTTTTACCATGCGTTCCTGCCGGTCTATTATTGCATTTTTAAATTGGGGGTCTCTGGCGATAAGCGAAATCCCACCATAGGCGTTTTCCACTTCCCAGCGCAGGTTATTGTGAACATCCACACAGCCATGGCTTTCGCAATCTGCCTCGGCTATTACATATAAGCCATATTCGTCGCACAGTTCATAAAACTGCGGAGAATTTGGGTAGTGGGCGCTGCGCAAAGCGTTTATATTATGTTGCTTCATTGTGATTATATCTTTTTTCATTTGGGCTATGCTAGCCACATATCCTGTGTCTGCATAACTATCGTGGCGGTTTACCCCATGGAATTTTACAGGGGCATTATTTATTAAAATTACGCCATCTTTTATTTCGATTTTTCTCACGCCTATTCTCTCGCCAAACACTTCATTTTCGGTTTCGATTATAAGCTGATATAAGTATGGGTTTTCGGCATTCCAAAGGATTGGATTCTCGATTTTTATTTCGTTTTTGCCGCGTGCTATAACTTCGCCGGCGGCGGTTTTGAGAATCGTCACATGGTCTATTTCGGCCATTACATTTATTTTGAAAATTGCGGATTTTAAATCCTCTGCTAGCTCGGTTGTTATGCGATAATCATTGACACGTTTTTTGGGCCTTTTTAGAACATACACCGGGCGGAAAATGCCAGACATTCTTATTTTATCCTGGTCTTCAAGGTATGTGCCATCACACCATTTTAGCACCACAGCGGTAATTTTATTGCTTCCGGCCTTCAAAAATGATGAAATATCAAACTCGCTAATGCAATGAGATACCTGAGAATATCCCACAAAATCGTCATTCACAAATAAATAAATGCAGGAGTCCACCCCCTCAAACACCAAAATCCGGTCGTTTCCGTCGGGCTGGTAGTTGTATTCTCTGCTGTAAATTCCAATGGGGTTGTCGTCTGGCACATAGGGCGGGTCAAACGGAATAGGGTACGCAACGTTGGTATACTGGGGCTTGTCGTAGCCATGTAGCTGCCAATTTGCCGGCACGGGGATGGTTTTGTCGGGCGCCACGGCCAAAAAATCGTCTTCAAGGTCAATTAAACTATCAAAGTAACGAAAGCCCCATTCGCCGTCTAATGATTCAAAATTATCCGAGCTTTCCCTGGTGGCAAATGGATTTTGGTTTTTTGCAAATGGAATCATGTAGGAATGTGGCTCTACGCTACCTACATGGAGGGTTTCAAGGTTTTCGTGGTAAACAAGCAAGCTTTTAGGGCTGTTTTGGGAAATATCGCTCATCTTCATTTGGCTCTCACCTTTCGTGGTTTCCTAGATATAAAAAAACAGAGCCTGCCCTACAACCCACAGCCGTGGATTGCAGAGCAAAGCTCTGCGCTTATTTATTTCTTATGCTTCAACATAAATATAAGCGGCATTTGCAGCGCCATCCCATCTGGGGGTTGCGCCAATTTCGCCAGCAATGAAGCCCAGCGGCACAAATGTGCGGCCTTCTACTATAACAGGAGTTCCCATGCCACCTGGTAAAGCTTCGCCAATTGGCAAGCGGATTTCGGCCATTCCTGGAGGCCTTACATATGCTACATTGTTTTCAAAAGCAAATTCTGCGCCTAGGGCTTCGCCTACAGCACGTAGGGGCACCATCACGCGGCCATCTTGGTTAAATGGCGCGGCTTCAATCGTAAGCGCCTGGGTATCACGATGGTAGGTGGTTTGTCCAACCACAAACCTTAGCACGATTACGCCTTCTGCCGGCGGTGCTGGGGTTGGAGCTGGTGCAGCTGGTGTCGGGTCTGCTGCTGGGGTTGGGGATGCGGCTGGGGTTGCTGCTGGCGTTGGGGCTGCTGCTGCTTCGCCCACACGGGTAAGGTAAAAGCGTTGAATCTCTACCGCGCCCACAGCATATTGCACCCTAATTGTGTTATTACCAGCATTCAGCTGAACATATTCTTGCAAGTTAGAGATATACCATATCATGTCCTCGGTATAGGCATGAGTGATATTTGGCCCGCCATTTATAGAAATCAAATGCGAACCGGATGGGAACCATTCTGTTAAGTTAATCGCATACAGGCCAAGCCTGTACATGCCAGCTTCAGGCACATTTACTGTAAAAGTAACTGCTCCTGGAGGGTCGCCATCGTCCAAAAATCCAATAGCTTGGCCATGCGCAATCGTTGCGGGCCCTTCGAATACTGGGTTGCTTTCATCAATAAACCCTGAAACAGTGTTCGCAAAAACAGTAACAGGAAAAGCCAGAGCAAAGGCCAAAGCCATTGCCAACAACAGAGAAACACTACGTTTTGCTAACTTTTTCACAACATACCACTCCTTTAAATTTTTTACAAACTCTCCTGCGGAAGGCTAGCCCCGTGGGAATGTATTGCGGGGCTTTGCCAAATCTCGCAGCCGGAATCAACTAATTACAGTTTGTAATTAGTTGATTTTGAAAACCTCTTCCGAATGTAGTTTGTATAATAATAAAACTACTATACATTGTGCATAGTAGTTTTCATATAATTTATTTTCCACGAGAGTTGATATTTTTTCCGATATTTATAATGCCCATTCTCTTGCCTTGGCAGCTAGAAGCATCTTGGGCAAGGCGTCTGCCTCATGGTTTAGGCTTGGCTCTACAGCTGCACACCAGGCAGAATTAAGCCCTTCTAGCCTGGCCATTAGGCTTTCGTATTCCTCTATTGGCACGCCGGTTTCGTTCATTACAGGGGTTAAAACCGCTTGTATCCGCTGCATATCGAACACTACTTTTAGCCTGTCTATTAGCACCAATGCGGCAATATGGTTGTGGGTGTATTTTCGCTTGCCCACCCCTGGGGGCAGCAGCCCGTCTCTTATATAATTTTGTATCATGCCGCGGGTTATGTTAAGCCCCTTTTTTTCGCAGAACTTTAGCACTTGTGATATGGTCATGGTGGGGGCGTAATTTTTTATATCCTTTAATGGGTCAACCTGTGCTGCCATAACCGCCCTCACCTCTTTCGCTTGTGGGAAGCTCGCTTACATGGGTAAATTCCGGCGCATCCACCTTCATTATCACCATCTGTGCGATTCTATCCCCGCGGTTTATTTGGAAATCTTCCTGCCCGTGGTTTATAAGCAGCGCCCCAACTTCGCCGCGATAGTCTGCGTCCACTGTGCCGGGGCTGTTAAGTACTGTTATGCCGTGCTTCAAAGCCAGCCCGCTTCTGGGGCGTATTTGCGCCTCAAACCCAAAAGGGAGCGCCACCTTGATACCCGTAGGAATCAAGATTCGCTCGCCTTTTTTTATTAAAGCGGAGATATTTGAATACAAATCCATACCGCTTGCCCCGGGGGATTGCCTCATTGGCAGCGGCAAATCAGCTGCGTTTTCGCATTGGCTAATTAGAAACTGCGCTTTTGACTGCATCCTCCGTCATTCCTTCCACTTGCTTGCCAACCAAGGAAATACTCATCTGGTCCATCTTGAATATTTTGTCGCAAACGCCGTAAAATGCGTCCATATTTATCGCATCAATTTTTGTCACAAGCTCGTCTGGCGTTACTGTTTTGTTCAGCATCAGCATGGTGCGGCCTATGCTATTCATGCGGCTGGCGGCATTTTCTAGGCTTAGCAGGAAATTGCTCTTTAACTGCTCTTTGGCCTTTGCCAGCTGTTCTTCTGTGATTTTATCTGTAAACATGCCACGTACTTCCTGGGCTATAAGCCGCAGAACATCCGGCACCTGCGTCGGGTTAAGCGCCGCATACACCAGGAAAACTCCAGTGTCGTAGTAGCTGGCATTATACGAATACACAGAATACACAAGCCCATGCTCTTCCCGGATTTTTTGGAAAAGCCGCGAACTCATGCCGCCACCCAAAATCGTGTTAACCGCCGCCAGGGCGTAGGAATCATCAAGGCCAGATGGTATCCCTGGGAAGCCCATGCATAAATGCACCTGCTCGATATCCTTTTCCTTAAAGCTAAAACCCGGGGTGTACACAGCCCGCACATCATCAGCCCCAGAGGATTCATCTTTGAACCCTCCGAAGGCCGCTGTAATTTTTTCTAAAACCTCTTTTTCATTGATATTCCCGGCTACGGCTATCACAACATTTTGCGGGCGGTATTTCGCCCTTAAAAATGCCTTGAAATCTGCCTGCTTAAAGCTGCTAATAGTTTCTGGCGTGCCAAGAATAGTCATACCCAGTGGGTTCTGCGGGAATGCACGATATTGCAGCAAATCTACACATAAATCCTCTGGGGTGTCCTCATACATGCTAATCTCTTCAAGGATTACATTGCGCTCCTTTTCAATTTCCGCAGGGTCGTATTTGGACTGGAAAAACATATCCGTAATCACATCCAGCGCCACATCAAAATGAGTGTCCAGCGTCCGGGCGAAATAACAGGTGTATTCCTTAGATGTGAAGGCATTTAGCTGGCCGCCCACTGCATCCATGGTGTCTGCAATATCTTTTGCGCTGCGCCTGTCTGTGCCTTTAAACATCATATGCTCGATAAAGTGGCTAATGCCATTGGTTTCGGTGGTTTCGTTGCGGCTTCCATTGCGTACCCACACGCCAAAACTGACGGAACGCACAAATGGGATGGACTCCATTACAACCCTGAGCCCATTAGGCAAGGTGTGAACAGCTATCAACGTCTAACGCTCCTGTCTCTATTCCCGCCTCTGTTTCTGTCGCCGCCTGGGCCACCGCTACGTGGTGGCGGGCGTTTTACCGTGGTATCTGCTGTAGGGTCTAACACACCCTTGCGAGACAGATTAACACGCCCCTGGTCGTCTATTTCTGTAACCAAAACCTGTACAATTTCGCCCACGCTAGTTGCATCTTCCATGCTTTCCACGCGGGTCACATCCCATTGGGAAATATGCACAAGGCCTTCTTTTTCTGGTGCGATTTCTACAAATGCGCCAAATGTCATTAGCCTGGTTACTTTGCCGGTGTAGATTTTGCCCACTTCCGGCGGGTTAACGATGGATTTGATTATCTCAACTGCACGGTTAACCTTGGCTTGGTCTTTGTCTGAAACGAAGATGCGGCCGTCGTCTTCGGTGTCGATTTTTTCTACGCCGGATTCTTCTATGATGCGCTTGATAACCTTACCACGCGCGCCGATAACTTCCGCAATTTGGTCCACATTGATGCGCAGGATTTCCATTTTTGGTGCGTAGGGAGAAATCTCTGGCCTTGGCTCGGGTATTACTGGCAGCATTACATCGTCTAGGATTTTGTCACGGGCGATTTTGGTTTGGTCTAGGGATGCACGGATTATCTCTGGTGTAAGCCCGTCAACCTTGATATCCATTTGGATTGCGGTTATGCCTTCTTTGCTTCCGGCTACTTTGAAGTCCATATCGCCGAAGAAATCTTCCAGGCCTTGAATATCTGTAAGCAGCACAAAATCGTCTATGCTGTCTCCTGTAACCATACCCACAGAAATACCCGCAACAGGCCGTTTAATTGGCACGCCGGCCGCCATTAGCGACAGGGTGGAACCACAAACCGCAGCCTGAGAAGTAGAACCATTGGAGCTTAGCACCTCGGAAACTAGGCGGATTACATATGGGAAATCATCCTCATTTGGGATAACCGGCAAAAGCGCACGCTCTGCCAGGGCGCCATGGCCAATTTCACGGCGGCCAGGCCCACGAGATGGCCGAGTTTCACCCACAGAATAGCTTGGGAAGTTGTAATGATGCATGTAGCGCTTGTTATCTTCAAGCTCGTCTAGGCCGTCTAGCTGCTGGGTGTCGCCGCTGGAACCTAGGGTTGTTACGGTTAGCACCTGGGTTTGCCCACGGCTGAATATTGCAGAACCATGGGTGCGTGGCAGTATATCCACTTCTGCTACAAGCTGGCGGATATCTTCCATGCCGCGGCCGTCGGGGCGTTTGCCCATATCTTTAATCATGCGGCGCACGGTTTCTTTCTCGAACTTATATATTGCCGCGCCAAGATGAGATTTATACTCGGCTTGCAATTCTTCTGAAAATGTTGGTAGCAATTCTGCTTCCACTTCGCCTGTGATTTTAGAAATTGCTTCATCGCGCAACTGCTTTAGGTCGAAAAATACGGCTTCTTCCATGCGCTTATCGGTAATATAGCTTGTTACCGCATTGTAGAAATCCTGTGGGATTTCGTGGCGTTCGTAGCTGCGCTTTGGTTTGCCATGGTCTTTTATAATTTGGTCTGTGAATTGGATGATTTTTTTGTTTTCTTCATGAGCTAACATGATTGCGCCATACATTGTATCTTCGTCAACTTCATCTGCGCCTGCTTCAATCATCATCACTTTTTCCCTGGTGGAAGCCACGGTTAGCGAAAGCTTGCTTACTTCGCGCTGTTCTGCAGATGGGTTCACCACATATTGGCCGTCTACCAAGCCCACATTCACCGCGGCTGTTGGCCCGGCGAATGGAATCTCGGAAATGCACAGCGCAATAGAGCTGCCAATCATTGCGGCAACTTCTGGGCTTGCGTCTTGGTCCATAGAAAGCACGGTGGCCACCACGCCAACATCATTCCTATAATCATCTGGGAAGAGTGGGCGGATTGGCCTGTCTATAAGGCGAGATGCCAATATTGCATGCTCAGTTGGCCTGCCCTCGCGCCTAAACCAGCTGCCAGGGATTTTGCCCACTGCGTAAAATCTTTCTTCGTAATCTACACTTAGCGGAAACCAGTCTATACCTGCGCGGGGTTTTTCGCTTGTTGTGGCCGTTACCAGCACAACGGTGTCGCCATAAGTCATGATAACTGCGCCACCAGCAAGCTCTGCTACGCGGCCAATTTCACATTTTAGCGTGCGCCCACCCAAAGTAGTTTCATATATCTTTTGCATTCTGTCCTACTTTCTTAGTCCAAGTTCAGCTATTAGCGCACGATATTTAACGATGTCGTTGCGGCGGATATAATCCAACAGCCCACGGCGTTGCCCTACAAGCTTCAACAGCCCGCGGCGTGAATGGTGGTCTTTTTTGTGTTCTTTCAAATGCTCTGTTAAATGGTTGATTCTGGCCGTAAGAAGCGCCACTTGCACTTCTGGGCTGCCTGTGTCGGCAGCGTCTCTGCCGTGTTTTGAAATGATTTCTTTTTTGTCGATCATGTCTGATCCTCCTATAAAATTTTATCCCCTCATGCCAAGATTCGGTCGAGGTTTCCAAAATCTGCGCATGGGTTCATGGAAGTATAGCATGGTGGTGATGGTTGTCAAGGGGAAATGCTATTAAAACCGTCAAATGCTTCGGTTGCCAACCACAGCTCCATCCGCTTTTTTCTGAAAAAAGCGGGGTGAAACTTTAGCATTGGGTTTTTATGAGAGAGAAGATTGGGAAATCGTGTCCTTTTTATAGTATAGTGAAGTATAGCCGCTCCACCTGGCAAACCACCCCCACGGCCTCCCCGATGAAAACAAAATCAACTTATTACAGATTGTATAGTTAACGCCCTATGAAATAGTCCGAAAGTAAGCTATACTACAGTTATGTCATACAGTAGAAAATTTCGAGAAGAAGTATTGAAATACCATGAGCAAGGTAACACGATACAAAAATGTCATGAGATATTCGGAGTAGGCACAACAACAATAAAGGAGTGGAAACGCCTCAAAAAGCAAACAGGGAGTTTAGAAGTAAAACAAAGGATATACACCCCAACCAAGCTAGACCCTGAACGCTTAACAGCCTACGTATCTGAAAACCCAGACAAGTATCTACGTGAAATTGCCGAGGTATTTAACTGCAATGAATCTGCCGTGCGCAAAGCATTTAAGAGGCTAGGCATAAGTCGTAAAAAAAACTAAACGGTATGTGGAAAGAAATGAAGGTTTACGCGCAAAATTTCTTAATGAGATTGAAAGTTATCCACAGCACCAAATTTATTACATCGATGAGTGCGGAATAAACCAGTGCTTATACCGTGAATATGGCTACGCCCCAAGAGGCCAACAAGTAATAGGCAATGTTCAAGGCAGAAGGTTCAAACGGTTTAATATTGTTGCCGCAAAATGTGGCAGTAAAATTGTAGAGCCACTAGTCTATGATGTGACAACAGACAGCGCGCTCTTTGAATGTTGGTTTGAAACCCGATTATTAGCGTCAGTACCAAAGGGCTCTGTTTTGATAATGGACAATGCGGCATTCCATCGAAAATCAAAACTCCGCACTCTTGCTGAAAACGCTGGAGCTGTTGTGTTGTTTTTACCACCATATTCGCCAGACTTGAATCCTATTGAAAAATTTTGGGCTTGGCTGAAACTTGAACTACGATCAATATTGCATTCTTACGACAATATCATGGATGCTATTGCGGACTGTTTTGTCGGGCGATGACTATAATAAGTTGAAACGCATTGCGCCGTGGCAAAAAAATGACACGGCCACAATTTGCGGCCGCGTCGTTTTTAGCTAAAAAAACCCGGTTCAGCCTGCCGCGCTTTATGGCAGGCTGAACCGGGTGGAGATTTTATGCTACTACAAATAATCCTAGTTCGTTTGTTTCAAATATGATATTTGCTGCACTTATCGTGGCTTCTAGCACCCGCAGGTTGCGAGGCAGTATATGCCATACAGTTGTTGCAGCGCCTGCTGGCAGGGTGATTTCTACTGTGCCGCGGCCTAGGTTACGGATGGTTCTGTTACCTACCCTTATAGACACTTGGTAAGCTCTTGCGCCTTCTGGCATTAGGTTGGCCAGGGTTGGCAGTTCTTGCCGCAGGTTAATTTCTGTGATGCGTAGGATTACATTTGGTGCAGAAGCGTTGCGGCCTATTTGCGCCAAAGCTTCCGGGCTAAGGTTTATCACGCCCTGTGGCAAAATCAGCTCGAGGTAAATGCCTGCGGCGGCCAGGCGGCGCATGGCATGAGCAGATATCCCGGCCGTAGCTATCTCGAAGCTGCTAAGGTCGATTGACACCTTCTCTGATGCGGTTTCATATGCGATGGCCAGTAGGCTTTGCGGCAGTATAACCGTAGCCGCGCCCCTGCGAATAGCCACCGTTGCATCGTTTTCGCTTAACACTGTTAAATTGGCAATGGTTGGCGGTGCAAATACAGATGGCTGCACTGGGAAGTACGGAATTTCCAGTGGGATGAATGCTACTGGCGGCGGCGGTACTATAATATCTGCCGTTACAGTCACCTGCACCGTGGCTACAAAGCCGCCATCTGCCGTGGTTACAGTTATCGTGGCCACCCCAGGGGCTACTGCCGCTACTAGCCCTGTTGGGCCAACTGTGGCAATTGCCGGGTTGCTGGATGTCCATACTAAATTCCTATTGGTTGCATTTGCCGGGGCTACTGTTGCGGTTAGCTGTTGATTTTGGCCGGCTTGCAGGCTAAAATTGCCCTGGCTTGTGCTTACGCCAGTTACAGGCACATCTGGAGCCACAGCCCCCGCCACAAAACTATGCAAAATATCCAAATCTATGGCATTGGCTGACATGGTGAAGGTAAATGTAAATGTCTCACCCGCTACAGTTTCCCCTGGGGTTACATTTCTTGTAATGGTGGCCGGGCTTACAACAATCCCACCTGGGCTGCTTGTGCTAATGGTATGCACTCCTGCTTCCAGGGCTACCCCTGCAAGGTTTAGGGTTATAGTCATGGCTTTGCCTGCGGGCTGTGCACCTGCCGGGGTTATTGCACCGGCGGCAGTTATACCGTTTTGCGCTGCAGAAGCTGTGGCCAAATTAACCGCGAAAACAGGCGCACGATGCAGCACCACGGCCTGCGGAGAGCCACTTAACAAATACCCCGCCGGGCTGGCAACGCTAACATTTACAGCATCCCCATCTTCCCAGTTGCCTGCAATGGTAAGCACCCGGGTAGCCCCCGTGCCAGAGATTGCCTGAACTGTAACACCGCCTGTAATGGTGATATTTGCCACAGTTATGGCTGCAGTTATGGCATTGTCAAAAGTTAATGTTAGCTCTGTCGTGTTGGTTTCATTTGCTAGGCCGTTGGCGGTTACGCTCACCAGCGCAACTTGCGGTAAGCCCCATGGGCCGTCGCCGCTATAGCGCGGGCGAACCTGGGCTAATCTTTCGTTGGTTATGCCGGCATTGCTAGATGCAGGGCCTGGGGTAGCGTTTGCGTAGCCTGTTGGGTATCTAAAGTCAATCGGCTCAAAATCTGCTGCATTATCTCTAGTATTTTGGGTTCGCCTCGCAGAAACCTGCCTAGATATACGCATGGCATTGTTAGAACCAAGATAGTGCGCTACATAATTGGTAGCGGTGCGAGGGTCGTTCAACACGCCCACTAAGTCTATAACATTGTTAAATTCCGCCGGTGTAACCCGGTTAGATAGCTGAGCTTGGTTGGCAACAAGCGCCACAACCAAGTTATTGTTATTGAACTGCAGATTCCAACCTATATCAAAGCTCGGAATAATATAGCGCGGCATATGCCCACCGCCTGTGCCATCGTTAAACCATGTGGTGCTAACCACCAACAGCGACGAAAACGGCTGTATGGTATGCCCTGTTAAATTCAGCACATTCCAGGCATTCGCCCCTGCGCCATTAACCACCTGCAAAGAGTAATTACCAAGGTAAACAGCTGCATCGGTCGGGTTAAAAAGCTCGATAAAACCGTGAGAAATAGCGTTCGAGCTGAAAGAGCCATTACCATGCACATGGTTTATTACCACAGACGGCGGAGCCAGCTCTGGCATAAAGAAGCTTGCCGTTACAGTTACAGGGATGGCCGGGGTTGGCATCACAAATGTAGCTGCGGCAGGGTGAGCTGGGTTTGAAATTGTCACGCCTGGGGCATTTGTTGTCCAGCCCTGGAAACGCTGCCCTGCCGGTGCTGCGCCTGCATTTAGGGTAACTGTTGTGCCACCTGCCGCCAAGCTTGGGTTAGCTTCTGCGCCAACACCGCCGCCAGCTATTGTAATATTTGCAGGCAGGTTGCCTGGTATAAACACTGCGGTAACGGTGATATTGTTGCTGCCTGCCGGTGGGGTTACGGTCATTGTATTGGTGGTTACATTATTATTGTCTAGCCCGCCGCCTACTATTTCAAAATGGGAGAATACATAGCCTACAAGCGGCATAGCGGTAACTTCTATGGGTAACCCGCGGATATAATTTGCATTGAAATTGCCAATGGTAAAGCCGTGGGTTCCTTGTCTTTCAAACAAATCTGCACGGATTTGCGCACCGGCAATATCAAACCAGCCTCTGTCGCTATTGGTTGTCCATGTGATGTTGGCAAAGCCTGTGGTGTCAAGGCCTAGGTTAAGCTCATTGTTGAAATAATTTCTTATATGGCCTATGGAATAATTGGAACGCAATGTAACGGCATCGCGCATGGCGTTAACGTTATTTGTCCATCCTGGCACACCATTGGTTGGGTTGGTTGCATTGTGGTAGCTCCAACGGAATAAATCTGCACCTACATGCGGCAAGCGCTCTGCCACCATGTTGTCTATTATATAATTTGCCCTTGCCTGGTGGAAAACTGTACCTGTATAAGTAGAGTATCTTGCGGCAAAGGTGTTTCTAAACTCTGCATTGGTGAACAAATTTTGAACCATGCCTGTTACCCACGGGGAACGGAGTTGCTGTGTGCCAAAATTCCATGGCCAGGTAACGACTGTTTGCCCGCTATAACGGTGCGTGGTGAAAAATTGCATCATATCGTTTGCCTGGTGGTTGATACCTTCATCGAAGTCTTGCACTACAAAGCGCCACCTGCCATCGCCGCCGTATGCGCCTGGGACAACAGCTGTGGTACGCCAGAATTCGAAGTTGTTGCTAATCCAGTCCCAGTTGTCGAAATGATAGCCAATTATGAAATAGTCAATAAAATTGTCTACATCTACACCGGCTGCAAAATTGTCAAAATTCGCCTGTAGCGACATATCCCGGCCTTGGATGAAGGCATTATAAATATGCCCTTGAGTCCAGTCTTCTAGCTGCACCAAGCCACGTGGAACATCGTAAAGTTCGCCTATTAAATGCTCGTGCCTGTGGGCGCGCAGGCAGTACATCCCCCAAAATTCACCATTTACGAACACTGCGCCGTAGGTGGAGTTTTGAACAACAGGGCGCAACGGCTCTGCCATCAAGGCTACAACAGAATCCCGCATTCCTGTCCTGTTGCGGTCTGTTACGCGGGCGTTAATATGCCTGAAATTGCCTATTGTGGTTAGCGGGTCGTAAAAATTGCGCCTGGTTTGTGGAATCATCTCGTACATGCCGGTAATATCGCCTGCACCTTGGTTAAAGTTAAAACGAAGCGACCTTTTGGGATGCCGTCTAGACCAGTTGCCAAACACCCATGCGTTGGCATATTGTGAGAACATGCGAGTTCCATCTGGGTAAAACATTTCAAAATTTACCACATGCCTTGGGCCGTCTATGGGATGTACTCCTGCCTGCAAAGGCCAGTGGGTTCTGTTTGCGTTTCTGTATATACCCTGGATTGGGTCTATAAAATGTTCGGCCTCTAGGGCAATGGATATCACGCGGGTGTTAAAGTTACCCCTGCCGTTATTTTCTACAAAAAATGTGTTTGTTACTGTTGCAGAGGGATTATTCTGCGCATCGAAGGCTACGGCACGCACCACCATGGCGTTGTAGTACAGGTTTGGCACATATGGAATGTATGGTGATGTTGGAAGCATAAACCCAGTACCTGGGCCAACATCTACCCATGTGTCGTGGATGCCTTCAAAGGCCCTGCCTATGCCATGCACAGACATTGGGCTGTTAGCTTCAATAGCCACAGGCGAATGTATTAATATTGGCCCGGTATACTCCTGCGACAACACAGTAGGCACGCTACCATCTGTGGTAAAACGTATCGTATGCCCTGCCGGGGCAGTTAATGTCAAATTAAAATCCGCGGCATAAAACCCTGCCTCATGGGAGAACACAGGCTGCGGCACAGCATTAAACGGCATAAATGCCATATACTCTTCCGCCTCATAAGCCAACATATCGTCGCTTATGCCATCGCGCATCATGGCGGTTATTTCATCGTTAAAATCTGCGCTATGTTCAATTGCCAGCACGGGTATGGTGGATAGCATCATTACAACAGCCATCACTAGAGCCAAACTGCGTCTTGCCTTCTTGTTAATCATTTAAATCCTCTCCTCTTTTGCCCCTCAACCAGGGTAGGTTTTCGTCTTGTTAACTTTAATCCATTTAGATGAATTCCACAAGTATTTTCTGAAAGTTTGTTGGAAATTTGGCAATTTTGCCAAAAAATACTTATAATTCGCAATTTCCTACGTTTCATTAAAATATTCTGTGGCAAATTTTCTATAAAAAAACCCAATTCAGTTGGTCGGATTTTCCGACCAACTGAATTGGGCAAAAATATTAATTCCCCACAAACACCGCCGTAACAGTTATATTCCCACTGCCAGACGGCGGTGTAACCACCATCGGGTTTTGGCTAACATTATTGTTGCTAATATTGCCGCCCTCTACCCTAAAATGCGAGAACCGATAGCCCTCCAGCGGGTGGGCGGTTACAGTGATCGGCAGTTGGCGGATATAATTTGCACTAAAATTGCCGGTGGTGAAGCCGTGCTGGCCATGCCTTTCAAATAAATCTGGGCGAATTTGCGCGCCAGAGATATCAAACCAGCCCCTTGTGTAATCTGTGCGCCATGTGATATTGGCAAAGCCAGAGGTATCTAGGCGAAGGTTTAAATTAGAATTATGCGCGCCGTTAAAATAATCCCTTACATGGCGCAAAGAATAACCAGAACGCCTTAGCAGCACATCGCGCATACCGTCAACATTACCTTCCCATCTGGGTATGCCATTTGTGGGGCTGCCCGCGCCAAGATATCTCCAGCGGAACAGGTCTGCCCCAACATGCGGTAGCCTTTCGGCCACCATTTTGTCTATTATTGCGTTGGCCATATCTGGGTGGAAGGCCGTACCCATGTAGGTAGAATATCTTGCCGCAAAGGTGTTTCTAAATTCCTCGTTGGCAAAAAGCCTGCGGAATATTTCTGTGGCCCAGCTGGGGCGCAGCTGTTGCGAGCCAAAATTCCAAGGCAAGGTTGGAACATTCTGCCTTGAATCTGACGAAGTGGTAAAAAAGCGCATCATATCGTTGCTGGCATGGTTGATAGCCTCGTCAAAATCCTGCACTATAAAGCGCCAGCGGCCATCGCCGCCATGCACATCTGGGATTATCTCTGTAGTTCGCCAGAATTCAAAGTTATTGCTAACCCAATCCCAGTTGTCAAAATGAATGCCTAGTATGATGTAATCTATAAAATTATCCACATCTACATATGCGGCGAAATTGTCGAAATTTTCCTGCAAGGCCATATTTCTGCCGTGGATAAGCGGCTCATATATCTGCTGGCGGGCCACGTCGGATATTTCTATATATCTGCGGCGTATGCCGTAAAGTTCGCCTATCAAATACTCATTCCTATGGGCGCGCAGGCAATACATGCCCCAAAACTCACCATTTACAAACAATGCCCCATATGTGGAGTTCTGAATAGTGGGGCGTAGTGGCTCGGCCATAAAAGCTACCACAGAATCGCGCATTCCTGTCCTGTTGCGGTCTGTTACACGGGCGTTAATATGCCGGAAATTGCCTATGGTGGTAAGTGGGTCATAGAAATTTCGCCTTGTTTCGGGGATCATATAATACATGCCCATCACATCGCCAGAACCCTGGTTAAAATTAAAGCGCAACGACCTTTTTGGGTGCCGCCTAGACCAGTTGCCAAACACCCATGCACTGGCATATTGGCTAAACATTAGCTGGCCGTCTGGGTAGAACATTTCAAAATTAACCACTTGCCTTGGCCCGTCTTCGCTGCATACATCAGATTGGCTTGCCCATGCAGTTCTATCCCAATTGCGGTATATGCCCTGGGTCTGGTGGATAAAATGCTGTGGCTCTACGGCTATGGATATAACCCGGGTGCTAAAGCTGCCCCGTCCGCCGCTTTGTACAAAAAACGAGCTTGTAACAGTTTCAGAATAATTTCCATTTGAATCAAATGCCCGGGCACGCACTACCATGCCATTATAATAGTTGTTTGGCACAAAATTTGTATGCCAGCCTCCTTCATAGGAGCGGCCGATGGCAGAGGTAGACATTGGGCTGTTTCTTGAATTTAACACCGGAGAGTTTATGGCTACTGGCCTGGTGTAAAGCTGAGAACTGGCCGTGGGCACGCTGCCGTCGGTTGTGAAGCGGATTGTATAGCCTTCTGGGGCGGTTATTGTTAAGTTAAAATTTTCTGTAAAAAAACCGGCCTCATGTGAAAAAACCGGCCTAGGTACGCCTTCTGTGGGTTCTTCCCCACGGGCAACCATCGGGAAAACAAATAATGCCGCTAGTATCGTTAAAACCGCCACGGCTACGGCTAATCTATTCCTGCTACTTAGCATTGTAAACACCTTCCTTTACCAATAGCAAATATAACCTAACCGTAAGAATTTAACAAGCATATTGTCTAAGATTTTGTCGTGAGGTATTATATAGAAAAACCACCTGAGGTGAAAAATGAGCAAAAACCAAAAACGTATAATCTCCCTAAGCGTAATAATTGCCATGATTGCAGGCCTTGGCGGCGCTTATATATGGCAGCAAAGGCAAGAGCCATACAGCCCACCCCCTGGCGATGAGATTACCATCCCCCCAAGCCTAGTGTTAATCTCTGGGCAAGAGACAGAACTTACAAACGTGACCTTTACCCGCGGCGGCGAATCTTACACAATCATACCATACCCGGGCAGCGGCGGGGAAATAACCTGGCAATGGGAAGCCCACCCAGATTTTGTGCTAAACCAGCAGGCCATGCGCGACAAAACCCGCCCTGCATGGGCGCTTAATGCGTCTTCGCAGCTATTTGAAAATGCAAGCGAAGTAAACCTGGCAGATTTTGGCCTTACTACTGAAAGCACCTTCATAACATCCACCTTCTCAGATGGCAGCGTCATGCGCATTCATATTGGCGAGCAATCGCTAGATTTGCGCCATACTCATGTGATGATAGATGGCAGCCCCGCAATTTACCTGGTTCACAACCATTTGTTGCAGCATATTGGCTTTACCTTGGAAGAAAGCCTTTGCCGCAGGCTGCCTTTTTTCACATTTGACCTGCATTATCTGCGTATTTCCCGCTATGGGCAGCCCACAATCGAGCTGGGCATGGAAGAAGCTGTGGGCATGGAGGCTTTTGCAGAATTCATGCCAATTTCAGAACACGGCGTGCTTACAATGCGCCAGCCAATCCCCATGCGCCCATTGCATCACCCCAATTTGCTTACAGAACTGCTAGACCCCCTAACATTCCTAGAGCTTGGGGAAGTAGCCGCCATCGCGCCTGTAGACCTTATCCCCTTTGGCCTGGCCAACCCAGCCACAGAGCTTGAAATCCATTCGTTGGGGCTGGAGGCCACCTTGCTTTTTGGCGATACCTTTCTTCAAGACGGCGTGCCTTATATTTACATGAAATTCCACGACCGGCCACATGTTTTCGTCGCCCCGCACCAGCCCGCCGCAGCTGCAGAAAACATTCGCCTTTTTACCATAATAGACCGCCACATAGCCCTTCACAACATCCTAGACGTACTGGAAATAACCATCACATCTACAGACCCCGTTCGCAACATTGAAATGGCCATAAACCATGGCGAACCAGAATCCTTCGAAATCTCACCCACCATAAACGGCCAGCCCACCGACCCAGACCATTTCCGCAGTCTATACATCTACCTAATTGGCATAAGCGCAGACAACGAAATCCAACCCTTCACCCCAGACTCCACCCCAGCCTTCGCCATAACATTCCACAAAACCGAAAACCTAACCCAAACCCTAACATTCTTCAACTACGACCCCAACTTCTACGCAATCTCCGTAGACGGCGAAGACCCTTGGTTCGTAACTAGCCGGCTTAGGCTGGATAGCTTCTTCCAGGCCGTTAATTAATACCGCCAGGGGCTTCACAGGGTTCGTTTCGCGTCGCCTGATTTCTTCCAGGTTGCATTCTCAAAAGACTAAAGTTTTACCAAAAAACTTTGATTTTTCAAAAACGGCTTAATTACTGGCTTTTTTTGCTGCCGCAAGTTCGTTTTTATGGTTTTTTGCCTCAAAAATGGTACCATACGGTACCATTTTGCCCTAATTATGGTACCATACGGTACCACTTTTACAGTTTTTGATAAACTAAACTTTTCTCAAATGCAGCCTGGAAGAAACCTGGCAACGCGAAACAAACCTTGTGGAAATTTTTGGAGGTGCCAGAGGCCGGCCGGCGCCGCATCCAGATCAAGGCATTTGGCAGTTTTTTCATTATTCCACAGAACACTTGTTCTATTTCTTTTTTTGTAGTACACTCCCGTTATCATGAAGGGAGTTTTTTTGATGCTTGGTACTAATTTGATTAAAATTAAGGGTGCAAGGGATAATAATTTAAAGAATGTAGATTTAGAGATACCGCGCAATCAGCTGGTTGTGTTTACAGGGGTTAGCGGCAGTGGCAAAACTTCGCTGGCTTTTGATACTATCTATGCAGAGGGGCAACGGCGTTATGTAGAGTCGCTTTCTGCCTATGCAAGGCAGTTCTTGGGGCAGATGGAAAAGCCCGATGTGGACTTTATAGAGGGGCTTAGCCCGGCCATTTCCATAGACCAAAAGACCACCAGCCAAAACCCAAGGTCTACGGTTGGCACGGTCACAGAGATTTACGACTATCTGCGGCTGCTTTTTGCCAGGGTAGGCACGCCCCATTGCCCAAAATGCGGCAAAGTGGTGGAAAGGCAGACCATAGACCAGATTGTGGACCAGGTGCTAACCCTGGAAGAAGGCACAAGGCTGCAGATTCTTGCCCCAGTGGTGCGCGACCGCAAGGGCGAACATGTGAAGCTGATTGAGGATGCAAAACGCAACGGCTACGTACGGGCGCGTATAGACGGCGAAGTGCTGGATTTAGGCGAACCAAGAGAGCTGGACAAAAAGAAAAAACATACCATAGAAATTGTAATCGACCGCCTAGTGGCGCGGGAAGGCATACAGAAGAGATTATCGGAATCTATAGAGGCGGCCATGGCATTAAGCGGCGGCCTTGTTTTGGTAGATGCCGGCGGTAAAGATATCACCTTTAGCCAGCATTTTTCCTGCGTAGATTGCGGCGTTAATCTATCTGAAGTAGAGCCGCGCATGTTTTCGTTCAACAATCCATCCGGCGCATGCCCAGATTGCTCTGGCCTTGGCATGAAACTGATTTTCGACCCAGAAATGGTAGTACCCAACCCACGCCTAAGCCTAAACGAAGGCGCAATAGCCGCACCGGGCTTCAATTCCATTAAAACCGACAATAGCTTCAGCCATTCCCTGTTCGAATCACTAAGCTACGAGCATGGCTTCAGCCTAAGCACCCCATATGAAGATTTAGATGATTCTGCCAAGGATATTATCATGAACGGCAACAGCAAGCGCATAAACGTGACCTTTGTAGGGCAAGACGGCCGCCTGCGTACCTACCCCCATATCTTCGAAGGCGTAATGGGCACCCTTTGGCGGCGTTACAAGGAAACCGCCTCCCTATCCTCCCGGCAAGAATTTGAAAGCCTCATGACCAGCATCACCTGCCCGGCATGCAACGGCCAGCGCCTAAAACCCGAAATCTTGGCAGTAACCGTGGGAGAGCAGTCTATCTCCCAGGTCACGCAGATGACAATATCTGGCGTGCAGCAGTTCTTTGCCAAGCTAAAACTAACCAAAACCCAGCTAATAATCGCAGACCCAATCCTTAAAGAAATCCATGCCCGCACGGGCTTTTTAATGGATGTTGGGCTAGACTACCTCACCCTTGGCCGCGCCGCAGGCTCGCTTTCTGGCGGAGAAGCCCAGCGCATCCGCCTTGCCACACAAATAGGCAGCGGCCTGGTTGGGGTGGTCTACATTCTAGACGAGCCCAGCATCGGCCTGCACCAGCGGGACAACGACCGCCTGCTAAAAACACTTCGCCATCTCACAGACATAGGCAACACCTTGATAGTGGTAGAGCATGATTCAGACACCATGCTGGCGTCAGATTTTATCGTAGATATCGGCCCAAAAGCCGGCGTACACGGCGGCGAAATCGTATTCGCAGGCCATGTGAAAGATATCGTCAACTGCGAGGCCAGTATCACCGGCATGTACCTTAGCGGCCGCGAGAAAATTGAAACCCCAGCGGAACGCCGCAAGGTAGACAAAAAACGCCTGCTAAAAATCACCGGCGCGGCAGAAAACAATCTAAAAAGCATATCCGTGGACATCCCCTTAGGGGTGCTAACCTGCGTAACTGGCGTAAGCGGCAGCGGCAAAAGCTCACTGGTTAACGAAATCCTATACAAGCGCCTGTCCCGCGACCTAAACCGCGCCAGAATCAAGCCTGGCCGCCACAAGGATATACAAGGCCTAGAGCATCTGGATAAAATCATCAACATAGACCAAAGCCCCATAGGCCGCACCCCACGCTCTAATCCAGCCACCTACACCGGGCTTTTCGACCTGGTGCGCGATGTTTTCTCACAAGTGCCAGAGGCCAAGGTGCGCGGCTACCAAAAAGGGCGCTTCAGCTTTAATGTGCGCGGCGGCCGCTGCGAAAGCTGTGCTGGCGACGGCATATTAAAGATAGAAATGCATTTCCTGCCAGATGTTTACGTCCCTTGTGAAGTATGCGGCGGCAAACGTTACAATCGGGAGACCCTAGAGGTAAAATACAAAAACAAAACCATAGCAGATGTGCTAGACATGACTGTTGAAGAAGCCTTAACATTCTTCGAAAGCCTGCCACGCCTGCGGGACAAGCTACAAACCCTGTACGATGTTGGCCTTAGCTACGTCAAGCTTGGCCAATCCTCCACTACCCTATCTGGCGGCGAAGCCCAGCGCGTAAAACTAGCAACAGAGCTATCCCGCCGCAGCACCGGCAAAACTCTATACGTACTAGATGAACCCACCACTGGCCTACACGCCGCAGACGTACACCGCCTAATAGGCATCCTACAAATGCTCACAGACGGCGGTAACACCATGGTAATAATCGAACACAACCTAGACGTGATAAAAACCGCAGACCATATAATAGACCTAGGCCCAGAAGGCGGCGGCGCAGGCGGCGAAATAGTAACCACCGGCACGCCAGAGGAAGTTGCCAAATGCAAAAAATCCTTCACGGGCAAGTTTTTGAAGGATGTGCTGTAAATAATAAAAACCGCCAGCGATGAAAATCGAATCATCCCTGGCGGTTTTTCTACACTTTCACGCTAAAACAAAAGCCGGAAGAAAATGCTTATTTTCTGCTTATGCTTTCATTACTTGCAATTCATTTAAAATATATTTCTTGCTAAATGCAATCAGCTGTTTCGTGTATTCCAAAGCTTCTTTATCAGGATCATAAATTCGTAAAGGCCAGCACGTGCAAACATTTGGCGCATTAAAATCTGTTTTTGGCATATTCGGGTGTTCATCACAAGTGCCATCTATACAAGTTTTTGCACAAATATAACTACAAACAAAATTTTTCAGGTCATCATTTTTCATTTCATTATAAAACTTCATATGTCTGGGTTGTTGGCGAAAAATCCAATTACCATTACATATTTTCAAAAAAGCTATTCTCTTGCCTTTAACATTCAAGCCCCATGAGTTTCCGGACACCCATGATATATTTATTTTATCCGCTCGAATAAAATCTATAATGTCCAAAAATAACTCAGTTTTTTTGTTGTCGAGAAAATCCGCAGCAACATCTTCGGGCTTTGGCTTAATCGATTTTTGGTTTTGGTAAATTGACATGTTCATTCTCCGCCTAAAACATAGCCACTATCTATCTTGGCTGTTATATCCATCTATATTGTCAATTTTATGCACCCATAAGTCCATCAGCTTTTTCACATTTTCTAATATTTCTGCGCCGGGGTCAAAAAATTCAAGTTCAGATGTACAGATATTTTCATAATTTTCCCCAAAAACTATAAAACCCTTGCCGGGTTCGTTGCCGCAACCGCAGGGATTCCCCTTAAAAACATTGCAGGTCTTGACGTGCGCCTTCGCAAATTCTTTCAAATCATCGTCAACCTGAAAGCCCTCGCAATCGCTGGCAGGAGCATCGCAGATAATCCAACAATCTTGCCAGAAAATAATAATACAAGTAAGCTGACCCTTATAGCCAAAGCGAACGCTGCCATCTTCATCGTTTAACGGTGTCATGCCTATGTCAAATAGATGTGCCACAAAGTCTTGCGCAACTTTTAACTTATCACCGCTCAGGACTTTTTTGAATTTGTCATTGATTTTAGTTTGCGTGTTGATATGTTCAGACATGATGAATCTCCTATTCCTATATACGAATTACGCATGCACCACAACTTGTCATAGTGCGCAAATGCGCTTTCTGTTTCAATTGCATCACAAAACTACTAATGGTTAGCGTGAACTGACACGCTATTCGGCACTATCTTTTTACTGTACTCCACCATTTTTTTAACATATTCCAGCGTTTTATCGTCCGGATTTGTAAATGCTATCGTGTGCTGAGAACAGACATTTTTAAGTTCTTTTCCAAAAACCGAAACATCAAATGAACCTGTACACCCCTCATGACAAACATCGCAAAAGTTCACGCATTCTTGAACGGCTGATTTGAAATTTTCATCAAAATCGCCGCTATAGTCACCGAACCAAAAATGAAATTGGATTTCATTGGGGTGAAACCATATCTTGCATAAATTTTTCCCATCGTAAGGAATTTTGACAGCATTTTTTTCGTAGGTGTCAGGCAATGCTGTCAGTTGATTATTTTTTAAGTAATCAACAAATTTTAATGCTGTTTCTTTTACTTCGCTACTCAAACATTCTTGGATTTTACTCTCTAAAGTTGCAGTAGTGTTTTCTAACATAGGTTATCCTCTCCTGATCGGCATCCAACGCTCAAATCGTGAACCGTACTTGGTTCTGCCCTCTATTTCTATTTGTGTAATGGGGCTATCCGGCGCATCATATCTCACATACCCCTCCGGCATTTGCACACCCTCTCGTAAAGAGTGTGTTTGTCCAATCCCGCAGTAATTTGATGTCAATGAATTGCCGAATGTATATAAGTCCTCATCGTCCGGCAACCATTCGTGAGTTACAACCAAATATTCACATGCAGGAAATTTTACAGCTGAATATCCCTCGGGGATTTTGTCTGCGCTGTCGACTATGTTTCCAACGAAATAGACCTGCTCGTTGTTTTTGTAATACCAAACAATGTGGCTGTACGGTGCCGTCTGCCCCGCTTTTTCGGCGATTTTGAAATATGTATCCCACACAACTCCAAAGTCTGTGCTTGGCGTAACGACTTGCTCGACACCCAAGAAAAGAAACTCGTCCTTAAACGATTGGAACAAAATGAGTGCCGGTTTTTTAGCACTCGCTTTTTCCAATACTTCATCCGCTTTACTTAACTCATCCACAGAAACTTTTTCCTTAATTCTATTTTCGGAAAAAGAAAGGGCGTTTACAAGTGAAAGCATGGAGTTGTCGCTTAACAGGTTGAGTTTTAAGTTGGCTTTTGCTTGCAGTTCGTCTACAAATTTTGTCAAAATCGCTTTGACGGTGGACATGGCTGTAATTTGCTCGTCAAGTTGGCTGATATTTTGGCTGAAAATATCAATCACTTCTGCGGCATCTTGATTGTTCAAAATGTCTTTAATTTGTTTCATTGGTATTTGCAATTTCCGCAAAATTACGATTTGTTGCAATCGCTTTATGTTTTCATCGTCATAAACACGGTAGGCATAATCATCTTTTCGTAAGCTCTGTATCAACCCGCTCCGCTCGTAATACCGCAGCATTTGCGCCGAAATGCCGAATGTTTTAGAAACTTTGCTAACAGTTTGGAGTTCCATGCGTTGCTCTCCTTTCATAATCTCACTATGGATTATAAAGGAGATAACGGTTATCGTGTCAAGGTTTCTTTAAAATTTTCTACGCAATGATCTATCTGTAATGTTTAATGCTTGTTCAAGTCGCAAGTCACCAGATATTCCCCCATTGCACCCCGCAGACACTCGCCATAACCGGCTCATTGTCGGCAATAAGCAGCATAAGCTCGGCCATCTTCATTTTAGATGATTTGTCTATGAAATTATGCATTCACAATCTCCCCGTCGGCCAGCTCGTACACCTTATCTGCCACGTCCATCAGCCCTGGGTCGTGGGTTGTCATCACTATCGTGGCGTTTTCGTATTCTATCAAATCTTTAAATATTTTTACCACCTGCAAGCCGGTGCTGGTGTCCAGCTCGGCAGTTGGTTCATCCGCGAAAATTACCTTTGGCTTATGAGCAATGGCCCGGGCAATAGCCACGCGCTGCTGCTCGCCGCCAGAAAGCTCTGCTGGCATATGGTTCATGCGGCCGCCTAGGCCTACTCTGTCTAGGCAGGCTTCTACGCGGCGGCGGCGTTCCCTTGCGGGGTAACCGCTTATCCGCAGGATAAATTCTACGTTCTCATATGCGGTCATCATGCCTACCAGCGCCACAGATTGGAACACGAAACCCATCTCGCTTTTGCGTACATAGTCGCGCTTGGCCTCGCTTAGCTTGGCCAAAGATGCGCCATTAAACACTATATCGCCCTCTGTTGGGTAGTCTAACGCCCCTAAGATATTCATTAGCGTGGTCTTGCCGCTGCCGCTTCGGCCTTTTAATATTGTCAATTTGCCCTCAGCCACGGTCAAATCAATACCCTTAAGCGCCCAAAACATGCCGCTGCTTCCCATTGGGAAACCTCTTTTTATACCGTTTGCTTCAAGGATTATACTCATGGCCGCTCACCTACAAAATAGACTTCCCCCGTGGGCAAAAACACGCGATTGGATACTAGCTCAATCTCGCTGCCCCTGGCTATATGGTCGTTGCCGCCCACCAAGAAACGCTCATCCCTTATGCTGCCCGCAGATTCCATGGTGATGAAAATATCGTAGCGGCCTTCCATGGGCGCAAGCACCGCCGTGCCATCTGTACGCAGCATTACATCATAGGCGGTCTCCACACGAATATCCACCACTCGCCCTATCGGCTGGCGCGAATGGCGGCGGTACATTACATCTCCAACTTCCACCGCGTCCACAATAAAATGCCTAATGCCAGCACCCTGCACCGTTACATAAAACCGCTCGTCTGCCCGTATTATCACGCCTATGCTGGGGGCCATCTGCCTGTACACAAACCCCGCCAGCACCGCCACAAAAGCCAGCACAATCAACAAATCCACCACGCTTACCCGCTTAAAGAGTCTACCTTTTTCGTCTATCATCTTGTCCTCCATTCTGCCATTGTAATACTAATATTAACCACCGTGAGCTGTGCCGCGTTGCGGGAAACAAACTGCTTTCCTTACGCCGGGCTTCCTGTCAAATCCAGTTGGTCGGATTTTCCGACCAACTGAAATTTTTCAAAATTACGGTTTTTGATTTCAAAAAATTTTTATTCTTAAGCTACATATGCTCTACGCTGGTGATAAACCCAAGCCCCGCAAAATCCACAGACCTTGCCGCAATCTCCTGGTTAACCCGCACCACATACTGCCCAATTTCCGTGGCATAATCCGTAACCACGGCCCAGGCCTCCACCACAATATAAGTGAACTCTAGCCCTTCAACCGCGCCGCGCCTTATTACATTATTGGCCTCATCTGGCGCATCTTCCAAAAACGGCAGCCCATAAGCATCAACCACATGCCCAATATTAAGCCCCCTAACGCTGTCAAAAACAACGCCCCCGGGCCTTATACCCTCATGAAAACCCTCCGGCCGTGCTGGCAGCTCTATAGTAAACCGTACCCGCTGCGCATTATCCGCAACAACCTGCTGCGGCGCAGAAAAAAGATACCCCGCCCAAACAACAAGCACAACTAAAATAACCAAAAGCACATCCACAGGGTTGATTAAACCGAACAACCTGTATTTTCTCATTTCTAAATCCTCCTTATTAAGGCCGCATAGGGCTTTGCCTCGCTTCAGCCCACCAACAACTCCCTATAAAGCCCGAAAGTCCTATCCACCATCTCTTCCACGGTAAAGCGGCTCTCGTACTCTTGCACCGCACCTTGCGCCAGCTTGTTGTACATCTCACCATCCTGACAAAGGCCGTTTATCGCCTTAGCCATGGCTGCCGGGTTGCACGTGGGTACTACCACGCCGTTCTTCCCGGTGGAAATCACATATGGGTTACCCCCATAATCCGTTACTATCGCGGGTTTGCCAATGCTCATTCCCTGCACCAGCGCCAAAGATGTGGCCTCTGTGCCAAAGGACGCAGATACCTGCGCATCCATCACGGCCAAAACTTCCTCCACTTCCTTGATAAAACCCAACAAACGTACATTTTTTATACCCTCAGCCGCTATCCTGGCCTCCAGTTCTGGGCGGAGTTCGCCCTCGCCAGCCATCAGCAGCAGAATATTCTGGTTAAAATCACGGGCCGCCGTTAGCATATCCCCCTGGCCCTTCACCTCTGTAAGCCGCGCAACCTGCGCCAGCACAAAGGCTTCCTGGGGTATGCCGTACTTTTCGCGCAGGGCGGTGCGTTCTTCCGGGGTAAACGCCCGCGGCTTTGGCATTCCGTTAAAAATCACATGGATTTTTTCCGGCCTTGTGCCCAGGGCAAGCTGATTATCCATGGCCGCCGGCGATACCGCAATAACCGCATCGCTAAGCCAGTTGGCCAACCGCCCCAGCGCTCGCTGTTTGAGGCTTGGGTCAAACACGCTATGCCTGGTATGCACCACCTTGCATTTGCCATAAAGTCGCGCCGCCAACCGTCCAGACATTGCCGCATGGGTATGCACGATATCCGGCTTGTAGGCCTCCATACACGTGCGCAAAGCCCTCACCGCCCTAAACGAAAACGATTTCTCTGCAAGGTACGGCAGCTCCACGCATTTCACCCCAGCCTCTTGCAAGGCCGGAATCAGCAGCGCCCCCTCTGGCAGCGCAACCTCCACTTCAAAACCATCCCGCGGCTTGGCCAGCAGCGCCAGCATCTGATGCCCCGCCCCGCCAATATTGCTATCAGAAAGAACATGCAGCACCCGAATCATGACACATCCCCCTCTGTAAAATTCGGCCGCGGGTCTAGCAAATTAGTCTCATCCGCATTATCACGAGCTTGCCCTCTGCTAATAGCGAAAGCAATGCCCAACCCCAAGAAAATATAAAAAACCAACTGCACACGGTAGTTGTAGAATACATAATCAAAAATCCCCTGGAACAAAAACCCGATAACAGCCGCAACCATGGCAGCCGCAATCACTTTATCGCCAAAATTTGTGCTACGGCGCAAAAAATTGGCCATCACCCTAAAGAAGCAGGCCAGCACGCCAATAAACACAACCAGCCCAACTATCCCTAGCTCCACAAACACCTGCATAAACAAGTTGTGGGTATGGGGCGAAACTATGGCTGCAAAGGCATAATAGGGGTACACCACATTATAGGCCTCAATCCCCTGCCCCAGGCCAATCATCCAAAAATCGCCCAAAATCCGCAACGAACCCTGCCATATAAATAGGCGAAACTCAGTGGAAGTATCCTGCAAATTAACAATAGAAACCAACCGCGCCACCACAGTGGCCGGCAGCACAAATGGCAACGCCAGCAAGGCCGGAATAAACGCCACAATCAGCCGTTTCTCAATAATCAGCACAAAAACCCCGGCGGCCAGCGCCAGTGACAAATAGCAGCCACGAGACAGAGTTAGCAGCAAATTAACCACCAAAAGCCCCGTAATCCCCATGGCGCAAAGCTTATAAAATGGCTTTTTCGCATAAATCACACATGCCCCAGCTAAGGGAATGGCCAGCAGCAAATAAGTGCCAAAAACATTAGGGTTGCCAAAAGTAGAAGACACCCTAGATTGCCCGGCAAAAAGCTCTTGGTCAAGCCAAATACCAGAGCCATACCCCGCAACCCACTGATAAAAACCCCAAACCCCAGTGCAGGCCGCACCCATTAAAAATGCAAAAAACATAAAATCTACACTGCGGCGGGTCTTACAACAAGCCACAACCAGCAGCAAACTGGACATAAACACGCTAATTAAAGCCGCAACACGTATGCTAGACCCCGGAGTAAGGGAAATAAATCCGATAAAAATATTTAACCCAATAAAAACAAGCAAAAAAACCGCCTGATTATCAACAACAAACCGGCGGCTAAGTAGCGCAAAAACCAAAACTATCACAAGAGCCCCAGCCAGCGCCATAGTAGGTAGCAGCGGCGCAGCAAATACAACCATCAGCAGCCCCAATGAAGGCAAAGCAAACAGCGCCCATTGCAGCAGGCTGTTAAACCCAGCATTGGCGCCAGGCTGCGGTATAGGCACATCGGCACCATCTGCCACTGTGTTTATCGCAAAGCTGCCACGGCATAAATTAGACAGCCATCTAGGCCATTCCTCTGGCGAAACAAATGGCTTTGGCAGGCCGTTAAGCAGCTTATCCGCAGCTTTCGCAAATATACTGCCCTTCAGCTTCTGTTCCTGGTGAGCATCATCCCCCACAAAAAACCCGGCAATAAAACTGCCGCCACAAAGCCGCTTTACAAAGTCAAAAACCCATACCAAAGCACGGAAGAACAAGCTCCCGTCCATCCAGTTGGATACCCCAGCCCATATTGAGCCAAGTTTAGCCGACAATGTTATACCCGCCTTTTATCATAAGCCATGAATCCGTTACAAAACTGATTCCGCGCCCGTCACTGCGCGGCACAAGCATCAGATTATTATGTGGAATCGTCTCGCCGTTGGATACATCCACCCCAGCGGTGATATTCACCATGCCGTCCGGCCCAGAAATAGCAATGCCATTGCCACTACGCAGGATAAACTCCACCCCAGCCTCTGCAATAAGGATACGCCCCGCAGGCACAAACAGCGCCTCGAACGGCACTACTTCCCCTGCGCCGCCATGCATGGCCACCCGCAGCATATCTCCATAAACTTCTTCAAAAAATATCATCACATCTTGAAAAAGCATTTCCCTATCACTTAGGGTTATGGGCTGGCCAGGCTCTGCAGGAGGCGGGAAAGCCACTCCCCCGCCAGAAATCTGCGCCCGAAGCGCCTCTAACTCTGCCGTAACCTGGGCAATCCTATCATCTACATAACGCCTTGTAACCAGCGGGTCTGTAATATCCCCGGGCTGCGCGGTAACCGTAGTATACAAATACCCCATTGAAACCACCGCAATACAAAGCGCCAACACTGCCGCTATGCTTCTCTTTTTCATATTTTGTCATCCCTTCGTAGTCAAAACCTTGGGGCGTAGCCCCAAACCCCTTCCGCTTTTTGAAAAAAGCTTGGCAAAAACTTTAACATTGGTGTTTTTGCAGATACTTGTGGTTTCAGTTGGTCGCAATTTGCGACCAACTGAATTGCATAGCCTGCTACCCAAAAATTAAAGTTTTTTGAGGTGCCTGAAGCAGAGCCTCTGACGGTCTTATTTTTATATATCAACGGGTTCCTCCGCTAATGACATTAATATTTCTTTCATTTCTTGCGCTGTTTTTGCTTGGTTAATTTGGTGGCGGGCTTCGGCAGAACCGGGCATGCCTTTTGTGTACCAGGATAGATGCTTGCGCATTTCGTATGGTTGGGTTTGGGGGCACTCTGCTACCATTTGCAGGTGTTTTAGGGCCGTGGCGATTATTTCGGCGTGGGATGGCGGTGGGGGTAGCTGACCTGTTTGTAGCAGGGTTAGGCTGCGGCTAAAAAGCCAAGGGTTACCCATTGCGCCGCGGGCTAACATTATGCCGTCGCAGCCGGTTTCGGCTAGGCGGCTGGCTGCATCTTGCGGGGTGTAAATGTCGCCGTTGCCTACTACAGGTATTTTTACGGCGGCCTTTACTTCGCGGATTATGTTCCAGTCTGCAAGCCCCATGTACAGCTGGTCACGGGTGCGGCCGTGTACGGCTATTGCCGCCGCGCCAGAAGCCTCGGCTATTTTTGCCATTTCTACAGCATTGGCGGTGCTGGGGGTGAAACCCCTGCGGATTTTCACGGTTACGGGGCGGTTGGAAGCCCTCACCGCCGCAGAGATTATCCGCCCAGCTAGGGCCGGGTCTTTCATAAGTGCCGCCCCCTCGCCGTTTTTCACGATTTTTGGCATGGGGCAGCCCATGTTTATATCAACTATGTCAAACTCGGCCGGGCCAAGTATTTTTATCGCTTCTGCTATTGTTTCCGGCTCGCTGCCGAAGAATTGCACTGAAAACGGCCGCAGCTTTGGCGGGTTTTCCATCAGCCTAGCCGTATTCTTGTTGCCATATACAATACTCTTAGCGCTAACCATCTCGGAAACCGTAAGCCCCGCGCCAAAATCATGCACAATCTCCCGAAAAAATTTATCCGTAACCCCTGCCATAGGGGCCATAATCAGGTTATTTCTTAGCTCAAGGCTACCAATCTTCATACCAACATCCAATATTAAAGTTTTTGCCCCGCTTTTTTCAAAAAGCGGGTGGAGGTGTCGGAGGCGAAGCCTCTGACGATTTTTCCTCTGGCGGTTTTTCCAATGATATCCTACCCAGTTTCCCGCCCCTAAACTCGTCGGTTATTATTATTGCGGCACGTTCTATGTCTATTATGCCGCCCTTCATTTTGAAGCCGCGAGCTGCGCCTATTTCGGTTAGGATTTCCCGAGGGGGCATTGGGGGGGTTAGGTCGGTTTTGTAGCGTTTGCTTAGTATTTGTGGGTCTATTTCCATTAGCATTTTTATTAGGTGTTCGCAGAGTGTGATTTTGTCTAGTATGTTGTCGGATACTGCGCCGGTTACAGCCAGGCGCAAGCCCACCATTTGGTCTTCAAATTTTGGCCATAACACGCCTGGGGTGTCCATTAAGTCGAAGGAATTGTCTATTTTTATCCATTGGCGGCCGCGGGTAACGCCCGGGCGGTCTGCGGTGATGGTGCTTGCCCGGCCAGCCAGCTGGTTTATGAATGTGGATTTACCCACGTTTGGGATACCTACAATCATGGCGCGTATTGGAATGTTAACCCGGCCGCGCTTTAGCTGCTGCTGTGATTTTGGGCGCATTATCTCTTGTAGCTTGGCGGCCATGCGGCCTGTGCCGCCTTTTTTCTTGTCGTTGTCTTTAGCGTTCACCGCCAATGCAAAAAAGCCCAGTTGCCGGAAATATTCCTCCCACTGAGCTGTAGTATCTGGGTCTGCAAGGTCTGCTTTGTTCAGCACCAGCACGCGGCGTTTATCCTTAGCTAATGTGTCAAGGTCTGGATTGCGGCTAGACATGGGCACCCTGGCGTCAAGCAGCTCTACCACCACATCTACCAATTTCATTTGGGTGACTAGCATTCGCTTGGTTTTGGTCATATGACCTGGGTACCACTGTATATCCATCAACCTGTCATTGTCCATTGCTGCCCACCCGCCCAAGAGAGCCTAGCGGCCATATGCGCACCAGCACCTTGCCCAGCATATCCCCTTCTGGGATTGTGCCTACAGATGTGAAGCGGCTGTCTTTGCTTTGGTTGCGGTTGTCGCCCAGCACGAAGAAATGCCCTTCTGGCACTGCTTCTGTAGGGAAGCTGATATTGCCTATGGCTAGAACTTCAATTCCTGTGAAATCGTCGTCCATGGGTTGGTCATTCACGTAGAATATGCCATTGCGTAGGTCTATAATATCTCCGGGTACGCCAACAACCCGTTTGATATACATTTCAGACGGGTTGCCCTGATACGGAAAAGCTACGATATCGCCTGCCCTGGGGCTAATAAACCAGTAAGAAAGGCGGTTTAGCACAACCATATCACCATGTTGAAGGGTTGGCTCCATAGAATTGCCCACAACTGAGGCAGTTCTAAACAGGAAAGTCCGCATCACAAAGAAGAGTATAACTGCCAACAAAATTGTCGCCAGCCATTCCGCCAGGCCACGCAAAAACGGGTTACTAATGCGGCTTAACATATATTAAGCGTCCTTTTTTGCTTTCGTGAAAATTGCCTCTTTAACCTTGGCAGCTTTACCAATCCTATCCCTAAGGTAGAATAGTTTTGCGCGGCGCACAATACCACGGCGCACAACTTCTACTCTATCCACCCTTGGTGAATGAAGCGGCCATGTTTTTTCTACGCCAATACCGCCAGAAAGCCTACGCACGGTGAAAGTCTCACGAGGGCCGCCGCCTTGACGCTTTAGCACTACACCTTCAAACACCTGGATTCTTTCCTTTGTGCCTTCTACGATTTTGCCGTACACCTTAACAGTGTCGCCGATGTTGAACGCTGGCACTTCTGATTTAAGCTGCGCCTGTTCAATTTCTCTAATTTTAGAATGCATTGCTTGTTGCCTCCTACTGTATTATGACAAGACAATGGGCTTTGCCCACACCCACCAGCTTTTTTACTAAAGCGCGAAAAAAGCTGGGCAAAAACTTCAAAGTTTTATTTTGCTTTTTGCTTAGGCTAGGGTATTATACACATCATTGACTTAATCGTCAAATTTTGTCTGGGGTGATTTTTATGGTACAGCTAAACAACGATTGGGATGAGATTTTGGCCGGGGAATTTGAGAAAGATTACTACCTTCAGCTGCGGGAATTTTTGAAGAATGAGTACCGAAGCCTAACGGTTTACCCAGGGATGTTTGATATTTTTAATGCGCTTAAGCTTACATCTTTTGGGGATGTTAAGGTGGTGATTGTGGGACAAGACCCTTATATTAACCCTGGCGAAGCCCATGGGCTGGCTTTTTCTGTGCTGCCTGGGGCAAAAACGCCCCCTTCTTTGCAGAATATTTTTAAGGAACTGGCCACGGATATTGGATGTACTCTGCCAAATAATGGGCATCTTGTGCATTGGGCAAACCAAGGCGTGTTATTGCTAAACAATGTGCTAACCGTGCGGGCAAAAGCCAGCCGTAGCCATGCCGGTCGCGGCTGGGAAATTTTCACAGCCGCCGTGCTAGAAAAACTAAACCAGCGGAAAAAACCACTAGTGGCCATGCTTTGGGGCAACGATGCCAAAGCCAAGGGACAGATTTTTAACAACCCGCAGCATCTGGTGCTACAGGCGGCGCATCCTAGCCCGCTGGCAGGCGGGAAATTTTTTGGGTGCAGGCATTTCTCCCGGGCTAATGAGTTCCTGGCCGGGCATGGAATTGATGGGATAGACTGGCAGATTCCTAATGTTTAACACTCATCTGCGGTTTCATAGTCGCTCCATCCGCTTTTTAAAAAACGTGACAAAAACTTCAGCATTAGGATATAAACATATCCCTTTGCTGGAGTTTTTTTCTGCATAACTACGCCGAAACCCGGCAAGAATAACGAGGATTGTATTTCATTAACCGGAGACAACGTTCGGCAGAAGCGATTTCAACTTATTACAATCTGTAATAAGTTGAAATCGCCGGATAGGATGCCAGAACCGTTTCAGCCACCAGCTTTGAATCAGGCTGCGAGACGCATACGAAAGCACATGCCTGTATTTTAACGGAGTCGCCCTCCGCATAAGAGAAAGGGGGTTTTATATATGCGCCAAAAATTTAAGACTGTAATTTTGCTTTTCATATCCGTGGCCATCGGGTTTATTGTTGGCAATGCGGCATTTCTTATGCGGTTACCCAGCACCATTCGGCTTGTGGAATTTACCACCCACACATTGGATATTGGCCTGCCTCTTTCTGCCACTTTTAGCAGCGAAACCATGGCCGTAGCTAAGGTAAATGATTATTCCATAAGCGACGGGCCGCGCCTGCGTCTGTCTGGGCCGGTGATGCTGCACACCCAGGGGCAAGGCTACGCAGAAATGACCATAGAAGCCTTTGGGCTGCCGCTGCGCAGGGTGCTTTTGAATGTAGTGCCAGAAACCAAGGTAGTTCCGCTGGGTACTGCCATTGGCGTGCGTATAAACACAGACGGCGTGATGGTGCTGGGCACAAGTAGCTTCCCCGGCACAGACGGCGAAACCCATCGCCCATCCGATGAAATATTGCGCGGTGGAGATTTAATAATCTCCGCAGACGGCGTGGAAATTAAAACCAAAGAAGCCCTAAGCGAACATGTGGCAAACAGCGTAGCCTGCGTAGTTTTTACCCTGCTCCGCGACGATATTGAAATAGAAGTAACAGTATCCCCCGAAGAAGCCGCCAACGACAACACGCGCCGTATTGGAGCATGGGTGCGGGATTCCACAAAGGGCATAGGCACGCTAACATTTTATAACCCCGCAAACGGCAGCTTTGGCGCACTTGGCCATGGTATAGTAGATGTGGATACAAAACGCCTAATGAGCGTACAAAGCGGCATAATAATGCCCTCCACCGTAACCAGCGTAAAACGCGGCGCAAGGGGCGCCCCGGGTGAGCTAGAAGGCAGCGTAAACACCAACCAAACCATAGGGGTTGTAACAAAAAACTGCCCCAGCGGCATCTACGGCAAGCTAGACTACGGGGCAGTGTCCACAGGCCGCGCCCCCATGCCCATAGCCCTACGTAGCCAAATACAAGAAGGGCCCGCTACAATCCTTACGAATGTAGCAGGCACCAAAGTACAAGAATTTGAAATAACAATAGAAAACGTAAACCGCTTCACCACAGACGAAACAAAAGGCATGGTAATACGCATCACAGATCCCACCCTACTAAAAATCACCGGCGGCATAGTACAAGGCATGAGCGGCAGCCCAATCCTACAAGACGGCAGGGTAATTGGGGCTGTCACCCATGTGTTTGTACAAGACCCCACCAAAGGATATGGGATTTTTATCGAAAATATGGTGGGGGAAGCGGCATCTAGCTAGGAAACAAGGGGCAAAATCTCTGAAAAACAAGCAATTTCTTTAAACGGAACAACATCCGTATCGTTTCTAAGCCTATTTGGATTAAACCAAACCCCATTCATGCCGGCCTTTTGGCTGCCACCCACATCATTCGCCAGGTTGTCCCCTACAAATAATGCTTCTTTGGGCTGTATGCCCAACTTTTGTATCGCCATTTCAAAAATCCGCAAATCGGGCTTTTTTGCCCCAACATCATCGGATATTAGTATCACGTCAAAAATCTTATCAAGCCCTGTTTTTTCTATCTTAGCCCTCTGCATTTGGCTTGACCCGTTTGTGATTATTGCCGTTTTCACACTGGAAACTATTATTTTTATCGTGGCAAGGGCAGTCTCGTCCATCAAAAAACAATCCGAAAAATGCGCGCCCCAAAAGGCATAGATTTCCGTAGATGGTATCCTATAATCAGGCCGGAAATCGTCAAACAGGCGATTTAATGCCGTCACCTTGCTGCTATATCCGTTGTTATCATATTTTCGAAAGCTTTGCAGCATTTCATCCGTAGCTTTATTTGAATAACATTCTCTTGCAATAATAGAAAACATGGCGTCAGCCGCCTTGCTTCTGTCAAGCAAGGTGTCGTCTAAATCGAACATCACAGCTTTGAACATGTTTGCACTCACCTCATCCTTCAAGCCTGTTCCACGCATCCTTGGCGGAATTTCAGCAGTTTTCATTTCTAGAAAGCTGCCCCTTGTTTAACTCTAAGTTTAACTATTGCGTCACGCCATTTCCTGTGCGTACACTACCGCGCGGCCCAGCCAAACGACCGTTTAACAGCTTCCTGCCAGCCTTCCACCAGCTCTGTCCGCTCTGCTTCTGGCATTTTCGGCGAGAACATTTTGTCTGCGCTTACGTTCTGGCGGATATCGTCTTTGTTTTGGTAGAAGCCCACCGCTAGCCCGGCCAGGTACACAGCACCCAGGGCGGTGCTTTCTATTATTTTTGGCCGCACTACTTCTACGCCCAAAATATCTGACTGGAATTGCATGAGGAAATCATTGGCAGATGCGCCGCCGTCTACTTTTATGGACTTTAGCAGCCCGCCGGCGTCGGCCTCCATGGCCTTTATTACATCGTAGCTTTGGTAGGCCAGGGATTCTAGCGTGGCCCGCACAAAATGCTCTTTCTCCACGCCGCGGGTCAGCCCTACCACTATGCCACGGGCGTATTGGTCCCAATAGGGCGCGCCTAGGCCTACAAAGGCCGGCACTACATACACGCCCTTAGAATCTTCAACTTTTTTCGCGTAAATTTCTGTAAATTCTGCGCTGTCTATCATGCGAAGGCCGTCGCGTAGCCATTGCACTGCCGCCCCAGCTATAAAAACACTGCCTTCTAAGGCGTATTCCACCGCTGGGGTTTCGCCCTCGCCATGAAGGCCCCAGGCTATGGTGGTTAGCAGGCCATGTGTGGAGTTTATCGCCTTTTGCCCGGTGTTCATCAAAATGAAGCAGCCGGTGCCGTAGGTATTTTTCACCATGCCTTCTTCAAAGCAGCATTGCCCAAACAGCGCCGCTTGCTGGTCGCCTGCTATCCCGGCAATTTTTATCCCGCCGCCTAGCATGGCCTGATCTGTTTCGCCAAAAACATGGCTAGACGGCCGCACCACTGGTAGCATATTCCGCGGGATGCCTAGCTCTTGCAGAATCTCGTCATCCCAGTCTAGGCTGTGTATGTTAAACAGCATGGTCCGTGACGCATTGCTGTAATCCGTTGCATGAACCTTACCCTTGGTTAAATTCCAAACAAGCCAAGAATCCACCGTGCCAAACAGTAAATCGCCATTTTCCGCGGCCTCCCGCGCACCAGGCACATTCTCCAAGACCCAGCGCACCTTAGTGCCAGAAAAATACGCATCCACAATCAGCCCGGTTTTGGCCTTTATCACCTCGCCAAACCCGCTTTCCTTCAGGCTGTCGCAATATTCTGCCGTGCGCCTGCATTGCCACACAATCGCATTATAAACTGGCTTGCCCGTATTTTTATCCCACACCACCGTGGTCTCACGCTGGTTGGTTATCCCAATGGCCGCAATATTCCCCGCATCCACACCAATTTTCGCCTTGGCCTCTATAGCCACCGAAATTTGGCTAGACCAAATCTCCATCGGGTCATGCTCCACCCAGCCCGGCTGCGGAAAAATCTGCCCAAACTCCTTCTGGGCGACGCTGTGTATATTCCCGGCCTTGTCAAACAAAATCGCCCGGGAACTGGTCGTGCCTTGGTCTAGCGCCATGAGATATTTCATTGCGAATCCTCCTTTATTTAGAACCGTCAAAACTTTGATTTTAGAGTTGCGCCTTGCGTTGAAATTCAGTTGGTCGGATTTTCCGACCAACTGAATTTTTTCACCACTGTGAGGTTTGTTATTTTTTTGAGGGATGGCGAGCTTTGCAGCCTAGGCATTTGGGTTGCACCGAAGCATATTGCCGTCCGCCGTTTTAAGGTTAAAGTTCATTCCGTAGCAGGTTCTCCTCTATCCACCTGGCCACACCGTCATTCTCGTTGGTATCACAAATTTGATTTGCCACTTGTTTTGTTTCATCCTGGGCATTTGCCATAGCCACGCCAACCCCGCAATATTGCAGCAAATCTATGTCGTTTAAATCATCACCAAAGCCCGCTATTTCTGCCGGTTTTATCCCCCAATAACCGGCCACGGCCGCCACAGCCTTAGATTTCACCGCCTCTTCACGGGCAATCAAGGCCATGCCATCCTTAAAAACTATCATGTGGTAATTTTCCGGCAAATTGTTTTCAAAAAACTCTATCTCCTGCGCCGTTTTAGCAGAAGAAAATATAATATGCGGCTCGAAGTCAAGCTTGTTAAAATCCGCAATTTCGCCATCTAAGTAACCTGTAGCCTCTCGCAGGTTAAAATTTGCCAGATGCCTGTCACCCCTGCTGGCCACTATATACATCCCGGCATTTTCTGCGGTGGTTAACAGCTTCCGCGCTTGGGCAATGGGCATGGGCTTGTGGTAAATCCTCTCATCACCCACAAAAGCCACAGCCCCGTTGGATAAAACTTCCCCATCAAACAGCTCCCTAGGGATTTGCCTATAACTGCTTCGCCCCGTAGCAAAAACCAGCTTAATCCCCTTCTCTCGGCATCTTCTAAACACATCACGAGTATAATCAGACACCGTCTTATCATCCCGCAAAAACGTTCCGTCTAGGTCTGTTACTATCATTTTAATGCCCATATGTTCCCCCTATCACAAAAAGTTAAAGTTTTTTGATAAAACTTTTTTTCAAAAAGGTTTTTGGAGGTGTCGGAGGCAAAGCCTCTGACGGTCTTATCATGTTGGCGGCCTTATCACATTAACAGTTTCTCAACCTCCGCCAACACTGCTGTCTCGGCCTCGTCTACTGTCACTTTTTTTAATATTTCGCCTTTACGGAAAATTGCTGCTACGCCTTTGCCGCAGGCGACCCCTACGTCGGCTTCCCTGGCTTCGCCGGGGCCGTTTACTACGCAACCCATTACTGCTACGGTTATGGGTTTTTCTACATGCAGCAGCCTCTCTTCAATGCTTTCGGCAATTCTGCTTACGTCAAATTCTGTGCGGCCGCATGTTGGGCAGGCGATTATTTTTGCGCCAAAACGGCGAAGCCCCATGGCTTGCAAAATTTCACGGGCGGCGCGGATTTCCTGCACCGGGTCGCCAGACAGGCTTACCCTTATGGTATCCCCCAGCCCCAAATTGAGTAGTGCACCAAGCCCCGCCGCAGAGCGAATAGCCCCGTGATAAGGCGTTCCCGCCTCTGTTATACCAATATGTAGCGGGTAATCTATCCGCTGTGCCAAAATTTTATGGGAATCTATCACCAGCGGCACGCTGCTAGCCTTTACAGAAACCACGATATCATTAAAACCGCATTTTTCCAGCATGGCGATATTGGCCAAGGCGCTTTCTGCCAGGGCCTCTGCTGTCACGCCGCCGTATTTATGTAGCAAATCCTTCTCCAGCGAGCCACCATTAACCCCAACCCGAATGGGCAGGCCGTTTGCCTTTGCAGCAAGCGCCACCTGCCGTACACGTTCCTCGCCGCCTATGTTGCCGGGGTTAATCCGTAGCTTGTCCGCGCCATTTCTTACAGCCTCGATAGCCAGCCTATAATCAAAATGGATATCTGCCACCAGGGGCAGGCTTATTTGCTGCTTTATTTTAACAATCGCCTCTGCGGCTTCCATGTCTGGCACGGCCACCCGCACTATTTCGCAACCGGCGGCAGCTAGGGCGTTAATTTGCGCTACCGTGGCGGCCACATCGCGGGTGTCCGTATTGGTCATGGATTGGATTTTTATGCTATGGCCGCCGCCTATTGGCACGCCGCCAATGTGCACCACTTTTGTTTTCATCAAACTGCCCCTTCCTGCAATTATTGCAGAAGATTCGCGATATCCCTGTACGCAATAAAAATACCAAGCGCAATAAGCAGTACCATGCCCACAAAATGCACAAGGTTTTCTTTCTCCTGTGGAACAGGCTTGCGCCGTACGGCTTCAATCATCAAAAACACCAGCTTAGACCCATCCAGCGCCGGTATGGGCAGCAGGTTCATCACACCCAAAGCCACATTAATAACCCCAAGCAGCGACAGCATCACAAGAAAAGTATCCATCATGCTTTCGGCAGACACTTCCTGGTAAATATCAGTAACAACCCCGGCCATGCCAATAGGCCCCATCACGCCGCCACCTTCCGGCACTGGCTGGCGGGTAACAAACCGCGACAACAACCTAAACGGCGCAGAAACATTAAACATAACATTGTCGGCAGAATTAACCAGGCTGCCCCAAACGCCAACCCTCTCAAAACGGTCACCGTCTCGCATCTCGTCCAAAAGCCCAACCGCCCTATGGGGGACAAACCCAATAACATACCTGCCATCAGTAGCAACCGCCGGTGTTATATTAAGGTTAACCCTTTGCCCATCACGTATAACTCTTACATCTATGGGTTGCCCGCCGTACATATCTAAAGTAAGCTGCAAATTGCTCCACAACCGCACCCCAGTGCCATTAAAATGCGTAATCCTATCCCCAACCATAAGCCCGCTTTCATAAGCAGGGGAACCCTCTGCAACCATATACACCCGCGGAATCGTATAACCCACCAGCAGCGCCAGCACAAAAAACACCACAAATGCCATGATAAAATTAAACAACGAGCCGCCAAGCATAAAAAGCCCCCGCTGCAAAATCGTCTTATTATTTAAGGCCTCTTGGTCGCCCTCTACGCCTTCTTCCTCGCCGCGCACGGCACAAAAGCCGCCAATAGGCAGCGCCCGCAGGGAAAACACCGTTACATCATCCTCGCCGGGGATGGCATTTAAAGCCTGCTTGCGCCCCCTGAACGAAAACAACTTTGGCCCCATACCCATGGCAAATTCCTTCACAAAAACCCCAGCACGCCTGGCCATAAGGAAATGCCCAAGCTCATGAATGAAAATCACCAGCCCAAGTATAATAATAAAAATCAAAATAGGTACAAGATTACCCAACAAAATCACCTGTTTCTAATAGACTTCTTTCGAAATTAGGCTTTTAATTTCGAAAAAGTTTCATTTTCAATCTTTTGCTTCTTCCGAAATCACGTTTTCTGTGATTTCGGAAGAACTTTAATAAATTCGTCTGCCCAGGCCTCTGCCTCCCAGATATCTTGGGCACAGGCAGCAGGTTTTACAGTATATGCCCCAAATGCACGGGCTATTATATCTGAAATGCCATAAAAGCTAATTTTCTCTTCTAAAAACTGCGACACGGCCCATTCGTTTATATAATTCATCACCGCGGGCAAAGTGCCGCCCGCCTTCGCGGCATAAACCGCCAAAGCCAAACATGGAAATTTATCCATATCCACCGGCTCGAAGGTTAATTCGCCACAGGCCAGTAAATCCAGCCGAGGGAAATCATTTATTATCCTATCTGGCGCGGTAAGGGCGTATTGGATTGGCAGCCGCATATCCACTGGCCCCATTTGCGCCATCATTGCGCCGTCTGTAAACTGCACCATAGAATGTATGATGCTTTGGGGATGGATTACCACTTCAATTTTATCCACTGGCATGCTATACAGCCACATGGCTTCTATCAGTTCAAGGCCTTTGTTCATCAACGTGGCACTGTCTATCGTGATTTTAGGCCCCATGCCCCAGTTAGGGTGCTTCAAGGCCTGTACCTGCCGGGCGGCGGCAATTTTATCCTTATCCCATTTGCGAAAAGGCCCACCAGATGCTGTTAAAACAATCTTCTCTACCGCAGGCAGCGGGTTGCCCTGCAGGCATTGCAATATGGCAGAATGTTCGCTGTCTATTGGGGTTATACACACGCCCATTTTTTTTGCAAAGGGCATTACTATTGCCCCTGCTGTCACTAATGTTTCTTTATTTGCAATGGCTACATGTTTACCGGCATTTATCGCTGCCAGAGTTGGGGCAAGCCCCACGCGGCCCACGAGGGCGTTAACCACTACAGAGGCGTCTGTTTGGGCTGCACATTTTTCTAGGCCGGTTGCCCCGGTTAAAATTTCGCAGGGGAAATCAATTAGGCCTGCCAGCTCGTTCTGCCGCGCTTCATCTGGCACACAAATATAGCCCGGGCGGAACTCTTGTGCCAACTTTGCCAACAACTTTATATTATTGTTGCCAGTTAATGCCGTTACTTTTGCCCAGGGCATGGCCTGGCGCAGCACATCCAATGTTTGTGTGCCTATAGACCCGGTAGCCCCAAGCAGCGCCACCTTTAAACCTGTCATAGTAGCATCCATATCATCACAGTCATAACCATGTAAACCACCGGCGCAACCATCATAATGCTATCAAGCCTATCAAGCACACCACCATGGCCAGGGAACACATTGCCAAAATCTTTAATCTCTGTTCGCCGCTTTATAGCCGAAGCCGCCATATCACCAACCACGCAGAAAAACGCCCCTGCTACAGCAATAAGCACCGCAATAAGCATGATATACTCCGGCGCATCTACCGCAAACCGCGAAATGAAAAACCCATACAAAAACCCAACCAAGGCCGCCCCCAGCACCCCTCCAATAATCCCCTCAACGGATTTTGAAGGGCTGGGCGTACCCACAAGTTTATGCTTGCCCAAAGTAACACCCGCCAAATAAGCAAATGTATCTGTGCCAAAAGCCGTAGCAAAAATGAGCCATACATAGTATTGCCCCATTTCATGCTCCCGAACCAGCACAATAAACGACAACAGAAACGGCACATACAAAAAGCCGTACACCACAGCAATCACATCTGCCAAGGGCAGCTTATTGAAGAATATAACCAAACAAGTTTGCACCACGATAATAAAAAACGTTAACGCAATAAGTAATAATTGCCCCACACCAAAAAAATAAACAACACAAAAGTAGACCACAGTAAAAGCATACCCCACCCAATGGATGGGTTTATCGCCCTTTGATATGGCAGAATACAATTCTCGCAGCCCGGTTAGCGCCAGAAGCCCACAAGCCGCCAGAAGCAGAACTCCCCCCATATGCACAACTAACAGCACAAGGGGGAGGCCTATTATTGTTGTAAGGACGCGTTTAATCATACGGTCATTATTTCTTTGGTTTTTGCTTCCACTTTTTTGTCAAGCTCGGCAATGTTTTTGTCTGTTAAGTCTTGCGTTTCTTTTTCTAGGTTCTTTAAATCATCCTCGGTGAGATCGCCTTTTTTCTCGGATTTTTTGAAAGCGTCCATTGCGTCGCGGCGGATGTTTCTTATAGCGACTTTTGCGTCTTCGCCTTTTTTCTTTACATCTTTGGCTAGCTGCTTGCGCCGTTCTTCTGTAAGCTCTGGGAAGGTGAGACGGATTACTTTTCCGTCGTTGGATGGATTTAGCCCTAGGTCACTGGCCTGGATGGCTTTTTCAATATCTTTTAGGATATTTGCTTCCCATGGGGCAATCTGCAACAGCCTTGCCTCTGGCACGGTGATATTACCCACTTGGCTAAGTGGCGTATCTGTGCCGTAGTAGTTTATAGTAAGTTTGTCAAGCACCCTTGGATTGGCGCGGCCTACCCGTATTGCCTCGAAATCTTCCTCCAATACGGAGATGGTTTTTTTCATGCGACTTTCAAATTCCTTTGTGTTAGTCATAAAATTTATCCTCCTTATCCACATGGATGTATGTGCCTTTTAAGCTACCCGTTGCCGGGAATTTTGCCGCTTCTATTATGCTGTTTGGCTGGTTTAACCCAAACATATAGGCTGGCATTTTTGCATCTTTAGATAAGTGCAGCGCAGCCAAATCTGCCGCTTGTAGGCTTTTGGTTATTGCTGTATTGTAATTTAGCACCTCGTATTTACGGGCACTTGGGTTATGCTTTGGTTCGCTGTCGTACACGCCATCTATGCTTTTGGCGTATAGGGCGCAATCCGCTTCTAGTTCCGCCGCGCGCAGGGCTGTTACCGTGTCTGTAGAAAACATTGGATGCCCTATGCCTGCGGCGTTTATCAAAACAATTCCGTTATACATCCATTCCAGCGCATGGTCCTTGTCGTACACGGTGGTAATATTCCCCACCGGCATTGGCGTAAGTACCCGCGACTTTTGCCCCTGGCGTTTGAAGGCTTCTTCTAGGTAAACTGCGTTCATTATGGTGGCTAGCATTCCCATTTGGTCTGCTTTTACCCTGTCCATATCTGGCCTGGCTTGTAGCCCCCGCCAGATATTTCCACCGCCAACTACTAGGGCTACTTCCGTTCCCGCTTGCATTACTGTTATAATTTGTTTTACTATTGCATCAACCACAGAATCATTGTAGCCGCTTTCGCTGTTGGCCGAGCCTATGGCCTCGCCGCTTAGTTTAATTACAACTCTCTTTAGCACTGTAACACCTCATTCTAATGGGGGCTTGCCCCAAACCCCGCAGCCCGTTTGCGCTTCATGGGCGGCTCGTCGCCTGCGGGTGTGCACTGCATGCACAAATATTTTTTTGCTGCGTCTTAGAATTTGTCCACAAAAAATATAACATAAACATTGGAGAAAGGGTAGCCCAAAATGGAACAATCCAAAGGTAATATTCATGATGATTTAAAATCTGGCAAATTGCATAATTTATATCTGCTGTTTGGCCAGGAGAATTTTCTTGTGCGGCATTATTCTAAAGCTATAGAAAAAGCCATACCTGGCGCGCAAAAAGACAGCTATGACGCCAGCACACCCGCCCATGAAATTATCATGGCGGCAGAAACTTTGCCCTTTTTCATGGGAGAATCTGAAAAACGAGTCATTTATGTAAATGATTCGAAGCTATTTACTTCGGGCAGGAAGGCAGATTCCGAGGCTATGGCGGCCTTTTTGCCAAATATCCCGCCAGACACTATTTTGGTATTCGTAGAAGCAGATGTGGACCGCCGCAGCAAGCTATACAAAACCGCCGTAAAACACGGCCGCGCCGTAGATTGCGAACCTCCTTCCCCGCCTATGCTAACCAAATGGATAATACGCAGCGGTAAAGAAAACGGCAAAACAATATCACCAGCCACCGCCAGCCATCTTGTGCGCACCACCGGCACAGACATGAACGTAATCCACAACGAAATAAAAAAACTAGCCGCCCTAGCCGGCAGCGAAAACGAAATCACCACAAAACATATAGCCATAATATCTGCCACAACCCTAGAAAGCCGCATTTTCGAGCTTACAAAGGCCGTGGGCGCAGGCAACACCCCCCAAGCCCTAAAAATGTACCGCAATATGCTGGCCCTAAAAGAATCCCCCATCATGATACTAACCATGATAATCCGCCAATACCGCAACATATTACTAGCCAAATGTGCCCATGAAAAAGGCCTGCAACGCCACCAAATAGCAGCAAAACTAAACCTGCGTGACTTCATAATAACCGAAGCCCTAGAACAAAGCCGCCGCTTCACCAAAGAAAAACTACTAGCCACCCTAAACAAAGCCCTAAAAACCGACACACAAATCAAAACCGGATTAATAGCCCCAGAGATAGGCGTGGAACTGTTGATAATACAGGGCTAAAACCTTATTGAAACCGTTGGAGGCTTTGCCCGCCGCACCTTCAAAAACCGTTCATAAGGCTCGCTTCACGCTGCCCGATTTATTTCTGAAATTACGTTTAAAAAAACTCTTATCAAAAGTTTTAAAAATTTTTCACAAAAACAGTGAATTTATGGGGTTCTCTGGTGTACTATAGTCCTTTTTTGACATAAATGTGGTACCATAATCGCAAAAAAATGGTACCATACGGTACCATAAATTCAAAAAAACTGAGTTTTTGATAAATTTTTTTTCAAACATAACCCGAAAGAGATTAAAAATTTTTTTGAGGTGCGGCTGGCGAAGCCTTTGGCGGTTAAAAAAGAGGTGATTTTATGCAAATTAACCGGTTATTCGAGATTGTTTATTTGCTTATGAATAAGAAACATGTGACGGCCAATGAGTTAGCTGCGCATTTTGAGGTTTCTAAAAGGACTATTTTGCGGGATATTGATGCGCTGGCTATGGCCGGGATTCCTGTTTACACCACCCAGGGTAAGGGTGGCGGGATTTTTATTCAGGATAGTTTTTTGTTGAATAAGGCTTTCTTTTCAGAAGACGAGCAGAAGCAGATTTTGTTTTCGTTGCAAAGCATGGCCGCTACGGAACTGATAGACACCAAGCAAGTGCTGGGCAGGTTGCGTGGCCTTTTTAATAAACCTGGCAGGGAATGGATAGATGTAGACTTTTCGCGCTGGGGGCATAGCGCAGAGGATAATACGAAGTTTGAGCTTATGAAGGATGCTATCATTGGCGAGCGGGCAATTTCTTTTGATTATGTAAGCCCCCTTGGCGAGCAAAAGGGGCATGTAGCTTTTCCGCTTAGGTTGTCTTTTAAGTCTAAATCTTGGTATTTGCAGTTTTTTTGCCCTAGAGAAAATGAGTACCTGGTGTTTAAATTTAACCGCATAAGCAACATGAAAATATTGGGCGAATCTTTTTGCCAAAACGATTACCAGCCCCCAGAGATGAAATCTGTAGAAGACGCCCCAACAGAACCCCTTGTGGAAATAAAATTCGCCGTTTCGCCCTATGCAAAGTACCGTGTTTACGACGAATTTGCCGAGGGAGATATAACCCTTAACCCAGACGGAACATTTACCCTGCTCATCCCTCAAGGGCAGTGGATATACGATTATTTTCTGTCATACGGCATGACCGCCGAAGTATTAGAGCCGCAAGAACTGCGAGAACAAATGCTAGCACACCTGGAAAAAATAAGGAATAAATACCAAGCCAGAACATGACATGCAGCTGTCACCTTACCCATGTTAAAATACCCCCAAACCAACCAAAAAAGGAGATGAAAACATGCAAGAAAAATTTTGCGAAAGCTGCGGCGCACCAATAGGCGCCAACGACGACATGTACGGCTACGGCACAGAAGCCAACGGCACCCTAAGCACCGACTACTGCAAAACCTGCTACCAAGACGGCCAGTTCACCAACCCAAACATCACCCTGGATGAGATGATAAACTCCATAGCCGCCATAATGGTAAAAGACTTCGGATTCGCCCCAGAAGACGCCATGGAACAATGCAAAGAAGGTATACCAACTTTGAAAAGATGGCGCAGTGCTTAGGTTAAAACCGCGAGGCTTCGCCCCACACCCCCTTCTTTTCATAAGGTTCGCTTCGTGAACCCGGCACGACCTGCCGCCCGATTTCTTTCGGGTTACATTTGAAAAAAAGAGGCAAAAAACTCTAACTTTTGGGCGATACTTCATCGTAGCCAATTGACAAAAGCTAAAGGCCGTAAGAAAGCAAACCGCTTTCTTACGGCCTTTAACATTTGACTGCAACTTTATCAAATGTTATATTTATCGCAGAAATGGAGTTGTTTTATGGCGAGGAGTTCATTTATGGTTCCTTTTGTTAGAAAATACGTGCTGGGCGGGTTAGAGAAAAATGTTACTGCGCCTCATATTTTTATTATTTTGGTATTTTATTCGATTGCCTCTGGAGCATATGCTTATCTTGTTTTTGATATGGATACATTTGTTACAAGAATTGCCCTTAGTGCCTGCAAACTTGTTGGTTATGTTTTGTTGGAAAGAAGTTCATTAAAAGCTGAAGTGCTATCATTTCTAACGCCGCTAATGCTTATCATGTTCCTATCCATTGGGGCTGTGATTTTTGGCGGCGATTTTTTAATTTTTACCTATACTATCGGCGGGGCGCTTATTTCTTTCACTTATATGAAACCTCGCGGCATAATTATTTACACGGTTTCTATAAGCATTGCCCAGGGGATTATACTGTTCGGGCTGGGCAGCAATATGCTGGGCGAAAACTTTACCGTAGCGCAAAACTACGTGAATTATCTTACCATGGTTGGCATAAACGCAATCGTTTGCGTTTTTTGTACATCTTACACCCATGCAGCCCAGGCGCGCGCGGTGTTTTTGTCAAACATGAGCCACGAAATACGCACCCCAATGAACGCAATAATTGGCATGACCACCATAGGAAAATCCGCAAAAGAATTCGAGCAGGCCCAGTATTCTTTAGAAAAAATAGAAGAAGCCAGCAAGCATTTGCTTAGCATTATCAACGATATCCTGGATATGGCCAAAATTGACTCCGGCAAACTTGAACTTTCTGATGAAGAATTTGACTTCAAAAGAACCATGGGCTGGGTAGCAGAAGTGATTTCCCTTAGAGTGCGCGAGAAGGACCAGCATTTTGAACTAAAAATAGACGATAGCGTACCGCAGCTACTTGTTGGCGATGACCACAGGCTGGTGCAAGTGCTAACAAACCTATTAAGCAACGCAGTAAAGTTCACCCCCAGCAACGGCCTAATCCGACTGGACTCCTGGCTGCTAGAAGAAGAAAACGGCATGTGCACCATCCAGCTTCAAGTAACCGACAGCGGCATAGGCATAAGCCCAGAACAACAAAAAAACCTCTTTAAAGCCTTCCACCAGGCAGAATCCAACACAACCCGCAAATACGGCGGCACGGGCCTTGGCCTGTCCATTACAAAAAACATAGTAGAACTAATGGGCGGCCGCATATGGGTGGAATCCACGCTTGGCGAAGGCTCGACCTTTAATGTCACATTCAAAATGAAACGCGGCGGCCAAGGCGGCCGCACCGGCAGCTTCTACCCTATGCCATCGGCAATGAAGGGCAAAGTAGTAGATTTCACGGGCAAGCGCGTACTCCTGGTGGAAGATGTAGATATAAACCGCGAAATTGTAACATCCCTGCTAAAACCCACCAACATTACCATAGACTGTGCCGTAAACGGCCAAGACGCCGTAAATATGTACCAAGCAGCCCCAGAATCATACGACCTAATATTCATGGACCTACAAATGCCCAAAATGGACGGCTTCGAAGCCACGCGCAGCATACGAACACTAACCGCCCCCAACGCAAAAACCATCCCAATAATAGCCATGACAGCCAACGTATTCCGGGAAGACATAGAAAAATGCCTAGCAGCTGGCATGGACGCCCATATAGGCAAACCCTTAAAAATAGAAGATATGTTGGATATATTGAAGCAAAAACTGGGATACAGCCACCAAATTTAATTTTTTTTGTTAAGCGAAATTTAGGCAAAAGCCAAGAGTGTAAGAACGTTGTTTCCTTTCTTGCGCCCTTGGCTTTTGCCTAAACTTCGCTGAAGTAAATCCCCAAAAATTCAAGTTTTTTGCCCATCTTTTTTCAAAAAAAGATGCTGGGTGTGGGTGAAACCCGCGGCCCTATATTTCACCTTGCATTTGCTGCATCTTCCTGTCATAATATTGCAGAGGATGGTGATATTTATGCTTAGGGGCAAAGCATTTCGTGTTCTTGCTATTTTCTTTGCTTGTTTGGCTTTAATTCTTGGTGGGACTGCTGTGGCGTTGCGTCTTTTGGTGCGGCCACCGGTTGTTCCTGTGATACAGCCTAATATTGTACATAGTCCGCTTGAGGGCGGTTATATTGACCCCACGCCGGCGGAATCACCATCGCCGTGGCCTACTTGTGATTGGGATGGAACAGAGGTAGAGCCTGACGAGGCCTACGTTCCGGCATTTAAAGAGGTAGAACCAGACCCTGAGGATGCACTTATAAATGTAGACGCCCCAGTTACCGTGGCGGCGGCAGATGAATGGGTGCGGCGGCCGGAATTTTTTACATTTTTGATATTTGGCCACGATGATGGGTTTAATACTGACGCTATCATGATGGCTGCTTTTGATGCGGCAAATAGGCAGGCGTATTTAGTAAGTATCCCGCGGGATACCAGGGTTGATGTGCGGCGCAGCATAAGGCGGATAAACTCTGCCTACCCGGCTGGGCGCATAAGCGGCGGCGGTCACGAAGGCGGTGTAGACCAGCTAAAGCGCGAAGTGCAAACAATAATAGGCTTCCGGCCAGACTTTTACATTAGCATAGACGAGGCGGCCTTCGTGCGGGTGATAGATATAATAGGCGGCGTATACGTGACAGTGCCTTTCAATATGCGTTACGATGACCCTGCACAGCGGCTTCATATAAATATTCCAGCAGGCCATCAGCGGCTAGACGGCCGCAATGCCCTGCATTTTGCCCGCTACCGCCTGGGCAATGAACAACGCCTAACAATATCTGACCACAGGCGCATGGAGCATCACCAGATGCTTATAAACGCGATAATGCAAGAGTTATGGTCGCCACGCACTATAACCAGCGTGCCAGAGCTTGTGCGCACGTACCGTAGCTATGTTAATACAGATTTGTCTGCCTTTCACTTGATGTGGTTTGCAGAGCAATTTATACGTGACGAAATAGAGCTGCATAGCTACAACCTGCCCACCACCAGCGTGAGAACTACCAGCTGGTATGAAGTTTTGATGGTTGACGAGACTTTGGAGCTGATTAACCGGACTATAAACCCTTTCACGAGGGATATAACTGATAATATGCTGCAAATTGCGGAGTAGACTAAGACCGTTAGAGGCTTCGCCGGACATACCCGCCCGCATTTCATGAGGTTCGCAAAGTGAACCTTATGAAGCGAAGTGGAGGTATAGCCGGCAAAGCCCACGGTCTTAGTCTTTACATATTCCATTTTTTTTGCTATGTTTCCGATATGACATTTTGAAAGGAATAAAGCATATGAAAATGACATTTCGTTGGTTCGGGGCGGGGCAGGACCCTATTAGCCTTGCAGAAATCAGGCAGATTCCGGGGATGACCGGGGTTGTTACTAGCTTGCTGGACATGCCTGCGGGCGAGGCCTGGCCAGAAGAACGTATTAAGGCCATGTACGATGGCATTGTTGCCCATGGGCTTGAGGTGGAGGTAATCGAGAGCGTTAATATTCATGAGGATATTAAGCTTGGCGCACCCGGCCGGGACGAGAAGATTGAAAATTATATCATTACCATGGAGCGCTTGGCCAAATACGGCATAAAATGCATCTGCTATAACATGATGCCTGTGTTGGACTGGGCCCGCAGCCATTTGTATTACAACCTGCCAGACGGCAGCAACACCATGCGCTACCAGGCAGAATTTATCGCCAACATCACCCCAGAAGCCCTGGCAGAACGCTACGCCAAGGAATCTGACACATACGAAATGCCCGGCTGGGAACCCGAGCGCATGAAAAAAATAAACGAGGCTCTAGCCGCCTACGAAGGCATGACAACCGAAACTTTTTACGCAAACATGAAATATTTCCTAGACGCAATCATTCCTGTAGCAGAAAAACTGGACATTAAAATGGCCGTACACCCAGACGACCCGCCACTGCCAATATTCGGCCTGCCAAAGCTGATAATAAGCCGCGACAACCTACGCAAATACCTAGACCTAAACTCAAACAAAAACAACGGCCTAACCCTTTGCACGGGCAGCTTAGGGGCAAAAAAATGCGCAGATATCCCCACCATGATACGCGAATTTGGTGCAGAGGGCCGCATCCACTTTGCCCATGTACGCAACCTAAAATTTGAAAACGACACAGATTTCTACGAATCTGCCCATTTTTCGCCATGTGGCTCGTTAAACATGTACGACATAATGAAGGCTTTCCACGACGTAAACTTCACGGGCTGGATACGCCCAGACCACGGCCGCATGATATGGGACGAAACCACAAAAAAAGGCCGCCCAGGTTACGGCCTATACGATAGAGCCTTAGGTGCGGTGTACCTACAGGGCTTGTGGGAGGCTATTGGGCGAGGTAAGGAATAAGAAGCTTTACTCGTGGGCTTAAATTTAAGGAGGGTTCTAATGATTGATAAACCTAAGTTTGATGTAGCCGCCATGCGGGATAAGACGCTGGCGCGGCCTACTTGGTTGCAAGTTGGGGCTGGCAATATTTTTCGTATTTTTGTGGCTGGTTTGCAGCAGGATTTGTTGGATGCTGGGCTGGCAGATACGGGGATTATCGTGTACGAGGCTTACGACGAAGAGATTATAGAGAAGGCGTTTAAGCCGTTTGACAATAGGACGCTTGGGGTTACGCTACGGGCAGATGGCAGCCTAGAAAAACGGGAGATTGCCAGCATTGCAGATGCTTTTGCTGGGGATACAGCTAGGCTGTACGGGATAATTGCCGCGCCCAGCTTGCAGATGATTAGTATAATCATAACGGAGAAGGGTTACGCTGTTGACCCGGCCAATATTTGCGCCTCGCCACAGGCGGCGGCTACTACTATAGAGCAGGTTACGGCAGGGCTGCTGGCGCGTTTTAATGCCCAAGCTGCGCCCCTTGCGCTGGTTACAATGGATAATTTTGCAGAAAACGGCACACAGCTGGCACAAGCAATCCGAACAGTGGCAGAATCCTGGGAAAAAGCCGGGCTTGTAAGCCGTGAGTTTATTGAATACCTGGGCAAACAGGCCTACCCTTGGACAATGATTGACAAAATCACCCCACGGCCTTCGCCAGAAGTAGCAAAAATGCTGGCGGCGGATGGCTACAACGCCACAGAAATCACAGAAACAGCCAAGCACACCTTCGTGGCCAGCTTTGTAAATGCGGAATCTGCCCAGTATCTGATAATTGAAGACAACTTCCCGAATGGCCGCCCGCCCCTGGAGCGCGCCGGCGCATATATGACAGACCGCGAAACCGTGAAAAAAACCGACCAGATGAAGGTCTGCGCCTGCCTAAACCCGCTGCACACGATTTTGGCGGTATCTGGCATGTTGCTGGGCTACCCAACAATTTGGCAATGTATGGAAGACGCGCGGCTGGTAAAACTGATAAAAAAATCTGCCCAAGAGGCATTACCCGTGGTAGAAAACCCCGGGATAATCGACCCGGAGGACTTCTTGAACACCGTATTAACCGAACGCTTCCCCAACCCCTTCATCCCAGACCAGCCCGTCCGCATTGCCTGCGACACCTCGCAAAAAGTGCCGGTACGTTTTGGGGTGGCCATGCAAGAACGCATGAAAACAGGCATCCCCACCGGGGATTTAGAAGCCGCGCCGCTATTTGTGGCGCTTTGGCTGCGGTATTTGATGGGCAAAGATGATAATGGCAACCCGATAGAAGTAAGCCCGGACCCACGGCTGCCAGAGGCATTTAAAGCGCTGGAAGGGCTGGCATTTGGCGGGATAGTTGATCTGGCGCCAATGTTAAGCGATGCCACTACCTTTGGGGTGAGCCTATATGATGCTGGCCTTGGGGAGAAGATTACAGCGTTGTTCGCGGAGCTTGCCAGCGCGCCTGGTGCAGTGGGCAAGATGCTGGATAAGCTGTACGGGTAATACGAATCGTGGGTTTGGAAGCATAACACAATAAACCCTGTAAAATATGGGCAAAATGGCTTTGCCGCATCTGGTTTCTTAAGCCTAGCATAGAAACTGCAAAGCAATTTCCTGGCACACAAAAAACTCAGTTGGTCGCAAAATGCGACCAACTGAGTTTTTTTACACCCCTACCCTACAACAGCCGCAACCTGCGCATTCAGCCTAACCAGCGCATTTTTGTAAAATAAATACATCTGCTGCCCGGCTGCGCCCTGTGGCATATCTTCATCCAACTGCCCCTTACGAATGGCAATCTTACCCTGCCATTTCTTCAAATTTATCAGCAGTTTTTCCTCCGGTAAGACGGCTTCTATGGCTTTCTGGTCCACTATTTTGCGGCGGGTTTCTGGCAAGCATTTGTACACCTCAAACATAGCAAACTCCGGGTAATCTGCCTGGTCTATCAAATTTACAAATGGCGGCCATGGGTCATCTTGCAACTCTTTTTCGAAGATATAAAGCGCGCCTCGCTTCACAATAGCCTCGCAGACTAACGCCTTCAAAAACCCCTCCAGCTGCCCCTTTTCCCGGTTGCCATCGGCCAGCTTATTTTGCAGCGCGGCTTTTGTATTGCGTATTTTCTCATGCTTCGCGTTTTCTGCGGTTAGCAGGCGGATTAGATTTGGGCTTCGGATAAATGCCTCGCAGGCCTCGGCGGCAGTGGCTGCTCCCATTATTGTCACATATTCTGGCTGGCGGGTTAGGTTTGCCTGCATTTCTTCCAGCGTAGCCCGGCAGGCAGTTGCGTCTGGGGGAAAGCTCTGCGCTTCTGCGGTTTTTATAATATGCCAGCGGTCGTTTTGCTCCCATACCGTGCCTGCCTCTAGCCCCTGTGCAAAAAGCTTGCGGGCATTGTCATTTGCGGCTTTTTGCCGTGGGTTGCGGTAAGTATCGCCCCATAACACCTCTGGGATTGGAGACGGCAGGTTTACCCAGCTTTCCTGGGCGGTCATTACCAGATGCCGCCCTACGCCTTCCTTGGTTAGGATTGTGCGCTCGTAAAGTTCTTCGTACACCTTGATGGGGCTGTAGGCAAAAAGCGGGATTCCATTTTGGGAATTAAGCCAAAAAATTCTGTCTGTTATGCTGCTTTTGCGGATATTAAACCGCAGGTTGCTAAGGTTTTGTCTCTGGTACGCCGCCACCCCGCGCTGCACCTCGGGGCTATTTTGTGGCAGGCTAACCATGCCATAACTTGGGAAATTAAACACCCCAGATGCGTTATCCAGGTGGAACACAGGCTTTGCATCCCGAAAAAGCCTAGGGGCAATCTCCCCCTCGATTATACGCTCTACACTAAGCTCGCTGCCGTACCGGGTTTCCAGCATTTCTGCCATAGTTAGCGACAAAACCCCGCTAAACTGATTATAAATAAAATCCGACACCGCCCCGGTTATATCCATGCGGCTTTCGCTTAAGAACCGCTCTGTTTCATCCAGCATAAATTTTGCTAACTCTCTTGTAAGCAGTTCTACCCCGGTATTTTCCATGATTTTATCAATCTCTGGCGCAATATCTGCCACTGTTATTACATCCCAATGGTAATTTTTTTGCCCATCTAGCATTGGTGCATCAAGCGCGGTTTCGTTTTGGGAAACTGTCTTACGTAACTCTTCCAGAATTTGCGCATATGGCGCGTAAACCTTGTCATTCTCGGCCTCCAGCGCCTTTGCAATCTCCTTATACGCCTCAACCATAGCCGCATAACAATCCCCCTGCAGCCGTAGTTGGTACAACCTCACTTTTGCTTCTATATAAGCGTTTTTACGTGCATTCTTTGTTATAAAAATCCCCCGCTTTGCCTCGGCCAGCCTATCTGCGGCGGCAAGTTCTGCGGCATGGATATCCTGGGACGTTTTGGAAATTTTCTCCTGCAGATGCTGCTTGCATGTTTCTATTCTGGCCAGCAGGCATGGGTAGGTCTCGCTGTATATCAGGTTTGTGGCATATATTGGCCCTTCTTTTGGGTTAATAAAACTAGCCCTAAGCTCGGCCTTTACGCCATCCATTATTTTGGCGGCAAAGGCGCGCATGTCACCAAGTTCGCCCTTGGCAGCGTTTAGCTGCTGCGTTAATTTTTCGTCAATATCCACCCGACTGGTTTTTATCACATTCATATAGCTAAAATAATCCGTATGGGCGTAATCAAGTTTAATAGGCGGCAGTTGCCGCATCAACTCTTCCCCCATTGCGTTGATATCAAGCCTGGCAGCTTGAGCAAACTGCGCCAGCCCATGGTCAGTTGGTCTGGCATCAAACATGCCAGCTACCTGACGAAACATCCCACATGCAAGATATGCATTAATGCCAGCCGTAGGCAGCACCGCCGCAGATGCACCAATTATGTTGTAGCAAAAATTTGCGCCCTGGGGCATCCCTGGGGGCAAAGTAGTTTTCATGGTGGCAATATTGGCCAGCAAGTTACTGTGGTAATCCTGTATGGCAAATTCCTGGCCGGATTCTTTTTCCTCCAAAGCAAGGAAATTCACAATATTCTCTGCGGTCACATTCATGCAATAATCATAAGCATCTCTAATGAAAACCCCGTCGATATTGCTAGCCCCCACCAAATGGCATAAATTGAAAGGTGCAAGAGGGCTGGCCACATCCAGACGTGTGCCATACTTTTGGCAAAACCGCTCCCCCTGGCGTTCTTCAATATTCATCCAGTAGTCCAGCTCTTTTAAGGCCGCGTAACCATTGCGCTGTATGTATTCTTCTGTATGAACATTCAAGCCAGCACAAGCCATATTCACATCCGGCGTAAAAAGATAACCCATTATTTCAACCTTATCCACGCCCTTGCTGCCATAATCACGCTCCATAAGCCCGCGTATAATATATGCAATATCCAAGAACATCCCGCCGCCAGTACCACCAGACAACCCAGACAACATGTACACAAGCAGTTTATTCTCTTTTTCTGTACGCAAGCTGCGTATTTTATTGTCTATGGCGTCTATTACGGTGTTAATCTTCTCAAACAGCAATAACCGCCCTGCCTGGCGGTTCCCGCTTGCACCTTTAGTGCCGTCTGTTATGGTAATTTCTGGACTAAGCCAGCTTTTAATATAATCCGGCATGGTACTACGGTTGTTCAAAATAGACCCTATGCCGGCATTAGACAACACAAGCATCTCTGCCAATGGGTCCAGCGTTGTGCCGCGGTATTTCTTCTTATCATGCTCGTTAGTTTCCAGGGCAAGATATTCAATATTATCCGGTTTTTGCTTTTTCTGCTTAGTAATTGGGTTGTCTGGCAGCTTAAACCGCCGCCCCACCTCACGCTTCACCCGCAGCAAAGCATCAATGCCAGTCCCCCCCAGCCCAATAACCAGCACGGGATGGTTAATAGTATCCACCCGCACGCCATCGGAAGAAACCCCACCCCCCGCAGAAATATCCATCTGCCGAATATTTTCCAATATTATTTGCTTCACATAATCTCCCCTTAAAAATTAAAGTTTTTACAGGTGCCTGAGGCTCTCCACTGCATCCCAGCCAAAGCCACTGACGGTTTTAAAACATTTTATTGTTTTTTCTAATATTTATGCTACAATTACTTAATTTATATAAAATTTCATATTAAATATAAAATCACGGAGGGTGAAACATGTCTGAAATGAAGAAGATTAAAAAAGTATTAGTGGCAAACCGAGGGGAGATAGCAATAAGGGTGTTTCGGGCTTGTAAGGACCTAGGGCTTAGCACCGTGGCCATTTATTCTAAGGAAGATGCCTATAATCTTTTCCGCACAAAGGCCGACACTGCGTACTTAATAGGGCAAAATCGCACCCCCCTTGGGGCGTATTTGGATATTAAAGGCATAATCCGCCTGGCTAAATCTAAGAAAGTAGATGCAATCCACCCGGGTTATGGCTTTTTAAGCGAAAACGCGGGCTTTGCCAAAGCCTGCGAAGAAGCAGGCATCACCTTTATAGGCCCATCTGCAGAAGTGCTAGACAAAATGGGTGACAAGTTAAATGCGAAAGAAATCGCCCAAAAATGTAATGTTCCCACCATTCCCGGCGGCACAGACCCCCTTGAAGGCCTAGACGAAGCAGTGCTACGCGCCAAGGAATACGGCTACCCAGTTATATTGAAAGCCGCAGCTGGCGGCGGCGGCCGTGGCATGCGCCGTGTAAACAACGACGAAGAGCTAAAAACCGCATTCCCGCTGGTACAAAGCGAAGCATTAAAATCCTTTGGCAGTGGCGATATTTTCATGGAAAAATACCTGGTAGAGCCTAAACATATAGAAATTCAAATCCTGGCAGACAAACACGGCAATGTCGTGCATCTGTACGAGAGAGATTGCTCGCTGCAAAGGCGCTACCAGAAAGTAATCGAAATAGCCCCATCAGTGTCACTGCCACAGAATGTGCGGCAAGCATTATACGACGATGCAGTAAAAATCGCAAAATCCGTAGACTATGTAAGTGCAGGCACAGTGGAATTCCTTGTAGACAAAGACAATAACCACTATTTTATAGAAATGAACCCACGCATACAGGTAGAGCATACCATCACTGAAATGATAACCGGCGTGGATATTGTGCAGGCGCAAATACTAATAGCCGAGGGCCATAAATTAGACAGCCCCATGATAGACATTCCCAGCCAAGAATCTGTGCCAATATACGGCTACGCAATCCAAAACCGCGTAACCACAGAGGATTCAACCAACAATTTCTCACCAGATGTGGGTAAAATCACTGTGTACCGCACCACCGGCGGCCATGGGGTACGTCTAGACGCAGGCAACGCCTTCCTAGGGGCAGAAATCCTTCCGTATTACGACAGCCTGCTGGTTAAGGTGTCAACCTTCGGCCGCAGCTTCGACGCCACCATACGCCGCAGCATCCGCGCACTGAACGAAATGCGTATACAGGGCGTAAAAACCAATATAGAATTCCTACAAAATATATTGAAGCACCCCAAATTTGCGGCGGGGGCATGCAACACAACCTTCATAGACGACACCCCAAGCCTCTACGAGTTACCAGAATCACGCGACCGTGACACAAAAATCCTAAACTATATAGCCAACAAATCTATCAACCCAAAGCGCGGCGAAAACCCACAAAGCGAACTTTTCACCATTCCCAAAGCACCAAACAAGCCAGAACCCGGCCTGAAACAGCTACTGGACGAAAAAGGCCCAGAAGCCATAAGGGATTTCTGCCTAAACAGCAAACAGTTGCTGATATCAGACTCCACTCTGCGAGATGCCCACCAAAGCCTGCTGGCCACCCGTGTGCGTACTAAGGATATGACCGCAATAGCAAGCTATATGTCACATGCGCTAAAAGACGCATTCGCACTGGAAATGTGGGGCGGCGCAACCTTCGATGTGGCGTATCGCTTCTTAAATGAATCGCCGTGGGCGCGGCTTGAAGCCCTACGGGAGAAAATCCCCAATGTGCTTTTCATGATGCTGCTGCGCGGCGCAAACGCCGTGGGTTACACCAGCTACCCAGACAATGTTATCCGCGAGTTTATTAAGGAAGCCGCCACCAGTGGCATAGACGTCTTCCGTATTTTCGACTCGTTAAACTGGCTGCCTAATATGGAGCTGTCTATCGAAGAAGTGCTAAAGCATGGCAAAATCGCAGAGGGGTATATCTGCTACACCGGCAATATAGACGACCCAACCCGGGATAAATACAGCCTAAACTACTATGTAAACATGGCTAAAGAACTGGAAAAACGCGGCGTTCATATCCTAGGTATCAAGGATATGTCTGGCCTGCTGAAACCATATGCGGCCCATAAACTGGTAAGCACCCTTAAAAATGAAATTGGATTGCCAATACACCTGCATACCCACGACACCAGCGGCAATGGCGTAGCAACCCTGCTAAAAGCCGCCGAAGCTGGGGTGGATATTGTAGACACCGCCATCCAATCGTTATCATCCTTAACCAGCCAGCCGTCCATGAACGCAATCGTAACCGCCCTAGACGGCACAGATCGCGCTACAGGTCTAAATGACGACGACCTGCAGCCAATCTCCAGCTACTGGGAAGGCGTACGCAAATATTACAGCAGCTACGAGGAAGGCCTAACCTTCCCTGCTTCGGAGATTTATAAGTATGAAATGCCAGGTGGCCAGTACACTAACCTAAAGGCGCAAGTTGAAAGTATAGGCCTTGGCCATCGCTTCCAAGAAGTGAAGGATAAATACCGCGAAGTTAATGAAATGCTGGGTGACATAGTTAAGGTTACGCCTTCATCTAAAATGGTGGGTGACTTTGCCATATTCATGGTGCAGAACGACCTTAATGCCGAAAATATCGTAACAAAGGGCGAATCCTTGGCCTTCCCAGATTCCGTGGTTAGCTACTTTAGCGGCCGCATGGGGCAACCACAGGGCGGCTTCCCGGCAGATATCCAAGCTGTAGTGCTAAAGGGCAAAGAGGCCATAACAGGCCGCCCAGGCGAGCATCTTGCGCCTGTAGACTTCTCTGAAGTAAAGGCAAGCATGCAAGAATTTTGTCCAGATGCAGATTCTAAGGATATCGTCTCTTATTGTCTGTACCCCAAGGTACTTGAAGATTTCTTCAAGCATAGAACAGAATACAGCGACCTATCTAGCATGGACACCAGCATTTTCTTTAACGGTTTAGCGCCCGGCGAAACAACCGAAGTGGAAATTGAAGAAGGCAAAATCCTCTTCATAAAGCTGGTGCATATTAGCGAAGCAAATGCAGACAACCAGCGCACAATCGAATTTGAACTAAACGGTTTCCGCCGCGAAATTATTATCACAGACACCTACCAACAAAACGAACAAGCCAAAGCGGGCGGCGTAAAAGTACAAGTTGCAGACCCCAACAACCCAAAAGATGTTGGGGCAACCCTGCCAGGCATGATTAGCAAAATAATGGTAAAATCCGGCGCGACCGTAAAGAAAAACGACGTAGTAGCCATAATAGAGGCCATGAAAATGGAAACAACAATACTAAGCAAAACCGCCGGCGTAGTATCCGAAATATTTGTAAGCGAAGGGCAGTCTGTAAAGGCTGGCGAGCTTATTATGCGGATGGGATGATAAGTTAAAACCACCAAGTATTCGCCCCGATGCCCTCTTCTTTCTTGAAAAGAAGAGGGAGATGCCGGGGCGAATGCTTGGCGGTTTTAATTTTGCGAGGTTGTAAGGCTATGTGGTATGGGTAGGCTTGTGGAGGATTGTTCTTGCAGATTTTAGCTAATTTGACATTCTCTAAGACATGGTATACAATCCTCATCCCAAATCCACAAATAGATTGAGGCCGCCATGATAACCTTAAAGAATATAACCAAAACATTCCGCGTTGCGCGGCGGCAAGCTGGCTTTAGCCAGGCAGTTAAGGCACTTTTCACCAGGGAGTATGAAACTATTTACGCCTTGCGGGATGTGTCTTTTTCTATTGCGCCGGGTGAGATGATTGGCTACATAGGTCCAAACGGAGCGGGCAAAAGCACTACGATAAAAATAATGTGCGGCATACTTACGCCAGATAGCGGGGAATGCCGAATAAACGGACGCACCCCATGGCGCGAGCGGATTGTGCATGTGCGGGATATTGGCGTGGTGTTTGGGCAGCGAAGCCAGCTTTGGTGGGATGTGCCGGTGATAGACAGCTTCGAGCTGATTCGTGATATATACCGCACGCCGCAGGATGCGTATAAAAAGAACCTAGACGAGCTTGTAGAAATTCTAGAACTGCAGGAAATTCTGAAAACCCCTGCGCGCAGCCTAAGCCTTGGCCAGCGTATGCGCTGCGAAATTGTGGCCAGCCTGCTGCATAACCCTAAGGTATTATTTTTGGACGAGCCTACTATTGGGCTTGATGCAGTATCTAAAATTGCGGTGCGGCAATTTATCAAACGGCTGAACCAAAAGCACGGCACTACGGTACTGCTAACCACCCATGATATGCAGGATATCGAAGCCTTGACAGAGCGGATAATCCTAATTGGCAAGGGGCAGGTGCTGCTGGACGGCAGCCTAAGCGAGCTGAAATCACGCGCGCAAGATGGGGCAAATGCAGAAGAAATGGTGGCGGCGCTTTATAGGGAGTATGAGATTTAGCTAACTATAAGATTGAAAATGTAACTTTTCCGAAACCCCCTGCGGGAACTTCGGAAGAAGTCTACTTATGGCACAGGAGGTATTATGGTAACGGCATATCGGGCGCTTTTTCGTATACGCTTTACAAACTCGCTGCAATACCGGGCTGCGGCCATTGCGGGGCTGTTTACCAATTTTGCTTGGGGGTTTATGTATATATTGGCTTTTCTGGCGTTTTATCGCAGCAACCCTGGCACGTTTCCCATGACTATGCAGCAAACAGTGACATATATTTGGATGCAGCAGGCGTTTATGGCCTTGTTTTTTATTTGGATATTTGACAATAGTATTTTTGATTCCATCGAAAGCGGGCAGATTGCGTACGAGCTGGTGCGCCCTATAGATTTGTACGGCAGATGGTTTACTCAAACTTCTGCCAATAGGCTGGCAGGAGCGGCTTTGCGCTGTGTGCCTATTTTAACGGTGGCGTTCCTTTTGCCTGCGCCATTTAGGTTGGTGTTGCCTGGGGAGGCTGGGCTGCTGGGGCTATTTTTCCTTAGCGTGTTGCTGTCTATGGGGGTTGTGGTTAGCTTTACAATGCCGGTGTATATTTCTACTTTTTACACACTAAACAGCCTTGGGGTGCGGGTGGCCGCAGGAGTTGTGGGGGATTTTTTGGCGGGCGGGTATATTCCTATACCTTTCTTCCCAGATGCGTTAAGGGCAGCCGTGGAACTTTCACCATTTGGGGCAATGCAGAATATGCCACTGCTTATTTTCAGTGGGTATTTGTATGGCGGCGCCCTGGCCAGAGGACTGGTTTTGCAGGTTTTTTGGTTGGTGATGCTGCTTTGTGTGGGCAGGATTTTGATGAAGCGTTCGCTAAACAGGATTGTGGTGCAGGGCGGATGATTTAAAAAAATGGTACCATACGGTACCATTTTTCATAGAAAATGGTACCGTATGGTACCATAATTTCGTGTTTTCTCCCCTTTTTTCAATATCAGAACTTGAATTTTCCCCGGAATATCAACATTGTTTAGTTGGACGATAAAGTTTTTTGAAAAACTTTATCAAATGTAGCCCGAAACAAATCGGGCAAAGCGAACATTATTAAAAGTTTTTAGGTGTTGGCAAAGCCCACTGTTTTAAATAAGGAGACCCCATTATGAACCTCTATGCCAAGTATTTTTCTATGCATATTAAAAGCCAGATGCAGTATAAAGTTTCTTTCTTTTTCACTACTTTGGGGCAGTTTTTGGTTTCTTTTGCTATGTTTCTTAGTATTAGTTTTCTTTTTGCGCGTTTCGATTCTGTTGGAGGATTTACATATGAAGAAGTGCTTATTTGCTTTGCGGTTATGTTGATGGCTTTTTCTTTGGGGGAATTTTTTGGGCGGGGGTTTGACCTTTTCCCTAGGCTGCTGGGGGATGGTGGGTTTGACAGGGCGCTGGTTAGACCGCGCAATGTGATTTTTCAGGTACTGGCGTCCCAGATGAATTTTACAAGACTGGGGCGGCTTTTGCAGGCGGCGATTGTGTTGGTTTATGCGCTGCCCCGCAGCGGTGTTGTTTGGACTTTGGATAATATTTTCACCCTTTCGCTTATGATTATTTGTGGTTCTATTGTGTTTTTTGGCCTTTTTGTAATGTATGCTTCCATTGCGTTTTTTACTGTGCAGGGGTTGGAGGCTATGAACTTGCTAACCAATGGCGGGCAAGAGCACGGCCGCCTTCCATTTGGGGTGTATGGGGATGGGGTGCTAAAGTTTTTAACATTTGTTGTGCCGCTGGCTTTGGTGCAGTATTATCCGCTGCAATACCTGGTGGGGCGCACAAATAATTTTTTGTATGCGCTTTTGCCGCTGCTGGCTACGGCGTTTCTTTTGCCATGTTATGTTTTGTTTAGGGTTGGGCTTAGGTTTTATAAATCTACAGGCTCATAAATTTTTTTAAATTTATACTTGACATTTCTCCTCCACATGATATACTGCGATTAAGAATCATTCTTATTTATTTGAAGGAGGAAATAAAATGAAAAAATTCGTATGTACAGTTTGCGGTTATGCTGAAGACGGCAACCAAGCACCAGAAGCCTGCCCAATATGCCATGCAGGGGCAGATAAATTTGTATCCCACGACCCTTCCGAAGGCCTGATATTTGCAGACGAGCATCGCATAGGCGTGGCCAAAGATTGCGACCCAGAGGTGCTAAAAGGCCTGCGTGACCATTTTGTGGGAGAATGCGCCGAGGTTGGCATGTACCTGGCCATGAGCCGCCAAGCAGACCGTGAAGGCTTCCCAGAAGTGGCAGAAGCTTACAAGCGCATTGCATTTGAAGAAGCAGAACATGCAGCAAAATTTGCAGAACTGCTGGGCGAAGTTGTAGACCCATGCACCAAAACCAACCTAGAAAAACGCGTAGTGGCAGAACATGGCGCAACAGAAGGCAAACTAGCCATAGCCAAGCGCGCAAAAGAGCTGGGGCTAGACGCAGTACATGACACCGTTCACGAAATGTGCAAAGACGAAGCCCGCCACGGCAGAGCATTCCAAGGCTTGCTAAACAGGTATTTCTGATAGAGTTCCACCCTCCACTCTCGGCCTGCGGCAGCAAATGTGATTTCCTTGTCCACATTTGCTGCCGTTGGTTTTTACCATTGACATTTATTAACTAAGTGGTAAACTTATATTAGGAACTATTCCTTTGCAAGAAGATGGAGGTATTTTTTGAAACATATAGAATGTAAAATGTGCAGTTATTTTCAGGAAGGCTGCAACACACCGGAGATATGCATAGTCTGTAAAATCGCAGTCAATGAGAATTTAGATATAAGAGAGCCCAAAGAAGCTACCGCAACGGAAATCCTTTGCGAAAGCGAAGCTTGCGAACTCCCCCAACCAGACTGTACAGATACCGTCTGCGAAATCCCGCAAGATATAGAAGCAGGTGAATGATTATGACCAAAGCGCAAAAAGAAATATTGCGCGTACTTTGTGCAGTAAAACACCCCACCGCCGAAACAGTTTACACAGAGGTGCGTAAGGAAATCCCAACTGTGGCAATGGGCACAATATACCGCAACCTAAATATATTTGCGGAAAATAATACCATAAGGCGCCTAACACGCAGCCCCCTGCCAGACCTCTTTGACGACAACCCATCCCCTCACGAGCATATGACATGCATCCACTGCGGCAAAACCGTAGACCTATTGATACCTGGGCTGATGGAATATATAAGCAGCCACACCACAGCAGAAATAGTACATGCAGAACTATCTGTGCAATATATCTGCGATGAATGTAAATAACAAGACCGCCCTGGGCATTTTGCCAGGGCAGTTTTTTTCCGGCAAACATCGGAAAAAATATCAATACATATGGAAAAAACCCTAATTTATTTTCTGCGTAGATACTGTATAGTGACTTTGTCATAGTTTTGTAATGGAAAGTGGCGGTTGTAACCACGCATTGTGGATTAAACGGCGCTTCCAGCGAAAGGAGATTGAAATGAAAAAGTTCAGTATTTTAGCAATCATGGGCCTGTTAGGTCTTGGCGTCCTCGTGGCATGTGGTGGCGGTGGCGGCACAAACGAGCCAGCAGCAGACACTGGCCAAGAGCAGCAGCCACCAGCACAAACAGGTAACGACGCAGCAGACCAAACCCCTGCACAACCAGAAGTATTGCGCGACCTAGGCGGGCAACATATTCTAATAGGCAACTGGTGGAGCTACTGGCATGTAGACACCTTTGAACCCCAAACAGAAGAAGCCGAAGACCGCCTCTTCGACCGTATTGAAGTGATGGAACGCTACAACTTTACTATGGAAGAGCGCCGCATGGGCGGCTGGGGCGAAGTGCGCGATATGATTCCGCTGCAGATTATGGCGGGCAGCCGTGAGGTTCATATCTGGCATATGGCACCAGACTGGTTTGGCACAATGCACGCACAGGGCTTGTTTGCGCCATTATTGGACGAATATTTTGATGCAGCAACTGGTATCAACTGGCATAGAAACACTATTGACGCTTCCAGAAGAGGCGGCGTGCCACATGCCTTCGCCACAGGCGTAGTGCCAGGCGGCGGCGTGTACTTTAACATGCGTTTGCTTGAAGAAGCAGGCCTAGACCCAGAACTTCCATTTGACCTGCAACTTGCTGGCGAATGGACATGGGATGCATTTATGGACGTAGCCCGGGCCGCAACCCGCGACCTTACCGGCGACGGTATCCCAGACACATGGGGTATAGCCACCTTTGGCGCACAGTTTTTAGAGATGGCTTTGGCATCTAATGGCGCAGAACCTGTAGGTTTTGACGCAAGCACCGGCCGCTTCCTAAACACAACTAACACACCAGAATTCCTAGAAGCACTTGCATGGGCCAATGCTCTTTCTGAAGAAGGGGTAACAATGCCAGAACCAGAAGGCATGGGCTGGGATTTCTTCCTACCAGCATTCAACAACGGCATGGCTGCAATGCGCGCCGCTGGCGACTATGTTGCAGGGGCACAAGTTAACCCAAACCTGGCAGACCCATGGGGATTCGTAACATTCCCAAGGGGCCCGAGGGCAGCTACTCCGCTGTTCCAAGGCAATATGAACTTCCAGGCCATACCAGTAAACTTTAGCGCAGAAGAAGTTGACGATGTAATGTTTGCGCTGCGCCAGTGGATTCGCCCATTGCCAGCACATGACGACCCTCTTGCATGGACAGCAGGCGCTTTCGCAAGCCATTACCACCCAAGAAGCGTTAACGAAACCATGATAATGTTCACCCGCAACCCAGCATTGTCCTCTCCACTGTATATGTGGCTAATCCCAGGCGGTATGCCATTTGGCCCAGAGCTTGGATGGCGTATCTGGAGCGGCAATGACCCAGCCGTAATTTTGGAAGAAGCACAGCCTCGCTGGGATGAATATATCGCAAGGGCTAACGGCGACGTTTAATATTGATACTGCTATAGGCTTTTACTAGCCTCAAATATCCTCACATGTTAAGGCATTGGAGCTTGGCTTCAATGCCTTAATTTTTTTGTGCTATAATCGCTCCACCTAAAAACCCCCTGTCACAAAAAAACTCAGTTGGTCGGAAATTCCGACCAACTGAGTTTTGCACGGGGCTAAATATAATACATCCCACTTTGGCTTTTGGCCTCGGCCAAATCTGCCAATGTTATTGACATCAAGCGGGTTTTTACGGCTTCGTCTAGCGGCTGGAGAATTATATCGTTGATTATCGCTGCCTGTTCTTGCGGGATATTTTCCAGAGATTTTTCCGCGGATTCAAAAACGACCAGCTCTATAGGCTTCAAAATATCATAAATGGTGGTTTTTCCCGGCGGTTTTTGCAAAGTATACCCACCATGGGCGCCTTTTGTAGAGGCAATCACATCGCTTCGTTTTAAAATAGAGAACACCTGCTCTAGATAAATTTTAGAAATCCCAAGCCGCTGCGCCAAAGCCAGCACCGTAACCCGGCTGCCGCTATCCAAAGCCATTTCCGTAAGCGCCGCAATGGCATAACAACCCTTAGAAGAAATTCTCATGCTGAAGCTCCTAAATTGACTTCTTTTGAAATCATGTTTTTTGATTTCCTGGCAGCAGGTCGTGCCAGGTTCGCTAATCAGCTAACGGTTTTACCCCTCATTAAACAGCGGCGTAGATAGATACCGCTCACCAGTATCTGGCAGAATCACCACTATTGTCGCGTTTTCTTGGGTGGCTATTTGGGTGGCGGCCCAAAGGGCTGCGCCCGATGATATTCCCACCAGTAGGCCTTCAGAGCGGGCTATAATACGGCCTGTTTGGAAGGCGTCTTCATTTTTTACGGTTATTATTTGGTCGTATATTTTGGTGTTTAGGGTGTCTGGGATAAAACCTGCGCCTATGCCTTGAATTTTGTGGGGGCCAGCCTTACCTTGGGTGAGTACGGGGGAATCTGTAGGTTCTACGGCTATTATTTGCAAGCTTGGGTTTTTTGCTTTTAGGTATGCTCCTGCGCCGCTTATTGTGCCGCCGGTGCCTATCCCAGCTACTAGGAAGTCTATTTTGCCACCTGTGTCGTTCCATATTTCTGGGCCGGTGGTGGCTAGGTGCACGGCTGGGTTGGCAGGGTTTTGAAATTGGCCTGGTATGAAGGAGTTTGGGGTGTTGGCGGCTATTTCTTCGGCCATGGCTATTGCGCCCTTCATGCCTTTTACGCCATCGGTAAGAACCAGTTCTGCACCTAGGGCTTTTAGTAGGTTGCGGCGTTCTATGCTCATGGTTTCTGGCATGGTTAGGATTATTTTGTAGCCACGAGCAGTGGCCACAGAAGCCAGGCCAATGCCTGTGTTGCCGCTGGTTGGCTCGATTATTACCGATCCTGGCTTAAGCAAGCCCTTGGCCTCTGCATCATCTACCATGGCCTTGGCAATACGGTCTTTTACGCTGCCGCCAGGGTTGCAGCTTTCTAGCTTGCCAATAATCCGCGATTTTGCGCCCATTGCTGCGGCATAGTTATTAAGCTGCAACAATGGCGTGTTGCCTATCAGTTCTGTGATGCTGTTGTAGATTTTTGCCATATTTACGCTCCTTTTAAGGGAATTTTTATTACATATAAGTTTAATATGTTTTGATACTATACCGCTGGAGAATTTCTTCGTCAACGATTTCTTTTGACATTACCATAGCAACATGTCAAAATTGGTTGAATATAGTGAAATAAATGAGAAACGGCCTTGCCAGAGCGGCACCTGAAACGCCGAGATAAGGCGTTTCAAGCGTTTTTGCCGCGACAGGCGAGACTGCTTTCGAATTATTTCACTATATAGTCAGGCAAACTGAACACTTTAATGGAGGTAGTATGAAAACACCAGAGTTATTATCCCCCGCAGGCAGCATAGAAAGCGCAATGGCTGCCATAAATGCCGGGGCAGATGCAATCTACCTTGGGGGGAAGAATTTTAGCGCCCGCAGCTTTGCGCAGAATTTTTCCAACGATGAGATTGTTTCCATAATCGAATACGCCGCCCTGCGTGGGGTGGCCGTTTATGTTGCCGTTAACACCCTGATAAAAGACGCAGAAATACCCACGGCGGTGGATTTTGTGCGGGAAATGCATGGACAAGGGGCGGCGGCGTTTATTTTGCAAGATGCGGGGCTGGCGTACATAATTAAAACGAAGCTGCCGGGGGTAGAGATTCATGCCTCTACTCAAATGACCGCCCATAGCAGCGCTGGGGCAAAATACCTGGCGGGGATGGGGTTTTCGCGGGTTATACTTAGCCGGGAGTTGTCTTTGGGCGAGGTGGCAGAAATTGTGGCAGAAACCCAAGTGGATTGCGAAGTTTTTGCCCATGGGGCGCTTTGCGTTGGGTATTCTGGGCAATGCCTGATGTCTAGCATGATTGGCGGCAGAAGCGGCAACCGCGGCAAATGCGCACAAATTTGCCGCACAAGTTTTGAGCTGCTGGGCAGCGGAAAAAGTGGGTATCTGCTAAGCCCCAAAGATATGATGACCCTGGATATTTTGGGGGAAATTGCCGCTGCGGGGGTACGGTCGCTAAAGATTGAGGGACGGATGAAGGGTGCGGAGTATGTTTACCTGGCTACGGCGGCTTATAGGCGCGGGCTGGATGAGGTGACTGCGCTGAAACAACATTGTATGTACCATTGCAGCTCTGAGGCTGCAGGGACGGCTTCTGTTGCCACAAAACCCGCAAGCAACCAAATTGTACAGAAGCAACCAGAGGCTAGTTATTGCGGGCATGGCTCGCAATTGCATAGTAGTAAGGATACTCCTTCCCATGCCAACAATAGCAACGCTATATCTACAATATCACGCGAAAACCCCGACATCACCAAACAAAACCTACTGCAAATCTTCAACCGGGGCGGCAGTTTTTCTGCCGGATACTACAAGACCCATTCCGGGGAGGGCATGATTAGCGCCGCCACGCCAAAAAGCTCTGGCGTGCTGGTTGGCGAGGTTGTTTCCTACAAAAACGACCGCTGTAAAATCGCCTTCCATGCGGGCTTGCTGCCCGGCGACGGCATTGAAATCTGGACAACGAACGCGCCACATGTGGGCACTGGCATTTCTAAAAAAATCCCTGCCGGTACGGTGGCAGATTTTCAGATAAAAGGCGCGATAAAAAGCGGCAACAAGGTGTACAAATCTCATGACAAGGCGCTTATAGACGATACTAGGCGGCTTATGGCCGTAGCCAAAAAGCTGGAGATAACCGGGACCGTGCAGGCAGTAGCAGGCAAACCCTTGCGGCTGGCGGTAACCTTCCCCGGCACGGACGCACCCACGGCAAAAGCCCTGGGCGAAGCCGTAGAACCAGCCAAAAATGCACCCATGCATCCATCAGAAATTATCGCCCAGTTATCCAAAACCGGGGATACCCCCTTTAACATCCGTTTCAGCCACGCGGATATTGATGATGGCATTTTCGTTAGCAAATCTGCGTTAAATAAGCTGCGCCGCCAGGCGTTGGCTAATCTGGAGGCGGCGGTTATCGCGTCTATAAAAAGGCCGATAACCCCTGCGCAGAAAAACGCATTCCCTACAATACAACCCAGCGCACCCACCAGCAAACCACAGGCCCTGCATATACAAATTCACAACCCCGCCCACCTGCCAGCGGCCTTGGCTGCAAGGCCATCTCGCATATATGTAAACTATAGCCCAGGCATAGAAAAACACATCCCAAAACACCGCGGCGATACCGAAATTTTCCTGGCCCTGCCTCCTATCAGCCGCAACCAAACTGAAAAAGAACTAGCAAACCTGCCGCAGGCAGACGGCTACCTGGCCTCGAACTACGGGCAGTTACAGCTGCTGCAACATAGCGGCAAAAAAATTCAGCTAAACCATAGCTTCAATATTTTCAACAGCCATTCCGCAGGGTTTTTCGCCGGGCTTGGCCACGGCATTACCCTTTCCCAAGAGCTAAACTTAAGCGAAATAAACGCCCTGGCCGCCACAGGATACGAGCTAATAATCTACGGCCGCCAAACCCTAATGCACACCCACAACTGCCCCATAGGCAACTTCGCGGCGAAAAAAACCGGGCAATTTTGCAGCCTGCGCCACAAGGGCGAAGGTTTCGCCCTAAAAGACCGCACAGGCACAAGCTTCCCCATACTTACAGGCTGCCATAGCTGCATCGCGCATATTTTGAACAGCAAAACCCTAAACATGGTAGGTAAAATGGAGCAACTAACGGCTACCGCCGCCGCAGCGTTTCGGCTGGTGTTTACAATAGAGGATGAAAACACAATGGCAGATACCATCGCAGCGTTCCAAAAAGCCATGAAAACAGGCGGCAACGCCCCGGATATTTCCGATTTTACGTATGGGCATTTTTTCCGGGGAGTGGATTTGTAGTAGAAAACAAAACCAACTAATTACAATCTGTAATTAGTTGGTTTCAACCGCCACCTCCAGATTTCACAAAATCGCCACGCCAGCAGTTTTATCTTCATCAACTATATGATATAATCCTCATAATTCAACAAATCCGCATACCGCAGCACCGCCGCTAATAAACTGTATCAGGTGATAATATGAATTTAGCAGAAATTTTCCAAAACATCCCACATACGATAAAAGGCCGCACGACCCAGCAAATATCAGCCCTCACCCATGATTCCCGCAAGGTGGAACATGGCACGCTGTTTATTTGCCTGCGGGGGCTGTCTGAAGACGGGCATGACTACATCCCAAAGGCCATAGAAGCCGGTGCGGCGGTTATTTTGGCAGAAGAATTTGCGGGCAACCCGCCAGAAGGCGTGGCGGTTATTCTGGTAGAAAACACCCGCAAGGCAATGGCCTACGCCGCGGCCAATTTCTACGGCAACCCAGCCAAAAACCTGCGCCTGATAGGCGTAACAGGCACCAACGGCAAAACAACCACCACCTATTTTATTGAAGAAATCCTGCGCCATTGCGGCCGCAAAACCGGCCTAATTGGCACGACAGGCATAAAAGTAGACGGTAAGAACTTCGACTTTAAATTCGACACAGACACCACACCAGATGCACCTCAGCTCCACGAGCTTTTCGCAAAACTGCTGCAGGCGGGCGTAACCGACGTGGCCATGGAAGTCTCGTCCCACGCCCTGGCGCTAGACAAAGTGGAAGGCCTAACCTTCGATGTCGGCGTTTTCACCAACCTAACCCAGGACCATTTAGATTTCCACAAAACAATGCATAACTACCGCCTGGCCAAAGCAAAACTCTTTGCACAAAGCCGCTTTGCTGTGGTAAACTCCGACGACGCCTCTACCGAAGTGATGCTACAGCATCACGGCAGCGACCCTTACCTCACATATTCCATAGAAAATAAATCCGACCTACGGGCAACCAGCATAGATTACCTGCCCCAAGGCTCAACATTTGAAGTATCCAGCCGCAAATTTAACCTACCCATTAACGGGCGCTTTAACATATACAACACCCTGGCGGCAGTGGGTGCGGCTCTTGCCCTGGGAATCACCATGGATGCAGCCCAATCTGCTGTGGCAAGGCTAACTGGCGTAGACGGCCGCATACAATCCGTACCGAACAACAGCGGCGTAAACGTACTTGTAGATTACGCACATTCCCCAGACGGCCTAGAAAATATAATCCGCGCCGTACGCGAGTTCACCACAGGCCGCGTAATCACCATCTTCGGCTGCGGTGGCGACCGTGACAAAACCAAACGCCCCATAATGGGCAAAATCGCCGCAACCCTATCCGACCACTGCATACTAACCTCCGACAACCCCCGCACAGAAGACCCACACATAATCCTATCCGAAATAGAACAGGGCCTAAAAAACACCACCACCCCCTACGCAATCCACGAAAACCGCCGCGAAGCCATCTTCCAAGGAGTAAAACTACTAAATCCCGGCGATGCTCTAATAATAGCCGGCAAAGGCCACGAAGATTACCAAATAATAGGCAAAGAAAAACGCCATTTCAGCGATTATGAAGTAGCGGTTGAGGCTTTGAGTTAAATCTGAAACCGTCAGAGGCTTCGCCGACCACACCTCCACAAACTTTTTGAAAAAAGTTTGACAAAAACTTTAAAGTTTATGGGGTGGATGAGGATCCATGGCCTGTTATTCCAATGCTAAGTTTTTTTGCTTCTTTTTTTGAAAAAAAGAAGTGGAGGTGTTGGAGGCGAAGCCTCCGACGGTTGTAATCCCTACCGAAAGGACAATCACCCCATGAACCTATCCATACAAGAAATTGCCAGCGCCAGCGGTGGGCGCATCCTGGGCGAAGCTCGGGACGCGGCCATCACAAGTGTTTCAACACATACCCAAAAAATACAGGCGGGCGCACTTTTTGTGCCAACTGTGGGGGAAAATGTCGATGGCCATGATTATATACAAACCGCCGCCAAAAATGGCGCGGTATGCGCGTTTACGGAAAAAGAGAACCTGGCGCAAACTTCGGATATTCCGCTAATTTATGTGGCTTCCACCCGCCGCGCGCTTATGGATTTAGCGGGTTATTATCGCCGCAAGCATAATATCAAAGTGGTGGCTGTCACAGGCAGCGCGGGCAAAACCACCACCAAGGATATGGTGGCAAATATACTAGAGCAGCGTTTCAAAACCAAAAAAACCATAGGCAATTTTAACAATGACATTGGCCTACCCCTTTCCATTTTCCAGCTAGAACCAGGCGACGAAGCCTTGGTGCTGGAAATGGGCATGAACCACGCCGGCGAAATCCACGAGCTAAGCCTTATAGGCGCGCCAGATATTGCAATAATCACCCATATCGGCGACGCCCATATAGAAAATTTCGAGAACCGCGAGGGCATCCTTCACGCCAAGCTAGAAATAATCGACGGCCTACGCCCCGGCGGCACAGTAATCCTAAACGGCGATGACCCGCTGCTTACCAGCCCTGCCTCCATGGAAAAAACAAAACCTTTCACAACCCTATATCCAAGCCAAAAAAGCATAATTTCTGCAGAAACCATCGGCCTGTCTGAAAGCCGCTGCAGCTTCAACTGGGAGGATAAGACCATAAACCTGACCGTACCCATCCCCGGCGCGCATATGGTAATGAACGCCCTGCTGGCCACGGTTGCAGGCCTCACACTAGGCGCGACCTCAGAAGAAATCACCAAAGGTTTCGACTATCTAATCCCCGCAGAGGGCCGCCTAAAAGTTGAAACCGCCGGCGACATGACCATAATCAACGACGCCTACAACGCCAACCCCGCCGCCATGCAAGAGGCCATAAAAATCCTCTGTGCAGAAAACCAGCGCAAAGTAGCCATCCTAGGCGACATGAACGAGCTTGGCCATGTGGCCGAAGCCCGCCACAGGGAAGTTGGCCAATTCGCCAAAGAGGCCGGTGTGAGCTTGCTAATCTCCATAGGTGAGCTGGCCAGCCATATCCACCAAGGCTTCGCAGACAGCGCCAATTCCCTACATTTCCCCACCGTAGAAGCCTTCCTTGCCCAATGGCAAAACCACCTAAAACCCGGCGATGTAGTGCTAATTAAAGCTTCACGGGGTATGGAATTTGAAAAAATCACAAACAGCATCATGTGAAGCAAGATATAAACTACAATCAGCCTCGGAGGTTCTATCCACATGAATACCGCAGTGTACGCAATCCTAATCGCATTCGTGGCGAATATCGCCCTATGCCCTATGCTTATCCCTTCGCTGGTTAAGCTAAAATTCGGCCAGTTCGTGCGCACAGACGGCCCTGCCTCCCATTTAAAGAAAGCTGGCACGCCCACCATGGGCGGCATCATGATTATCGTCAGCTTTGTGCTGGCGGCGCTTATCTTCATGCGGGATAACCCTCATGCCGTGGCCGTGGTGCTTACCACTGTGGCCCTTGGTTTCGTAGGTTTTTTAGATGATTTTATAATAATAAAAAAGCGGCGTTCTGAAGGGCTAACCCCTAAACAGAAGCTGTTTGGGCAGGTTTTTGTCGCGGTTGTGTTTTTTATGTGCTGGCGCACCTTGCCTGGCTTTTCTGGGGAGATGCTTATACCATTCTTCCCTGATTTTAGTTTCGATTTTATGGGCATTAATGGCCTTTTGGGCTCTGAATTTAGCCTGCTGGGCTTCACCCCCGGCGATCTAATTTTTGGGCTTTTTGTAATTTTCATCTTCCTAAGCTGCACTAACGGCGCTAACCTTACAGACGGCCTAGACGGCCTGGCTACTGGGGTTACTGCCATCATTGCGGTGTTTTTTCTTTTTTGCGCGTGGATGCTGGACTCGCCGCTGCTGCCTGTTATCGGTGCGGCTGTGGGCAGCCTTATGGGCTTTTTACTGTTTAATGCCCACCCTGCAAAAGTTTTCATGGGAGACACTGGCTCGCTAGCACTTGGCGGCTTTATAGCTGCAATAGCACTTATGCTTAACATGCCCCTATTCCTGGCAATTGTAGCCATAATCTACGTAATAGAATCCCTGTCTGTAATCATACAAATAGGCTACTTCAAAATGACTCGCCGCCGTTTTTTCAAGATGGCACCAATACACCACCACTTCGAGCAATCCGGCTGGCCAGAAACAAAAGTAGTCGCATTCTTCTGCGTGATTACGGCTATGGCATGTTTGTTAGGTTTTCTTGCGTTTCAGGGATTCTAAACCGTCAGAGGCTTTGCCTTCGGCACCTCCACAAGGGGATTTCATCCCCTTGGTCCCTATTTTTTTGATTGATGAGGTTGATTTATGTTTAAGGATATGAAGATTTTGGTTTGCGGCATGGCGCGCAGTGGGATTGCTGCGGCTAGGCTGCTGCGCGAGATGGGTGCTGCGGTTACACTGCAAGATATGAGGGCCGAAGCCCCGGCAGATGTGGCTGGTTTTGAGGTTTATCTTGGGCGCAATCCAGACGATATTGTGCAGGATTTTGATTTGATTATAATTAGCCCCGGTATTTCTATTTATGAGGCTTTTGTGCAAAAGGCCGAAGCTTTGGGCATACCTGTATGGGGCGAAACAGAGCTGGCCTACCGCCTTTGCCCCTGCCCCATGGTGGCCATAACCGGCACAAATGGCAAGACCACGGTTACCACTTTGGTTGGCGAGATTATGCGGCTTAAAAACCCCGGCACGGTTATAGCCGGGAATATTGGCACGCCGCTTACGGCCCTGGTTAACACGCTGAACAAGCAAAACCTTGTAGTGGCCGAGATTTCTAGCTTCCAGCTGGAAACCATAGAGGCTTTCAAGCCAGCCATAGCCACGGTTTTGAATATGACAGAAGACCACCTGGACCGGCACAAAACCATGGAAAATTACATTGCAATGAAATCCCGAATCTTTGAAAATCAAGGACAAAACGATGTAACTGTGCTAAACTTAGATAATGTCATAACCTGCGGCATGAGGCCCCCTGGCCGGGTGGTTTATTTCAGCGCAAAGGAAGAGCCACAATGCGGCGTTTTCTTGCGCGGCGGCGATATAATTTCTAACATGGGCGAAAATGAAACAACGATACTTAATATCTCCCAAACCAAAGTAATCCCTGAAAATGCCCTAGCTGCCACGGCTTTATCGCTGCTGGCAGGGGCCACGCCGCAAATGATTGCCACCGTATTAAAATCCTTCGCCGGGGTGCCCCATCGCCTAGAGCATATCGCCAGCATTGGCGGCGTAAACTACTACAATGATTCTAAAGCCACAAACACAGATGCGGCTATAACCGCACTAAATTCCTTTCGCGAGCCGGTGGTGCTTATAGGGGGTGGCTTTGATAAACAGGCAGATTTTACCCCATGGGTAGAGCTTTTCCCCGCCAAGGTTAGTTATCTCATTCTTATAGGCCAAACGGGCGGGCAAATAGCCAAGGCCTGCGAAGAAATAGGCTTCACGGCGCACCAAAAGGCCGCCACTTTGGAAGAGGCCGTAAACATTGCAAAGAACCTAGCAAAACCCGGGCAAAACGTGGTTTTCTCACCGGCATGTGCTAGTTTTGATATGTTCAAAAATTTTGAAGAACGAGGCGAACTTTTTACGCAATATGTAAAGGCCAGCCAGTAGAGTTCTTCTGAAATTGTAACAAACGCAATTTCAGAAGAAGCAAATGATTTAAAATGTAACTTTTTCGAACTCTCTTACGGGAATTTCGGAAGAAGTCTAGTGATATGAGGTGAAAATATGGTAGGGAGCAGGCCGCGACCAAACCGCGCATCTGGCACCGTTAACGAGCGAACCCGCCCAAGAGACGACGCACAGGTGCGGCTGATAGACAGAATCGACTACACCCTGCTTTTTGTGGTGTGTTTGCTTGTGCTTATTGGCATTGTCATGGTGTTTTCGGCCAGCCATATGAACGCTGCCGTGCGCCAGGGTGACCCATTCCATTTTCTTACACGCAACTTGGTATTTGCGGCTCTTGGGGCAGCGGCCATGATTGCGCTTATTAACGTGAGCTACGAGCTTATTAAGCCTTTTGTGGTGATTATTTACGGCGTTTCTATTGCGCTGCTTATTTCGGTTTTAATTTTTGGTGAAGAGGCCGGCGGCGCCCAGCGGTGGATAGAACTTTTTGGGATACAGTTTCAACCTTCGGAGGTTGCACGTGCGGCAGTTATTTTCACCATGGCTTATATGGCAGATAAATTCCCGCGCCTTGCGGCAACTTGGAAGGGGCTTTTTGTATACGGCGCAGTTGTTGGCGTGGTGGTTCTTTTCATAGTGCTGCCGGGGGGCATGACTGCCGCCATTGTTACCGCGGCCATTGGCGCTGGCATGATTTTTATGGCTAGCCCGCATATTTGGCGCTTTCTTGTGGTGGGTTCAGTTGGAGTTGTTGGGATTGGCGGGTACCTTTGGCGAATGGCCACAGACGACGGCGGAGACTTCCGCGGAAACCGCGTTGTAGCCTGGTTAGACCCCTTTGCAGACCACCTAGACACTGGCTTCCAAACCATACAATCCTTGTATGCAATAGCCAGCGGAGGCCTTTTTGGCCTGGGCTTTGGCAACAGCCGCCAGGCTTCATTTATACCAGAACCCCACAACGACATCATATTCGCCGTTATTGTTGAAGAAATGGGGCTTATTGGCGCGTCTTTAATCTTGCTGCTTTTCGCAGTATTTATTTGGCGCGGCATACTGGTGGCAATAAACGCCCCCGATACCTTTGGCAGCATGGTGGCCGCAGGCATAGTCCTGGCAATAGCCATCCCCGCAATAATTAACATAGCGGTAGTGACTAACACCATACCAAACACAGGCATAAACCTACCATTTATAAGCTACGGCGGCACATCTTTAATTGTAAGTATGGCTTTAGCCGGGGTGCTGATAAATATTTCTAGGTTCTCTAGGGCTGGTAGCCGAACGTGATAAGGCCGCCCGGAGCTTCGCCTCTAGCACCTCCACTTCTTTCTTTGAAAAAAGAAGTGGTAAATTTATTTTTATGATTTTCATGGGAGACGATTTCAAAACCGTCTCCCTTTTTTGTATGAATCACTGCGACGGTAGAAAACGCAAAACAACTTATTACAGATTGTAATAAGTTGTTTTGCGCTGCCGCGCCCAAAGCCGCCACTATGAAAACTTATGGGTTATGCTGTGAAGGGTGGAAATAACGCCCACAAATGCTTATACTACTCGCTTACCAGTGCCCCAAACTCTTACCATAATGAAATTTATGATTAGTCGTAAGGATTTTATTGGCGAGTTCTTTATTTCGTAATCCCATAATCATTACGTTATTATCTGTTACTTCATTATTTCCGTGATTTATGAAATAAGCGGGACGCTTCAAAAGTACGAAACCTAGTTTTTGGTAGAAATTAATTATGCCACTTTCCGTTTCAGCCTCCATGCAGGCAACGTCAATCCCAATTTCGTCAGCCTTTGCCAACGCCGCTTCAGCAAGTTTTCTCGCATAACCTTTCCCTTGATATTCGGGAAGAACCGCCAAACCGCCGAAGCCTCCCAAAAAATATTCTTGTCCGTCATATTCGGTTAATACTTTATGCACCGCAGCCCGCCCAACAGCTTTTTCGCCATCAAAAAGCAGGAACATACCATCCTCCGGCGCGCTATATTCGTATGTGCTTTCGTCAAATTCATTATCTTCCTCAGGGTCATCGGGGTCGCCCGACAAGCACATTTCATTTATTATATCCACATGTTTTTGTTGTTCTTCCGTCATCGTCCCATCAGGAATATAACGTATTTCCATGATTATTCCCCCTGTTCAAAATATAGATTTTACGCACGTACCAACTCGTTGGGTGGTACATAAGTGCGCCATTAGACTTTTTGCATAACTGAAATTTCGCTTCGGGGTTGCGCTAACCCCTCACCGCAATCTTGACGTTATGCAAGAAGCCTATTAATGTTTGGACAGTCCAGCCAGTAAAGTAATTTTATCACATCTTTGATACTTTAACATGACGAAGTTGTCAGAACTGCGTTATTTCCACCATTCACAGCATAACCCATATAAGAAGATGGTCAATTTTCATGCATTTAGTTCTTCGAAAGGCAAAGCTTCTCGCCCATACAAAGCGGGAAAACGCAGTTAACGCCGTGACGTTAATCATTTTGTCATTCCTGCGCATTAATCCCCGGAAAAGAAAATAAGCTTCCCGCCAAAGGGACTGGCTGCACCCATCAAAAAGCCGAGATTATACCAAAACCCAGTATTGTAGGCTTCGTAAATTGTTACGGTATCGCTAAAAATCGAGCCTATTAGCGTAAAAATCACGATAACACCATGCCAAAGCCCCCAAAAGAACCCGGCTGGGTTTTCGTAGTAATACGCGCCGCCGCCGGGGACGCAGCCTGTGAGGGCGAAACCCAGCAGAAGCAGCATTGCACAGATACAAATGATTCGTTTTTGCATAGGTTTTCTCCGTTCTATTCGAGCGTTCTTAGGTTATCTATGCGCTCTGGGTTCTCCTCTGCTGACCATTCTTCCAACGTGGCGCAGGGGAAGCTTTTGCATTTACCGCAATGTGGTAGGTTTTTCTCTGTGGCACAATCATGGATTTCGCATCTGCCGCCCCAAACACATTCACCTTTTGGGGCGCAGATGCGGCAGCCTTCGCATTTGCCTTCCAGTTTAAACCCGCAGGCATCGCAATCTATTCCGCAAACTGAAAGGTTCATCAATCGTACTCCCGTGTGATTCCCTTGGCTTTTTCCGCTATGCGCTGCGCTTTTACGCAAAGCTCTGCGGCTTTAAATGCATGTTCCTGGGTCATGGCGTTTTCTGTACGGTTCAAACAATCTAGAATAAGCTGGCCAAAGTATGGATGCCCAACTTTGCCATTTACATCTATATATTGTTCGGTTTCTTTATTGGCCAGGAACAAATGCCCGCCACCTTTTGCGCGGCCTAGGTCGCAATATTTACGCAGTTCTATAAAGCCATCTGTGCCCAATATAAATGTGCGGCCGTCGCCCCAGGTGCTTAGGCCGTCTGGGGTAAACCAGTCTACCCGGAAGTAGCCTGTTGTGCCATTATCGCCTTTTAGGGTGCAATCTCCAAAGTCATCCAGGCCAGGGTGGTCTGGGTTGTTGAAGTTTTCAACCTGAGCGGCCATAATTTCTGCATCTTTACTGCCTGTGTAGTACAAAAACTGCTCTATCTGGTGGCTGCCAATATCACAAAGGATACCGCCGTATTGCTCCCTTTTAAAGAACCAATCTGGCCGCCAGCCAAGCCCTGCACGGTGCGGCCCCATGCCCATGGTCTGTACAACCCGCCCTATCGCGCCATCATCTATCAACTGCCCCGCAAAAATCGCGGCCTCTACATGCAACCTTTCAGAATAATAAACCGCGTACTTCTTCCCGGTCTTCTCTACCATCGCCTTGGCCGCCTCTAGCTGGCCAAGTGTGGTAAGCGGCGCCTTATCTGTAAAATAATCCTTTCCGGCCTCCATGGCTCGCAACCCCAGCGGGCAACGCTCGCTGGCAATATTAGCGCTGGCCACAAGCGCCACTTCCTTATCTTCAAAAACCTGGCCTTCGCTAGTTGCGGCTACAGCCTGGGGGTACATCTCCAAATATCTTTTAACCTTATTTGGGTCAGGGTCATAAATATATTTTAGCGTAGCCCCCGCCTCTACCAACCCATTGCACATGCCGCCAATATGCCCGTGGTCCAGGCCGATGGCCGCAAAAACAAACTCCCCTGGTTTAACAACCGGGTTTGGCTTACCCTTAGGCGCGTAATTCATTCCACTTGCTGGCATTTTTTCGTCCTCCTTTTATTTGAACCGTTAGATTATTTAAGACCGTCAGAGGCTTCGCCTCCGACACCTCCACTTCTTTTTTTGGAAAAAAAGAAGCAAAAAAACTTGAAATTTAATTTTGTGGTAGAGACGTGTTGCCCGGATTTTGCTTGGGTTTATACGCCCCGTGTTTTTCGGTTTTGCGGATGTAATTCAGTTGGTCGGATTTTCCGACCAACTGAATTTTTCAGCGACGGTCTTTTTCAAATTTAAAGTTTTGTGAAAGTTTTTTCAAATGCAACTCAAAAGAAACCTGGCGAAGCCTCTTGCGATTTTATTTTAGCTACTAAAAATTCCCCAATGTAATATCTCCGGCCAAATCATCCACGGCTTTGCCCTTCTCGTAGAAGCGTGTGCCATGTTTTATTATGCCTTCAAAGGTGTAGAAGGGGTCATCTTTGGCTAGGGGTAATGTTACTGTTTGTTTTAGGCAGCCAGATTTGTATATGGCAGAGATTAGCTCTACGGTTTTGCGGCCGTCTTCGCCGGTGATTAGGGGGCGGGTGTTGGTTTCTAGGGCGGCCAGCACGTTGTTTACTTCACCTGCAAAACCCTCATATGGCTGGTTGGCGAAGGAATTGTACTTATCTGTTAGTTCTTTTTCTAGTTCTGGGTTGCGCTTGCCAAAGCCGTTTGGCTGGGATATTTCTGCCGCCACGCTAAAGGGAGCTGCTATTTTCGCGTCTTCGCATTGCAACACTATGCTTTGTGTGCCGCCGTGATGTACTACAGAGCTGGTTACATTAGCCAGCGCGCCGTCTGCGTATTTTAGTATGGCGAAGGATAAATCTTCTACTTCGCTGTTGTCGTGCATTACATTGGATAGCACAGATGTTACTTCGGCTGGCAGTTCTTTTTGAATCCAGTTTATCATGTCTATTTGATGCACCGCATGGTTCAATGTGGGGCCGCCGCCTTCTTTTTCCCATGTTCCGCGCCACCAAAGGTCGTAATATGGCCGGCCGCGCCACCATAAGGAATCCACATGGGCTGCGCGGATTTTGCCTGCCATGCCTGTGTCTGCCAGGGTTTTTAGTTTAAAAATCATGTCGTTAAAGCGGTTCTGCGCGCCGCAGGATAACACCACGCCGTTGCGCTTTTCTGCCGCTAGCATTTCGTCACATTCTGCAAGGCAGGTGGCCATTGGTTTTTCTACCAGCACATTCATTTTCTTGTCCATGCAATCTATAGAAATACTTGCATGTACGTAAGGCGGAGTACAATTTGATACCAAATCAACTTCCACGCCAGATTCCAACATCTCTGTGTGTGATGCAAAAACCTGGGCATCTGCAAGTTCAAACTGGGTCTTTTTTTGTTCGCATTTTTCTGGGAAAATATCCACCAGCGCCACAATCTTGCATCTTTCCGGGAACATCAAATAGCTGGAAATATGCGCCCCAGAAATATTCCCACAACCTACAATAGCAACTTTAATCATACATAACCTCCTATTTTTTCGCGGCAGCAGGGGATTTTTTTGAGCCTCTGCTATTCCTACGACATTTTCTAATATTTTATCATAGTTTTACAAATGCTGCTTGTTTTTTACTCCAAAATTTGTTTATATATACAAAAACCGAAAGGATGAACCAGCCATGACCTATCATGTAGCCAAAACAGGCAAAGAGTCCAACAGCGGGAGCGCAACCCAGCCATTTTTAACAATCTCTGCCGCCGCGGCAGTGGCCACCGCAGGGGACACCGTAATCGTACACCAGGGTGAATACCGGGAATGGGTAAAGCCAAAAAACCCCGGCCTAAGCCATAACCGCCGCATAACCTACAAAGCCGCAGATGGCGAAAAAGTTGTGATAAAAGGCTCGGAGCGCATACAAACCTGGGAAAATGTCGAGGGCAGCCTATGGCGCGTGACGCTGCCAAACAGTTTCTTTGGCGGCTACAACCCATATGTAGAAACCATTTATGGCGACTGGTTCAAATGGCCGGTAAACCGCCCCGTCCACCTTGGGGATGTATACCTAAACGGCATGTCCTTCTTCGAGGCAGAAAGCCTGGACCATGCCAAAAACCCCAAAATAATCACAGAACATCTAGACCGCTGGACAGAAGAAATAGTACCAGTAAAAAACCCAAACCAAACCAAATATCTATGGTTTAGCCAAGTAGACGAGGCCAACACCACAATCTACGCCAATTTCCACGAAGCCAACCCAAATGAAGCCTGTGTAGAAATAAACGTGCGTAAATGCTGCTTCTACCCAGAAGAAACCGGCCGTGATTATATTACCGTAAGCGGCTTCGAGATGGCACATGCCGCCACCCCTTGGACGCCCCCAACCGGAGACCAACCAGGGCTAATTGGCGCCCATTGGAGCAAGGGCTGGATAATAGAGAATAACATAATCCACGATTCTAAATGCAGCGCAGTAAGTATAGGCAAGCCCGCAGCCTACGGCAGCAACTACCGCACCAGCCGCAAAGACAAACCCGGCTACCTATACCAGCTAGAAACTGTTTTCGCGGCCAGCCACGCAGGCTGGAGCAAAGAAACAATAGGCTCACATATCATCCGCAACAATATAATTTACAATTGCGGGCAAAACGGCATAGTTGGGCATCTAGGCTGCGCCTTCAGCGAGATTTATGGCAATCATATTTACAACATAGATATGAAGCGGGAGTTCTTCGGCTCAGAGATTGGCGGCATCAAGCTACATGGCGCGATAGATGTGCAAATCCACAGCAATTACATCCACGATTGCTCTTTGGGCATCTGGCTAGACTGGCAGATTCAAGGCACGCGCATTAGCAAAAACCTGCTACATTCTAATAACCGCGACCTGTTTATAGAAGTAACCCACGGCCCAGCCATGATAGACCACAATATCTTCGGCTCTAAATACGCCTTCGACAACTACGCCCAAGGCACAGCCTATATCCGCAACCTAATAGCTGGCAAAATGATTATCAAAAAAATGCTAAACCGCGCCACACCCTACCATATCCCCCACAGCACAGCTATAGCCGGGATAGCCATGGTATACGGCTATGATGACCGTCTGTACCAAAACATTTTCATAGGCAGCGCAGCCAGCGCCAACAAAGCCGCCGCCAGCCAAAATGCAGACCCCGAGGCAGCCAGCGGCGGTAGCAACACAGCAGAACTATTCGGCACGGCAATGTACGACCCCGCCACCGCCTCCCTTGAGGAATATATAGACAAAATAGAGGCAATGAACAAAGCCACCCCGGGGGATTTATATCTTTTCGAAATGGTAGAACAACCCGCATATGTATCCGACAACGCCTACTTCAACAACGCCAAAGCCTTCGCGAAAGAAGCCCGCAAGCTAGACACTCCAGGCTTCGACACGGAATTCTCCATAGAGGAAGACAGCGGCGCGGCTTGGCTAAACATTACCCTGCCGGAAGGCTTCCAAAGCTTCACCTCTGGCGCGCATTGCACAAACACCATCCCCAGGGTACGTATTGTAGACGCAGAATACGAAAACCCCGACGGCAGTAAGCTTGTGCTGGATTCAGATTATCATGGCCAGCAGCTTGTAGGCGAAGCCGTGGCGGGGCCAATTTTCGGGCTAAAACCTGGGAAGAACCGAGTGCAGGTTTGGAGGCCTAACCATGTGCCCACCCCTTTGTAAAAGTGACACCAAAGAATCCTTACGGGAATTATACCTTAAAATAACTGAACGCCCTGGGGTTTTGGATGGATGGAAACAATCTGTTTTACGAGGAATAAAAAGCCTTTTGCTATAGTTTTAGCAAAAGGCTTTTCGTTATCTTTTATACCTCAAACTCTGCCGACAGTACATACACATCAAAGTCCCCGGTGCGGCGCAGGAAGATTACTTCTGTGCGGAAGGAGTATTGCCCTGGGGCAAGTTCGCCGAAGAAATGTGGGAAGTTCTGGGCCATTCGTGTTGAACTTGAGTGGGGCATTACTGGTATGCCCTCCATAGTAAATGCTGTGTTTTCTGGGAAGGGCATTTTTTCCCATTCGCCGTCATTCATTTTGTACAGCGAGAATGGGCGGCCACCCATATACTGCCTGGCTGTGGGGTTGACAATATAATAGGTAATCCCTTGCGGCGTGACGCTGATTACATCAAGGCTAAGCCCGCCTTCGGGGATATCGTCAATGATATTGCGAGTCCTTTCACCGGGCGGCAATGGCTGCCGCCAATTAAACTCTTCACGTTCTGGCGCTTGGCGGATTAGAATATTATACAGCCGCATCATACTGGCTATGCCTTGGGCACGGGTGTAGCTGCCCTGAGGGTCAAATTCCATATTGCCTACGCCGCCCATTATGCCTGCCAGCTGCATTGTGATTATGGCCTCTAGCGCCCATGGGGATATTTGCCCTTGGTCTGCAAATGGCGGCGGAATCATTAAGGAGGTAGCGAATGGTATCTGTGTGGCTGTGGCCAGCCTATTAAGCATGGTTGCGGCTTGTTCCCGGGTTAGCGGCCCTTGGGGGTTAAAATAACCGCCGCCCACGCCTTCTACTACACCTAGGTTGGCCATTTTTAGTATATTGGGGTCGCTGGTGTCGCTAAAGGCTGCGGCACTGGTTAAGTTTCTGCCGGTTAGATGCTGGTAAAGCGGCACGGCTAATGCGGCAAATTCTGCCCGGGTTAGGGGCTGGCGCAGGTCGCCTTGCAATTCTTCTGGCAGCAGGCCTAGAGATAGGGCTTGGTTTATATATTCCCTTGCCCAGATTATATCTGGGTAGAAATCCCAGTTTATGGTGGAGATGTCTGGAACATATGTGCCGCCAAAACCGCCCGGAGGCAGCCATCCGCCCGGGGTGTGTACATCCCATGGTTCTGTAAGTGGTGGCGGCTGGTTAATCACGATAATTTTTGATGGGGTTACGGTTGGCGGGCGCTGGGCGTAAGCATCCCCAAAAACAACTGCAAGTTCAAGATGAGTTAGCTCACCCGTAAAAGGCTCTCCATACCTTGTTACCACTTCTGCATCATCTGTGATATTAAGGTAAATGCTAAATTCATCCGAGAGTATGCGATGGCTGTTAATCAACCTGCCATCGCTGCCAAAACTGCCAAGAAACATCTCGTAATCGCCATTCACAATAACCAATGGCTCAATCTGCGGCATATCATACATTATAGTTGCCCCAAATGGCGTGTGGTAGAAAGCCACAACATCCCCCACAGCAAACTTTTGGCCAAAAAATGTCATAGCAAAATCAACGGTAAGTGGCGAGAAAAAACCATCACCGCTTAAATGAACATAATAAGCATCTGGCCGCCCAGAATCAGCACTTGACACCATCGTCAGCACCTCGGCCTCGGAGCGCATAAATGCATTCCAGCCCCCAAGCCCAAAATGGCCAACAATAAAATCCCCTACCGCAATCTCATCCCCAACAAGATAAGTATTCGGCTGCTTAACAAAAAACATACGCTGCCCATCTTCTTGCTCTATTTCTATCAATATGCCTTCGCCAGGCCAAGTTCGGAGTTCCACAACCTCCCCTGCCCTATAGCCAAACAAATTTACAAAAGTAATCCCCTGCACAGGCAGCGCAAAACCCGCCATCATCACAACTGCAATACAAAACGCAATAAATTTTTTCATTTTGTCTTCCTCCTTCTAATCATGTAAACAACCCGGCCATGATTTTATTACATATCCTGCCCAAATGTAACATAACTGAAACAAAGCCCCGAAACACAAACCAGGTTTAGCGGTGACGGCTAAAATTAAAACATTCGCAGGCATAAATAGCCGTGCAGCCCCCTATATTTCCATAAAAAAGTTAAAAAATTTAGCCATTTACACCCCTATTTATTTTTCCAAAAAAATAAATGAAAAATTTTTTTAACAATAATGGCTAATTTACGGGCTTTTTAACATCCGGATTCTGTAAAAACACTGTTTTTTGCCATAAAAATGGTACCATACGGTACCATAATCAAGAAAAAATGGTACCGTATGGTACCACAAAACCAAAAAAACTAAAATTTTTTGCCAAGCTTTTTTCAAAAGTAACACGAAATAAATCCTGCGGCATGAAATGCCTGGTTGGCGAAACGAACCCTATGAAAGCGGTGGAGATATGGCCGGCAAAGCTTCTGGCGGTTTAACTGACACTTGCGTAAATCCCACTACAAGTATACAATTACAACAAAATCTTAGATATTGGAGGGCATATTATGAATGAAACTTTAAAGGCCATTATGGAGCGTTACAGCTGTAGGGATTTTTGCGGGGATAGACTTGCGGACGAACAGGTGCAGGCTATTGTAGAGGCTGCGCTGGCCGCGCCAAGCGCCATGAATAAAATGCCCTGGCATATTGTGGCCGTGACCAACAAAGGCCTGATTGACGAGATGGACGCAGCGGCCATAGAGGCCATTGGCCAATGGGAAGATAAAGGGCTGTATAATCGCATAACCGAGCGCGGCGGCAAGATTTTTTATAATGCGCCTTGCATGGTGTTTATTTTAAGCGATGACAGCAATTTTGCTGCGGTAGATTGCGGTATTGCCACCCAAAATGTAGCCCTGGCGGCACATGGGCTGGGGCTTGGCAGCGTAATTTGTGCCATGGCCAAGATTCCGCTAGATGGCCCGAGGGGCAGCGAGTTTAAGAAGCTGCTAAAATTCCCAGAGGGGTATAATTTTGGCATGGCGGTGTGCATAGGCCGCGTAAACAGCGGCAAACCACCGCATATTTTAGACCACAACAAGGCAACATATATTAACTAGGGGAGCAAATTATGGGCGATATATTTAAAGAACAAATTGTAAAGCGCAAGGCCACAGCAATAGATGCAGCGGTTAAAATTGGGCTTATTTTGGCTGTTGCGGCTATTTTTGTAATCAGCCTTATGCTGGTGCAGGGGCTTAGCGTGCTAATAACCTTTGCCGCGGGCTTTGGCGCAATGTATCTAATAAGCTTCCGCAATGTGGAATACGAATATGTTTTCACCAACGGGGAACTAGATGTGGATATAATCTACAACCAATCCCGCCGCAAGCAGCTATTTTCTGCAAATGTGAAAGATATAGAAATAATGGCCAATGCAGAAAACAAAGACCAATCTGGCGCATTCAATTCATTTGAAACATTGCTAGACTTCTCCAGTGGCGAAACCAAACCAAACACATACTTTTTCATGATAAATTACAAAAACAAGCGCAGCCAGGTAATTATCGAGCCCAATGAAATGATGCTAAAGGCCATCAGCGGGTCTGTTAGCAGGCAAAGGCTGTTTTTGTAGATATGAGATTAACAAGAAAAAGACCGCGGTAAGCGCGTGAAGAAATCCTTATCGCACAGCAGCTTCGGCTAGAGCTTGCGAGAGGGATCAGGGCAGCGCCCCATTAGAATGAAATGGAGAGTATTATGCCAAAACCAATAACCGAAGGCCTGGCCTTCGACGATGTGCTAGTGCAACCAGTATTCTCAGATATCCAACCAGCCAATGTAGATACATCCGTCAGCCTTACAAAAGATATCCGGCTAAAAATCCCATTTATGTCTGCAAGTATGGATACGGTTACAGAATCTAAAATGGCCATTGCTATTGCCCGCTATGGAGGCATGGGTGTTATTCACAGGCATCTGCCCATAGAAGCCCAAGCCACAGAAGTGGACCGCGTAAAGCGCAGCGAACATGGCGTTGTTACAGACCCCTTCTTCCTTTCGCCAAACCATTATGTGTACGAAGCAGATAAGCTAATGGGCAAATATCGCATATCCGGCGTGCCAATAGTAGAACATGACAAGCTCGTGGGCATTATCACCAACCGGGACCTACGCTTTGAAACTGATTACAGCAAAAAAATCTATGAAGTAATGACCAAGGGCAGCCTAATCACAGCCCCAGAGGGCACAACCATGGCCGAGGCCAAAGCAATCCTAACCCGGCATAAAATCGAAAAACTACCCATAGTAAACGAGCAAAACCACCTAAAAGGGCTAATCACCATCAAGGATATAAACAAGGCCGTGAAATATCCCATGTCTGCAAAAGACGCCCAGGGGCGGCTTCTTGTGGGTGCAGCGGTGGGCATTACAGACGATTATATGGAAAGAGTAGCGGCCCTTGCAAAACGTAAGGTAGACGCAATCGTGCTAGAAACACCCCATGGACACGCCAATGAAGTGCTGGCGGCCATCAAGGCCATAAAAGCCAACTTCCCAGAGATAGCCCTTATCGCCGGCAATGTAGCCACCCCACAGGCCACCACCATGCTAATCGAGGCCGGAGCAGATGCCATAAAAGTAGGCATTGGCGCGGCATCCGTTTCTACCAAGCGGGTGATAGCCGGGGTTGGCATCCCACAAGTTTCTGCAATAGAGGCCTGTGCAGACGCGGCACGCCCCAGCCGCACCCCAATAATAGCCGACGGCGGCATCCGCTACAGCGGCGATATAATAAAAGCTTTAGCCGCAGGTGCAACCGCCTGCATGATGGGTAATCTATTCGCAGGCTGCGAAGAAAGCCCCGGCACAACAGAACTCTTCCAAGGCCGTAAATTCAAGGCCTACTGCGGCATGGAACTAGGCCAACACAACCCAGAAAACGACAACGACAGCCACTCCATAGCCAATATAAAGATATCCCGCGGCATAGAAGGCCGAGTAACCTTCAAAGGCAACCTATCAGACGTACTCCAGCAGCTACTGGGCGGCCTAGCCATAGGCATGAGCCACGCCGGCTGCAAAACCATAGAAGAACTCCAAACAAACACAAGCTTCATACGAGTAACTGCTGCCGGAATCCAAGAAAGTCACCCCCATAACGTGCAGATAACCCGGGAAGCGCTTAATTATATTGTAAATTAGGGTAAATTGATGCCGCAAGAGGCTTCGCCATGGTTACAATGGCTAGTGGGAAGCGAAAACGTGCAGCGTCCAACCAGTTCCAATTTGCGGCATCTAAGCCGCAGTCTACATACGTTAAGGAATACGGGTACCCGCCACATTCCTATGTTGGTACTTTTTATGGAGGTCTACCAATGAAAAAACTACTTTTGCTATTTACTATAACCATTATCGCGCTGGTGGGCTGCGGCAGGGCTGAGCCTGTAGAGGTTTTGCAGCCTATTTACGATTTTGCAGAAACACCAACACCATACCAGCCAGCCAGCCCCGCCGCTGTTGGGCCGACAATTTAAACACAACGCTTAATCATGGCATTTTGACTGTTGTTTGCGACATACTCAATTATGCGCTTGTATTGGTCATCGAAGTTAAGTTTAATTTCAACCGTGCCATTGTCATGTAACAATATGATGTCGATTAAATCAACCAGCAATTCACGGTTCAACTCCAATATACTCTTATGCTTTAAAAAGGTTTGAAAGTAAGAATTTTCGGC
>Ga0123355_10000096_pt1 | contig 94059 bp, 79 predicted proteins | sample TergutEmb28metaG_3_FD_89872 | JGI IMG/M metagenome (GOLD analysis project Ga0123355, IMG submission 89872) | Embiratermes neotenicus P1 segment gut microbial communities from Petit-Saut dam, French Guiana - Emb289 P1 | ecosystem: Host-associated > Arthropoda: Insects > Digestive system > Gut ... | reverse complement strand
TCACCAATACATGTTGAAATAATAAATTGACGATGCTTTTCGATATCGGCAAGCATTAAACTAATAACTTCGTCTTTAGAGCGTGCATCAGTATATGGGATTTGGGATTCGCGGAAATAGTAGTCTTCCGCATCCATACGCTTAAAATTAAGAATATGCGCCAATTTACGTCCAAGCGTAGTTTTGCCGCTTCCATTTGCGCCAAATAAAATTATGCCCTGTGGTTTGCTCATATCGCTAACCTCTGTCTACAATTTTGCATTCAAAAAATAAAAATGCGTTTGGATTCGTGTTATTGTATTTACCTTAACGTCATTACCCCCATCTTTTTCATATTCTTCTCGCTTACCTTCTTCTCCCAACCAAACGCCCGGCAATTATTAAAACAAGGGACACTGCCGCAAACGCTATGGATACAAGCTGGCTTGCCGGCAACCCGGTTTCGAAGAACATAAGCTGGTCTGTACGCAGCCCTTCTACAAAAAAACGGATTATGCCATAGCCCAGCAAGTACATAAGAATAACTTCACCGCCAAATTTCTTGTGCGGGCGATAAAGAATAAGTGCAATCATAAGCAGCAAATTGAAAAATGCCTCGTACAAAAACGTGGGGTGGACTTGTAAATACTGTACACCCTGTGCGGTTATGGCGGTATCGCGCAAGTTTGCGGGTATCACCCCACGGGCTTGATCAAGTCTGATTCGCATGGCAAACAGGCTGTCTGTGTACCCTCCAAAGGCTTCGCGGTTAAAAAAGTTGCCAAACCGCCCGATTATTTGCCCAAGTAAAAGCGATGGGGCGCAAGTATCCGCAAATGTTGTAAATGGGATTTTTTTGACTACGGACATGATAACCCCGGCCAGTAGCGCACCAATAATACCGCCATAAATGGCCAGGCCACCGCCGCGGATGTTAAAAATTGTACGCAGTACAGGTTGTCCGGCATATGCACTCCAATTAAAAATTAAATAGTACGCACGTAGCCCAACAACCGCCATTGGCACACCCAGCATCAGCAAATCTGTATAGTCGCCTACTTTTTGCCCTGTGCGCTTTGCATGCCAACACGCAAGCAGATATGCCGAAATAATACCCAGAACAATCCATACCGCATACCAGTAAACGTTAAAGCCAAAAATACTGACGAACACCATTGGCACACGCTCAAAATATATCCGTAAATTGGGGAACCAAATGTCCGGTGCTACATAATCTGGGGGCATGTTATTTGCCACCTTCCATAATAAAATCTATGCCAAATAAATTCCGTAATCCAAAATCACATTGCCCTGCTCGTCTGCCTGGGTAAAACGCGGGCAGACGTAACGCTCGAAGAAGAACGACTGACAGATGTCATCTTTTTTGAACTCGCCCATGCCTTTTTCGCGCAGGGCTTCCCGGCAGGCATCGTGCATATGGTAAATACTCCCGTCATCTGCATTGCCGTATATCCAGCACACGCCAACGTCACCTGCGGGCATATCAAAATAGGAAAAGCCTTCCGGCACTTCTGTTCCCGGCGGGAACGGCATTCCAATCCAATAGTGAGGGCAGCGTATGAAACCCATGTAGCCGCGTTCTGTGCCTTCTACCTCGCCCAAAGCTTCCAGTTTATCGAACCAGCCGTTTTGGAACCATTCGTCCCAACGATGGCCGTAGCCGCTGGCTGCGCCGTCTTCGTGGGTGTAGGGCTTGCCGATAAAGCGTATCGCCGGGATGTGTTCTTTGCAAACATTGATGATTTCTGCCATTTTAACCGCTCCTTTTCATATATATAAATGGAACCTTCCCCGTTCATATCACTATGCGTTGGGTGCGGCGTCAAGCGTACATGGTGGGGCTATCGCAATGCCAAGCTCCGCTAACTGGGTAGGGTCTACCGCATTTGGCGCATGGGTCATTGGACAAGATGCATCCTTTACTTTTGGGAATGCGATTACCTCCCGTATGGAATCCACCCCGGCCAAAAGCATGATAAAACGGTCGAACCCCCAAGCAATACCGCCGTGTGGCGGAACGCCGTACTTGAAAGCTTCAAGGAAGTATCCAAAGCCTTCCGCCGCCGTTTCCGGCGTAAAGCCCAATGCGGCAAACATGCGGTCTTGCAACTCCCGCTGGTGAATACGGATACTGCCGCCGGCAATTTCGTTGCCGTTTAGTACAAGGTCGTACGCCCTGGCGCGCACTTTGCTTGGGTTTGTTTCCAGCATATGTGCGTCTTCTTCTAGCGGCGATGTAAACGGATGGTGCGCGGCAAAATAGCGGTCGTCTTCTTCGGAATATTCAAGCAGCGGGAAGTGTGTTACCCACAGGAAGTTGTATTTATCTTCCGGGATTGCGCCTTTCCACTTTGCGGCGGCAAGGCGCACCGCGCCCAACGCGTCAAACACAATTGAATTTTGGTCTGCGCATAGGAAAATAACGTCGCCTGCGGTTGCACCAAAACGCTCCGCAATTTCTATAAGCTGGTCGTCGGTAAAAAATTTTGAAATGGTGGATTTTATGGTGCCGTCTTCGGTAAGGATAATCCACGCGAGGCCTTTGGCTTTGTGGGTACGCGCAAGTTCCACAAAAGCGTCAATTTGCTTACGCGGCAAGGCGGCACAGCCTTCTGCGCAAAAACCCCGCACACTGCCGCCGCTTTCAAGTGCGGATTGGAACACCTGGAAATCCACATCCTTGACCATGTCGGAAACATCCTTGAGTTCCATACCAAAGCGGGTATCCGGCTTGTCTGAGCCGAAACGTTCCATGGCTTCCGCCCATGTTAAACGCGGGAATTTTGCGGGTATTTCCATACCCATAATGTCCTTCATGACACACGCGGTCAAGCTTTCCGTCATTGTCATAACGTCATCTTCGTCTGCAAAGGACAGTTCGATATCCACTTGGGTAAACTCCGGCTGGCGGTCTGCGCGAAGGTCTTCGTCACGGAAACATTTTGCAATTTGAAAATACTTGTCAAAGCCCGCTACCATAAGGATTTGTTTCATCTGCTGTGGCGATTGCGGCAGGGCGTAAAACTGCCCCGGGTGCATTCTGGATGGCACAAGATAGTCTCGCGCGCCTTCCGGGGAACTGTTTATCAATATTGGGGTTTCAATTTCTCTGTAGCCGTCAGCGGACAGATACTCGCGGAAAATCCGCGCCACTTGATGTCGCATTTGAAATATTTTTTGTATCTCTGGCCTGCGCAGGTCGATGTATCTGTATTTGAGGCGCATATCCAGGCCAACGTCTTCGTCTGTTACTTGAAATGGCGGTACTTCCGCTTCCGAAAGCACACGCAAGTCCGTTACATCTATTTCTATTGCGCCGGTTGGCATATCGGGGTTCACATTTTCCGGGGTGCGCGCAATAACGGTACCTACGGCGGCTATAACAAATTCGCCGCGGATTGTCTCTTTCGCAAGTTGGTAATGCTCCGCAGACACACGCTTTTCGTCTACTACAACCTGCACAAGGCCTGTCTTGTCGCGCACAACCAAAAATATCAAACCGCTAAGATAGCGGCGTTTATTTACCCAGCCCATTACCGTTACTTGCTGGCCAATCATGGCTTGATTAACCTCGCCGCAATAATGCGAACGTTTCATGCCTTTCATGCTTTCGCCCATTATGAACTCTCCTTTGAAAAAATTAAAACGCAAGCCGAATTTTTAAGACAAACTCGACTTGCGCCCTATTTTATCATAGAAATTTGTGGAATGCTACAGCATGGAGATGCGAAATCTAAAAGCATTATCCTTAAAACATCTAACAATACAAGTGTTTATGTAAAGGATACCACACGCTATTTATTTACTAAACTGAAAATGAGAAATTATAAGTATTCATAAATTGATATAAACTAATGCAAGTCAATCCGAATTCTTTACAAACATCTGGAATTCTAGGTCTACTTGAAAGACTTGTCCCGAGTGAGTGGTTGGGCTGCTCGAATGTAACAACTGTGTAATTACGAGCAGCGGCCGTGGCAACAATCCACGGGTCAGCATGATCTCCTCCAGACCATGTTGTTAACGCTCTTGATGTATACAAACCGCTTGTTTGGATATGAGTCATTACTTTACCATAGCTTGTTAAGATATCAGGACTACGCCGGTCAAGTGGAGCGATATTAAGTTCACTCATCCAACTCCCAAGAGAAGTATCTGTTCCTTTTGAAACCTCATGAGCCACTAAATCCATCAGAATAACATTACCATTAAGAATTTCATCTTTTAGAAACGTCCAAAAGCTAGGCGCAATTACAAAAGAGTAGAATTTTTTACTAGGCTCGATTAATATGTTAGAGTCTATCAAATATACGTCATTGTATATACTCATACTAAATCTCCCTTTGCTTTGCTAATCATTGTATCGAATGTCTTTAGATTGGTGTTAGTAAGCCGGAATGCTTCTGTATAAGGAGTTTTGCCTTCACTCACGCTAGACCCTAAAGCCTTAAGAAAGCGACAATCAGACCTTGTCAACTGTGTTGCCCAATAATTACCGCCACTTGAATCAGTTACCTGCTGAGACAGTAACTTAGCTTTTTGCTGAAGCTTGCTGTACTCATCTATTGAAATTAGTTTGTTGTCTAAACATCGGCGAAGTATAACTGATTGACTACAACGAAAATGATTTGCTATAGAGCGAATCCTTAATTCAATGTCTCCGGAACTCTCTTGCCATTTATTTTTGAATTGTACCTCCGGGACAAGTATTTCTGACACAACTCTATTGCAAAAAGTTTCCAATGGATCAATCGCACTGATAACTTGCCATGTCTCTGCATTTATTAAGCTTCCCTCTCCTACGCCTATATGCACAAATTCATGCAAAAGCGAAAATATCTTTCCTCCTCGAGAGTCTTTTGCATTGATGAAGATTAGTGGTGCGAAAGTATCAATGAGGCAAAAAGCTCTAAATTCACTGATATCCAGGGGCCGATGATTATTGCTACCAACAACACCATTCTGCATTACCAATATTCCAAGATTGCTTATAGCGGTGCGTAAACGCTTAAAAGAATCATCAATACTTTTGGACTGAGCATACCATGTCTCATTAATTGATAGTGTATTTCTTATCATGTTGACAGATGCACCTACATCACCTTCGGGGTCTATTGATGCTACATATGAAACGGGTTGCGCAGACTCGCTTATAAGATAGTCACGCATCCAATCCCTTATATCTTCCATATGTCTAACGGTATCTAGCAAATTTCGACTTAGATTATGAATCGTAGTGCTACCTAATGTGCGATATTCTAACACGGGGCAAGTTTCGTCAGGAGGATTTTGTAAAAAAAAGTAACCCAATGGAATGTTGGCTTTCTTGCTAAAATCTTCTAGTTGATTAAATGTCGGTTGTTTGTCACCGCTTGCCCATTTTCTAAAACTTTCTTGAATACTTGCGCTAAGGCTGGGGATAGAAATGGTATTCTGAACCCATTGCCATATTGAATCGGAAACAGTTATTCGATTTTCCATAGAAATCCCCTTTCTTTTTGCTTATACTTTCATTATGTTCGCATGGATATACTAGATAATATAATATTCATATTATGTTTTTATTTTATCATAGGTTACGTATCTTTTATACTGGGTACAATAAATTATTTAGAGACCGCACCTTAACCCACTTCCGTTCGCGTCAAATTAATAATCCACTTAAACCGGTTCGTTTTAATAAACGCAATTATCCACTTATAAAACTGGTCGCTGAATATGCACAGGAACACCACCCACGGCGGCGCGTTAAACACAAAAGCCGCCAGGAATGTCACAGGCAGCACAAATATCCAGCTGCAAATGCCATCTACAATAAATACAAATTTTGTGTCGCCGCCGGCCCGTATGATACCCGTAAAGCATGGCGCGTGATACGAAGTAAATACTACGGATATGCTAAGCAAGGTCATAAACTGCCTGGCAATAATCTGCGTTTCTTCATAAAAATTGTACAGCGATATAAAAATATCCCGTAACCCAAATATCGAAAGCCCGGCCACTATGCCCAAGCCGACAAACACAATTTGCAATGTTCTGGCGTATTGTTTGACCAAGTTATAGTCACCGCTGCCCACGGTTTTGCCTATGATTACGCCGCTTGCACCGCTTGTAGCCCACACCACTACCGTTATCAAGCCAAACAGTATTGTGGAAACACTGCTGGCAGCCATTGCAGACTCACCCATGCGCCCTATAACCGCTACCTTTATTGCGCCAATTATTCCCCAGGAAACATCGCCGCCCATCACAGGTAAGCCATAACGGAAAAAGTCTGCCAGCAACGGCTTATTCGTTTTAAGCAGTTCCGTAAAACGGATTTTTAGGCGTTTATCTATGAACCGCACATATACTACCATGATAACGGCTTCCGTAACACGGGCGGTTAACGTGGCAATGGCCGCACCCTGTATACCCATTTCCGGGAAGCCAAAGTTGCCAAAGATAAGTAAATAGTTCCCCACCATGGAAATAATTAAAGTGGAAAGCGACACCACAACGCCTATGCGCACCACCTCCACGCAGCGCATTGCACCCATCAAGGTTTGGGTCAGGCAAAAAAACACATAAGAAAAAGCTAAAATGCGTATGTATCGTGCGCCTTCTTCTATTACGCCCGGGTCATTAGTGAAAATACGCAATACGTGTGCAGGAAACAGTAACGTAACTACACTAACCAAAAAACCCACGCCCAAAGCCACTTTAATGCCAATAGAAACAACCGCTTTTACGCTATCGGTATCATTTTTGCCCCAATACTGCGCGGCAATAACGACAAGCGAAGCGGATATGCCAATAACCAGCATGTTTAAGATATTTTGCACTTGGTTAGCCATCATTACACCGGCTACGGCGCGTTCGCCAAGTTGGCCTACCATTATATTGTCGGCAAAGCCTACGCTCATGGATAGTAAATTTTGCAAGGCCATGGGTATGGCCAGCATTAACAGGGTTTTGTAAAATTGGGGCTTTTTAACGAGCCAGTTCATTGGCGGTCAGTCTCCTTCAAATTTTGTTTGGACCTGGTACCAGGTCTTTTAAATTTCAGTTGGTGATAAAATATCACCAACTGAAATCTAAAACAAATCTTCATGTTTTCCACAAAATATGGTATAACTATATACTGACAAAACACTAGGAGAATGTCAAATGTTTGAACAGGCCGAACTAAACAAATTGTCTACAGTTACGCAAGAGATACTCTCACAAATAAATGAACTTGGCGCGGGGCTTTCCAAGTACCGCACCGAGGTACTCACCGCACGCAAAGAAATGTGGCGGGAAGCACGCATTGTCATACGCGACTTTGACGACGTCGCCGACCTATCCATTTTTGCGGAAGAAGTGGCCCGGAACGAGAACCAATACACCGAGGCCAGCAAGCAAATTCTAAAACTCAAAAAGATGCTGAACGAGCCATACTTCGCCCGCATAGACTTTATCGAAGCAGGCTATGACGAAGTGGAGCAAATATATATAGGAAGATACTCCCTTTTTGATGAAGATACCAAAACCTTCCACATATACGACTGGCGCGCGCCGATATCATCGCTGTACTACGACTACGGCGTTGGCGAAGCCAGCTTTGTGGTACCCGGCACAGGGGCGACCATTACAGGAAAAATTGCGCTAAAACGGCAATATCAAATAGAAAAAGGCGAGTTGCTGTACCTTTTCGACAACGACATTGCCATAGATGACGAAATTTTGCGCCGCGAGCTTTCCAAGTCCGCAGACGCGCATATAAAGACCATCGTAAACACCATACAAACCGAGCAAAACAAGGCCATCCGCGCGGCGGCGCATAATGTACTTGTTCATGGGCCGGCCGGCAGCGGCAAAACGTCTGTGGGCTTGCACCGCCTGGCTTATTTGCTGTACCGCGATAGGAACAGCCTGACATCCGCAAAAGTGCGCATTTTCTCGCCCAGCCCTGTTTTTGCGTCCTATATCGCGGGGATAATCCCCGAACTTGGCGAAGAAGACGTTCAAAACCTGGATTTCCCTGCGCTTATTAAGGACATGGCGAAAGACCACCACAACTTTCACGGAGCATACCAACAGATAGAATATGTCGTTGCACACCCACAAAATGACGAGCGCGGCATGTGGCTTACACACAAATATTCGCCGCAATTTTTAGACGCAATAGAAGCCTACGTGGCAAATTACACCCCGTCATTCGAAGATGTGATGTTTAACACAGACAAACTGTGCAGCAGCAAGCGGTTGGAGGAACTGTACCAAGACCGCACCAGCAGCAGCACCCTAAAAAGCAAGACAGACCGCGTTATGTCGTATGTAGAGCGCACGTATTCGGACTATTACAAGGCTAAATTGAACGCAATAACCGAGCTTTTTAATAATATCTACGGCGAAAATTTTAGCGACCACGAAATTCGCGTTAAATTTGAAGAAGAAAAAAGCATCGTAGTACGGGATTTGAGAAACCGCCTGCGCCCCCGTTCTTCAAAGTTGTATGGACGGTTCTTAAAAAGTTACGCCTACAGGACAGGACTGTCCCACAACTTTGCACGCCAAGCGCTGGATATGGACAAACTCTACTATGAGGACGCGCTCATGCTATTCTACATCGACATTTTGACCGGGCAAGTGGCGCAGAATAAAACCGTAAAGCATATATTGCTGGACGAAGCGCAGGATTTAAGCCTCCTGCACCACAGGATATTGAACCGTCTTTACGTTTCCAGCCACTTTACCGTGCTGGCGGACGCCAACCAAGCGCTGTATAAAGGAATAAACCTGGATAGCATAGACGAGTTAAAGGCACTTTACCCCACGGCGCAAGACATTCCGCTTTCAAAGAGCTACCGTTCAACCTATGAGATAAACACCTTTGCGGCGCAATTTTTACAAAACCCAAACCCGGGCGCATCATATGCACGCCACGGGGACGAGCCGCAAATTGTGCAAGCCACGGATCCATTTGCCGCAGTACTGGAAATTTTAGCGCAGCAAGAAACATACAACACCATAGGCATTCTGCTGCCAACGGCTGATGAAGCTGTGAAGTTTCATGCACAACTGAAAAAAATGTATCCCAAAGGCAGTATGTTGCCCTTACGGCTTATCGTCGGCGAAGACGATGATTTCGCTCCGGGGGTTATGGTGATGGCGGTGCCATTTGCAAAAGGGCTGGAATTTGACGCAGTCATTTGCCCGGAGTACGGCTCTGCGAGGTTTGAGGGCGAGTTCGGCAATAGGCTGATGTACTTGATATGTACCAGGGCGTTGCACCGGCTGTATTTGATAAGCAGTTAGTGGGAACACGCCCTAGATAAATGATTATACAAAAAGGAGCAATAACAGTGAAACCGGCAATTATATTCGATATGGACGGGGTGCTCATCGACAGCCAGCCTCTCCACTACCAGCTTGACATACGCGTAATACAAGCCTGTGGCTACCCCGCACAGGTTTCTACGGTTGTGCCGTACACAGGCATGTCTAACCCAGACCGCTGGCCAAAGTATAAAGCCGCCCTTAATCTTGCCCCTTCACCGGAACGCCTGATAGAAATGGCGGAAGGCGCCATGCGGGATATTTTCAACGAAACGCAGCTGGTTGCCATAGACGGTATCCCGGAATTGCTGCAGGGCATAAAAGATACGGGCTTGCATTGCGGAATTGCGTCATCGTCGTCGCACGAGTTAATTGAATTGGTGCTGGATAAAACAGGAATAGGAAAATATTTCGATGCAATTACATCCGGCGAGGATATTACAAATGGTAAGCCCGCACCGGATATATATCTTTGCGCGGCAGAAAAAGCCGGGGCAGATCCCGCACACTGCGTTGCAATAGAAGACGCGCCAACCGGGATACTTGCGGCAAAAAATGCGGGGCTTACTTGTATAGGCTATACCAACCCCAACACATATGGACAAGTGTTTACCCATGCGGATTATGTAGTGAAGCATTTTGATGAATGTCTGCCGATGATAAAATGGCTCTCGTCGTTATAAAGCTGACTAGGGCGTGTCGCCCGCCCCGGAGGCGAAGCCGAGGAAGCGGAAGCGGGATTCATTCCCGCTGTAGCGGCGGGGTTTGGGGCAGCGCCCCATTAAAATAAAATGTCAGGCGGTAAAAACACATGATACACTTAGCAAAAGACTGGCACGACTACACGCTCATAGACGCAGGCGGCGGCGAAAAACTGGAAAAATGGGGAGATGTAACCGTTGTCCGCCCAGATCCGCAGGCGTTTTGGCCGCGTTCCACCAAAGCAGACTGGAGCAACCCGGATATGTATTACCACCGCAGCAAATCTGGCGGCGGCAGTTGGCAGATACTTGGTAAAAACGTCCCCGAGGCCTGGCAGATAGGCTACAAAGGGCTAAAATTTCACATTCGCCCAACGGGTTTTAAACACATGGGGCTATTCCCGGAGCAAGCTGTAAACTGGCAGTGGCTGGGCGACAAGCTCAATAATTCAAAAACCCAACCCAAAGTGCTAAACCTATTCGCCTATACAGGCGGCGCCACTTTGGCTTGCCTAAAAGCCGGGGCAAGCGTCACCCATATAGACGCGGCAAAGGGCATGAACAGATGGGCAAAAGATAATATCGCCCTATCCGGGCTAACAGACATGCACCACCGCGTAATGGAGGACGATGCCTTAAAATTTGTACTGCGTGAAGGGCGGCGCGGCAGTTATTACGATGGCATTATTATGGACCCGCCCGTGTTTGGACGCGGGCCCGGCGGCGAAATGTGGAAGCTGGAAGAACGCCTTTACGAACTGGTAACGGCCTGCACGAAAATCTTGTCTCCTAACCCAAAATTTATGCTTATAAATGCGTATACGGCAGGGTTTTCCCCTACCGTATACGGAAATATTCTTTCTATTGCCACACAAAAACTTGGCGGCAGCATTACAGTTGGTGAAATTGGTCTTGCCGCAAAAAGCGGCGTTACACTCCCGTGCGGAATGTATGCCAGATGGGCTGCTCACTAAGTACTAGGGCGTGTTCTCACTATAAGAATGTACAAATTTGCGCGTCTGATTTTTCGCAGGTTCAAGCGATTTTTGACGCGGCGTGCTGGAGGCACGCAAGGAAAAAAGCGCGCAGAAGATGCGGAAATATCAGCCGCAAAGATGTGCGTTCGTTAGTGGGAACACGCCCTAAAATTATTTTACCCCGCGTGGTGCGCGTTCCAAGCTGGTATGGATGCGGGGCTGGTGGGGCCGCCTCCTCCACGCAGTGCTCTTTCAGAAAACCATTCATCCACCATATCGTTCAATGTATTGGGACGTACTGCTCCTTTTGAGAAACGCTTAATCATTGCCAATGCTTCGTTGTGGTCTTCTGTAATTGCATGCGTTTCGGCAGCGTTGTCAAAGGTTCTGTCAGGGTTACTTCTTACTATTTTGATGCCAAAGCGCCCTTTGCCATCACTACTGAGGTTTGGATAGGTTTGAAGATAATACTCCAATAACCATGTTACGTCGCCATCTTCATTGCGCCCTTCTACCACTGTAATAGGGTCATGCCTTTGTAAAACGACCTTCACTTAAACAACCTCCTTATGAATAGTGTCTATATTTTTTAGACACATTTTGTATTTCGAGAATAATAATACTAGACAGGCCTGCTTGCGTCAATATGTTTTTCCATATTATTGCTAAAATTTTCGGGAAATGTGTCTGAATTATTTCCTGGCAAGCCAAAACAAGGCACAAGTGTGTAGTCATATTTACTATACACTTGTGCCTTGTTCGTGTAAAATAACTCAATTGGGTTTTTCTAAAACAATCATTACCTCAAACAAATCCCCGCGCAGGCTAATTTCCAGGTGGCCGCCCATAAGTTCCACCAAACTTTTGGCTATGTGTAAACCAAGCCCGCTGCCTTCGCTGTGGCGCGCCAAATCGCCGCGTATAAACTGTTCTGTTAAGGCCTCTGCGGGTACATCTATGTGGCTTTTGGATGTGTTGCGCAAAGTGAGCATAATTTCTGTATTGGCCGCTTCAATTTCCGCAAAAACTCTGGTACCCGACAAAGAATATTTTGCCGCGTTGGAAAACACATTTTCCATCGCACGGAATAAGTGGCGGCTATCCGCCAATACATATAACGGCTCTGCGGAAGCCTGTTGCCTAACCACAAGCGTTAGCCCGTTCTCGTCAAATATATCACTAAATTCGCCCGCAACCTGTCCCAATATTTCCGATAAGTTAAGCGGCTGAATGTCCATTTTTATCGCACCCGTGCTTGCTTGCGAGGCATCAATCAGGTCGCTTAATAGCTGTTTTAGCCGAATGGCTTTTTTGTCCAGCACATCTACATATGTTGCGGCGTCACCTTCCAACTGCCGGTTTTTTAACAAGTTTGTGTAGTTGATAATGCTGGTTAGCGGTGTGCGGATATCATGGGATACGTTGGTAATCAGTTCTGCCTTAAAGCGCTCGGAGTGGATTTTTTCGGTGTTGGCGGCATCATACTGGGTAGAAAGCCCAAGCACGAACGAGGCGAAATAATTAAGTGCGCAAAAGGATACGACAATACAAGAAAATAAAACTGTGAACGACGTCATACCAAACCACCTGCCAAACCGCCAAAACAATGAAGCGCTGCTGAGCTGGTTATTTCTTGTCAAAAGCCCCAGCACACCCAAAGATTCTGTTGTTAAAAGTGCGAGCAAGATTATGAGAAGTACTGCCATTGCAAGTTTGGGCAATGCGTGTGGCAGGTTGAAGAAATTCCACCAGTACAAGGTGCTAAAAAATGACTTGTCGCGAATACGTATGACGATTTGAACCAGCGCGAAAATGGCAAACAGATAGGCCAAAAGCGGAATAAATAAGATAACAAACACCGACCAAAACCGCGAGAACATTAGCCTGACGCAGAATAACGACAAACAAATCCCAATCAAAACCACCAAAGATGTATCTAACTTGTGCAGTATCGAGTCCTTGCATGGGTGGGAAAACCATACCCCAAGCACCAGCAAAAAAATACATATTGCCAGCACAGGCAGCGCAATGATACGAACAATATCAAGCGGCAAAAGCGGTGAGCCTAGTGTAACCCCAACGTGAAAATGAAACGCCCAGCTTATACTGCGCATCCAATCGAAGCTGGCAATAAAGCCAAGTGCCACAAGTATAATTCTTGTAAGGGGATGGCATAAAATCTTAACCAACATTATTGCAACCTCACAACTTTGTACCCCAGCCCATACACCACTTTCAAATATCGCGGCTCTTTGGGGGTTATCTCAATTTTTTCGCGGATATTTCTGATATGCACAGATACGGTTTTGGATACATTAAACGGCGGCTCGTCCCAGCAGGCTTCATATATCTGGTCGGACGAAAACACCCTGTCTAAGTTGCTTATCAGGAATTTTAAAATACGATACTCCAGCGCGGTAAGGTTTACCTCCGCACCATCTACGCTCACATGTTTTTGCTCGTCGTCCAGCACAAGCCCGCCTGTTTGGTATGTGTTTTCCGATTGGTTTGCTTCTTTCATACCGCCAAGGCGCGCATACCTGCGCAGGGCGGCCTTCACCCGCGCCATGAGTTCCACCGGGTTAAACGGCTTTACGACATAGTCGTCACCGCCCATGTTAAGCCCCAAAATGCGGTCGGTATCTTCGCCTTTTGCGGATAAAAATATGATGGGCGCATTGCTTTGCTTGCGAATTTCCACCGCAGCGGCTATGCCGTCCATTACAGGCATCATCACGTCTAACAGCACTAAATGGATTTCGCCGGCCTGTACAGCGTCAACGGCTTCGCGCCCATTACAGGCTTTAACCACTGCGTAACCTTCCTGTGAAAGGTAAATTTCCAACGCGGAAAGGATATCCGCGTCGTCGTCGCAAATTAAAATGGTATACATCATTATCTCTCCCACGCCGTAATCACATACCCGCCGCGGTTGCTGGCAGATATATTAAACGGTAAATATCTTGGCACATACAGGCGGCCGTCTACAGGCTGCTGATACATGACATAGTACGTTACGCCGTACAGGGTGGTTGTAAACCCGCCGTTCGCCTCTAGATACTCCAAGTATTCTTCCAAAACCATACCTGTTGTAATCATGTACCAGGCATGAATGCGCCCTACATAGCGGAAATGCCACGGCTCGTAAGCAACTTGCGTGATATGCGTTGTGCCGTACGGGTAGCGGAGCACCAAACCATGCCGCCAAGCGTTTTCCGCCAGCCAAACCGCTTCCGGTGTGCCGCTCATTTGCGCAGAGTTCATAAGTATGCCCGGCGCTAAAATATCTGCCGCAAGGCCAAGATTATGCTCGCTGTGCCCCGGCGGCATTACATACATGCGATTGGCCGCGTTTGCGTATATTTCCGCCTGGCGGGCCACATTTCTATATCCGCTGGTGATGAAAAATTCCGCTATGTGCTGCCCGTCTTCAAACAATGCGGCTATGGCATTAAGCGCCGTTTGATGTATGGTGATATCCGTTGTCCGGACGGGAACCGTCGGCCATGCGTCAACTATGTATGCATAGTTTATGGGTTGGCTCATTGCCAAGTCTCGGTTTACCAGTTTCAGGTAGCCGGTGTCTGTTAGTACGCTGCGGAATGTGGACGTTAGCGGGAAGCCATGTTCACTTTCGGGTGTGTTTTCTTCGGTGCTTTCATCCGTTGGGGTTTCATTCGATGTGGTTTCGTCTGTTGTTTCATCAGGCTCAGGGGTACCTGCCGGCGAGCCATTTTGCGGTGGCGGAGGAATGATGCCTACAGGCACTACATAGTCTGTGTTGTTTTGCAGGTGCCGTAACCCTATAAAGCCACCTATTGCCAGCGTTATAAAAAACGTAAGCACAAATATTGGCAATATGTTTGTACGTTGTTTCCGTCTTCTCCTTACCGGCGGCCCGGATCCGGTGCCGGACCTGCGCGGTCTACTTTGCAGTCCATATTCATTCATAAGTAATTTTTATCCTTTCGTGTGGCAATCTTGCAGTACCAGAAGTCTATCAACAAAAATCAAAATCCCGGGGGAGAAAATATTAAGAATTTTCAAAATCGCTCCGTTGAAAATCTAAAGGTACGGATTGGACACTTTCTCTCGTCCAATGGTAGTTGTTCCCCCATGCCCGGGATAAACTACAGTGTTGTCAGGTAGGGTTAGCAGTTTGGCTGATATGTTGCGAATGAGCTGTGCGTGGTCTCCCATAGGGAAGTCTGTGCGCCCGATAGAGGTCGCAAAAAGTGTATCGCCTGAAAAAAGGCTGCCGCCGTCTGCGTCGTAATAGCATACGCCGCCGGGGGTATGGCCCGGGGTATGCAGCACTTTTAGTGTGCAGCCGCCAAATTGGAATATATCGCCATCGTTAAAAAGCGCATCCGGTGTGACGGATAGTTTTGTTAGTATGCGGCAGGATAGGTTCAAGTCCGGGTTTTCCAACACTTGTTTTTCGGATATGTGGCTGTAAACCGGGGCTCCTGTTAGGTTTTTCATTTTTTCCACGCCGGTTATATGGTCGTAATGGCCGTGGGTGAGCAAAATGGCTTTAAGGGTGATGCCTTCGTTGTTTATGGTTTGCATGATGGCTTTTTCGTCGGCTTCGTTGCAGCCTGCGTCTATCAAAACGCCTTCTTTGGTATTTTCGCACCAGCACAGGTATATATTTTGTCCCATGCTGTTTTTGTTGAATGTTTTGATTTTCATTGCGCACGTCCTCCGTAATTGAATTTTTAACTGGTCCGATTCTTGGGCCGGTTGAAACTGCGAATGTATAGCGGTTTAACTTTAAAACCATATTGAGTACTGTAGCATAAACCGCTGAATTTCGGAAAGTCATATTAACTTTTAGAACGGACATAAAGTCCGCTCTAAAAGTTAATAGACTATATTTGTAGGGCAGGTTGCCGCCCCTACTTATTTTTCATACGTCCACCCATAATCACCATGATACACCATCAGTTTGCTTGTAAAGTCCATGATTACCTCCAAGTTCATGAATTATTTTACAACTCTTGCCATACTATTGTGATGCCGCTATACTCATATTGTGACAAAATAATAACCAAAAGTCAAAGGGGCGACAAAAACCATGTTCATTAAAGTAGCAAGCGGCGCAGTTTTGGGTGTAGATGGGTACATTGTAGACGTAGAAGTAGACATTTCCAACGGGCTGCCCGCATTCGATATCGTCGGTTTGCCAGATTCCGCCGTAAAAGAATCCCGCGAGCGTGTACGCGCCGCTATTCGCAATGAAGACTACGCATTCCCCGTAAAACGCATTACCGTAAATTTAGCACCTGCAGATATTCGCAAGTCCGGGCCAGCCTTCGACTTGCCTATTGCGGTGGGCATTTTAATATGTACGGGCGTGTTAAAGCCAAACGCCGCGGAGGGTGCGTTTTTTGCGGGGGAGCTTTCGCTGGACGGTGCGGTGCGTCCGGTCAATGGCATTCTGCCTATGGCGATAGCCGCAAAAGCCCAAGGGTTACGTACTATTTATGTCCCGGCAGAAAACGCACAGGAAGCGTCTTTGGTGGGCGATGTTGCCGTGCACCCAATAGAAAGCCTTGTGGCGCTGGTTGAGCATTTTTCCACTAAGCCCGTCACCGCCTTAGATGTAGATATCACAGAACTATTCCGCGCAAACGATGATACATATAGTGTAGATTTTGCCGACGTTGCGGGGCAAGTATTGGTAAAGCGCGCGTTGGAAGTTGCCGCGGCAGGGTATCACAATGCGCTGATGATAGGCCCGCCCGGTGCAGGTAAAACCATGCTGGCACGGCGGATGCCAACCATTTTGCCGGATTTATCACTGGAAGAAAGCATGGAGATTACCAAAATCTACAGCATTGCAGGGCTGCTTACACAAAAAAGCCTGCTGATGACACAACGGCCATTCCGCACGCCGCACCATACCGCTTCGTATGTATCCTTGGCAGGCGGTGGGCGTATTCCCATGCCCGGGGAGATGAGCTTTGCCCACAACGGCGTACTTTTTTTGGACGAGCTGCCGGAATTTGAAAAGAAAGCACTGGAAACCATGCGCCAGCCGTTGGAAGACGGACATATCACCGTAACCCGCATAGGCGGTGTTTGCACATACCCAAGCGTATTTTTGCTGCTTGCTACCATGAACCCATGCCCTTGCGGATACATGGGGTCCGAGCGTTGCAATTGCTCCGAGCGCGAAATATCCAGATATTTGGACAAAATATCCGGCCCATTGCTGGACAGAATTGATATACAAGTAGAAGCCACTCCCGTTGCGTACGACGAGCTTTCCGCACGGCAAAGGGCCGCAGAGGATTCCGCAACCATAAAGCAGCGCGTAGAAAACGCCCACGCACGCCAGCAAAAGCGTTTTACGAACGAGCCCATTCATTTTAACGCAAAAATGCCCGCTTCGCTAATAGAAAAACATTGTACCATGGGCAAAGCGGCGCAGGATATGCTAAAAATGGTGTTTGACAGTATGCAGCTCAGCGCGCGGGCGTACCATAAAATATTAAAAATTGCACGGTCGATAGCAGACCTTGCGGATAGCGTGGATATTACCGAGGCGCATGTGGCGGAGGCCATTTCGTACCGTGGGCTGGACAGGAAGTATTGGTAGGAATAGTAGCCATGAGAGGAGAATTAGAATGAATCCAAATAAATTGATAGGGGAAGGATATTCTGAAATGGGTGAATTTTGGCTTCCAGATTTCCCAGAGATAAAAATAGTTGGTATGCTTTCTGTAGAAGCGCGAGATAGAGTAATCCTGAAAATATTTCACGAATTTCCTGGATGCGATACCTTACGCATGTCATTTGACAAAAGAGGCACGGAGTTTGATGTAATACATGGCGATATGCGAAGTAATACTGCAGTTGTACTTTTCAAATGCATCCATCTCGGTAGTGCGATCCAAGCGAACTATTTATTGAGGGGTGTTGATTTGCTGCGCCATTCTTCGCTTGCAGAGTATAAGTTTGAAACCGCGAGTGCCTTATACAATGATACAAGTGAGTGGCTTGGAAATGTGTTTACACCTAACCATTCCGGATGCGACACTGGTGATATGCATCTTAGGAAACGTGAAGTCCCAATGTATAAGATTAATGGTTGTGAAATAAAATTGAACTATCGTTGGGATTTCAAGTATAGCGAATCCGAATTAACGAGTAATGACATTTTTTCTTTCAAGTTTGACAAAGCGAAAGATATTACAGAAATTATGGAATATACATCTGTATTAGGGGATTTTTTATTATTATGTACAAATACTCCCATTACCACAAAATTCGAATGTGTTGGAACTGGTGAATGTGAATCTAGGGACGGTGTCCAGCTTATATATCAAAAGAGAAATATTCGAAAAAGAAAAAAGCCGAAATTCACAGAGATTGTTTCATATTGGACATTAGCGAATGAGTTCCAAAGTGTCCTCGATGGGTGGTTTGAACTTGGGCTCGATAAAGAAATACGTGATGCAATCGCGTTATACACAGAAAGTCATGTAAGCGATACGGTTACAGAAATAACATTCCTTATTCTATTTCAGGCTTGTGAGGGAATTGTTAAAAGAGTTGAGCCAAATATATATATTGGCAAAAAAAAATGTACAAGATGGATATTTGAGAAACTTCTCTGTTCTACAGCAACTCCATTGATAGATTTTCTCAATAACGAAGCAATCGAGAAATTAGTAAAAAGAATGAACCAAACACGAAAGTATTGGATTCACAATAGCGGGAAAGTTGCGAAAATTGAAACATATGATGGACTTGACCTTGTTGCAATTAACAGGCTTTTGTCCTACACCATACGCGCATATCTGCTGCAAAAAATCGGGGTTTCGCAAGAACTTGTGAAGCAGTGCTTGTCACCATACCACGGGATTGGTTCTTATTTGCTTGAGGAATTAAAAACAATGTGTTTAGATAAGGAAGCCTCCGAAAACAATGCACCATAGTTTATACAAATATTTCAGTAAAACATGAGTACCATCCTTGACAAATCCAAGCAGAAGCCTACATTATTTTAGGGTTATTGTTATCGAAGGAAGGTGTTCGCAAACTTTTGTCAGGCAATTGACCCATAGCCGATCCAATTTGAATATGCGTATCAAGTAGTAGGTTCATAGCGTACCTTCAAACAACGCTTCAATTTTTTCATTGCCCATGGAATCAAAGTCTTCCGGAACAGATATTTGCCCTTTAAGAAAACCTGTGCGTGGACGTGATGGCGCATGAGAAATCGCAGTCACTGTTACAAGCGGATGTCCCGCTTTAGCAATAATAAAAGGTTCACCTGCGGCTGCTTTTTCAACCAACGCAGATAAATACTTTTTTACTTCGTGAATATCATATTGCCGCATGACAACCTCCTTGCGAAATTCCTACCTAAACACCCGCTTCTCCGCAAACGGCCCAATTTTCCCCCTAAAAAAGCTAATAAACGGCCCAAGGCAAAACACCGTCAAAATAGTGGCTATGCCCAAAGTAACCCCCAGCAAAAACGCTGCCGCGGCGCATATCCCGTCCATCATAACCCTTCCCCACTTAAATTTGAACTTGCCATTTGTGGCTTCTTCAATAATAATGCCGCACGCGTCATATGGAACGGTGCCTATGTCTGCTACCATGTAAAGGGCAACACCAAAAGCAAATATAACAAGGGCTGCCACCAGCGCAGCCAAACGCACAATTATATGCGGCTGCATATCTATAATAGGCGTAAGCGACGCAACAAAGTAGAAAAAGTCGATGGCGTAACCCACAACAAACATGCCCAAAACCGTTCCAATACCAATAAGCCGCCGTGTTCGCCAAAGCATTATCAAAAATATTGGCGCGTGGCAAATCCATAAAAGCGTGCCAAGGCTAAGCCCCGTCAGCTCGCTAAAACCCAGCGCCATAGCACCAAATGGGTCTATTCCTAAATCAATTACGCGCATACACGCAATGCCAAAACCGATAGTCAGAAACCCCAGCAAAGACATTATAATACGTTTAAAAAAAATCATGGGTGCTCCACCTCACACCCATGATACTACATATTTTTAATTAAAGCGAATCCGCTCTAGGTCATCTAACGCGCCTGACGTCAGGTCTTTATCGGAGACGATGAAAAACAACGGGCTTGAAGTGAAGGTTCCCCCAGCAGCGGCACTAACAGTCATATCAGTCCCGGCAGTAACAGGGATATCATTATTCGCCCAGAAATAGTTCAGCTTCTTGTTGTGCTTGTTGCCATGGAACATGTATAACTTCTCTTTTCTGGAACTTGACATCGTCAACAAGTTTTCAAAATTCAGCTCGTCCAAATCCTCCGAACCCATGCGGAAGCGGTAATCCATGCGGTTTTTAGTGGTGGCTTCAATGACTACATTTTTTGCGTCATCATCGGGGCTTAAATAAGAACCCATTGTTACTGTATCGCTCTTGTATTCTCCCGTACCGTTTTCGAATTGGAAGAATGTACACAGCACGGGCAGCCCGGGCAATGTCATAAAGTAATTTTTATATATTGCGCCCTTGTATTTTTCAAACTCGTTTACTTCAAGGGTTAAGCATATCCCTTGCCATACATTGCCGAAGTTGTCACGCATTTCCGCAAAGTCTGCCGTTCTTTTTTCCTTTAATATGGTCACCGCACTGTACGTACCCGGCGGGTTTACACGTATGCCGCCAAGGAAAGGATTAAACCAGCTGAATGGCTCATGGTTCGGATATTTGCTGAGCAGCCACTCCTGTCCTTTTTTATCGGTGAGGGAATAGCAGACATTGCCGTAAACCGGGTCTGCCTTGAAGGTGATTGCCCCGTTGGAAACGCTGTAATTCGTGCCTTCTTGTGTCTTCACGATTTCGCCCATTGGGAAGAACATGGCGCGCGTATAATTTTTTTCAAACCGAATGGTGTTTAGGGCAATGGTTGCCAGCTGAATATCCTTGCCGCCCTGCATGGACAGGTCGAATGTGTTGCGCTCCACCACTTCTTCTTCCGGGTTGGTTTGTGATGTATCCGCGAAAACGCCGCTTGAAGACACATGAATCGTACCTTCAAGCACTTGCTCGCGGTTGTTGATGACCTCCAGCTTAACGTCTGTTGCGGAAGGCACAATAAACGGATTGTACCCGTTCAGCACCACATCTACATTATAGGTGGGTACCATCGGATCTGTGTTGTATATTTGGCGGGCGTAATTACGGAAGTCATTGTAATTTGAAAACAATCCCAAAGCATAAACCACCGGTTTGCTGACAAATACTTGCCCCGGCGCAAGTTTACCCGGGTCAATTTCAAAGGAAAAATGACCGCCCCACTTCATAGCAGGTTTGTATTCTGCCGGCCAGCAATATCCCTTCGGGTGGGTTGGAGATGCTTCAAACACCCAGTTTTCGTCAAAATAGTCCGGGTTTATGCCGGATAAGCCGTCTATATGGCCGTTTGCTTTCGGTGTGTCGAAGTTTTGCGTAATTTGTCCTTTGTAGCTGTACACCGTGTTACCGTAAATTCCCATATAGTGACCGCTCTGCAACATGACATGCTGCGTTTTGCCAGAGCGGTTTTCTACTTTGCTTACACAGGTAATCAGCCCCACCGCAGACATGGTGTAGATTTGTGTCGCCACCATGCCGGGGAATTTTTCAGATACATATTCCGCTTCCATGATCATCACTGTGCCCTGCTGGTACATCTTCACGTTTGGTTTCAGTAGGTTAAACTCATCATCGTAGGGCTTGCCGAATTTTGGCGCGTCAAAGTTTCCGGGGAATCCGCCGCGATTTGTGCGATGGTTGAGAGACACTTCGTTTTCATCAGACTTGCTTAAAGCCAGCTCCCACGGGCCGTTGAACATATTGTAGTTATAAAGGTCTTCAGCGCTAAACGCATGGGTCATGTCACGGGTGTAAATAAACAGCGGGGTTTTGAAATTAAACGTGGCACCGTTTTTTAATGTTGCGGTGCAATCCAATTTAAGTGACTCAAATCCGATATCCAGCGTCGTTGCCATGGTTTTAACAGATGCCTTACCTTTAGCGGGTACATCCACCGTGAATATGCGCTGTTTTATATCCAACAGGCGGCTTTCGGGAATGCTGATTGTAATGTGGGCATCTTCAAGCAAAGAGCCGGAAACGCCTATATGGGTTTCAACATCCATACCCACTTGATCGACTGTGCATTCGCGGTGTAAATTGACGACAATCGGGAATTTCGCCTCAATGCCCATGCCGAAGGTGACGGTTTGCCCGTTTATTTCCACGTCTGCCAGCAGGCACGGGTGAATTTTCCATGCATCTTGTATTTCGTCTGTTTCCCCAACATGGAACTTTGTGGGGAGCGTTACATTGCCAACCACATTAATGTCGTTGCGGTAATCAAATTTGATATTTTTATCTTCACGGCCTGCAATTTTTACGTTCAGCGGCTTGCCGGTTTTGTTTTCGATAACAAATTCGCAGTCATAATCTGTGCCGAAAGCCAGCGCGTGGTCTTGCGCCATCAGCTCAATTTTGTAATCCGCGGTTTCTATCATACGCATTTGACGGCCGGAACGCTCGAAGCCAACGGCAAGCATGTCACCGTCTTTTTCCCAAGTGTAAGTAAAAAGCTCGAATTTGTTTACTTCCACGCCGTCGGGCGTAATGTCCATACTGCGCGTAGAATCTGCGTACCAGTCCGCTTTCTTGAAAAAGTCTGCAAAAAGCGGCGTGGTGATAATGGTGGGGATATAGTTTGCTAAATGCACACTATCCGGGCGGTCTTCCCACATAAAGCCGCATTTTTTATACAGCGGCACAGCGTCGGTATTACCTGCCCATGTGTACAAGTCAACGCGTGGATAGCCCAGTTCTATGGTACGCTGTACACAGCGCAGTACAAGGGCTTTGCCTATTTTTTTGCCTTTGTAATCCGGCCGCACGCCCAAAAGATAAACATACGTCGTATCGGCATCGTAAAAATACCGCGCAAAGCTGCAATATCCAACCACGGTGTCCCCATCCATGGCAATATACACGTTAAAAAAGGATGCGGTTTCGTGTTCGGAAATGATTTGGCTTGCGGTCTTCAAGGAGCCGCTGCCGCCCCAGTCATCGCTGCTTAAGTTCCACATTTCTGCTATGCCAGCAGCTAATGAGGGCTCGTATTCCACTATTTTTATGCCGGATTCTAGTGTTTCGTAAATTTTCATTAGAAGTTTCCTTTCTTAATCACAATGCATCATTTTTTCACAATTGCCCAAGCATTGTCAAGGGAAAGGTTGATTATAAAAGAATTTTATCAAATTCAACTGGTCGCCAATAGGGGAGTGGGCAAGTAGCGGGTTTTATTATACGTAGGGGCGAACTGTGTTGGTCCGAAAACATCAGCGAAGTCGTTGCCTACCCCCCCCTGATAGCACATTGAATGTGATATCAGGGGGTATAGTTTAGCCAAATGATATTGTTATCTACCCCCTGACGGCAGATTGAATGTGCCGTCAGGGGGTAGAGCTTAATGCGAACTGCGGGCGAACAATGAGAAATTAAAAATTTTTTTATTTATGGCTTGTTTATTTTGTTGTTTGCGTATACTCTTAGTAGACTTGAGTATAAGGACTTGGAGACAACGAAGAATGATGAGCGAAGATAAGAAAACAAAAAAAATAAACGCAAAAAAGCTTGTTTCCTACTTGGGAACGCTGCTTATGATTGTGTCGCTGGTGTTTATTGCACAGCGGCTTATTGCAGATGAAGGGCTTGACCGCAATTTATTCGACCTGCTTACTTCACCATGGGTTGTTGCGGGGCTTTTGGGCATTGCCACACTGGAGGGTACAGGTATTTTGCTGGCAGGGTTGAACTTCCGTGCGCTGGTGCGTAATGTTTCCGGTGTTATGGTTAACTGCCCATTAGCGCTTTCTGTTTATACGGAATCTAATGTGTATAAATATATCCCCGGCGGGGTTATGTATGTTGCAGGGCGCAACAGGCTTGCTGTGGAAGTTGATGAATTGACCCATGGCAAAGTGGCGCTTGCCACAATATTGGAAGGCGTGGGCATGGTTATTGGCGTTGTAGTGGTTGCGGTGGTTTTTGCATTTGATTACTCCGTTACCTATGTAAGGCAAATGGACATACTGCCAATTTTGCTGATGATATTAATATTGGTTTTACTGATTGCGGCGCCCATTGTGTACTTTTTGCGGCACAAGATTGGCGGCGGAATAAAAAACCTTACAAGTAATATGGAGACTATAAATTTTGCCGTAATTGCTAAACGTGTTGGCTTTTCTATAATGCTTATGTTTTTGTATAGCGTTACATTTTTGCTGACGCTTATGATTTTGGGGCAGGAACTTACCCCCGGGCTTGGTTTTGCGATTATAGGGCTGTATCTTTTGGCGTGGCTGGCAGGGTTTCTTACCCCCGGCGCACCCAGTGGCTTGGGCGTTAGGGAAGTGGTTATGATCATGTTCCTGGGCGATTTTGTAAGCGTAACGGTTTTGACTGCGGCAATGGTCATGCACAGGGTGCTTACGGTTATTGGCGATGTTGGATCGTATGCTTTTGCGAAGGTGTTGGTGAGGGCAGCGGGGAAAGAAAAAATTTGACCGAATGCTTGAAATTTTGATTTTGCTATATATTTTTATCCCCCGTACATCTTCTTCAAAATATCCTCTAAACTAGACTCTCTTACCCGAATATCCGCCACAGAATACCGTGATGCCACATAGCTAATTGCATCCCCTTTGCTCATTTGCGCATAGGGGATTTTATATGAATGCTCGTGCCCTTTCGCATCTTGCACTTGAAAGTTTTCATGTATGATAGGCGGCGTGGGTTGTGCGAACACCACTTCTAAAACATACTCCGTATCTTTATACTTTTCATGGAAGTCTGCCTGGCCGCCGTCGAACAGCAGCTTTCCTTTATCTATGAGCATTAACCGCTGGGCAACTTCTTCGATATCCTGTGTGTCGTGAGTGGTTAGCAATATTGTCGTGTTTTGCTCTTTGTTCATCTGCTTTAAAAATTCGCGGATTTTATCTTTTACAAGCACGTCCAGCCCAATGGTAGGCTCGTCTAGGTAAACGACCTGCGGCTGATGTAGAAAGCACAGTGCCAAATTTGCACGCATTCGCTGTCCCAGGCTAAGCTGACGTGTTGCTTGCGATAAAAAATCCCCCATATCCAGCATATCAATGAGCCTATCACGCTGCCGCTTATAGTCCTGTGGCTTGATTTTGTACATAACCCGGAACATATCAAAAGTATCCTGCACAGGCAAATCCCACAGCATTTGCGAACGCTGCCCAAACACCACGCCCATTTTAAGGGCATTTTTTGTGCGGTTTTTGCATGGGTCGCGGTCGAATACGCGCACTGTACCAGAGGTTGGCGTTAGTATGCCGGTTAGCATTTTTATGGTGGTGGATTTTCCTGCGCCGTTTGGCCCAATATAGCCTACCATTTCGCCGGGGTTTACGGTAAAGCTTATATCCTCAACGGCACGCTTAAATGTGTAGCGCGGACGGAAAAATTCCGCAAAAGCGGAACGCCCGTTTTGGCGGTCGCGGATTTTGTAGTCCTTTATTACGTTTGTCAATTTTATTTGAGGCATATCACGTACCTGCGCTTTCATATTTACTGCTTAAAATCCGCCAACATAAAGCGGTGACGCCTATCAGCAAAACAGCAACCACCGGCGACAACCACATGGTTACCCGCGGAAAAATGCCGTCCGCTTTCCCAAGCAGCACTTGAATGGGGTAGAAGCTCATAAAGCCAAAGGGCAGCACCGTTGTAAACGCCAACACTACCGCACGTGGGTAAATGGTAATTGGATACTGAACAAAATTCCACGATTGCCAGTAGAACATTCCTATTGGCGACCTTGAACGGGTACGAATCCCAGGCATTTCAAAAATCAGCATCATACAGCCGGAAATGATCGCTCCACACAAAACAATAACAACGAACCAAAGCCAATGAAACACTGTCCACGACATATCGAGCTGCACAACGCTATACCCCAAAGCAATCGCCGTCAGTGAAATATGCGAAATATACCCCACATTATAATGCGTTGCCATTAGGTATAAAAACGGCGGCATAGGGCGGGTATACGCCTCGTCCAATGTGCCGTTTATGGACATTTGTGGAAAGTTCCTTGTCATGTTAAATGTAAACGACGCACCCACCGCGTAGGCCAACAACCACACGGCGTACATAAAAATAACCTCTGCGGGTTGCCAGCCAGCCAAATCACCAAAATTCCATACCATGACAAACAGCATGACCAAGGTTACCGCATAGCTCGTCCAAGTTGCGCCAATGCCTATCAAAAACGAGCCCGGGTATTCAAGCCTTGCGCGGTACAAATGCTTTACAATGGTAAAAAACACACGTATCGTATGCAACACCTAATTCACGCCTCCTTTGCTGGCGGTAAAAGCGGTTGGAGAGTGTGAAGAAAACCACTTCACACTAATCACCCCCCTTGAACCACCATTTTATGCTGCACTCTGCGCCATACCAGCCGCTCTATGACGAACAGCACCCCAATCCAGAATATCTGCATTCCGATGGTGTACAGCAAATCTGAACCATATATCCGCCCCAAGTAAACCTCCAGCGGCACAAACAAAGCAAACTGGAAAGGCAAAACGCTGCTGATCACCCTTAGCCATTCCGGGTAAAACCAAATGGGAAGCATGGTGCCGCCAAAAAGTGTGAATAACGTTCGTCTGTACCAACTGGTATACCAATAATCCATCAGCCAAAACGCGCTGTAGCTAATAACCAGGTCAACCAAAATGTATATGACCCCGCCCAGCACCGCCGACAGCAAGAAAACAACAAAAGCCCCGGCGGACACAGGAGGCAAAATGCCAATAAACAAAATTGCCGCAATAAAAACAGGCAAAGAATGCGTGAGCGTGCTTATAACAGCGCCGGAATGCAACCCCGCCAACAATTGAAAATGATATGTACGCGGCCTGGTAAGGGCGATGGAAATATCCCCGGATCGGATATCGCCGCCAATGCGGTCACCAAAGTTTGATGTCGTCCACACCATAAGTATATCCATGACTACAAAGTATGTCATGGTTTCCGTTAAAGTGGTATCCCCCGCATTGCCCGTGGCGAATAGCGCCATCCATAAGGCAAAACGCGCGCCCAGCATAAACAATGCAGATGCGACATTTGAAAATATGTTGGTGCGATAGGTAGCAAATTGCTGTATGCCTCTAACAATGGTTAGGCGGTATAGGTTAAGCGCGTTTAGCATGGGTTCACCTCGTATGTCAATTTTGACTTTGGTGAGGGGATTTGTCAAGGTGTGTTGATGGTGTTGTTTTGACACAGAATAAGTCCGACAAATTAGGAATTGAAAATGCTATTTGTCGGACTTATTGGATTAGGGTATGTTCCATAGTCCATTTCACCGTCTTTTCGGCAAATTTCCTGTCATGCTTCGTTTTCTATTACTTGATGGATTCATCATTTTTCGTACAAAGTCCTTGCACAACACTTGCTATAATGAATTTTTGTTGCGCTTTGACATATGCCTCCATATAGGCTAAATCAAGCACTCCATCATCAGTAATAGGAAGTTCAATTATTGTATTTTTTAACCCAATTTTTGTCGCTTTTGCATTGTATGAAAATCTATCTAAAATCACTTTTTTTATTGATGACATAATAAATAGAGCATTAAATTTGTTTAGAAAAGTAGCCTGTAAAACGCTTGTTGCTCCATGCCCATCTTTTAAATAAAATGGTGTTTCTAAAAACACTACATTCTGATTATTGGAGTGAATCAGTATTGTGGGGTTTCCCATTTTATTGTTTAAAACTTCTTCTTTCAATTCGCAGTGCAATATAACTCCATTATTTGTTGTAGATTGTCCATAGAAAGGATATTTTTTTTCATTGGAAATTTTTAAGTTTTCCAAATGAAGCGGATTTATTTCTATTTGGCTTTGCCAATCAAAAACATCCAGTAGGCTAAAATCACCCCATTGAGGTTCACATTTTAAAATTTGCTTGTCTGTTTCAGTTAGTCTATAATCAGCAAATCCTTCCGCAATCAAATATGCTTCCAATTTAGTGATTTGCTCCGATTCTAAATGAGCAATATATGCTTTCATGTAAGCATAGTCAGGTTGATTATTTTCGGCGATGGGTAACTGCATTTCGATATTGTTTATAACAGAATCTTCGTAAGACATTCCCCATCCAAAAAGTTGAAAGGCTTTTCGCATAGATGTTATCATGTATGCGGCAACATATTTGTTGAGTTCTGTTTTTGGAAATAGCACTTTTATTTTATCTCCTGTAAAATATGGCTTATCTTGATAGTACATCACAGCCGTATCCATCCCGAAGCTGATAGTATTAGCATCGTTTAGAAATTGTTCATCATAATCAATATAGCCGCGTATGCCGTTTTCGCCTGTTTTACGCGTAACATATGGATGTTTACCTCCAAAAGACAACTTATTGGCATCTAGTTTCTTTTTTGTATATTCCATTTTAAATAAATCTCCAACCCGAAACTCCCCCCAACGCACATCTTGTTTCAAAAGTTCGCTGTCATACGTTGGGGGTACTATTTTTTTAGGCAATCCGATGCCTCACTTTCTGTAAAACTGCTTTTAATGGACTGGCCCAATTCCCACATCAGATAATCTCCTATTGTTTTCTTGAAATCATCTTCCGCTGGTTTCGCCTTTATTTTTTTATGTTGCTCAAAATTCCAGTCTGCACCGCTATCTGTTATGGTACTTTCAACATAAATTTCTTGAAGATCCCATAATTTTTTGTGAAAAGCGGGATGTTTGTCAGCGTTCAAGCCCATTTTAAAAATTATTGGCATATCCACATAGCGTTCGATGGGATTGGCAATTTCATAAATGCCACGTTTTGCGCGTTTATAACCATCCTGTCTAAAGTCAATAAATTTTACAATATCTGTTTTGAAATTGTGAGGTACACCAGCTTCAAATACATATATGCTTGTTTGTACGCCAGCATAAGGTATAAACAAATCTACTGGCATTTTTATACTCGCTATGAGGCGATTATTCCGCAATATTTCTTGATTGCTACTTACCGCTCTTCCACTCCCCGCAGAATCTTGTATGATTATCGCTGCCTTTCCACCTTTTTGCATGTGATTTAAACCGAATGTCAAAAAAGGCATGCCATTTTCACTATATGTAAAAGGGGGATTTAGCAATAAAGCTGTTGCACCAAAATTTTCATATAGCGTTTTCGGCTGGTCAAAAGAAGAACCCTTTTCTATTTTTGCACTACCGTCACCGCGCATAATCATATTTGTGGCAGCTAAGGTGTACATCTGTGGGTCTCTTTCAATTCCCATTAACTGAGTTTTCTTTATTTCTTCAATTTTGTCATTTGCGGAGGTAGTACCTTTCCCATATTCTGCATTTACTTGTTCTATCATCAACTCCATACAAGAAATCAAAAATCCGGCCGAGCCTGCTGCAACATCAAGCACCTTCGAATCCTTATTTATATCAAGTATTTGTGCCATAAGCTTTGTTATATAAGGCGGTGTAAGGACTATGCCTATTTCTTTTCCATCGCCCAAAGCATATTTAAGGAAGATAGAATACATTTCTCCAATGATATCAAGATGTCCAGCCGTCCCTGTTATTTTCGTAAATACGTTGTCGTATACATATTGAAATATTTGACGGGTTATAGAAGCCGCTCCTTTTATATTTGCTGAAATAAGCGGAGAAAGTTCTGTAGGTTTATCTCTATCCGCATCTATCGAAATCCTGTCAAACGAAGCAAGCATTAACCGTTTTTTGTTATCCGGAACATTCTTATTAGTCAAATATTCGTCTATTTGCCTTATTATTTTGATGCCATCACGATTATTTTCAGTTTGTACACCCGTTATCTTTTGTGGAATAAGTCCTTCCAGAATTATTTCCCCACTATCATTCACTATGTCTTGCATTGAAAGTAACATGCCCGAAATATAGATTACACGCTCTGCAACACCAATGGAATGGTCATTCATCAACTTGTTTAATTTGTTTGCATGAGATTGCAATTCATCCTGTGACTTAATCAGAATTTCATGCTTTTCTTTTTCGGTTAAAGTGGCATCAGATATAAAACTTTTGAAAGTCTCTTTATTTTCGAGAAAATCAAGCGTTGTATATTTATCCATTTGTTTTGGTTCTCCATCAAAACCAAAAACATAATAAACTGCAATGCTTAAATTTTCATGGCTGTCACCTGCTATCCCAATTGCGACAACACTGTCATACTTGCCAGAATGTATCATGTGGCGAGCATAAGAAACCGCACCATTTACTGCAAATCCAGCCACATCTCTATCAGTTTTGCCAATGCCGTCTTTCGTTACTTTTACCAATTTTCTTAAGCCAGCTTTATTTTCTATAATTACCGGAATGCCATATTTCTCAATAGTAAAATCTGGTACTCCCATGCCTTTTTTATTTTCCGTTTTTGAAGAACCCTCTAATGCGTTTTTCAAGTAATCACTCATATTGCGCTGGTCGTTAAAATCTTCTTTCAACTTAAGACCAATGCTTTTGAGACAATCTTCAACGTAACGGTCAACATCACGCTCATCTTGGAAATGGGTCATAAGGCTTCTACCTCCGAAATACAAATTCTCTATTCTGTCAAACAAATACACAAACAAAATTTCTATAGCTCATTATACCATATACTTTGGGGAGATTTCTATGGTGCAATTCAGGTTTGCAAACTCAAATAAAATAATACAACTGCTTTGATGTATTAAAATGTAAAACAAAAAAACTAAGCCCCACATTTACGAGAGCTTAGCCTATATGCCTACATCATTACACTATCTTCACACTACCGGCCCCCAGCAGCCCTTCCAATTCCCGCATCAATATATGGTTAGGCGTAACCCAAAACTCCTGCTTTGCCTGGTACCGCTTCCCCTGTGCTTCATTATAAATCATCACTTGCGTTTGCCCGTGGTGCGCGGTTAAAATATCTGTAATATCCTTCAGCTGCACGGGCTTAGCCTTGGGGACTTTTATCCAAAAAGTCTGCATTTGCGGTATATGGGCATCTTCCCTTTTTGCTGTAGAAGGGGTGGCGTTTGTACTGCCTTCATACGCTACATCTTCATAAAAAAGTATATCTTGTGCGGTTATTTTTGTGGCTTCGTCTTCGCGGAAGCTCACTTTACCCTGCACCACAATCACCTGGTCTGTTTGCAGGCGCGTGCCAAATTTTTCGTACATTTTGGAGAATACAATCACTTCGACGGCGCCATACATATCTTCCACGGTTAGGAAGCAGAACGCCTTGTTGTCGGCCTTGGTGTATTTTACGCTTTTTGCGGTTATCATTCCGCCGTATTTTACACTATCCCCGTCCTTAAATTTCGGCACGACGCCTGCTTCCGGTTCATCATCGGAAAAGTCCAGGCTGGTCAGGCTGCTGTAACGGGCAAGGCCTTCTTCGTACTCTGCCAGAGGGTGGCCGCTTACGTACATGCCCATCAGTTCCTTTTCGTCAAATAGCAGAAGGCGTTTTGGGAATTCGTTTATATTTGGCAGCACATCGGCAGTGTCTTCTTCCACCGGGGACTCGTCTATATCGAAAAGGGAAAGCTGTCCCGCCAGGGTGCTTTTTTTTGCGTGCGCTTGTCCATCCATTATGTTGGCGAACACGCTTATATATTGGGAACGCTTACCGCCCAGCGAATCGAACGCACCGGCGCGTATCAGGCTTTCCATAAAACGTTTGTTTATATCACTGCCCGCCATGCGCCTGATAAAGTCTGTGATACCTTTGAATTTTCCGTTTGCTTCACGCTCGGCAACCATCGCGTTTACGATGCCGCGCCCCACGTTTTTTATGCTGGACAAACCAAAGCGGATACTGTTACCCGCCACGCTGAATGTGGCAAAACCTTCGTTTACGTCCGGCGGCAACAGCTTGATGCCCATTTTCTTACACTCGCGAATATAGCCTGCCACTTTGTCGCTGCTGTCTATGACGGACGTCATGATAGCGGCCATAAATTCCACGGGGTAGTAGTATCTTAGCCACGCGGTTTGGTAGGTTATATAAGAATACGCCACGCCATGGGGCTTGGGGAATGCATATGAGGCAAACGCGGTCATAGCGTCAAATATTTTGTTTGCCGCAGCTTCCGGAATGCCGTTTTTTATGCAGCCCGGTACGTTTTGGTCCGGCAGTCCATGAATAAAATTCTGTCGTTCTTGCGCCATCACCTGGGCTTGCTTTTTACTCATGGCGCGGCGGATAAGGTCGCTTCGCCCAACGCTGTAGCCCGCGAGGTCACGTACAATTTGCATGACTTGCTCTTGATATACCATACAGCCGTATGTGGATTTTAAGGCCGGCTCCAGGGATTTGTGTATATAGGATACTTTTTCCGGGTTGCGTTTACCCCTAATATATTGTGGAATAAAATCCATCGGCCCCGGGCGGTACAGGGAAATACCTGCCGTCAGGTCTTCAAGGTTTTCCGGCTGAAGCTCTTTCATAAAACTGGTCATGCCCGCACTTTCAATTTGAAACACGCCGCCTGTTTTGCCCTGGGATATCATTTCGTATACTTTTGGGTCTTTGTAATCCCAATTGTACATATCTATGTCTATGTTTTTATTGCGCTTTATCTCTTCAATGGCCAAGCGGATTACCGTTAGGGTGCGCAGGCCAAGGAAGTCCATTTTCAGCAAGCCCAGCTCTTCAACCGTACCCATTGGGAACTGTGTGGTTACAAGGCCATCGTTGGTGTTTAGGGGAACGTACTCGTTTACAGGCCGGTCGGCTATGACAACGCCTGCCGCGTGCGTGGAAGCATGACGCGATAAGCCCTCCAGGCGAAGACTCATGTCTATAAGTTTGCGTGTTTCCGGCTCTGTATCATAAGCGGCTTTTAGCTCCGGGTTCATGGTTAGGGCCTTTGTAAGGGTGGTGCCCAGGTCGGAAGGGATCATTTTTGCAATGCGGTCAACATCCCCATAGGCCATTGCCAGTGCCCGCCCTACGTCACGGGTAACCGCTTTGGCTTTCATTTTCCCAAAAGTGATGATTTGCGCCGTGTGGTCGGCCCCGTATTTTTGTACAACGTAGTCGATCACTTCCTGGCGGCGCTCGTAACAAAAGTCTATATCAAAATCCGGCATGGATATACGTTCCGGGTTAAGAAAGCGTTCGAAAAGCAAATTAAAGGGGATGGGGTTTACATCGGTTATCCGCAAGGTATACGCAACAACGCTTCCCGCACCGGAACCACGCCCCGGGCCTACTAAAATTTTGTTGTCGTGGGCGTACTTGATAAAATCTGCCACCACAAGGAAATAATCCTCAAATCCCATGGAAATGATTATGTTCAGTTCGTGATCCAGGCGTTCTTTATATAGGTGGGCATCTTCACCGTAGCGTTGCCTTAGCCCGGCTTCGCAAAGCTCACGCAAATAATCCGTGGCAGTGGTGCCTTCCGGTATTGGAAATTTGGGAAGGTGGTAATTGTTAAATTCTATTTCCACGTGGCATCTGTCGGCGATTTTTTGTGTGTTTTCCAATGCTTCTTTTGCATAGGGGAACATCGCGTACATTTCCTGCGGAGATTTTAAGTAAAAGTCGTCGGAGCTAAAACGCATCCGGTCTTCGTCATTAACGGTTTTACCGGTTTGGATACATAGCAGTATATCGTGCGCTTCTGTATCGCTTGCGTCTATATAATGCACATCGTTGGCAACCACAAGCGGGATACCGGTTTCCTGCGATATGCGCATCAGCATTTGGTTGACTTCCCGCTGCTCGTCCAGCCCGTTTTCTTGCAGCTCTAAGAAGAAGTTGCCCTGCCCGTAAATTTCATTGTACATTAGAGCGCGTTCCTTACCCGCTTCATAACCTTGGGTAAGCAAAATCCTTGGCACGACACCGCCCAAGCAGGCAGACATGGCTATTAAACCCTTGCTGTATTCGCGCAGGGCTTCCACATCTACGCGGGGGCGATAGTAAAACCCTTCGGTAAAGCCCAGGGACACGAGTTTTATTAAGTTGTGGTATCCTTCTTCGTTTTCCGCCAGTAAAACCAAGTGTTGAGAATTGCCGTCTTCTCTGCGTTCCTTTAGGTGGCGGGAGGAGGGTGCAACATACACTTCGCAGCCCAAAATGGGTTTAATGCCGGCTTTTTTTGCCGCTTTGTAAAAATCTATCGCGCCATACATAACGCCGTGGTCGGTTATGGCAATGCTGTCCATGCCCATTTCTTTTGTACGGGATATAAGCTCGTCTATTTTTGCGCTGCCGTCCAGCAGGCTGTATTCCGAGTGGACGTGCAGGTGAACGAATGGTTGTGTGTTTGATTCCATAGGAATGCTCCTTTGGTAATAATTTATGATATAGTATAACAGGAAATTATCGCATAAAAAAGCGGCTTCGCCGCGCGTTTCGTACAGAGCAATTTCCTAGCAAAGGACAAAGTCTAGGTATAGCCATTTTATGGAGGGGAAAATGCCTAAGCGCGTTTGGATATTGACACCAAAACGTCACCCAAAATCAGAAATGATTTGCTATACTATAACTAAAATGAGGCCTACTGAAAAGGAGATGACATTATGAAAATTACTATCACCAAAAATGGACCATATGTTGTTGACCCGGACGTACCGCTAAAAGAAGTAGATAGTGTGGCAAGCAGACAGGGGGGCGTATCAGCATATGAGGAAAAACAGGCCCACGACAAAGCCGGTTCTGCCGCGTACCTGTGCAGATGCGGGCATTCTCAAAACAAGCCATTCTGTGACGGGCATCATACAAAAGTAGGTTTTGACGGAGCGGAAACCAATAACCGTAAAAACTACGATGATGAAGCCGAATTTATACAGGGCACCGTTTACAACGTGTTGGATAACAGTAAGCTTTGCACGGTAGCCAGGTTTTGTGACGCCGGTAAAGGCTTTTGGGATGCGGTGGATAAAGCCGACGAGGCCAGCAAAAAATATGTAGAACATGTTGGCTGCACCTGTAACGGCGGCAGGCTTACCTTGGTGGACAAGCAATCCGGCCAGAAGCTGGAACCAAAGCTGGAAAAGGAAATATACTTAGTAAAAGATGTGCCTGCGGGGCATCTGGGGCCCATTCATGTGAGGGGTGGGATACAGGTTGTAGGTGCGGATGGATTTGAATATGAAGTCAGGAACAGAATAGCGCTTTGCCGTTGCGGAGAATCGGGCAACATGCCATTTTGCGATGCCACGCATATGAATTGTGCGCATATGGAGATATAATTGGGATAATAATGAACTTGTGAAAACACACAAAAGCACTTGTCATTCATTTGAAATGGCAAGTGCTTTTTGCTGACTTGATATAGTCTTTTAAATTGAGAACGGGCTTCATGTCCGTTCTCAATTTAAAATGACTTTCCTAAATTCAGCGGTTTATGCTATAGCATACAAGACGGTTTTGAATTCAAACCGCTATAGCAGGCGTTTTTATTAAATCAGCTGGCAGAAAAATTCTACACAGATCCCATCAATACTTCCAGTAACTCCCCAATATGGCTTGCGCCCAGCACCTTAAACCCCTTGGGTACACGTATCTTCCCTTTATTCGCCAGCGGCAAAACACACGCCGTAAACCCCTGCCGTGCCGCTTCCATTACGCGGCGTTCCGGCTGGGTAATGGCGCGCAGTTCCCCCGCAAGCCCAACTTCGCCCAGCACCATGGTTTGCGGGTGTATCGCCTTATTCCTATAGCAAGATGCCAGCGCGGCAATGACCCCTGCGTCTGCGGCGGGTTCGTCTATACGCAGGCCGCCGGCCACGTTTACATATGCGTCAAAATTTTGCAGCTTGTATCCGGCCCGCTTTTCTAATACCGCCATTAGCATAACGACACGGTTGTAGTCCATGCCCGTAGCGGTGCGGCGCGGCGTACCAAACGATGTATACGATACCAATGCTTGTACCTCTGCAAGCAACGGGCGCGAGCCCTCCATACTGCATGTTACAACAGAACCGGGCACATCTATAGGGCGGCCTGCCAGCATGTACGCAGATGGGTCTTCTATCGGGGTTAGGCCCTGCTCGCCCATTTCAAACACGCCTATTTCGTGGGTAGAGCCAAAGCGGTTTTTTACGGCGCGTATCAGGCGGTATGCGTCTTTGTCGTCGCCCTCGAAGTACAGCACGGTGTCAACCATGTGTTCCAGCACGCGCGGGCCGGCAAGTGAGCCCTCTTTTGTCACGTGACCAACCAGCATTACCGCCATGTTTTCCTGCTTTGCAAGGTACGTGAAAAACGCCGCGCATTCCCGCACTTGGGTTACACTGCCCGGCAGTGAGGTGATGTCGGACAGGCGCATGGTTTGTATGGAGTCGATAAAAAGCATCGCTGGTTTGACCTTTTGCACCGCGTCACGGATGGCGTACAGGTCTGTTTCTGCCAGTAAGTAACAATTTGGCGCAGCCACTTGCAAGCGGTCTGCCCGCATTTTAATTTGTGCGGTGCTTTCTTCACCGGATACGTACAGGATTGGGAAATCCTTTTTCGCCATATGGCGGCACATTTGCAGCAAAAGGGTAGACTTGCCAATGCCAGGGTCGCCGCCCAGCAAAAGAAGACTGCCCGCTACCACGCCGCCGCCTAAAACGCGGTCAAGTTCGCCAATGCCGGTGGCGTGGCGGCTTGTACCGTCCGTAGCGCTTGAAATATCGCTTAGCCGCTGGACTTGAGATGCGTCGCCTGTAGTTTGTATAAAGGTGGCGCCTTTTATGCCTTTTGGCGGCGGGGGTTTTACTGTTCGCTCTTCAAAAGTGTTATACTCGCCACAAGCCGGGCAGCGGCCCAGCCATTTTGCTTGTTCGCACTCGCAGGCAGTGCAGATGAAACGTGTTTTTGGTGGCATGGTGCTCCTCCTCATATCTCTATAAACGGCGTTGTGTTGGCAAGTGGCTGAAATATACCCTTACACCAATAGTTGTCCATATGTCCGGGAAACCAATCCCAATCCCTTGCTCTCTCGTATTGGCAAGCAATAAACAACAGAATGCCGAGAGCATGATATGGCTCAATATATCGGGGATTTATTTCGCGGTTTCGCACGCTTCTATACCCTTCCACAATTTGTCTCATTCTCCCGTCATAGCAATTCATCCCGTATGTGCTGGATATATCCATATAGAAATGACTATATCCGCAAAGGCTGAAATCAATGGGGGTAAGCCTTCCGCTTGCGGCAATAATCACGTTACCCTCCATTAAATCTGTGTGGGTGATATGCTCTTTCGTACATAGTGTCCAGTTCATCAAATCGTTTCCGCATTTCGCCAAGGGCTTTTTCGATTATACGAGCCTGCTCCGGTTTTATTATTTCAAGATACGCAGCATTTTCAATGCGCTCGGCAATGCGCAGCAATAACGACTGGTCGTAGGCAGGTCTTGTGTAGGCCTTGCCTGCGCTGCTTAAAAACGAATGCATTTCCCCTATCATTTTTCCGCTGTCTTTTAATATATCCGGGGTCATTTCAATATTGTTGACGGTTTCGCCCGTTACCCATTCAAGCAACGTAATCGGTGTGCTGTCTGCCAGTGTTTGCACAAGTGAACCATTTGTTCCGGCAACAGGTGCTTGCATGGGGATAGTCGTGTTGTTTCTCAAGCCGCTGATGATTTCTAATTCACTTTGTATCCTCTCAATTTTCGAGTGGTTTGTGTCAAAGATGTCAACAGAAAATCCTTCCACTGGCTTATGGACCCGCAGGACGTACGCTTTACCCGCGTCTGTGATTTTATAAGTCATGTTTTCATTGTGGTGTATAAAATCCGCTTGCGGTTGCTTTAAGTTATATAGGCTTAATGCTTGCTCCGTTATCATTTTTTCACCGCCTTATGTAATCATTTTCTCTAAAAAGGGCTGCCTTACGACAGCCCTCTACTATACCTGCTAGCAGGTATAGCTTATACGTTTTAGTCGTTTTCCAACAACTCAATCAGCGTCTTAAAAGTCTTGCTGGAATCCATGTACGCATACCTGCCGCCTTGGTATTCGCCCTTTTGGATAAGCGGAATGCCGTTTGCCTCCAAGCGCGCAATAGTTTCTTTCATGCCCTTGATGTTAAACGCCAGGTGATGTACGCCCTCGCCGTTTTTGTCCAAATCTTCACGCCATGTAGATGGCTTTTCGTCCGGCTCAATCAGTTCAATTGTCAGGTTGCCGCCCACGTTGAAGAACGCAAGCTTTGCACGTGCATCGCATGGCTGCCCACGGTATTCGCCCTGTGTTTCCTCGATGGGGCCTGTAACAATGTAGCCCGGTTCTTCCATGCCCAATATTGCGGCAAATTCTTTGATAGACTTTTCGATGTCATGCACCAAAATGCCTACTTGTGTAACGATGTTTGTGCCCAGTAAACCTTTTTCCATTCCATTACCTCCTAAGATTATCAACTGCTTGTTGAAAATATTCTGGCCAGGGCGCGGTAAATGTCATGGTTTGCGCCGTAACCGGGTGTTTGAATGATAGTTGTGTGGCATGTAGCATTTGACTTTCCAGTCCGAACGGCTGGCCTGCCCCGCCATATGTTACATCGCCCAGCACAGGATGTCCGATGTACGCCATGTGTACCCGTATTTGATGGGTGCGCCCCGTTTCCAGCCTAGCGGATACCAGCGTGTACTTGCCCAGCCGCTCCAGCACTTCCACATAGGTTACCGCCTTGCGCGTGCGTTTCCCTGGTTCTGTTACTATCGCCATTTTCTTGCGGTTAACAGGGTGGCGGCCAATTGGCGCATCTATGCGTATTTTGTCTTGCTGCAAAACACCAAAGCACACGGCATTGTAAATGCGTACCATAGAATTATCCGCAAGTTGCGCCGCAAGGCCCTGGTGAGCAGTATCATTTTTGGCAACCACCATTATCCCGGATGTATCTTTGTCCAGCCTATGGACAATCCCCGGGCGCAAAACGCCCCCTATACCGGACAATTTGCTTTTGCAGTGGTACATCAAGGCATTTACCAGCGTACCTTGCCAGTTGCCTGCGGCAGGGTGTACAACCAGCCCGCGTGGTTTGTTCATGACAAGCAAGTGGTCATCTTCGTATATGATATCCAGCGGGATATCCTCTGCCGGTGTTTCGCAAGGTTCCGGGGTTGGCAAGCTACATATGATTACATCACCGGCGGCAACTTTATCGTTTTTTTGCAACGGCTTCCCGCCGCATGTGACATGCCCTTCTGCCAATAGCTTCTGTGCAATACTGCGGGTTGGTATTCCCTCCACGCCAGTTAAAAAAACGTCAATGCGTTCACCGGCATTTTCCGCCGCAACTATTATTTCGGCTGTATGCATTCCGACAAATCCTTTATAACAAACAGCAGAACAAACGCACCAAGAAATGCCCCTGCTACAACATACACGTCTGCAAGATTAAAAATGGGAAAGTTGACAAACAAAAACGCCAGCATGTCCCGCACATAGCCGAAAGCAATCCTATCGAATAAATTCCCAACGCCGCCCGCAAAAATAAGGATTATTGGAATGCGGATAAGCCAAAACCGCTTCTCCTGCGGCAGACGGTTATAAAACCACAGAAGCCCTCCCATAAGCACAATTTTAACAAGAATCAACACCCAGCGTCCCCAGTCAAAATTTGCCAAAAGGCCAAAGGCTGCCCCTGTATTGCGTGTGTAAGTCAGCCCTAAAAAGCCGGGTATCAAATCACGGTTGGGCTGGCCCATAAGGTTGGCGGCGGCCCAGCTTTTTAGCCATAAATCCAGGGCTAATAAAACCGCTGTTGCCACCAATAATATCCCCCAAGCTATAAGCCCGGATTGTTTCTTATTCATCTGCAAAAGAAATTCCTATCGCTTTGGCCACGCGTACAAGCTCACCGTTCGGGTCTACTACTTTTGCGCCGCCCTTGCTGGTTTCGCCCATTGCGCCGTCGCCAAGCACGGTTGCAAATGGCACATAGGTCATTTGCCCGTTTTGCAGGGCTACCATGTTGCCAAATTTGCCGTCGCGGACAAGTTCTGCGGCTTTTACGCCGTATCTGGCAGAAAGGATTCTGTCCGCAGGTGAAGTATCGCCGCCACGCTGGATATGCCCAAGTACGCAATGGCGCACTTCGTTACCTACCATAGATTCAAGCCTGTTGGCAATATACGCCGCCACGCCGCCAAAGCGGATAGAGTCTGCGCTGTCTTCTACCACTTTGCCAACGATGGCTTCGCCGCCTTTTTCTGTTGCGCCTTCACAAACGGCAATAATTGTAAATGGCTTGCCGGCTGCGTTGCGCTCGTTAATCTTTTTCGCAATGCCTGTCATGGAATATGGAATTTCCGGAATAAGAATAACGTCGGCGCTGCCTGCAATACCTGCGTTTAAGCAAATCCAGCCTGCCGAACGCCCCATAATTTCTACCACAAGCACCCTGTGGTGGCTTTCCGCAGTGGTGTGCAAGCGGCCAAGGTTTTCTGTAACAATATTTACCGCGGTATCAAAGCCGTAAGTAGCTTCCGTAGAAGAAAGGTCATTGTCAATGGTTTTGGGTACGCCAACAACGTTTACGCCTTTGCGGGCAAAGTCGCGCGCGCTTGTCAGTGTGCCGTCGCCACCCAATACAATAAGCGCATCCACGCCTTCTTTTTTCATGTTTTCTATGGCTACATCGGAAACGTCTTTTTTAACTTGCACGCCGTTTTCTTCCACGGTATAGTCAAACAAGTTGTCCTTATTCGAGTTATACAAAATAGAGCCGCCCTTATGCAAAACACCGGATGTGGATTCGCGGGTTAGTGGTACAAAATCGTTGTTATAAAGGCCTCTGTAGCCAAATTTGTATCCGATAAGTTCGCAATCCATCATATTATGGCATGCACGAACCAGCGTGTGAATAACTGCGTTAAGCCCCGGGGCATCTCCGCCGCCTGTAAGTACTGCAATTTTCTTTTTGCTCATGTTTTTAGTCGTTCCTTCCTTAGAGTAAAATACTTTTAGTAAACATTTCAGTTGGTTAGCGACACTAACCAACTGGCCCAAGAATTGGACCAGTTGAAAATGCAACGCCGCCTTTCAGTTACCAACGTCACCATTGTAACCCAAATTTAATATTTTGTCTTGACTTTTTCTTAGAAATGTTCTAATGTTATAGGGAATCTCTACCCCGATTGAGATATCACAAACACCAAAACACAAAATTGTATAATTATTTGGAGGTTCTTCTCATGCGCACCACCCATATTACAAAGCCTGCGGATGTAGAGCGCAAGTGGTTTGTTGTTGACGCAACAGGTCTAAACTTGGGCCGCTTGTCTTCAGAAGTAGCGCGTATTTTACGGGGCAAACATAAGCCAATTTTCGCCCCTAATGTAGATGCCGGCGATTATGTTATTATCGTTAATGCAGACAAAATTAAAGTAACAGGCCGTAAACTAGACCAAAAAATATATGTGCGCCACTCCGGCCACATTGGTAAAAGAAAAGAAATTGTCATGCGTGACATGCAAAACAAAAAGCCCGAATTTATTGTTACCCACGCTGTAAAGGGTATGCTTCCAAAAAACAATTTGGGGCGTCAAATGTTTGCAAAGTTACATGTATATGCAGGGCCGGAACACAAACACCAAGCCCAACAACCAGAAGCACTTGTGCTTAATTTAGAATAGGAGGCGCTGGATTATGGCATCAGTTTCATATTACGGAACAGGCAGAAGAAAAAGCGCCGTTGCGCGTGTCTATCTTTTACCTGGCAAAGGCAATATAACCATTAATAAGCGTGGCATCGACGATTATTTTGGACTGGAAACATTAAAATTAATCGTGCGTCAGCCACTGGAACTTACAGGCACATTAAGCAAATTTGATATTATGGTTAACGTATATGGGGGCGGCTTTACCGGCCAAGCCGGTGCAATCCGTCACGGAATTTCCCGCGCATTGCTTATTGCAGACGGAGACTTCCGCCAGCCGCTAAAGCGTGCAGGTTTCCTAACCCGTGACCCACGCATGAAAGAGCGTAAAAAATACGGCCTTAAAGGTGCAAGACGTGCGCCACAGTTCTCAAAACGCTAATTCTCTTGGGAACGAAAATTTCTGCCAAACTTTCTCTGGTGTTTTCGTTCCTAAGCACCAACAGGAATTACATTCTTTACAAAACCCCCGGCAGATAGCCGGGGGTTTTGTGGAAGTGGATGCTTTTGCCAAAATCAACCTTTTTTTGGAGGTAGTGGGAAAAAGAAGCGACGGGTATCATGAATTAATTTCTGTTATGCAAGCGGTAAACCTTTGCGATAGCTTAGTTATACAAAAATTGGATAATACAGCCGGCCCGGTACAGCTGGATATAAATACGCCAAACTTGCCGACAGGCGATAAAAACCTTGTTGTTAAAGCCGCGAAGCTTTTAATGCAGGAGTACAACATCGCCCAACCCATACACATTAAACTGACTAAGCGTATCCCTATAGGTGCAGGCTTGGGCGGGGGCAGCAGCGATTGCGCCGCAACACTGCATGGGCTAAACCAACTTTTCGAGTTAAAAATATCATTGGACAGGCTTATGGAAATGGGTGCAACGCTTGGGGCAGACGTTCCCTTTTGCCTACTTGCAAACACACGAGGAGGCACAGCCCTTGCAAAGGGCATTGGTGAGAAACTAACGCCTTTACCTCCCCATCCCAACTGCTATGTAGTGCTTGCTTGCCCCCCAATACATGTTTCCACAAAAAAAATTTTTAGTAAGCTAAGGCTCAATGCCAAAAACATAAATTATAAATTGGACAAGTTCATGTCAGCATATAAAACACAAGACATTGCGCAAATAGCCGAAAATTTTAAAAATACATTTACATCTGTTACATCCAGCATTCATCCGCAAATTTCAAATTTAATTACAGACTTGCAAAACCAAGGCGCTTTAGGTGCGGAAATGACTGGCACGGGTTCCGCTGTTTTTGCATATTTCAATAACGAAAACAATGCCAAAAAGACGTGTGACATATTACAAGCAGTCCACACAGACACAAAGTTCTTTATAACCTGTCCAATATAAAAGCGGCTGTGCCGCTTTCACTACCCAAACAGTATACAATTTTATAGAGCAAACTTAAACCACAGTACATATGAAGTGAATAGCCGGGAGGTGAAAGCATGGCAAAAGAGCGTAAAAACCCACAAAACATTAAACGCCCACCTCAATTGGGTGATTTAGCGCCGCCAAAAGCAAAACCCAACAAACCTGCTTCGCATAAGCGTAAGCTTTCTCCCCTTCCGGAAATAAAAACGCCAAGTACGCCATATGATAGAAATCGCGCCGCGCCGCCTCCTGCTGGACGCCAGTCTAATAACCGGGGTTACTCGCCGCAGTCCAGACGCCGGCCCCTTCCCGTAACCGGGGAAAGGCTGGGGCGCGGCATAAAAACACCAAAACGCCAAGAACGGGCCGGCCCCAAAAAACGTGCGATGAGCCCGGGACTCAAGCGCGGCCTAAATATTGGCATAACGGTTGTTATTATTGGCACACTTATTACCATGGTGGCGTTGCGCCTTTTTGGCAACAATGCCTTTGCTGTTTTTGTAGATGCCCGTCATGTGGGATATATTCCTATGAACAGCGAAACCACAAGCGCAAGCTTCCACAGCGAAGTAGTGGCTAATATCGAAGATAATCACCAAACAGAGGTTATTGCTTCCCAGCTGGTTACGGTAGAGCCCGCCCGCTGGGTTTCCGGCAGAAATATTACAGAAAGAGCAAATATGGTAAGCCGGCTTGGTATTTATATAGATTACCAAATTAGGGTTAGGGCTATTTATGTAAATAATCAGCTGGAAGTTTTGGTACGCAGCGAAGCTTGCATCGCGGATATCGAACGCCGGATAACCGCGGAATGGATAAATGAAAACACTGTAGACAGTTATTTTGCTACGGATTGGCGCATAGAAACCCTGGTTGTAGACCATGACTACGCAGGCATTCTTAGTCCATTAGAGGCTATTGCTGTCTTAGACCGCTCGGAAATAGAAATATTCCCTTATATTGTACAAGATGGCGACAGTTTATGGGGGCTCGCCCCACGCTTTGGCACTACCGTAGAAAACATAGCAAATCTCAATAACATTACAACAGATGCCAGGCTTAATATAGGGCAAACCCTATATATCCGCACGAGGCGGCCCCTCCTTTCCGTTATAACCATAGACGAATTTGCCAGCTACTATCCCATAGAGATGCCTGTAGAAACAATATACACCAACGAGAGGGAGGAATCCACCACTTACGTTGTACAAGAAGGGTTCCCGGGAGAAAGACGGAATGTCCAGCGTATAACCCATCTAAATGGTGTAGTAACACGCACAGAGCAACTGGAATCGGAAGTGATCCATGAACCAATCACCCATATAATTGAAGTAGGTACTCGCCCTGTAGTACTAGAGCGGCGATGATATTTCAACACAAAAAGCGGCTACGCCGCTCCCCGGAGCGCAGCGGAGGAAGCGTAGCAGGGATTTATTCCCTGCGGAGCGGCGGGGCTTGGGCTGGTCGCAAACGCAAAGTGCGCGTTTGCTGCTCGCCCATGCAACCAGGGGCAGCGCCCCATTTTAACAGAAGGAGGCAATGAACATGCCAGCAAAAATTTTAATTGTAGATGACGAAACAAGAATTGTAGACATTCTGAACTACAATTTGCGCAAGGAAGGCTACGAAACCATTTGTGCACACGACGGGGAGACAGGCCTAAGCCTGGCCCTTACAGAAAACCCGGATTTAGTGCTTCTTGACATAATGATGCCGGGGCTGGACGGGTACGAAGTATGTAAACGCTTACGCAAAGTATCCCAAGTGCCAATAATCATGCTCACCGCGAAAGCGGAAGAAGCGGACAAAGTGCTAAGTTTTGAACTTGGTGCAGACGACTATATCACAAAACCTTTTGGCGTACGTGAAATGCTGGCTCGTGTTATGGCAAACCTGCGCCGTGTACACATGCCGCAAGCGAGTACTACGGGTAACAATCGTTTGGTTTTTGGCGAACTTACTATGGATTTGGATTTATACGAAATAAAACGTGGCAATACTGTTATAGACCTTACCCGCCGGGAATTTGAACTTGTGAAATTTCTTGCAACACAAAACAATCATGTTTTCACACGTGAAGCTTTGCTGGAAAAGGTATGGGGTTACGAATATTTTGGTGACGTCCGCACTGTAGATGTTACTATTCGCCGCCTCAGAACCAAGCTGGAAGTTACACCGGATACACCAACATATATTTTAACTAAACGTGGCGTAGGCTACTATTTTACTCAAGAATTTGGTGGTGGGTACAACCAGTAAGGTTTTATAAGAGTGGCTTAATAGCGTTGTTGGATTGTAGGGGCGGCAGCTTGCCGCCTCTACTCGTAGTATAAAAGTAACGTAGGCTGCGGAGTGGAGCAGGGATTTATTTCCTGCGTAGCGAGGGGGTTTGGGGGCGTAGCCCTCATTAAGATGATAAACAGCATAAAAACAAAACTTATTGGCATATACGCCGCTGTTATACTTATTGTAATGATTGTGAGTGGCACGGTAATGCTGCTGGAAATGCGCCGAATGGAAATAGGGCGTACAGAAGATCAGCTTCGCGGCATTGGGAACATGATATATGCGGAAGTGGTGCAACAGTACGAACGTGATAGATTTCACCTTGCCGCAACATGGGTAGCGCTTGGCCAAGGCGATGAGTACAATATTGAAGGCATGATATTAAGCGAGGCCGGCATTGTTATTGCGCCGGAAGCTTTAAGAGGTTTGCGCATCCTTAATCAGGCAATATTAGCCGCTATTGCCGGCGAAGAACGCGCTGTCGTAGGCCGTCCGGGTCCGGACATTGCGGGAACAGACCAGCAGCAGTGGATTAGCCTTGCTACGCCTGTAATCCGTGACGGCGAAAATTTTATAATATATACGCGCATCAGCACTCTGTTTTTGAATCAGAGCCTTTTTAATGTTACTTTCACGCTTGTAATTATGGTACTTGTTTCGCTTGTGCTCACTTTAATACTGTGGTTTTTCCTTGCCAATACAATAACCGCACCAATTGTTAACCTTACCCGCCACACAAAGGCCATTGCGTCCGGCGACTTTTCCAGCAAAATTACTGTAAAAAGCAAGGATGAAATAGGCCAGCTCGCCCATGACTTTAACCACATGGCGCAAGCACTGCACGACTCGCTTATCAGCATAACCAGCGAAAAAAATAAAAGCGTAGCCATACTGCAAAACACGTCCCATGGGGTGCTTGCGTACGATGCCGCAGGCAACTTAACGCATGCCAATAACGCAAGTACCGAGTTACTGTCCGGGGTGGATGTGCAAAATTATAATTTACAGGGCATTTTAGAGTTTTTGGGGTTTGACCCAAAAGATATTTACAGTTTGCAGCCTGAAGAAATACGTGAAGTAACCTATCAAAACCAAGATTATTTTGTTTTGGCATGTGTTACATCATATGCCAGCCAATCTGCCACAGCGGACGGCTATATCATCGTGCTGCAAGACGTATCCCGCCAAATGAAATTAGAGAATATGCGTAAGGAATTTGTGGCAAATGTTTCTCACGAATTGCGTACGCCATTAACATCCATCCGCACATATGCCGAAACCTTAATGGAAGGCGCAATGGAAGACCCGGAAACCGCCAAAAGCTTCCTTAAAGTAATAGATGACGAAGCGCAGCGAATGACCCTTCTGGTGTCCGACCTATTGGAGCTTTCCCGCATAGACAGCAAACACTCTGCATTGGATATGGACGTTGTAGATATTGTGGCACTATTGCGGCTGGCCGTACAGCAAAGCCAATTTTTAGCCAACACAAAAGGGCAGAAAATCGAAATAGAAGAATTTCCTGCGCCATGTTTCATCGAAGCAAATTCTTCGCGCATCAATCAGGTTATCTCCAACATTTTATCCAATGCCATCAAGTACAGCCCCGAAAACACAACTATCCACGTAACCATGGAAACTATGGAAAAGCATTTTCGCATTTTCATAAAAGATGAGGGCATGGGCATTCCGCCGGAAAGCATCCCCCGTCTTTTCGAACGTTTTTATCGTGTGGATAAAGCCCGCGCCAGAGCCATGGGCGGTACAGGGCTTGGGCTTGCCATAGTAAAAGAAATTATGGAGGAACACGGCGGGCAAGTTCACGTCACCAGCCAAGTGGGGGAGGGCACTACAATGGTGCTTACGTTTAACCGGTATAGTGGGTAACTAGATAGGGAGGCTGCCATGGAAGATACTAAACTATCATTAATATTCCGCTATTTGCCTTTGGTAAAGTCACTGGCTATTTTGGGGCTGGCGGCTTTATCTGTATTTTTGACCGTTCAATTATGGCTTGTAAATATACCCAACCGCAGCTTTTTCCCCTATCTTACAGCACGGCTAACCCCCGCTGCGCCGGAGCGCGCTGCGGATTTGGTGCGCCCATTTCGCATAATCTCCGGTACCGGCGATGGCTATTTTGATATGATGTACAGCAATGTCGCCGGTTCAAGTTTTTGGGAATATGGCAAATCTGCAATAACTGCCATTCTGCAAAACGGGACGTTTGTAGGCCGCACAGAAACGGATATGTCTTATATTATTGCGGAACCGGTGCTTATTTACCAATACGCGTTTAATATGAATGCGGCTATATTCACGCAAGCTTTTGACCAGCGCACAGGGCTTCTTGCCGATGCGGAAATATCATACTTCCGCGCTATAGCAGTTTTACCGCCCCAGAACGGAGCATATCCATTAAGCGTTTTCTTTGTTAGCGATGATTATACCTGGCAATTTAACTTAACACCTTCAGGGCGGCGGTTTAATAATATTTTTAATGGTGTTGAAATCCTGCCATCACCGGGTGCAAATCCATATCGCCGTTTTGTGCCAACAGAAACCCCGCTTGTATTTGCGCTGCAATTCCACGAAAATTTTTATTATCACCCCTTAATCGTTACCAACCCTTATGAAAATCACTCCGGCTTATTGCAGCTGGCGTTTATTCATAGCCAAGTGGAGCATTTTTTTACAAACCCGGCGACGATAAACCATGAGGTTGTAAATGAAATTTACACATTCCGCAACCTTAATACAGTGGTGCGCTATTTGCCGTGGGATGTTGTGGAATATACCAGTTTCCGTACCATTGGGGGTGCGGCACCTAATTTTATTGCAGATTTTTCTGCGGCAATCGCATTTGTAGACAGGGACCCAAATGTAATAAACGAATTTTTTCTTGCAGGGTACGATGTCCGCGGGCGGGAAAATGTCTTTTGGTTCGATTATGCAATAAACGACTTCCCGCTGGTACTTGCGCAGTATTGGTACTCAAGCCCTAACTGCACTCGCCCTTTTTTGCACGCAATAGAAGTAGTTGTGGAAAATGGACGTGTCATACGCTACCGTAAAATTCCTTTTACTTTTGAAGCTGACACAAGTACTGTCGCAAGCCTGATATCAGACGCAGAAGACCGCCCTATTGGCTTTGTAATTGAACCGGGATTACGGTCGCAGCAGGATATTGGCTTGCAAGCGATTGATAATCGTTCGCATTGAAACGGAGGGTAAGTCTATGGAATGGGAACGCGCAAAAACTTATATCCTGGTGTTTTTCCTATTGCTTAACATTGCCCTAGGGGTTTTACTGGTTATGGAAAACCGCCGTTACACACTGACATTCGACCAGGAAAGGCTTATCCGCACGGTGCTAAGCCAAAATAATATTACCATGTATCGGATGCCGATACGGCAATTCCCGCCAATGCGGCCTATAGAAGTGACGGGGTTTGATTATAATAGAGAGACTCTGATACAAATCTTTTTTGAAAACCCGCAGACAGTAGAGCGCGTAGATACAGACCGTGATGGCAATTACATTTTTCAATACGACGATAGCCGCCTGGAAATATCAAGCGGGTTTATCGAATTCAGAAGCCCAAATGGCTTCGGTAATGCCTTCTTGTCACTGCCGCAAAATGAAGTAACATTGCATAGCGCAAGGCAGTTAACCGACATGTTTATAAGCAACCACTTCTCCGATTTTGTGTTTGACGGAAGTTTTGACGATGGAGATGGTATGCGCATAGTCTACCGCCATGAATACCACGGAATGCTTGTTCATTCAAATTTTATCGAACTTTTTGTTTCCCCTGTTGGCATAACACAAATTGAAATGCAATTTGGGGAAATATTGGGATATACAGGCTCGCCGCGTATGATATTTTCCCCGGACGAAGCATTGCTTGCATTCACACAGCGTGTGCGCCACATTACACAGGAAGAGCCAATGACCATAACGCGTATGGACTTGGTATATTTTCAAGAATACATCAGTGACCAACCGGGGCCTTATCAAGCAGTGCCATTTTATCGTATTTTTACATTGTGTAATGAAGATATGCCGTTTTTGATAAATGCGTTTACTAATGTAATTGATTAATTGCAATAAAACTAAGTAACTCAAAGATTATGTAAATACCGTAACATGTTCAAGTCACAAGTCGCTATGACACACTCTTAGAATTTGTTATAAAAATGTGGATAACCGGTAAACGACCGGTGCTCTGTTTGGAACCAATGTCGTTGCATTCTGCTATAGTCTTCCATTATCATCAATATCAGCTTCTTCCAAATTTACGGGCTCTAATAGCCCTAAAAGTGCTTCCACATTCTTTATCCCATAGAACAACAGAAATTCTTCTGATGTACCAAATAAAATTGGCCGTCCCGGAGCGTCCAGTCTGCCCATTTCCGTTACCAGGCCGCACTCAACCAGCTTGTTTACGGAATAATCGGAGTTTACGCCGCGTATTTCCTCTATCACACCTTTTGTTACGGGCTGCTTAAATGCAATAATCGCCAATGTTTCTAATACAGACTGGGAAAAGGCAGTACGTGCTTTCCTTTGCAAAAGCCGCTGAACTTCCGGGTAGTATATGGGGTTTGTACACAGGCGGTATGCGCCGTCTACTTCTTGTAATTGTATGCCGGACGCATTTTGTATATAGGTTTCCGCCATGCGCTCTAGTAAGTTACGGGTCATGGGAACGTCGCAATCCAAGGCTTCCGCAAGCTTTTCCAGCGGGACGCTTTCCGGGCTGGCAAATAGCATTGCTTCAAGCATTTTTTCGCGTTCGGTTATTAAAGGCATGGAAAACTCCTTGTACTTAGCCAGTGTATCTTGCATGACAGAATCCTTTCCGTACTCGGCTAGTGGTTGGCACATAACAAAACCTCTACATCTGCAAAGGCTTCATTTTGGCTTGCGCGTATTTCTCCTTGGCGTATCATTTCCAGTAAGGCAAGGAACGTGACCACCATTTCATTTTTACTGCGGCAGCCCGAAAACATGGAAAGTAAACTCATGCGCCCGTGTTTGCCCAGCATATGGCGTATGTATGACACTTTTTCCGTTACGGTAAAGCGGTCGCGCGGCATTTTGCCATAGCCCGCGCGTACGGTATCGCGCCGGTCTTCTTTACGGGACATTACGTCTGCAAATAGCTGCATCAGTTGTGTCATAGGCAGCATATCTACGGGTTGTTGAGATTTTGCATCTTGTTGGAGTAGCTGCAAAAGCGGAATGTCGCCGGGGCTGGTTATACGCTCACCAGTTGGGGTAAGTTTTTGAAATTCTTGCACAAGGGCTTGCGCTTGCTTGTACGCAATTAATTTTTGCACAAGGGCTTCCCGTGGGTCTTCTGATTTTGCGCCCGTCTCTGGCTTTGGGCGGGGCAACAGCATTCGGGACTTGATTTCCAAAAGCGTCGCTGCCATTACCAAAAATTCGCTAAGCCGCTCCATGTCCGGGGGCAGGTTAGCAATTTCTTGCAGGTATTGGTTTGTCAGCAACGACATGGGGATGTCGTATATGTCTATCTCGTGCCGCTGAATGAGCTTTAATAGCAGATCCAGCGGCCCTTCGTATGCGTCTAGTTTTACAACCATGTTTTTTATGTTAACTCCGTGTCTGGTTTGGATTTCATGTCAAAGGTTAGCTCCGTATTTCCGCTTCAAATTTACTCCGCAGATTATCCAAGATTGCATCCAAGCTTTTTTGAACCTCCGGCACAGTAAGCGTCCTGTCATTTGCGCGGAATTTTAACGCATATGCCATGGACTTATAACCCTCGCCCACTTGCGCACCTTGGTATATGTCAAACAGCGTAACCTCGGAAAGCAGCTGACCGCCTTTTTCTTTGATGGCGGTTTCTAATTCCGCGGCGGTTACATGCTCTTTCACTTTGAACGCAAGGTCACGGGAAAGCGGCGGATATATGGTTGGGTTGGTGAATTTGAATTTGTAGGCTTCTGCGATTTTGTGCAAGGCTTCCATATCCAGCCATGCAACGTATACGCGCTTGCCAATATCGTAATTTTTTGCCACGGCAGGGTGAAGCTCGCCCAGCACACCAAGAAGGGTTGCTTCGTCCCGTGGGTTGGGGCTGGTTTTTACGGATATCGCTGCGGTGCGCCCGGGGTGCATAAAATGAAAACCCACATGCGGCTCAAATACGTTGGGACGGTTGGTGATGGTGGATAACAGCGTCTCTACATCGCCTTTGAGAGATAGATAATCCACATCTTCCCCATAAGAAACAAGGGCCAGATAGGGTGTTTCGCGGAAAGTGTCTTCATCTTTCCCATAGGTATGCGCAATTTCAAACAGAGCCACATTGTCGTTACCCTTGTTAAAGTTGCGGGTAAGGCTTTCCAACAAGCCGCCGAACGGAAGGGTTCGCATGATGCTGAAATCTTCGCCAAGTGGTTTTTTCAATTCAATCGCGTTGCGTAAATCATGCCCAGCGGGAATATTCAGCTTGTCAAATACTTTCGGGCTTTCGAAAGGGTATGTCAATGCTTCGTTATAGCCAAGGGCGTTCATGGTACGCTTGATATTGTCTTGTCTGCGGCGGCGTGGGGTTTTACCTGCTTCGTACCCGGGTAAGGATTTGCCGCTTAGTATTTGCTGGTAACGTGATGGGATATTATTAAGCCCATAGAAACGCGCAACTTCTTCCGCAAGGTCTGCTTCGCAGGTAATGTCTGCACGGAAGGTGGGGATTTCTGCCTCGTATTCATTTTCTGTGATACGCTCGTGTGTATCTAATCCGACTAGTGATAGGTAGTTTACGATTTCTTCTGCGCTTAAATGTATCCCAAGCATTGCATTAATATTTTGGGGATTGTAAGGTACTTTGCGCTGCCACGCCAACTGGGGTGACGGGTAAGCGTCTACCATACCCGGTACCACGTCGCCGCATTCCAGAAGCTCCACAAGCTCCATGGCGCGGTTTACGCTGGCCAACGCTTGGTTAGGGTCTTGCCCTTTTTCGTATCGTGCGGAAGCATCTGTACGCATACCCAGCGCACGGGATGTTTGGCGGATATTTGCGGAATCGAAATTTGCGGATTCGAATAATATAGTGGCGGTATCGTCCAGTATTTTTGAATTTTCTCCACCCATAACGCCTGCAATACCAATTGGTTTTTCGTGGTCGGCAATGAGCAGGGTCGTTTCGGTTAGGGTGCGTTCTTCGCCGTCAAGCGTTGTGAATTTTTCGCCCTTGTTAGCTGTACGGACTACAATGCCATGTTTGCCGTCTTTTACCGCCACGGCAGAAATATCGAAGGCATGCAGGGGCTGCCCATATTCCAGCATGACATAGTTTGTAATGTCTACAATATTGTTGATTGGCCTAACCTCCGCCGTAGAAAGGCGGCGGCGCAGCCATTGCGGAGACGGGCCGATTTTTACGTTTTTAACCACACGGGCAATGTAACGCGGGCAGCGAACGGGGTCTTTAATGTCTACAGTTACAAGGCCGCTGATGTTGCCTTTGGCTTCTTCTTTTACGGTTATCTCCGGCAGGGCGAAGGTCTTGCCGTATACAGCGGCCACTTCCCTAGCCATACCCATCACGGAGTTTGTATCCGGGCGGTTGGACAGGATATCAAAATCTGCCACATCTTCGCGCAGTTGCATTATTGGGCGGACATCTAACCCCAGTTCGTGTGCTTCCCGGAACACATAAATACCGTCGGCCACGGCTTCCGGAAAGTCTGCCTGGGTGTAGCCAAGCTCGTCTATTGAGCATAGCATTCCGTTGGAATCCAGCCCGCGCATTTTTCCTTTTTTGATTTTCAGCCCGTTGGCAAGGGTCGAGCCATGTACGGCCACGGGAATAACGTCGCCAACCTTGAGGTTATCCGCGCCAGTTATAATTTGCAAAACTTCTGTGCCAATATCTGCTTGCGTTACCCACAGCTTGTCTGCGTCCGGGTGCTTTTCCAGGGATATTAATTTGCCGACGACGACGTTGGTTATATCTTCGCCAAGCGTGGTTACGCTTTCTACCGCATTGCCGGCATCGGCCATTTTCGCAAGCAGCGAAGGGGTTGTGTCATCTATTTGGGCGGCTTCTTTCAGCCACGATAATGGTATATTCATGGTTAAAAAATCCTCCTAGAATTGGTTTAAGAATTGTGTATCGTTTTCAAAATATGGCTTAAGCGCCGGTATGCCGTAAAGCGCGGATGTCATACGGGTAGGCCCTAACCCAAAGGCATAACCGCTGTACACGGTTGGGTCAATTCCCGACATTTCAAGCACTTTTGGATGGACCATGCCGCACCCCCAAAGTTCCACCCAGCCACTCGCTTTACACACGCTGCAATCTGTGCGGGGCTTGTCTACGTTGCATGCATAGCAGGAAATATCAACCTCTACGCTGGGCTCTGTAAACGGGAAATGACTGGGGCGTAAACGCGTTTTAGAATCCGGCCCAAACACATACCGCACGATAATATCCAGCATACCTTTCAAGTCGCCAAAGTGGATGCCCTTGTCTATCACAAGCCCTTCCATTTGGTGGAACACCGGTGTATGGGTTGCGTCAACTTCGTCACGGCGCGCGGCGATGCCCGGAGAAATAATGCGGATTGGCGGCTTTTGTGTTTCCATAACACGCACCTGTACTGGTGAAGTATGACAGCGCAGCAAGTGGGTGTCGTCGATATAAAAGGTGTCGCCCTCGTCACGGGAAGGGTGATTGTGCGGCGTATTTAACGCATCAAAATTGTGATATACCGTTTCAATAAAGTCACCTTCTACAATGTCAAAGCCCAGGCTGATAAACAAATCTTCCAGCCGCCACATAAACGACGTTACAGGATGCAGCCGCCCAAGCTTTTTGCGTTGCCCTGGCAGGGTTATGTCCATGGCCTCGGTTACAAGTGCTTGGGCTTGTGCGGCAGATTCTAAGCGGGTACGCGCCTCTTCCAGGTTCGCCTGTATCCAGTCGCGTACTTCGTTCGCCTTTTTGCCCATTTCCTTGCGTGCTTCCGGTTGAAGTGTGCCAAGATTTTTGAGCAGCAGGGTTAGCTCGCCCTTTTTACCCAGGGTTTTAATGCGCAAGGCTTCGATGCATGACGGGCTGTTGGCCAGTTTGATAGCGGCTTGTGTTTGCAGTTGCAGTGCGTTTAATTTTTCCAGCATATGTGCAGCTTCCTTTCGGAGTGGTAATTTGACAAATTTTAAGATAATGTCACACGATTATAACATAATAAGAAAGGCGTCACAAATTTTGCGGCTTTTTTGCTATAGGAATTAATTTTTATGTTTTTTCGCCTGCATGCGGGCGTTTTATTGTAAGTGAGTGGACCTGGTACCAGGTTCCGGAATGTTAAAAAACGCCTGATAGCAGGCGGTGATTTTGTATAATGGATTTTTGCAAAAATGGAAATTCGAGGGGGCGCCTGCCCCCTGCGACCCCCGCAAGGGCGCTGCCCTTTGAACCCACAAGGGGGGAACCCCCTTGACCCCCAAAGGTGGAGGGCTAGTGCAGGGCATAGTTAACGTGACGGAGGTTTACGCGAGAATTTGAAGTGTCGGGCATAGCCAGATGGCTATCCAAAATATATCAAAAGTTCAGGACCTATCCGCCACGCGTGTATTTTAGTTTTGCACGTAGCCTCAAGCACCCTAAACCACCCAATCAATTCTTCGCTGGCAGCCCACCAACCCATACTATTGTAAAAATTCACGCGTAAATCTCCGCCACGTCAATTACGCCTCGCATTAGCCCCCCACCTTTGGGGGTCTTGGGGGTATCCCCCAAGTGGGGTCGAGGGGCAACGCCCTCGCGGGGGTGGCAGGGGGCAGGGCGCCCCCTTGAATTGCTATTTTGCAAAAAAAATCTATACCTGCTAGCAGGTACAGTCTCCTGCAAAAAAACACCTGATACATTATTTCCCGTATTTTTTCGCATAAGGTATTGACAACATCAAATTTATCATGTAATATGCCCTTCAAATAAATGAAACCGTTGAAGCGAGAGTAAAGGCAGTTACGCGCCATACAGAGAGTTTGGACGTGTGCATTTCATAAATGAAATGCACACCGGCTGAGAGCCAAGCAGGAAATGCGGGTTGTTAAATGGGTCGCGGAGGGCATGTTGAAAGGCATTTGGGTTTACCATTGCTTAGTAGCTCATGACGTGAGTGCATACGTAAGTTGCAAGGGGTGTGATTGCACCCTATAAGGGCATAAGCTGTTATTGCTTATGAATCAAGGTGGCACCGCGGATATTATAATCATCCGTCCTTGACATTTCTTTTTGTCGAGGAGGGATGATTTTTTTTATACCATCACCAAGCAAAACATAAAAAATTTTCTTAAGGAGCGAGCCACTATGAAAAAAAATATCAAAATGTATCTTCTTACCGCCCTGTGCGTATTATTGATGTCATTGACACTCACATCATGCACCGGCGAAAACAATTCAAGCGACCAAATTACAATAGGCATCATTCAAATGATGGAACATCCTTCCCTGGACCTGATTCGCGAATCGTTTCTGGCGGAAATGGAGGTTCTTGGCTATACCGATGTTGTCTTCGAACACCGCAACGGAGTTGGCACAGACATGACCATTTTAACGTCTATTGCCCAAACCTTTGTAGGCAACAATGTAGACCTGATTCTTGCAATTGCCACATTGCCGGCGCAAGCGGCGGCGGCAGCGACAAGTGATATTCCTGTTATTTTTGCCGCTTCGTCAAACCCTGTTGCGGCTGGGCTAGTAGAAAGCTTGCAACACCCCGACGCGAATGTGACAGGTACGTCCGACGCGCTCCCCTTGGAGGCTATCTTTAATTTTGCCTTTGAGCTGGTGCCAGAAATACAGACATTTGGGTTTGTGTACAACTTAGGCGAGGTGAACTCTGTCGTGGCTATAAACGACGCGAAGGCGATTTTAACCGCGCTTGGGCTAAGCTATCGCGAAGCCACTGTAACTTCTACGGCAGATGTCCAACAGGCGGCCTTGTCGCTGGTTGGACACGTAGATGCGTTTTTTACACCGACAGACAATACCGTAGCGGCGGCAATGCCGGTTTTTGCGCAAGTTGCCATTAATGCGGGGCTGCCCATTTTTACGGGGGCAGACTCCATGGTTATAGATGGCGGGCTGGCCACTGTAGGTATAGACTACGCCATTTTAGGGACAGAAACGGCAAGAATGGTTTCACAAGTATTGGGCGGCACACCCATTTCGGAATTGCCCGTTGTAACCATGCAAGAGTTTCGCACCATAGTAAACCGCGATACCGCCGAAGCCATTGGCATTAGCTTAGATGGCCTTGGCGCGCATGTAGAAATTTATCCGTAACTACCTGGAACGCACCAGTAAGCAAAATCATTACGCCACCAATTCAGTTGACCCGAAAATCGGGCCAACTGAATTGGTGATAAACGCAATTTTTCAACTGGTCCAATTCTCGGGCCAGTTGAAATAGCAGAAAGGAAACTCATATGACATTTGTAGCATTTACCGGTGCCCTTGAACTGGGGATTATATTCGCATTACTTGCAATGGGCATTTTTGTAGTCTATCGCATACTGGGCATACCGGACCTAACCATAGAAGGGAGCTTCACGATAGGCGCGGCTATTTCTGCTGTATTTATAATAAACGGACAGCCGCTCTTGGGGCTTCCCTTGGCGGCTTTAGCCGGTGCGGGGGCCGGTATAATTACGGCATTTTTGCAGACGAAACTAAAAATACAGCCCATTCTGGCAGGCATCCTTACCATGACAGCATTGCATTCCGTTAATTTATATGTAATGGGCGGGCGGGCAAATATCGCACTTTTACGGGAAGTAACCCTGTTCACCATGCTGGCAGAACTAACAGGACACACACGCGCATGGCAAGTGCTTCTGCCGCTTATTATTGTAGTGCTCACAGGCGTCGCACTGGCTATTTTTTTCCACACACGCCTTGGGCTTTCCGTCCGCGCCACCGGCGACAACGAAGACATGGTTCGTGCATCGTCCATTCATTCCACGTTTACAAAGGCGGTTGGTATTGCGGTTGGCAACGCTATAGCCGCCCTTTGCGGCGGCCTTATCGCGCAGTATCAGGGTTTTGCGGATATCAACATGGGCGGGGGAATGGTGATTGTAGCACTTGCGTCGCTGATTATTGGCGAGGCTGTTTTTGGGCGGCGTACAGTTATTTGGAATATCTGCGCCGTTGCCGCGGGCGCTGTTATTTACAGGGTCATCCTTGCTTTTGCTCTAAGCTTCCGCATAAACCCGGCAAACCTGCGCGCCATTTCCGCCGTAATAGTAGTCGCGGCAATTTCCTACCCCGCGATAAAAAGCCAGTGGACGGTATTTAAGTTAAAAAGAAAAGCGAGGGTACAATAATGCTTTCATTTTCAAATGTATCTAAAACCTTCAATTCCGGAACGCCAAACCAGCGCATTGCCCTTGATAATGTTTCCTTGACCCTTGCAAATGGCGATTTTGTCACTTTAATTGGCGGCAACGGCGCGGGAAAGTCTACTTTAATGAACGCAATTTCGGGTCTGTTCCTTGTGGACAGCGGGCGTATTACTTTAGACGGCAAGGATATTACTTTCCTGCCGGAATATAAACGCGCACGGGATATAGGGCGGCTGTTTCAAGACCCCATGAAGGGTACCGCCCCGAATATGACCATTGCGGAAAACCTTGCCCTTGCTTATGGCCGGGCGGCGCGCACTCCTTTCCGCATAGGGATAGGCAAAAAAATGATGACAACCTTTCGCGAAAGATTAGCCACACTGGATCTTGGGCTGGAAGACCGGATGAAAACGAACATGGGGCTACTGTCCGGCGGGCAGCGCCAAGCTGTAACGCTTCTCATGGCAACAATATGTACGCCTAAATTACTGATGCTGGATGAGCACACCGCCGCACTGGACCCTGCCACTGCCCAAAAAGTGCTGCATTTGACCAAAGCAATAATAAAAAAAGACAAAATCACCACAATCATGATCACCCACGACATGGCTTCTGCACTGGAAGTAGGCAACCGTACAATTATGTTTGACAACGGAAAAATAGCCCTGGATGTGCAAGGGGAAGAGCGACAGAATATGACTGCTGAAAAATTAACAGAGCGGTTTTCCGCAAAGCCTTGAAAAATGTTTAGCTAGACATGGACTCTGGATTTTGAATATAAATATACGCAGCGCGGGCGTTTCCATCCCAAAGCGCTTCTGCGCCCATTACATTGATGATATACGCCAAAGGAACAAAAGTGCGCCCGGCAATAATAACAGGTGTACCCATGTTGTTGTGAAGCGGTTCCCCAACGGTCATTATTATCGCTCTGCCGTCAAGGTCAAAAGTGATAACACCGGCATTAAATCTAAGGTTTTTTGCGCCAAAAGCCTCTCCAATAACACGAAGTGGCACCATTGTGCGGTCGTTTTCAATAAATGGGGCGGCCTCAATAGTATGTGGTATGCCATCGTCTGTAAAGATTGTGCTATCTATGGCAAAGCGTAATACGCGCACATTGGTTGTAGGGGTTGGTGAAGAATCTTCTTGTGGTGCATCCGGTTCCTGATAACCCGGGTAATATGTGCCGGGAGTTGTTGGCGATTCTTCATGCGGCTCATCTGTATACGAAGTGTACACAAAGCCGCATAAGTAAATAAACCCAAGAAAATTTCTGCACACCGGTTCTACCCGCCATGCTTCGCCGCCGCGGACATCTACGTTTTGGGAGAAAATAAACCTTTCCCCGCCCCAGTAGGACTGGCTAAGGTCTACGGTCCCGTCCGCATGTACATATTCAACTACAGCCACGTGGCCATAGTAGTTGGGGACACTGCTGCCCCACACAGCTATTGCGCCCAGCCTTGGTTCTTGCCCTCTTGGGAAAGTGTCGTAAGGGCTGGGGTGGCCGCCGTCGTTATAAAACCAGTACCTTGCGCTGCCTATGTTCAAGTTTGGCTTTTGGCCTAAAATTTCGTAAGCTCTGCCCCAAGCGTAAGCCGTACAGTTAGGCAGGCCAAGCCCCACATTGTAAAAAGGGTTGCTTGTGGTAAAACGGGGGTCGTCTTCACACGGGGCGGTAGTGCGTGGTACGAAATTATATGTGAAACCTTGTGCAAAAACCGGTATTGTCCAAAGCGCGATTGCAAAAATAAGTATAGCTAGCATTTTATACATCTGTCCGATACCTCCCTTTAAAACTTTTTAACATATCTGTCAACCCCGCCTGATATTCCCGCGTGCGTCCCAGCCCTTTTTTTATACGTGTGCTTTCCAGCCGCACTTTGTCGTTGTCCGGGGATAATTCCAGCGCATGAGCAATGGCTTTTTCTGCCCTGCGCCAGTCGTAGTCGTGGCGATAGTACTCGGCCAGTTTTGCCCATAGGCCGGCGTTGTTTGCCCCGTCGCCGCTTGTTGCGCTGCGCATACACCTTAAAGATGCAGGCACATCGCCTGCGGCAGCATGTACTTCGGCTTCTTTTACATAGTATTCTGCGTTTTTGTCCGCTATTTTTGACAGCACGTGCAGCGCTTGCTTGTATTGCCGCATTGCTTTATATGTGTCGGCTACTTTATATACATAGTATGATGCCGTAGGGTCAAGTTTCATGGCTTCTTCGTAATAAGCCAATGCTTGGCTGTAATTTTTCTGCTTATAGGCCATAAGCCCGTGTAAAAATGAAATATCTACGAAATCCGGAGCAAGCGATTCTACTTTTTCCAGCATTTGAGCGGCGGTTTCGAACTGCTTACTTAGAATCGCGGCCTCTATATAGTGCAGCATTACGCTGATATTGTCAGGTTCCAGTGTATGAGCACGAGCCAAGCAAGTAACAGCTTTTTTTGCAAGAGACATCTGCATATATGCAACACCGATATTATTGAGCAGCGCAACATTTTCTTCAAGCTGAAGGGCGCGCTTATACAGGGGCAGCGCCTTAAATGGGTCGCCCCGTTCCACAAAATAGTCCGCGCGTTCTTTTAATTTTTCCCATTCGCAACGGCGTTCCCAAGCTTCCAGTGTGGATTGTAAACTGCTCAGTTCATCCGGAGAAAAATATGTTACCAATTGCAAAAAGCCTAATATGCGTGTTGTGAAGTGCTTTTCTTCGGCAATCTCCTGCATTTTTGACACAACAAAAGAAAGCCCCATTTCCGATACCCATGTCATCATTTCCCGGGAAAGGAAATCATCTACAGACTCACGCCAGTAGTGGAATGTGTGGTACAGCGCTTCCTCCAGTGAATACACGCGAATACCCGTTGAGTGAAAGATAAAAGGGGTGGTATTTAATTGTTGAGATATGCAAAACTGGAGCATAGTATAGCCTCCTGAACTGTGGCTTTTGGCAGCCTGCATAATTTTTGATATATCTAATACGAGTCCACGGTTGGTTGGATTGCGGGCGGCTGAAAGCCGCCCCTACAGCGATGTTTTTTGGGATTAAATGTATGGTTTACGTAGGGGCGGCATTTTGCCGCCCGATTTTACAGCATCGAATTTTTTAACTGTGGATTCGCATATCTAGTACCCGTCTACATGTCTGCGGCTTCTTTGGGCATAGCTAAAATATTTATCCCCCGCAACTATAATATGGTCAACTACGGGGACATCTATCAGCTTTAGTGCATCTTTTACTCTTGTTGTAAGCGCATTGTCGTTGTGGGATGGGGTTGTTGTGCCGCCGGGGTGGTTGTGTACCAAAATTACATTGGCGGCATGGTGTTCCAGCGCCTTACGCACAAGTTCCCGCGTAAATACCGGGACTTCATCTATTGTTCCCTTAGAGATTTGCGTTACATGGTTAAGCCGCAATTGGGTATCTAAGCACAGCGCATAAAAGGTTTCTACTTGTTCGCCCACAAATAGACTCATTGCGTATTCGCCCGCAATTTTTGACTCGCTAAGCATCACTTTGTCGCCCCATTTGCTGCGCAAGTATCGCTTTGCAATGCCCGGCATAAGGCTTAATAATACGGCAATATTTTCCGAACAGCCCAGCCTTGCCACGATAGTCTCGACATTTGCGTCAAAAAGATTTTGTAAAGTTTTAAATTCCTTTAGCATTTTGTGGGCTATTTCGTTTGTATCACGCCGTGGATAGCAGTAGTATAGCAAAATTTCAAGGACTTCGTGGTCGTGAAAGCTTTCAAGCCCATGTTCCTTATACCGCTTTCGCATACGCTGGCGATGGTTGGCGTGTACGTTTTTATTTGGTTTATCCGGCATCAATTAATGCCTCCTCCGTCGGCGAAAAAAAGCGGTTGGTGTGAAAATCCGCAAGCGGATATTTCATACTATATCACCATTTACCATCACTGCATGGCATCGTCTAAGGCATCGGTTACCGTTTTTAATACTTTTATCCGTGAAAATTTCTTATTGTTGGATTCCACAATGATCCATGGCGCATGGGGAGTGTGCGTACGCGCAAGCATTTCATCCACAGCTACTTCGTACTCATCCCATTTGGAACGGTTGTTCCAGTCCGCGTCGGTAATTTTGTGCCGCTTTAGCGGGTCGCTTTGGCGGTTTTCGAAGCGGCGAAGCTGCTCGTCCTTATCGATATGCAGCCAAAATTTTAGCATGATCATACCGTGGCTAACCAAGTGCTGCTCCATCTCGTTTATTTCCTGGTATGCCCGCCGCCAGATAGGCTCCGGAGTAAGCTTGTCCACGCGTTCTATTAATACGCGCCCGTACCAGGAGCGGTCAAAAATGGTGAGGTGCCCGTCTTTGGGCATTTTTACCATAAAACGCCACAGGTAATGCCTTGCCAATTCGTGGGAAGTTGGCGGGCCAATGGGGACTACCGCATAGCACCGCGGGTCAATTTCTGATGTTAGCCGCTTGATATTTCCGCCTTTGCCGGCGGCGTCCCATCCTTCGTATACTACCACCGCAGAGCGGCGTGTCACATACATTTTGTTACATAGCTTTCTCATACGCTGCTGATAATGCTCCAGTGCGTCTTTATATTCTGCGTCGCTAATGGTTTCGTCGGGGGAAATATTTTGTAATGTGCGCGGTATGTTTGGTAAAACAGTGGGCATTGCCGGTATTTCCGGGGTTTCCTGTTGTTTGCGCTTTGCTTCTAATTTAGCTGTTACGGCATCAATGATTGTACCCATTATTTTGCAAGCGGCATAACGCTTGTCTTCCGCCTCTATAATATGCCATGGGTTTTCTTCCGTAGAAGTCAATTTTAGCGCTTTCTCAAAAAGGCGCAAATGATGCTCGTAGTTATCATTCTGCGCCCAATCGTGGGGGCGCACACGCCAGGATGAGTTCGGGTCTTTCTCCAACTTTTTAAAGCGGCGGCGCTGTTCTTCCTTGCCAATGTGCAAGAAGAATTTTATGATTAGGTAGCCATCCTCTGTAAGCTGCCGCTCGAAGGCATTTACATCTGTATAAAAACTATGCGCTTCCATATTTGAAAGATGCCATTCTTCCCGCACGCCGGGTAAAATTATCCTATGCCAGCTTTTATCCATGATTACAATTTGCCCCCTTGCGGGCAGATATGACCAAAAACTCCATAAAAATGGGCGCATTATTTTATCTTCAGTTATTTTTCCGGCAGTGCGTACATCAAAATAGCGTGGGTCCATGGGGTTGGTTACACGGGATATGGATGTCCCCTTGCCGGATGCCCCCCAGCCTTCGAATACCAGTATTACAGGCAGGTTTGCCTCGCGTACTTGCTGTTGCAGCTGAGCTAAAGTATCTTCCATTTTAGGCAAAATCTCTTTGTATTCCTTTTTATCCATGGTTTTGTTCAAATCTATATCAGATAACATTATTTCACCTTCCGTAATTTGTCTTACAAGACGAAGTATACCACAAAATGAGAAGTGTGTAACAAAAAAGGACAACACTACATAGTATGTACCAGGAACTCGAGTTCCTTTATATAGATTAGGCGCAGGCAGGGCATAGTGGAGTGTTGCTTGCCCGCTTGCGTCAACTTTATAGCATAATTTTGTATAAGGAGGATTCCCATGGGTGAAAAATGTTGTGTAATTGAAAGTATGTTTCGTCATATTGGGCAAACAGTGACTATTTTTACTTCTAGTGGCGGGTTGTCAGGTAATGGCTTCACCGGCGTTTTGGCAGGCATCTGCGACGGTTGTGTTAAATTGATAACCGATATTGGCGCGCCACCATCTTGTCCGATTGGCAGTGCATGTTGCGGCGGCTTCCCGGTTTTTGATGGCGAAGACGGCGGACGCGGCGGCTTGTGTGAGCGTGGCGGCCGTTGCGGAGGACGCGGACGTGGCAGAGGCATGGGCTGGAACTGGTTGGGCAGCGTAACTGTCATACCTTGCGAAAGAATAGTAAGCTTCACACACAATGCAATTTAGTTGTAAAAAAAGAAGGTGTCCTGCTTGGTCTTATGACGGGCAGGACACTTTTGTTTTGTCAAATTTTTTTTCATTTTGAAATCCTTTCTGAAATAATGAAATTTTGGAACGTGCAGCTAAACGAAATGGGTTACAATCATAAGTATGTAGGCGTTATTTCATAAAATCCCACTTGCTGAAAAAGGGCTTCTATCCTCTCACTTTCGAGGGTAGAAGCCCGCTTTTTCTATTTTTCCGCTAATTCTCTCATTTGCTTCTTATCCGCCCATCCATTACGGGAAATTCCGTCACCAACCGAGTATGAAAAGAGTTGGTCAGTTGGTGATATTTTATCACCAACTGGATTTTATTTTCGTATTATCCTTAAAAATTTTGTGCCGCATTGGCTTTTTCGTTTTTAACATCAACAGATGTATAGTAACCCCAACCCCGATTATACTCAAAAGAACGTAAGCCCAAAGGGTACGCAAGGCAATAATTGAAAGGGAAAGCGATACCCAAACAAGAATAATGCTTGTGATTTTCAAAGATATTGGAACGCCTTGCTTTTCTTCAAAATTTACAATGAAAGAGCCAAAAAAAGGAGTGTGTCTGAGCCATTTATAAATTCGGCGGTTACTATATGAAAAGCACACAGTAGCCAATAGTACAAAAGGCGTTGTTGGTAATAACGGCATGAACAGACCAACAACACCAATCCCCAAAAGCAAAAACCCTAAAGCATTTATCAGTAAGCGTTTAACTTTCACTTTTCGCACGTTTACCAATCCCAATGTATGACTTGATTTGTGGTATATGTTGGATGACGTGAACGACAATAAGCCCTAATCCAACCCTTGCCGTAATGCCATGCAAGCGGCCTATTCCAGAGCCACCCATTTCATTGAAAAATGGGGCTATTGCAAAAAAGCCCGTAATAATTGAAATGCTCCATACCACTAATAGGAGCATATCTATTACATATTTTCCCTTTAGTGTTTTATTCAGCTTCCCTGCAAAACAGGATTTAGTTACTGCTTTAATCCATTTTCTGTGTATGAAAATGTGAACGGCAAAAAACAAGGCACAAGCACTACCCACAACAATGTGATAAATAGCCCCACCTATCCCGTCCCACCTTATGAATGACAGAATAAGAAAAGCCGTCATTAAAATATCCACTATTATTTTGGTATGCTTACTGTTCATCATAGTATACGGTACTGTGTAAGTAAGAAATTCCTTTGGTATTCTATGTCTTTGTTCAAATATGCCCACTCCTACTATAGACTTCGACACCATAATTGTATGGCGTTTGGCTCACAGTTTTCACTAATTATACCATAAGTAAGATAACAAAGCTGCGAACAATATTTCGAGGTTTTAATGTGGAATATTTGTTGATACTCTTTTTTGAAAAACCCTTGACAATATCAATCTAACGGTGATTGAGTTTTTGCTCAAAATGCAATATGATTGACTTAGTGAAGTACTACATAGTGGAGGCCGCAAAATTATGATAATATGGATAAACGGCGCATTTGGTTCCGGTAAAACCAGCGTTGCCGAAGCAATACACAAAAAAATCAGCAAGTCATTTGTTTATGACCCGGAGCAAGTCGGCTATTTCTTATGGGACAACTTTCCCGACGAACTGAAACGAAAAGGCAATTTCCAGCACATAGACATATGGCGCGTATTTAATTACAAGATACTAAAGCACATAAACGCCAATTATGCGGGGGTAATAATTGTTCCCATGACCATATATGTAAAGCAGTATTATGATGAAATATTAGGACGCCTTGCAAACGATGGCATAGTGGTCAAATCTTTTATTCTATCCGCAACTAAGCCTACTATTATTGATAGATTGGTGCAGCGGGGAGGTGATGTTGATGGCTGGGAAGCACAGCACATTGATCTTTGTATAAATGCGTTTGAAGCTGATATACCGGGAGAAAAAATAAATACCGAAAACAAAAGCATTGATGAAATTGCCGTTGAAATTATCAATCGTACATCAATAACTATATAAAGGAAGTGCGGCATGTTTAAAAAATTTAGCTACAAGAATTTGCAGGATTTACAGCAGGATATAGAAAGCCTAGGCATAGACCTAAATTTATCCGACAATTTTGACACACTAAAAAAGCCTGTACAACTTGGGAACAAGCAAATCCCCAATTCCGTTGTGGCGCACCCCATGGAAGGCGGCGACTCCGACGCAATTGGAAACCCGACAGACTTAACCTTCCGCAAATATGAACGCGTTGCACAAGGCGGTTTTGGGCTGATATGGTTCGAAGCGGTGAGCGTATGCGAAGAAGGACGGTCTAACGCGCGTCAGCTATGGATTAACGATGAAACTTTACCCGGTTTTCAAGAACTGGTGAAAAGAACCCTAAAAGCGGCGGAATCTTTTCACAAAGCGGGAGAACGCCCGCTTTTAATTATGCAACTCAACCATAGCGGGCGTTACAGCAAGCCGCAGGGCAAGTCTGCGCCGCTTATAGCCAGTCACATTCCGGAATTGGACGCGCGATTGGGTATTGACGAAGCTTACCCGCTTGTAACAGACGCATACTTAGACGATTTGGTCCCACAATTCGTAAAAGCAGCTGTATTAGCAAAGGAAGCGGGCTTCGATGGTGTAGATATAAAAGCCTGCCATGGATATTTGCTGCACGAACTTTTATCCTGCTTCCACCGGAAAGGCAAGTATGGCGGAAGTTTCGAAAACCGCACACAATTAATGCTGCGGATTATTGATGAAATAAGGGCGGCAATACCGGACCCTAATTTTATCATTTCCAGCCGCATAAATATTTTTGACGCATTGCCTGTTAGCCATGGGTTTGGCATGACACATGCGGGTAGCGAAGCAGTTGACCTTACCGAGCCTATCAAACTTACGCAAAAGCTTGTAGAAAAAGGCGTGGAACTGGTGAGCATAACCATGGGTAACCCATATTTTATCCCCCACATAAACCGCCCCTACGACTTAGGCGCATACGAACCTAAAGAATCCCCATTACAAGGCGCATACCGCCTAATTAAAGGTGCTGCCGATCTGCAAGCTGCCGTACCAGAAGCTAAAATAGTTGGCGTTGGGTATTCTTGGTTTAGAGGGCTTTCGCCATATGTTGCGGCGGCGGTTTTAGAAGAAGGAAAAGCCTGCATGGTGGGGTACGGGCGGCAAATATTGTCGTATCCGGACGTGTATAAAGATATCGCAGAGCAGGGGCGGCTTAACCCAAGCAAAGTGTGTGTTTCTTGCAGCAAATGCAGCGCACTAAAACGCGATGCGGGTACTTGCGGCTGTGTGGTTAGGGATGCAGAGGCATATTTGCCGCTTTACCGCGCTACTTATTCAGGTAAATGATAAATATAAAATACCCAATACGATTAGAATGAAGCGAACTCAAAATGATGAACAACCAATAGCTTAAGCCAGCAAAACAAAGGAGAATGTCTTTATGAATGACAATAAACAAATATTAGTCCAATTAAAAAATTTTCTGGAATCTGATGAAAGGGGCTTGCTTCTAACTGGAACACACGAAAGCAAAAAGCAGAAACTAATAATGGGCTTGTTAGGAACAATATACAAGGATAAACGAATTTTAGTTAGAACGCACCATATGAACAACTTGCAGTCTTGCTTTGGTTGGACAGGCTTGAAAAAAACGCCTCAAATTGGAAAAGGGATTAGGTTGTTAAATAATATTTACTGCTTTGACACAATTTATAGACCTGATACATGGAACAAGACATCGAATAATTACGACTTTGCGATTATATACCCCTTCGACATAATTGTTAGTAGCGGCGATTCTAAGGCGATTGCAGACTTATATAAAAGGTCTATCCCAAAAATATTTTTGATTACACATGATTGTTATCCAGACTACGATTTTGCTGATTTCAAAGAGTTTATATCAAGCTATTTAGAATTTAACATAGAAGATCTAGCAGAGCATAATCGCATTAAATCTTGTCGACGAGAATGTTAACGTAACATGAAAGATAGTGTTCATAACAAAACATAGCCGAAGGTTACTAACAATTGCCTAAGAGATTTATTTATAGGAGGACACTCACATGCGGAAATGCGTAATTATCACCGGCGGCACCAGAGGAATTGGGCTTGCCATTGCCAATTCACTTGCGGCAGAAGGCTGCAATATAGTCATCACAGGCAGGGGCGAGACAACAGATGTTGTACCACAACTGGCGCAACACGGTGGTGAAGTCTTGTACGTCCAATCCGATGTATCCTTTCAAGCAGACCGTGAAAAGCTTTTGGCACAAACGCTAGAACATTTTGGCAGGATAGATATTTTGGTAAATAACGCTGGCGTCGCGCCCAAAGCACGCAAAGATATACTTGATATTACAGAGGAAAATTTTGACTACGTGCTGGACATAAACTTAAAAGGGACATTTTTCCTATCCCAAATGGTAGCGAATCAAATGTTAGCGCAGGAAAATAATGCTGCTTGCAGGATTATTTTTATTTCGTCCATTTCTGCGTATACGTCCTCTACAAACCGCGGCGAGTATTGCATTTCCAAAGCCGCACTATCCATGGTGCGCACCTTGTTTGCAGACCGTCTTGCAGAGGATGGCATCAGGGTATTTGAAGTGCGCCCGGGGGTTATCCAAACAGATATGACGTCAGGCGTTTCCGAAAAATATGATAAGCTTATCGCAGAAGGGCTTTCTCCAATTAGACGCTGGGGGCAGCCGGAAGATGTGGCCGGAGTTGTGACTGTACTTTGCCGCGGCGAATTTGACTTTTGCACCGGCGATATCATTAATGTTGACGGTGGTTTCCATATTAGGAGGCTATAGATGATGCGAGATATCAAGACATATCAAACAGTGATTGTGGGCAGTGGCGCTGCGGCATTTAATGCGGCAAATGTCCTATTTGAAATGGGACAAAAAGATATCGCCATCGTCACAGAGGGGATTAACGACGGGACATCCCGCAACACAGGGTCGGACAAGCAGACCTATTACAAAATGTCTACCAGCGGAAAGCATGGCGACAGCCCATATCACATGGCAAAAACCCTTTTTGATGGCGGTGGAATGCACGGCGATATCGCACTGATAGAAGCGGCTTTATCCACAGCCAATTTCTACAATTTGGCGCGTATTGGCGTGCCTTTCCCCACAGATAAATACGGCCAGCATATAGGGTACAAGACAGACCACGACCCTTACACAAGGGCAAGTTCCGCAGGGCCGTTAACATCAAAATACATGACAGAATGCTTAGCGCAGCAGGTACAGGCCAAAGGCATTGATATTTTTGATAACCACCAGGTAATCGAAATTTTAAAGGATGCAGAAACCAACGAAGTGCTTGGCTTGCTTTGCCTAGACTTGAACGATATCAACGCGCAAGACCACGGGTTTACGCTATTCAATTGCACCAATGTCATTTACTGCACGGGTGGGCCCGCTTGTATGTACTGGAATTCCGTTTTCCCTAAAAGCCAGTTTGGTGGCACAGGCATTGCGCTTTCGGCTGGTGTGGCCGGGGTTAACCTGGGCGAATGGCAGTATGGGCTTGCATCTACTGCGTTCCGCTGGAATGTGTCGGGAACATACCAGCAAGTGCTGCCAAGGTACGTATCGACAGACGCCAATATGCAGGACGAGCAAGAATTTTTGTGCGATTATTTTGAAAATCCGGGGCAAATGTGTGATGCGATATTCCTCAAGGGCTACCAATGGCCATTTGACCCGCGCAAATTGGAAAATTTCGGCTCGTCTGTCATTGATATTTTGGTTTATATCGAGACGCAAATGAAAGGACGGCGGGTGTTTTTGGACTACACAAAAAATCCGCACTGCGGCAATGAATCGGAGTTATTCAAAAGCCTATCACAAGAAAGCTACGACTATCTTGCAAATTCAGATGCCTTATTCGGCAAGCCCATCGACCGCCTGAAAAAAATGAACCCATTGGCAATCGACTTGTACATGAAAAACGGCATTGACATCACTGCCGAATATTTGGAAATTGACGTGTGCGCTCAGCACAACAACGGCGGGCTGCAAGGGGATATTTGGTGGCAAAGTTCGGTAAAAGGCTTCTTTCCTGTAGGGGAAGTTGCCGGAACGCTGGGGGTATACCGTCCCGGAGGGTCTGCGCTAAATTCCACACAAACGGGCGGGGTGCGTGCGGCTGCGTATATTTGCAAAAAGCGGGCGCATTCGCCATTACAAGAAGGTGTGTTTATGGAAAAAGTTGCGGAGCAGGTAGATGCAACATACCAACTGGCAAAGTCTGTGCAAATAGGGGAATCTAACACGTCACAATTGCGGGAATACTATCAAAAGCAGATGACAAAATGTGCCGCCTTTTTCCGAAGCCAAAAGGAAATAGAGTCTCATATCCTCATAGTTAAAGCGGCATTGCGGGAAGCATTTAAAAGCGCTGTCATATCTTCACCTGCGGAAATAAAGGAAGTGTTTCGCAACTACGATATGCTGGTTTGCCAATATACCTACTTGCAATCCATGCTTGCACATATGAAAAACGACGGTAAAAGCCGTGGTTCATACATAATTGTAGAGCAGGACGGAATGCATAGCTTTAACCATGAACATCTTAACTTTAGGTATTCCATTGACAATAGGCTTAGCGGGGTTATATGCGTCTCAATGTTTGATAAATGCGCTTGCGATGTGTATAACCATTGGGAAGCTGTACGCGAAATCCCCGAAGAAGATGGCTGGTTCGAGCGTGTTTGGGAGCAATACCGAAATGATGAAATTTATGAGTGATGGCATTGATTATAGGGCAAATTCCGACTATAATGTCAGTTGCAAATTATACTAAAGGAGGCAACATATTTTGAATTTAATCTGGGCGATAATGATGATAGTAGCCATACTTGCTGTAGTTGGTGTAACGGCTTTCTACTTCATAAACAAATGGGCCGGCAAAAAAGCCGCCGCACAGCAAGATATGGTGGCGCAACACAAACAAACCGTATCCATTTATGTTATTGACAAAAAGAAAGACAAAATCACCAACGCCGGCTTCCCAAAAGCCGTGGCGGATCAAATCCCGCGCATGGCAAAGCTTATGAAAACACCGTTGGTAAAGGCAAAAATTGGCCCGCAAATTATGACCTTAGTTTGCGATGCCAAAGTTTACGATGCGCTGCCCGTTAAAAAAACTGTATCCGTTGAAATTGCCGGGGCCTACATTGTAGGCATGAAGGGCATGAAAACTAAAATGGAAATGGCAGAATTGCGCAAATCACGCCGCAAAGGCGATGCTTCCGCAAGTACAGAAAGCAAAGGATTTTTATCAAGGTTCAGAAAGTAGGTTGACGCAATGAGCTACAAACTCGCCTATGAAAGTTGGCTAAACGACCCAACGATTGACGACGCCACAAAAGCAGAACTACAAAGCATTGCAAATGACCCAAAAGAGATAGAAGATCGCTTTTACAAAGAACTGGAATTTGGCACAGGTGGGTTGCGTGGCGTATTGGGCGCGGGCACAAACCGCCTTAATATCTACACCATTCGCAAAGCGACGCAAGGCTTGGCAAATTATATTTTAGCAAGCGACGGGTACACGTCAGGCATGGGCGTGGCCATAGCGCACGACAGCCGCCATATGTCGCCGGAATTTTCTACAGAAGCGGCACTTGTGCTAAACGCAAACGGTATTAAGACCTATACTTTTGACAGCTTGCGCCCCACGCCGCTGCTTTCATTTGCGGTACGTTACCTTGGCTGTATTGCAGGAATTGTAGTAACCGCAAGCCATAACCCACCGGAATATAATGGCTATAAAGTGTATTGGTCGGACGGCGGACAGTGCCCATATCCACGGGATGAGGCGATCATCCAAGAAGTGCAAAAGGTCAAGGACTTTAGCATGGTTAAGACTATTTCCCGCACCCAGGCGGAAGCAAAGGGCTTGTTTAACGTTGCCGCACCATCTGTAGACGATGCGTTTATTGCCAACGTCAAAGCCCAAAGCCTGAACCCTAAAATAATCCCCGGCTCGGATATTAAAATTGTGTATACACCACTTCACGGTGCCGGGAACGTAAGTGTTCAGCGTGTGCTAAGGGAAATGGGCTTCAAAAATGTATACATGGTCAAGGAGCAAGAACTACCTGATGGCAACTTTCCAACGGTAGATTACCCCAACCCGGAAGATATGAAGGCGTTTACCTGCGCAATTGAACTGGCAGAAGAAAAAGACGCCGACATTGTAGTAGCCACCGACCCGGACTGCGACCGTGTTGGCGTTGCCGTAAAGCAAGACGGCGCGTATATATTGCTAAACGGCAACATGGCGGGTGTACTTTTGACGGAATATTTGGTTACACAAATGCAAGCTAAAGGCAAATTGCCTGCTAATGGTGCAATAATTTCTACAATTGTTTCTACAAGTATGACACGCGCTATTGCGGAAACAAATGGGCTTATGTATATGGAAGTTTTGACAGGGTTCAAATATATTGGCGAAAAAATAAAGGAATTTGAAGAAACGGGCTGCTACAACTATATTTTTGGTTTTGAAGAAAGCTATGGCTACTTGGCAGGTACGTATGCCCGTGACAAAGACGCGGTAGGTGCGGCTTTGCTCATTTGCGAAGCTGCGGCATACTACAGGAGACAGGGACTATCGCTTTACGATGTGCTGCAAAAACTATACCAGAAATACGGCATGTATAAGGAGTCCATAGAATCCATAACCTTAAAAGGTGTGGAAGGTGTGGAAAATATCAAAAAGATAATGTCTGCACTGCGAAATAAACCGCCGGAACGTTTGGGGGGCGCGGCAGTAACAGAGGCACGAGACTACAAAAGTGGGATAATAAAAGATTTGGCAACAGGACAAACAAAGTCAACGAAGCTGCCTGTATCTGATGTACTGTACTATGCCACCGCAGATGGCGCTTGGGCATGTGTACGCCCATCTGGTACAGAACCTAAAATAAAAATTTATTTTGGGGTGAAGCTGCCGTGTGGTGCTGCTGCGATAGATGCAGATGTAAAGTTGACAAACTTAGCAAATGATATGCTGGCGATTGTGGATAACATATTAATATAGCATAAAAAAAGGTGGCTCTGCTTAGATTAATGGCAGAGCCGCTTTTTTTATCCTCTAGAAAAGTGCTCTGTACGAAACGCGCGGCGAAGCCGCTTTTTTATGCGTGGGAATTTTTGTCACCGGCTTGGAATTTTTAAAACCTGCCCGGTGATTACAATATTGCGTGTAAGGTGGTTAAGCGACATAATGGCACTTTGCGTTGTACCAAACCGCTGAGCAATGGACTGCATATTGTCGCCGCTTACTGCGGTATAAAAAAAGTATGAAGGCGGCGGCGTAGAAGGCCCATTCAGCGACGCCATTATTCCTCGTGCAATAGCAGCGGCATATGCATTAAAGTTTTGGTCGAAAAGCTGGTTATCCCTTGCGTTGGAAATGAATCCCATTTCGAGCAGCATAGCCGGCGCATTTGTATTTCGCAAAACCGCAAAATTCCCGCGGATAACGCCCCGGTTATTTTGTACCCCGGCATTAACCACTTCATCTAAAACATTGTGCGCGTACATCATGTCCACTGTGGGTGCAGTGGTAAAAATATAGTTTTCGACGCCATTTGCGGTGGTGTTTGCGCTTGAGTTCCTGTGAATTGACACAAATATATCCGCATTGTTTCTATTGGATATCGCACTTCTCTCGGCCAGCGGAACAAAAACATCGGTGCTTCTGGTCATAATAACGCGTTGTCCTTGTGCTTGCAAAAGCCGTTGTACCGCAAGCGCAAGCCGCAATGTGTCGTCTTTTTCCCTACGCCCGCCGAAAACTGCGCCTGAATCTGAACCGCCGTGTCCGGCATCAATGACGATGGTTCTTGCAGGTTGTGGCGGGGGCGGGGGCTGTGGCGGCGTTGTTCCGCCGGCTTGCGGAATGTTTAAAACCTGGCCGATACCTAGAAAATCGCTAGTTAAGCCGTTTAATGACATAATCGCATCTACAGTGGTGTTAAAACGCTGTGCAATGCGCCATAAAGTATCGCCGGAAACTACTGTATAGTTGAAAGAGCCGGGCTGTGTTAACGCAATTGTATATTGCCGCATTAGTTCCGCCCAAGTTAAAGGGCCTACAATGCCATCAGGAGTTAAGCCAAATTGCCGCTGAAATGCAACGACGGACGCTTGGGTTAACGGACCGAATATTCCGTCTTCAGCAAGCGGTGGTATATTTCTATGCGTTCGCCCTACTACATTTAAATATGCTTGTATGATGCGCACGTTTGGACCGGTGGAGCCAATGCTTTGCAGCACTCCCGGGTACGGCGGAGTAGTGATTGTCGCCATTTCCTTATCACATCTTTCATAACTAGAGGTTTACTTTAGTTTATGAAAGGTGGAAGTTTTGGTGAAGGACGCAGCTGTAGTGATTTTCAATTCCCCACTGTAACAAAATCCCTAAGCCTATCTAATGTGGCTGGGCCAATGCGGGCCACGTTCATAAGTTCATCTATAGAAGAAAAATTCCCGTGGCTTTCCCTAAACTCAATAATGTTCTCCGCCAGAACAGGGCCAACGCCCGGAAGCGTTTGCAATTCTGCCAGTGAGGCGGTGTTGACATTAATCAACCCGCCGGCCTGTGCCGGTGTATGTACGGCGGGGGATTCCGTAGCATCTGCATAAATAAATACATCAGAGATATCATCACCAATGGCAGGGACTATAATTTGCATTGCATCACGCAAAAATGAGGCCAAATTAATACGCGTTAAGTCTGCATATGCTGTTGCGCCACCTGCCATTTGCAAAACGTCGTATACTCTGGTGCCGTCCGCAAGTTGGAACACACCGGGGTTGTTTACTTCGCCAACAATATGCACAAAAATTGCAATCGGCTCGTCCGGTGTAAGTTGAACTTCTGCTATAGCAGGTTCCGGTATGGCAGGCTCATATTGCTGTTCCAAAACGATGGGGTTGTAAATGGTATCTGCCGCTTCTATAATGCCCCTGCCCGTTTGCCCTCTTGTGGTTATGTAAATGACCCCGACAATTATAACGCACAGCACGCCCAAAACGATATAGATGTTATCCTTTACAAAATCAAATGCGGAACTTTTCATTGATGTACCCCTTTTTGTGTGGTGCTTAAAATGACTGCTTCAGATGTGTTATCCTGGTTCAATATCTTAATAATCTCCTCTGCCGTCGTGTTACCGGCTAAAAGGTGACGCACGGCATTTTCCCTAAACGCGTTGCGCTTTCGCAGCTCTGCGGCAAATTCGTATGGTTGTGTACTCATGTTGCGGTGCATATGTTCATCTATAATAATATATTCGTAAACTGCTAACCGCCCTTTATATCCCGTATTTGCGCAATTGTCGCACCCCTTACCCTCAAATACTTTCGCGCATTGCGGAATATCCAGCATATGTGCATGGGGCAATGACAGCACAGCAGGGGTAACACATTTTTCGCATATTCTGCGCACCAGCCGCTGGGATATTACACCCATTAATGCAGATGCAGATAAATACGGCTCTATTCCCATATCTATGAGGCGCTCTACTACCCCGGCGGCATCGTTGGTGTGCAAAGTGCTAAGTACCACATGGCCTGTTGTAGCGGCTTGTGTGGCTATGCGTGCCGTTTCTTCGTCACGTATTTCACCAATCATAATAATATCCGGGTCTTGGCGAAGTATATGCCTTAATGCGCCGGCAAAAGAAAACCCTGCGGCTCTTTCTACATTAACGTGGTTTACGCCAATTAAAGGGTTTTCCACGGGGTCTTCAACTGTGACGATGTTTACGCCGTCCTTGTTTAATTCAGCGATAAAGCTATTGAGTGTAGTAGATTTGCCGCTGCCTGTTGGCCCTGTAATAAAAATTGCGCCGTAAGGCTTGTTAAACAGGTCTGTAAGCTGTTTAAGGTCATCAGGAAAGAAGCCCAGTTCATTTTTTGCAAGGCGTTTTGCCCGGCCATATAATAGGCGAAGTACTGCCTTTTCTCCCAAGGTTGTAGGCAAGGTGCTCAGGCGAAAGTCAATGTCTTCGCCGTGCAAAGACATTGTAAACCGCCCATCTTGTGGGTGCCGCTTTTCCGAAATATCCAGGCCTCCCATAATTTTAAGCCGCGAAATTACATTGGAAAGCAAAGAAATGTCCACATGGCTATATGTAAATAAAACACCGTCTATGCGGCAGCGCGTGCGCAAACTGGTGCCGTAAGGCTCTATATGAATATCACTGGCACGATGCAAAATTCCGGTTTCTATAATGGAGTCTATCAGCCGCACAGCAGGTGCATCAGAGATTTCTGCCAAAAGTTCCGGGTTTTGTATATCTGTGCGCCGGTCAAGCTGGGCGTCTACTAAAAACTGCGATTCAATTGTACTAATTGCATCGGTGTTAAGCAGTTGGTTAATAAACAGCCGGATATCCTCGGCATTCGCCCCAACAGGTATAATAAACATACCTGTTATATCAGATAGGTCTGCTAAAGTGGTATAGTTGTCAGGTTCTGCCATGGCAACCCATAAATGTTCGCGTTCACGTTTTATAGGCAGTGCCTGATATTTTGTTGAATACGCGTATCCTAATAATTTTGCAACATCTGTTTCAATAGAAGAAAGGCTTAGTGTTTTGGTAACCATTGTTCGTCCTCGTTAAAAATTTCGTTAAAAACATTGCCACTCGCTACATTATCCGTTTTACGTAATGATACTATCCCTTTAATCGTGTTTGTCAAAGCTTTTAACTCTGCTTCTGTCAGGTGCGATACCAAAGCAGTCACCTTCTGGCGATAGACTCCGGCTTCACGTTTTTCACGAGCAGATATTGTCTTGCCGGGTTCGGCAAAAAGGCGATCCATAGAGACATGAAGACATTTTACTATTTTTTTCAAAGTTACAGATGTCGCACCTCTCTCGCCGCGTTCTATCAAGCCAAGATGAGAGATGGTTAGGTCTAATATTTCTGCAAGTTCTTCTCTGGTTATTTTTCTAAGTTCCCGTTCCTTACGTATATTGCTGCCAACTATTTTATCCAGACGGATTTTGTCATTACGCATTCTCCCTTTTTCCAAGAAAATACCTCCTTGTTAAAAAATCTTTTGTACATAGGAAATGGCTGTACCTTTGGGCTTTAATCCTGTGCTTGCTCAAAGCAAATATACTCGAAAATTCTTCTTATAAAAAACAAACCGTAAAATGATGCGCGTGTTGGAAAACAAAAAAAATATGTTAAGCATATTTTGTTTTCCAATATAAGTAGTTTATATTATAGCGCTGAAAATGGAAGTCTCAAAAGGATACAATTTTCGACTACACATTTTGCACTTACTCATTATTTGCTTTCTAATGGCCTTAAACACTGCATGGGAGCGGGCAAGTTGCGGGTTTAGGAGCGGGGTTAATTATTGTAGGGGCGAACTGTGTTCGCCCGCAGTTCGCATTAAGCCCTACCCCCTGATAGCACATTCAATGTGCTATCAGGGGGTAGGCAGCGACTTCGCTAATGTTTTCGGACCAACACAGTTTGCCCCTACGTATAATAAAACCCGCTACTTGCCCACTCTCCACTGCATCAAACATTTGTCATATGTGTTGTTTGATGATATACTTTTCACATCAGAATATATCATATGAAGGTGTTTTCTATGCCAAATACAGGTAAGCCTGCAAAAAGTGGGCGAGGTGCAAAAAACGCGTCAACACCCAAAAATGGGCGAGATACCAAAAGTTCACCGGCAGTTAGAAATGAAATTAAACTGATTGGCTTGGCAGGCTTCGGCATTTTATTGTTAGTTGCTGTTTTTGTTCCCGGTGTGCTTGGGTTTGCAGGCCCGTTTTTCCGTAATTTACTTTTGGGTTTGTTCGGTTTAGGGGGCGTTTTACTGCCTATAGCGGTCGTTTCCTTTGCCGTTTTACGGCTTGTTTCTAAAGAGGTTCGCATTCCTTTATGGCGGTGTGCTATTTTGGCGTGGGTTATTTTGGCATGGCTATATGTTGTTGTTGACCCTGTTGGCGAAAATTACTATTCAGCTTTTGAATATCTTAGGGCAGTGTACCGCAGCGGAAACTTTGCGGCCGGCGGGTTAGTTGGTGCTATTCTGGGAAGTATCGTTCAAGCTGTGGCGGCACGTGTTGGGGCAATTATTATTTTTAGCCTGCTTATTATAATTTTGCTTGTGTGGATAACGAATAGTTCCTTTGTAAAGCTTGTTGAGGGCGGTGTAGATAAGGCTCGTAACTTGTACGAAGAAAGAGCCACGTATCGTTATGAATACGAAGAAGATGATGACGACAATGATGATGAATATGAAGAAGAAACTGAGTTAGAAGCACCAAAGCCTGCAAAAAAAATGGCCAATAAAAAAACATCAATGCGGCTAAAACCTTTGTCTCGCCGCCAGGTTTCAGTAAAAAAGGGCGACGAAAAAGCAGATTTAATTCATATAGAACATTTAGAGCCGGACGATGAAAACTATACTGTTTTATTGGTGCAAGAAGACTTGGACAATGAGGGCCACTCAGCGGATACACCTAAACGGGATATCCCTCCGTTTTTGCGTGCCGCAAAGCAGCCGGGAGCGGAAGCAAAACCAAAAATATTGACATTCCATGGCGAAATGGGTGAGCGGAAAGAAGAATATCTTGCACCGCCGGCTTCGGTACAACCTGCAACATTGAATAATGAGGATATTGCTGTGGATTTTGTATATGACCCTGCGGCAAAAGTGGAACATGTAACTCCGGAAAATTTAGATAATGTAGAAAGTTCTGGCGTTGTAGTGAGGGGCATGATAGACAATGCTGCGCCATCAATACCACCATTATTTGAATACAACGATGAAGCCAACCTGGTAGAATATGACGAGTATGCACATGTAGACAAATTAGTGGGATATGCACAGCCACCCACGGAACCAACTTATGAAAATTTCGAACTGCCATCCCTAGACTTACTTAAAAAAAGCGAGAAATCCGGTTTTAGTGCAGAATCACGTACGCATGTTATGCAAAATTCCCGCATACTGGAAGAGACCCTGCGCAGTTTCCGCGTAGAGGCGGAAGTTGTTGAAGTGAGCGTGGGCCCAACGGTTACCCGCTATGACCTGGCTCCTGGGCCGGGTGTAAAGGTTAGTTCCATCGCCAACCTTTCCAATGACCTGGCACTTAGCCTTGCGGCACAGGGGATACGTATAGAGGCACCTATTCCGGGCAAATCCGCCGTTGGGATAGAAATACCAAACAAAGAACCGCAAGGCGTTTTATTGCGCGAGATACTGGAATGCGAACGCTTCGAGAATTTCCCCTCTAAGCTGGCGTTTGCCGTGGGTAAGGACATTGCGGGTAGTCCTGTAGTGGCCGACGTTGCAGATATGCCTCACTTACTTATAGCCGGTGCAACAGGTGCCGGTAAGTCTGTATGTATCAATACGCTAATCGCAAGCTTGCTGTATAAAGCCCGCCCGGACGAGGTCAAACTGCTGATGATAGACCCCAAAGTGGTGGAACTGAGCGTTTATAATGGCATCCCGCATTTGCTGATACCTGTGGTTACAGACCCGAAGAAGGCGTCCGGCGCGTTGAACTGGGCAGTGCAAGAAATGGAAAGCCGCTACAACGCATTTGCAGAAACAGGCTGCAGAGATTTGAAAGGCTATAACCGCTACCTGACGGAAAATGAAGGACAGACCCTCCCGCAAATTGTAATTATCATAGACGAACTTGCGGATTTGATGATGACATGCAAGGGTGAAGTGGAAGAAGCCATTTGCCGCCTTGCGCAAAAAGCACGTGCGGCGGGCATTCATTTAATTGTTGCAACGCAGCGCCCGTCTGTGGATGTGATTACCGGTTTGATAAAGGCAAACATACCGTCACGCCTAGCGTTTGCGGTTTCGTCCGGCACAGACAGCCGTACTGTTCTTGATATGCAAGGCGCGGAAAAGCTGCTGGGTAAGGGTGACATGCTGTTCCTGCCGCGCGGGCAAAACAAACCGATTCGCGTACAGGGCGGTTTTATTTCCGACAAAGAAGTGGAGCAGCTGGTTGCGTTCCTAAAGGCGCAAGCGCCTATCACACATACAACAGAAATGATCCAGCAAATAACGATGCCAGGCAAGGCAAATATCGAAGGCGATGTGGACGAATTTTTCCATGACGCGGTGGAATTTTTGCTTATTAAAGGCAAGGCGTCTACCAGTATGCTGCAGCGCCAGTTCCGCATTGGATATAACCGCGCGTCGCGCCTGATGGAGGACTTGGAAATAAGGGGTATTGTTGGCCCGGAAGACGGGGTAAAGCCAAGAAAAGTAACAATTACGCGCGAGGAGTATCAAGAGATTTATGGCAAAAAGTAAAATAATATGCGGTAAAACTCATGCTGCGGCAATTCGTGCAGATGTTAAAAAGCGTGTGATAAATGAAGCAATGCCACATTTAGCTGTAGTGCTTGTAGGTGAAAATCCCGCTTCGCTGGTGTATATCCGCAACAAGCAAAAAGCTTGCGAAGAAGTTGGCATAAATTTTAGTCTTCATACCTTGCCGGAAGCCGTATCACAAGACGAAGTTTTACAAACTATAGACAGACTAAACGCCGATAAAAATATTCATGGCATACTTGTTCAGCAACCTTTGCCGCCGCAAATTGATAAACATGCTGTAGTATTGCGTATTGACCCTGCCAAAGATGTAGATTGCCTGCACCCACAAAATTTAGGACTTGTTGTAATGGGGCAATCGGCTGTATGGCCTTGTACGCCAAGCGGAATTATAACTCTGCTAAAGCGGGAGAACATTGAAATAACCGGCAAACACGCGGTAATGGTAGGGCGCAGCGACATTGTGGGTAAGCCCCTTGCATTTATGCTATTAAACGAAAACGCAACCATTACCATATGCCATAGCCGTACGCAAAACTTGCAAGAAATTTGCCGCCAGGCGGATATCTTAGTAGCGGCAATTGGGCAACCGAAATTTATAACTGTGGACTATGTGAAAGATGGCGCAGTGGTAATAGATGTGGGTATAAACCGCATAGATGGCAAACTTTGCGGTGATATAGATTTTGACAATGTTATTGACAAAGTATCATACATTACGCCCGTGCCCGGCGGTGTTGGGCCTATGACCGTCGCAATGTTAATGAAAAACTGTATAAACGTGTGGGAGTTACAAAATGTCTAGTGTATATCTGGTGTCCTTGGGTTGCGACAAAAACCGTGTTGATGGCGAAACCATGATTGGCACTTTGCGCATGGCAGGGTATTCTGTTGTTCACAACCCTGCGGAATCACAGGCGATTATTGTAAATACATGCGGTTTTATAAAAGATGCCGTACAGGAAAGTATTGATCTTGTGCTGGAACTTTCCGAACATAAAACAGACGGTGACTGCCGCGCATTAATCATTGTAGGCTGTATGGCGCAGCGTTATAAAACAGAAATTCAGGAATCCATACCCGAAGCCGATATGATAATTGGCGTGGGCGAATACGAAAATATTGCAAATGTAGTGGAAAATCTGATTGGCGCACCAGAGAGCGGCACACCGCAAACCGCAGAACTATCCCGGATAGCCGCCCGTTCCGACGATATCGCCCCGCACATTGCATATGTAAAAATAGCCGAAGGCTGTGATAACCACTGCACGTACTGCACGATTCCGTCAATTCGCGGGTCATACAAGAGCAGGCGCATGGAAGATATTTTAGAGGAATGCCGCCAGCTTGTTGCCGCAGGCGCAAGGGAATTGGTGCTGGTAGCGCAGGACACCGCACTTTACGGCACAGATATTTACGGCGAAAAAAAATTACCGGAACTGTTGCGCAAGCTTGCAGTGCATTCCGGTACAACATGGATTAGACTTATGTATGCATATCCGGAGCATATCACCGAAGAATTGATGGACACCATGGCAGAACTGCCGCAGGTATGCAAATATATCGACATGCCTATTCAGCACAGCGAAGACCGCATAATTAAACGAATGGGGCGTACGGGCAGCAAAAATAAGCTGGTAGATATAATTTCAAAATTGCGCAAAAAAATGCCCGATATCGCCATTCGCACCACTCTAATTGTCGGCTTCCCCGGAGAAACATTGCGCGATTTCGATAATATGAAGAAATTCGTGGCCGATATGCAATTCGACCGCCTGGGCGTGTTCCCATATTCCCGCGAAGACGGCACACCTGCCGCAACTATGCCAAAGCAAGTGAGAGAAAGCACAAAGCTTACCCGGCTGGAGCAAATCATGGACTTGCAGCAGGGGATTCATTTTGAAAAACAAAAATCCCATGTGGGTAAAATTGTGTCCGTGATGGTGGATGTGCAGAAAGAGGCCGGCGAATATACAGGGCGCACCGAATGGGACGCATATGAAGTTGACGCTGTCGTAACTTTTAAATCAAATAAAAAATTAACACAGGGCAATGTTTATCAAGTTTTAATAACCGGAAGCGACCAATACGATTTAAGGGGTAAATATGAATCTGCCAAATAAAATTACAGTTGCAAGGATTTTGCTTATCCCATTATTTTTGGTGGTGTATTTGGCGCAGCCCTTCCCTGCTGTTGCCAATGAATGGGTTGCCCTGGTGCTTTTTGTGGTTGCCGCAAGTACCGACGCACTGGACGGCTACTATGCCCGCAAGTTAAAACTGGTAACCAATTTTGGCAAATTAATTGACCCGCTGGCGGATAAGCTTTTGGTATGCTCTATTTTGGTGGCCTTTACCTACACGGGCGTTGTGCCTGCTTGGGCAACCATTTTAATTATTGCGCGGGAATTTTATATTTCCGGGTTTAGACAGCTTGCGTTGGAGCAAAACTTAGTAGTAGCGGCAACAGGCTTGGGCAAAATGAAAACCATTTTCCAAATTACGCTTATTAGCTATATTCTGGTGCCCACAGTGCCATTTGATATTTTTATTTGGCGGCCGGTAACCCTTGGATTGGTTATTATTGCGGTTTTCTTCACCCTATGGTCTGGTTGGGATTACACCGCCAAAAATTTGCATGTCTTTAAGAACAGGGGGAATTAGCCCATGGTTGCGGAAATCCTAAGCGTGGGAACAGAGTTGTTGCTGGGTAACATAGTAAATACAAATGCCGCTTTTTTATCACAGGAACTGGCAGGGCTTGGCGTTTCGATTTATCGCGAAACTACAGTTGGTGATAATCATAAGCGGCTTTTTAGTGCATTGGAAAATGCCTTCGAAAGCGCAGATATGATTATCATTTCCGGCGGTTTGGGGCCGACTCAGGACGATATTACTAAAGAGGTTGCGGCGGAATATTTCGGGCGTGGGCTGGTTTTGCATGAAGAATCGTTAGAACGCATTAAAGTCCGCTTTGCAGCACGGGGGCGCGAAATTCCCATTAGTACAGACCGCAATGCCATAATCCCTGAAAATTCACTTGTCCTGCCAAACGATAACGGCAGTGCGCCGGGGGTTGTCATTGAGCAAGACGGCAAAATTCTAATACTCTTACCCGGGCCACCTCACGAAATGATGCCCATGTTCACCCGTTACGTTCGGCCATTTTTGCAACAAAAAAGCGGCAAAGTTTTTGTGTCCCGTACGCTAAAAATAATTGGCATTGGCGAAAGCCAAGTAGAGTCTATGCTAATGGACTTGATCTCTGCCCAAACCAACCCAACAATCGCGCCATATGCAAAAGTTTGGGATTGTCATGTGCGTTTGACGGCTTCTGCGCAAAGCACGGCTGAAGCGGAAAAATTAATTGCGCCATTAGCAGCAGAAATTCACAAGCGGCTAGGCCCGCATATCTACAGCGACAATGATTTAACTTTGCCGGAAATTGTTGTGGCGCTTTTGCACAAGCAAAATCGTACGCTTGCTGTGGCAGAATCCTGCACAGGTGGGTTAATTATGTCGGAATTGGTGTCTGTTGCAGGCTGTTCTTCCGTATTTTTGGAGGGGCTGTGCACATATTCTAATGCGGCAAAAACTGTACGCTTAGGGGTACCTGCGACTCTAATCGAAAAATACGGTGCAGTCAGCGCAGAAGTTGCCGCCGCTATGGCGGAAGGCGTTGCAAAAACCGCAGGTGCAACTATAGGCATGTCTACAACAGGTATCGCAGGCCCCGATGGCGGGACGGCAGAAAAACCTGTCGGGTTGGTTTATGCGGGGTTGTATATGAATGGGAAAACAGAAACGGTGACATTTAATATAACAGGCAGCCGTAATGAAGTGCGTCTTCGTGCGGCAAATTTGGCATTGGATATGCTGCGTAAGCAATTAGAGTTATAAATTTCAAGTTTCTCCGTGTTAGACAGTTTTAGTCCACACGGGGGCATCTTTAAGCTCCACTTCGGGCAAGCCGGCGCCCAACAACCCATCGGTTTCAAACAGCATTATCTCATTCTGTCCAATTTTTAACAACGGCGCGGGAATATACAACGTTTGTTGGGGGCCAACTTCCCAATATCGTCCTAAATTAAAGCCGTTGACAAATGCCACACCCTTACGGAAATTTGAAGTATCTAAAAACGTATCACATGCTTCTTCAACCTCAAAAGTGCCTTTGAAAAATACGGGACAGTCTGTTGTGGCTGTCATGCCACTCGAAGGCAATGCATCTAACGGAAACCTGTACATATCCCAGTCATAAATGGCGTTGTGTCCAATTTTTACAACCCCGGATATACCGCAAGGGTAGGAAATTTCATGCCCGTAGTTCACTCTACCCATGTTTTCCACCAAAATATCCAGGCGGAAGCTGTTACCCTCCGGCATAGGCAGCATCAGCTTTTCGTTAGGATTATTGCGGTACAGCACGCCCACTTTTTTACCGCCTGCAAAAACCACGGCTCTATCCCGCAAGCCGGTAATTGCAAGTTCCATTGTATAGTTGTGCTTTGCCAAAAATGCTTTTGACACAGGCGGCAGGCTGACTTGTTTGCGATACAGCACATAGCCATATTCCTGGTCTAATTCTTCCATAGTAAGGGGTGAAGCGGCCTTGACTGGCTCGCCAAGTTCCTCCCATAGGGCTACCCGCTTTGTAAGCGCAACTTTGCCATATGCTTTTTTCTTGGCATTTACAATTGCGATATTAGGCTTCGGCGCGGGGCCAAAATATTTTTCTAAAACAGCTTTGCAAGCTTCGTAAGCCGGGGTAATATCTCCGGCTTCGGACAACAGCGCATGGTAGTCGTAACTTGTGATTGTAGGCTGGTACTGCCCGTTGCCGTCCACGTTTGCGCCGTTCCAAAAACCAAAATTTGTGCCGCCATGGAACATAAATACATTCACAGACGCATTATTTTTGACCATGCGCTCCAATGTATCTGCTACGTCTGCCGCGTCTCGGGTATGGTGTGGTTCGCCCCAATGGTCGAACCAGCCGCACCAAAATTCGCAGCACATATCCGGCCCGTCCGGTTGGAATCCCTTTAAAAGCGCAAAGCCACCTTCCGGGTTAGAGCCGAAATTTACGGTTTTCCATACGTCGGAATCCGGCAACGCCCCACCATGCAGCATATCAATAGTTGGCCCGTCGGATGTGAAAAGCAAGCAATCCACGCCAAGTTCCCGCATTAGGTTTTTAAGGTACGCGAGATATTCCTTGTCGCTGCCATAAGAGCCGTATTCGTTTTCTACTTGCATGGCGATAACCGGCCCGCCTTTAGTACATAGATACGGCGTAAGCTTGGGGATAAGCACGTTAAACCAATTGCGCACTTTTTCCAAATAAGGCGGCCATGCACAGCGCAGGCGCATATTTCTGTCTTTGTTTAGCCACGCCGGGAATCCGCCAAATTCCCATTCTGCGCAAATATATGGGCCTGGGCGGATAATTATCTTTAACCCAACATCAGCAGCGATTTCGATAAAGCCGGTAATATCGCCAAAGCTTTCGAATTGAAATTGCCCTTCCTTTGGCTCATGAAAATTCCAGGGCACGTAGGTTTCTACGGTATTAAAGCCGCATGCGCGCAGCTTCTCAAGCCTGTCGCGCCATAGGCTTGGGTGTACGCGAAAATAGTGTATTGCGCCGGATAAAATAGGCACGTCTTTGCCAAAAAATTTTTGGAAGTTGAGAGACATTTTTTTTCCTCCCCAAGTATTATTCAACCATAAACTCAAAAACCTCTGCAATAAACTCGCCGCCGTATGCATCGCAAGGGGCAGGGGAAGCGATTTGCACTTCAATCCCTTTTTTGTCCTGCACATATGAAATTTCTTCCCCGGTAGTCATATTAACCACTTTTATTACGCGCTTTTCTGTATACGGAATATTTATTTTGCCTTTGGCATCGTCCGCAAGGCAGAAAGCATACACCTTATTTTCCTTAGCTTTTTGCGTAAATGCAAAACCATCCATTACATATGGTGCGCATATTCTTGTGCCGTAAATGGCATCACCATACCGGCGCAGCCATGCACCCATTTCTTTCATGCGCTTATAAGCAGGCCACGGCAAGCGTCCGTCCGGCTGCGGGGCTACGTTTAGAGCCAGGTTGCCGCCTTTTGCCACAATGTCAATAAGCATCCTTAACAGCGTGCGGGTAGATTTAAATGTATCATCGTAGCTATACGCAAAGCCGTTGCCCATGCTTACGCAGCTTTCCCACGGTACGCTTAGCGGGTTGCCGGGCACACTTTGCTCCGGTGTAATGTAGTTTTCTGCCATGCCGCCGCAAGTGCGGTCTGCCGACAAAAGCCAAGGCTGGACTTTGCGGGCTTTTTCTATCAATTCCTCTATGCGGATATCCTGCCCGGATTGCCGGCAAACCCAGCCTGCGTCAAACCATAAAATATCTAAGCGGCCATATTCCGTTACCAGTTCCATCACTTGGTCGTGCGTAAATTGTATAAATTGCTCCCAAAGCTTAGGGTTTTCCGCAGGCACATACGATGGCCCCCTGGAAGAAAATCCGCCTTTTAGCTGGTCTTTTGCCCAATAGGAAGGCACATGCCAGTCTGCCTTGGAAAAATATGCGGCGATGCCAATATTTTTGCGGCGGAAAGCCTCGAAAACATGCGCCACAATATCTGCCCTTTTGTTAACGGAAAACGGGCAGCTTGAATTGGTGACTTTATACTGTGTAAACTTTGTGTCCCACATGCAAAAGCCATCGTGATGCTTTGTAGTGAAAATCAAATATTTGAACCCGCCGTCTTTAGCGGCCTCTGCCCATTTATCCGGCTGGAAGCGGATGGGGTTAAAGGACTTGTACAAATTCGTATAGTCTTTTTTAAAGCTTTGGATATCTGTATCCCAGTCTACACAGCCGCGGCTCCAGTCCGAGTCTCCATCGCTTAAAGCCCAGCTTTCTACCATGCCGGCTTGGGAATAAATCCCCCAGTGCATCATCAGTGCCAGTTTTTGGTCTTGAAACCACTCCAGGCGGTTGATAATGCGCGGGTCCTCCGGGCGCACGTAATGCTCTACGTCTAATGCGCCGTGAATGCCTTCATTTACGTTGTCTGCCATAATTTTATCCCTCCATTTTTTCTAACCATGTAAACCCATCATGGGCGATATTTACACGCAGTCCATCGTTAATAACGTGTGCTTGAAACATGCTGGTTGTTGTTTCTACTACCATTTTGCAAGGCGATTGCGTAAGCACATTTTTAGAATACGCTCCGTTTTTTTCGTAAAACGCACGCTGGGCGTAGTACTCCTTACGAAGTTCCCATTTAATATGCTCATGTTCCGGAATCACAAAATCCGGGGTATTATCATCTGCAAACACCAAAAATGCCCACAATTCCGGGTAGTGGATATTGACTATGCCGGTTGGGGCATATACCCAGTTATCCTCCGGGAATGGGCGGCCTGTTTCCGGATTTATTCTCCGCCGGTACTGCCCGTCCACCACGTCCACTTTCCATTGCACGCGGGAGAAGTTAAAGCGGTAGTAGTCCCCTGCCTTTGGCGGGTCAGACGCGCTGCCATGTTTAGCAATACTTTTCCACGGGATCATCATTTCTGTAGACCAGTAGGCGTTTTTTGGGTTTGGCTTGTTCAGTTCGCCTTCAATTTTTACCGCGCTTACCATGCCGTTAAAATTAAAACCGTCCAGTGCAACGCCGCCGTCTGTATAAGGCTTTGGCAAAACTAAATCCCATATGGTGTTAAGGGCGTTGGTTTCCAACTCGAAATAGTTATGCGTACTGCCTTCCCTGTCCAGGAAAAATTCAAAGTCGTTATCTTGGAAAACGACCTCGTCGCGTTCTTTCACGTATGCAAAAATTTCTTCGCCATATAAAACCGCACCAATGTACAAATTTTCGTCATCCCATAAAATTTTTGCCCAGGTTTCCTTGGCCGGTGCCGGGCGGCAAGCGCCCTCGATATCCCTGAAAGGCTGCGTATGTGGTGCTTCGTCCCAAAAAGGCTTAAACATATCGCCGTCAATTTTGGGCGGCAGCTTTGCGCGTTTGCACATGTATATTGGCGGTGCAAAAGGCCCTTTCAGGAATTCGTCATTGGGGAATGGTATGGCCCCCAAGCGGTTGGTTATTTTCATCTAAATCCTCCTTATTGATGACACAAACATTCGTACATATGTTACAATAAAACCGCTATAATTGAAAGCAAAACACGTGAACAGGAGCTACCAAAATGAGTAAATTTCTAACCCGCAATGAAGAGGCTGCCGCAAGAGCGGAAGTTTGGAACGATTATTTAGTAACGGAAAAGTTTAACGAGGAAAGCGCTTACGAAATGCATGTTGGTGCCATGTACTTTGACGAAGCCACAAGAACCTACTCTCTTGCAGAAAAGAACGCAGTAACCATGCGTTTTCACATAGAAAGAAAAGGTTTACCGGATGAAGATGGCTACCCCGTATATATCTTTTTACATGGTGGCGGGCAAACCATTATTAATGAGTTGCAATACAACCACGGCAAGGAATATTTTTTGGACAGCATACAAAACGGAATATATATTGCAATCCGCGGTGTGCGTGAAACATATAATACACATTTTAACCCGGAATCCTACCCGCTTTACGATAGGCTTATTCAAAACCTAATAATATTTAGAAATGCCGACCCAAACCGCATTTACTTAACGGGATTTTCCGCAGGGGGAGACGGCGTTTACGGTATAACACCTGTTATGGCAGACCGCTTTGCGGCGGTAAGTATGTCCGCAGGCCACCACAACCAAATAAGTGCGATAAACTACATGAACACCCCAATAATCCTGCAATGCGGTGACGATGACACCGCCTACGACCGCCATTTAGAAACAGCGCGTTATGCGGAAAAACTGAAAACATTGCAAACAGAATGGCCAGATGGGTATATTTACGAATGCGACATGCATGTTAAAAAGCAGCACCAAATAGATATAAAAAACGCGTTTAGAAGCGAGCAAGTCGTGTGGGAAGACAGCGGTGCATGGCTAAACGGCGGCAGTAAAGCCATTTGCAAAAACACCAACGCAATCGACTGGCTAAACCAATTTACCCGCGACCCGCTGCCTAAAAACATAGCATGGAACTTAGAAAACCGCGCGCCCCTGCGCTTAACAGAATCCTTCTACTGGTTAAAGGCGCCAATATCTATGAACAAGGGTGTCATTCACGCAACATGGGATACAAGCAAAAATACCGCAACGATTACCACCAAGGACGTAAGCGGCAAGTTTCATATCCTATTAAATTGGGACATGGCAGATTTTGGCCAGCCAATAACGCTAATTGTAAACGGTAAAACCAGCCAAGTAAAAGCTGTCCCTTGTAAAGAAGTAATAGAAGAAACCACAAAAGACCGCGGCGATGTGAATTATCAATTTTCTGCCATGGTAGAGGTTACGGTTTGATGAGCAACTTTTTAACCCGTGCCGAAGAAACCGCCGCCAGAACAAAAATATGGAACGACTATTTCATAACCGAAAAATTTAACTACGAGCGGCAAGAAGAAGTTTATGCGGAACTTATGTACTTTGATGAGGCCACAAAAACCCACACCTATAAAGAAAAAAACGCAGTCGGTATGCGTTATGCCAGTTTCGAGCGGGGTAAGCCGGATAAAAAAGGATATCCGCTATACATCGCCCTGCACCGCGGCGGGCAAACGCTTTATAACGAACGTGAATATGAAGAAATGAAAGCGTATTACAGGGACAGCATTACGGACGGTATATATGTGGCTTGCAGGGGGGTACGTGAAACATATGACACGCACTTTAACCCGGAGTCCTATCCGCTTTACGACAGGCTGATTCAAAATATGATATTATTCAAAAATGTTGACCCAAACCGGGTTTATCTCATGGGGTATGCCGCGGGCGGTGACGGCGTGTACGGCATAGCCCCCGTTATGGCAGACCGCTTTGCGGCCGTAAGCATGTCCGCCGGCCACCATAACCATATTAGCCCCATAAATTATATGAATACCCCAATAATCCTGCAATGCGGTGACGACGACACCCCATACGACCGTCACCTGGAAACGGCACGCTATGGCCAAAAACTGAAAGCCTTACAAGCTGAATATCCGGGCGGTTACGTTCACGATGTAAATATGCATGTAAAAAAGCAGGATAGAATTATTGATAACGACTCCACCAGAAACACCCAAACCGTATGGCACAGCAGCGGGGCGTGGTTAAATGGCAAAAGTGAGCCGGTATCTAAAAAAACGAACGTTGTAGACTTTTTGAACCAATTTACCCGCAACCCACTGCCCCATAGCATCGCTTGGGACTTATCCACCCGCGCACCTTTGCGCCGGATAGAATCATTTTATTGGTTAAAAGCCCCCGCTTATATGGACAGTGGCGTTATTCACACAACCTGGAATGCAGGTAAAAACACCGCAGCTATCATAACTAAGGGCGTACGTGGCAAATTTCATGTGTTGCTTAACTGGGATATGGCAGACTTCGACAAGCCAATAACTCTGGTGGTAAACGGTCAAACCCGCCAGGAAAAAGTGACCCCATGTATAGATATAATTAAAGAAACCACACAAGAACGTGGCGATGTAAACTACCAATTTTCCGCTATGGTTGAAGTGGTGGTGGAATTATAGTCACCGTTCTCTACCCCAACAACCGCTCCGCTTCCGCCATGTTTTCCACAACGGGTACATCAAATGGGCATCTATTCTCACAATGCCCACACGCTATACACTCTCCACCTTTGTGCGCAAGGCTCCGATAATGAGATTTAACCGACGGCGGCACAGCGTCCGGGGTAAGCTTTGCAATATCCAGATACTTATTCACTGTTGCGATATCTATATTTACAGGGCAGGGCTGACAGTGGCTGCAATATACACACGCGCCTTTAAAGTCATTCCGCATGGTGCTAATTACACCAGCATAATCTTTATCTTTGTCTGAAAGATTTAAATAATCCAATGCCTGGTTCATTTCTTCCGCGGTTTTACAGCCAGGCAACACACTGCACACCGCAGGGCGGGAAAGCGCGTAATGCAAACATTGCCCTAGGGTCATAGGCTTCTCAAATGGGGTGTGCTGGGGTGACATGAGTTTGCCGGATCCCATTGCTTTCATTACGGTTATACCAATTTGCTTTTGCTCGCACAAAGTGTATAAGGCGGTGCGCTCCGGGTCTATTCCGCGGAAAAGATCCTTGCCAAAGCCTTTGTCTATATGGTCAAAAACGTATTCGCCGGGCGGTAACATATCAAATGCGGGATTTATGCTGAACATCAGCATTTCCGGCAAGCCTGTTTCTATTGCGCGCATAGCGGTTTTTGGGTTGTGCGAACTAAAACCGATATGCCCAATGTCACCTTGCTGCTTTAATTTTTGTACATAGTCCGCAAAACCGGTTTCAAACACATTTTTGTAATCCGCTTCAGAATCTATGAAGAACATCATACCAAGCTCGATGCGGCCATATATGCGCAGCATTTCCTCGAAATATTTTTGCACAGTGGGCAGGTCACGGCTTATATCGTACTGCTGGCGTATATCCGTTGAGCCTATATGGCCTTGAATAATTATATCTTTGCGGCGGTGGCCAAGGGCTTTTGCTATGGCCTCGCGTACGGCAAGCCCCGGCATGAAAATGTCAAAAATATTGACACCGCCTTCAAGTGCCGCATCAATGGTTTCCTTTATTTGTTCGTATGGTGGGTTTCCGGTGTCCAAATATTCGCAGCCAAGCCCTATAACGCTGGCGTTTAGCCCTGTTTTGCCTATTGGTCTATATTCCATGGGAACGCTCCTTATTCACAAATTTCGTAAGATGCCCAAGATACATCAATTCTACCGTGCCTATCGGGCCGTTGCGCTGCTTTGCGATGATGACTTCCGCCTCGCCTTTTTTTAGGGTTTCCTTGTTGTAGTATTCGTCACGATATAGGAACGCCACAACATCGGCATCTTGCTCTATCGCACCGGATTCGCGCAGGTCGCTTAGCATTGGGCGTTTGTCGCTGCGGCCTTCCACCGCGCGGCTTAGCTGCGCTGCCACAAGCACCGGTACGTTAAGTTCCTTTGCCACTGCTTTTAACGAGCGGGATATTTCCGAAATTTCTAACTGGCGCGATTCCGGCCTGCTGCTTGTGGAGGCAGACATCAGCTGTAAATAGTCGATAACAATAAGCCCTAAATCTTTCTCCATTTTCAAGCGGCGGCACTTCGAACGAAGCTCCGTTACAGAAAGCCCCGGCGTGTCATCTAAGTAAATGGGAGCGTTTGCGATGCGCGGTATGGTTTCTGCAATGCGGTTCCAGTCCTCGTCTATGAGCTGGCCTGTGCGCAGACGCTGGGCGTCCACGCCGGCCTCTGCGCCTAAAATACGATTCGCCAATTGGGCATTTGACATTTCTAAGCTGAAAAATGCCGTTGGTACGCCTTTAGCGATGGCGGCATGGTTCATGATATTCAGCAAAAACGCTGTTTTTCCCATAGAGGGGCGCGCACCGATTAGCACCAGTTCGGCAGGATGCAAGCCTGCGGTTCGTCTGTCGAAGTCTGCAAAGCCGGTTTCTACGCCGGTAATACTTCCTTTGCTTTCGAACAACTCCTCCAATTTTTGGTTGGCGGCAACTATAACATCGCTGATATGCTCGAAATCACTAACCGTACTGCGTTGAGAAATATCGAACACGCTTTTTTCGGCACGTTCCAGTATGGCAGCCACATCTTCCCGGGCTTCGTACCCGGCGTTTGCAATAAAGTTTGCAGATTTTATGAGTTGGCGCAGCAAAGATTTTTCCGCAACAATTTCTGAGTGGCTTTTGATATTTGCAGATGTATAGTATGCTGCCGCAAGGTCGCTGATTCTGTCGCGCCCGCCTATTTGCTCCAGCATTCCTTTTTCCGCCAGCTTATCGCTTAGGGTAACAATATCTACGGGGATGCTGCGCACAAAAAGTTCTACCATGGTTTCGTATATAATCCGGTTGTCTGGGCGGTAGAAATCCTCGCCGGTTAGTATCTCATGTGCAACAGCTATGGCCTCCCTGTCGAAAAGCATGCTTGCAAGTACCGCGAGTTCCGCCTCTTGGTCGTTGGGCGGAATGCGCGGTACCGGAATTTGCGGTTCTTGGGGCCGGGTATTTAAAGGTTCGTACGGTATATCGTTTGAATCAAACATCTTGCATTCCCTCTATTCTGCCACCACTTTAAATTTAAGGGGTGCGTTTACCTGCGGGTGCAACTTGATGTTGGCAGAATGCTCGCCCGTGGTTTTTATGGCTTGCACAACTATTTTTTTCTTATCTACAGAAATGCCCTGTTTTTGCAATGCTTCCGCAAGTTCTTTGTTGGAAATGGAGCCGAACATTCTGCCGCCCTCGCCAACTTTAACAGGGATTTTTATTTCCGCTTCGCGTATTTTTGCGGCAATAGCTTGCGCATCCTCTATTTCTTGCTGCAACTTAGAAGCAGCCTTTTTTTGTTGCCCTTCTAACTGGGCCATGTTCGCTTTTGTTGCCTCTACCGCCAACTTACGCGGTAATAAAAAGTTGCGGGCATGCCCGTCGGAGGCTTCTATCATTTGCCCTTTTTTTCCGGTGCCCTTTACGTCTTGTAATAGGATTACTTTCATGGTGTTTGCTCCTTTTGTTTTGTTGGCGACGTAGGGGCGACATTCTGTCGCCCGCGGGCGGCTACAAGCCGCCCCTACGAAGACATCGTATGTTGGAAATTCAACTGGTCCAAGATTCGGGCCGGTTGAAAAATAATTTAGCGGGGAAATTGGTAAGAGGTATCACAGAATGCTTATTAGTTGCGTTTGCGTATCATAAAAGTTGGCGCAAAATCGCCAAAAAAATGTAACAATATGGATGGAATCAAGCTGTTCGTAACTATTATCAGGCTCATGGAAAGTGCTCCGAACAACCCGATT